>Ga0224722_1000706_pt1 | contig 19386 bp, 15 predicted proteins | sample Balambano_FR1_Me_FD_161646 | JGI IMG/M metagenome (GOLD analysis project Ga0224722, IMG submission 161646) | Freshwater sediment microbial communities from Lake Towuti, South Sulawesi, Indonesia - Balambano_FR1_MetaG | ecosystem: Environmental > Aquatic > Freshwater > Lake > Sediment | place... | reverse complement strand
GGATATTACGAGTGACATTAGGGGGGTTGGTGGTAGTGAGCAACTCTCGACAAAAAGAACCCACACGGGTTATCGGACACCCAGACTTAGCTTCGGGAGCGAGTGTACAGCGAGGGGAGACCCTCTATGTCTCGGTTGCGGAGGCGGTGTATCGCGAATCCCGTGGTGAGGAAGTCGAAATCCATTTAATGCCGACAGACGAGGACAATGAAGCATTGTCTGACCTGCGAACACGCGCCCGAAATCGGTGGGAAAATGACCGTCTGCCAGACGGTTGGACTCGTCCTTTGCCACCCCCACGCGAGGTCAAAAAGGAGGACGAAATCGGAGGGATTCCCGAAGAACTACGTCCGCTGGCAGAGCGTTTTCGTGTCAAAGAACATGATTAACCCTGAGTTTCCCTGCCTCTGATACGAAAAAGACCCACCCCATTTCGGGGCGGGTCTTGGTACTTTCGGATACTGCACAACTTACTGGGCTTCGGCTAACTTTATGGAGAGGCGAACCTTCTCTCCCTCACGTAGTACCGTCAGATTAACCGTCTGTCCCGGTTTCAGCGACATCAGGACGCGCCGATACGTCTCTTCGTTGGGGGTCGGCTTTCCATTGATATCCAAAATCACATCGCCGGGAGCAACCTGTGCCTGTGCCGCAGGCGAGTTCCGATAGATACCACGTGCCACTACGCCTTTGGTTCCTTCGGGCAGGTTTAGGTAGCGAGCGATACCCGGATTGATATCAATCGGAATAATCCCGGTTGCTGCTCGTCGAATACGTCCGTACTGTTTGAGTTCATCGGCAATTCGCATCGCGGTCTTGATGGGGATGGCAAAACCGATATTCTGTGCATCGGAGCGTACCAATGTATTAATACCCACCACCCGTCCGGCAAGGTCTACCAATGCGCCCCCAGAGTTCCCCGGATTGATTGCCGTATCGGTTTGAATCAGGTTTTCGTAAGTGCGCCCCTCCAACGTTAAGGGACGACCCAGTGCGGAAACTACCCCAGCAGAAACCGAGAACGAAAGACCAACCGGATTACCGAGCGCAATCACAGTCTGACCGGGCATCAGTTGGTCATCTACACCGAGGGTAGCCGTTGGCAGTTTCTCTTTGGTGTCCAGTTTCAGCACCGCAATATCGGTGGCATAGTCCGCGCCTACCGGGTCTGCCATCAGTTCGCGCCCATCGGAGAGAATAATTTGAATTCTGCCACCCGTCTTGACCGCATCACCAACAACGTGCTGATTGGTCAGAACATAACCACCTTCCAGAATCACCCCCGAACCGGAACCGGTGGGAATTTCCTCAACCACATTGCGTCCCCCACGCCCCAAAAAGCGGTCATAGGGGTCATCAAAGACCGTAAAGCGAACCTGTGCCGAAGTATTTATCGCCACAACAGACGGTGAGGCGGTTTGAACGGCTTGCACAATCGGTTCTTTGGTCGCGACATATCCCGGTGCGGCAATCGCGGGTGTGCCTAAAATAGCCTGTCCTTTTTGCGTGACTTGTTGAGTCATACACGCACCCACACCAAAACTGGCAACAATGGTACCGAGCCAGAGTGTGGCTTTATGTTTTCCAAACCATGAAAAGAGTGAAAATGGTTGTTTTTCTTGCACGGTTTCCCGTACCCTCCTTAAAAAATACTCCGTGAAAGAATACGGAATGTTTTGTGGGAAGTTCCCAACGGGCATTTTGTTACCAGTTAATGGGGTAGACATTGATACCGAATGCCGCACCGAGGGCAGTGGTGATTCCCCCACCAAGAAGGTCGCCCGCAATTAAGCCGAGGAAGAAGGGTATCGAAATGCGGTAGAGACGGGCACCGCCATAGCGCAGTATGAGGATTTTAAGAAGCCAGGCTATCAGGAACGGTAGCCAGGTGGATGACATGGTGTTGGTGTTGGCTATGGCATAGCCAACGGGGTGCAGGGGCCACCAGATAAAGTACGAGCGCATCAGCATCAAAAAGGTGGTAAAGCCAAAGCCGAATAGAATCGCGATGAGTCCGCGCCAGTCGGTCTGTAAGGGGTTGCGTAGCAGGGCAACCAAGTTATCAAATGGAACTCGTCCCTGACTGGTGCGCCACGCATCGGTTTTTCCCTCTGCGCCATAGCCATGCCAAAGGCTTAGTGCAATAGCAAAGGAGACAACAAGCCCAAACGCCGTTCCTAAGCAGATGGCTCCAAATAAGCGTCGCCGCGAGGTTCCCACCGTGTCTGCCATCTTCATCGCGTCAAACTGGTGCGGCATGGGCATACAGCGCATATCGAAGTTTGCCATTGCGGGACGCATATAGGCGAGAATGGTCAGGTCTTGCGGGGTCATAAAGCCCGTTCCCAGAGTGCGCGTCATCAAATGGTTGACATCCACATCAGGACCAAAGAGCCACGCATTCCCCGTTTCCGCACGAATCCGTGTTGCGGCAATCATATAGCAGAGGGCAAAAAAGACGAGCAGGAAAGCGACAAAGGGTTGCATTCCTCCGGCAATGGCGATTCCCATTAGCACCGCCACCGAGCAGAGCAGACCGATAAAGGCGGCACGATACGATAACGGTTCGTCGCTATCGTCTATCGTTGACGGCTCCCCAAAGACCTTCCGAAAGACCTCTTGGAAGTAGCCTCGGCTGAGCCAAAGGGAGACTAGTGTCAGTGCCAGAAACGCTCCGGCTCCCTGTTGCCCAATGAAGGGGAAGGTGGCACGGGGTGTGCCAGACATCCCTGCATCAATATTGAGTGCAGACCCTAAGATATTCTCCACGCGAGTAACAAAGAAGAAAAACCACGACGAAAAGGTGACATCAATCGGAATCAGGTAGGCAATACCGATAACAAATGGATAGAACGAGAGCGGGGTTCGACCAATCGCGTTCCACGGAGGCGTGGTCATAAAGGTCTGTAGGTCAACCTCAGCACGCAGAGAGGTGAGGGGAACCCGTGGGTCGTTCAGAGCAATCGTGTTTAAGACGGCAAACGTGAAGGGGATTGCCGCGCCTATCCAAAACAGCCGATTTCGGAAGAGGGGAACCTTCTCTTCCATTAAAGCAAGGGGGAGGGCAACCGTGGGAAAGGAGAGACGTTCGCGATCTACCCACTGTCGCCGCAGGATGGAAACGATGCAGAGTGTGGCGAAAGCAAGTGCCAGCATAGTCCCTGACCAAGTGGCTATCTGTTGCCACCACAAACCCCAATTTACCGTGGCTTGTCCTTTGTAAAAGCCGTCAAGTGCCTCTTGGTTCTGTTGTGCCATCCAAGCGGGGATAAAGCGATGAAACGTTCCTGCCCAGTCGTTATCGCTGGTGGCATAGTGCCATGCGGCAGTGACGGTGGGAACCACAAAGTGCAACTGCCCTGAGGAGGAGAGAACTGCCGAGGTAGTTATCATCACATAAACCACCAGGAGTTCAGCCCCGGACATGACAATACTGGGCAGAAGGTAGCGGCAGAGCAGGTTCAAACCGGAGAGGGCAAAGAGGAGGCAGAAGGGACCAACTGGGGTGGAGGTGGCGGCAATTGCAGTGTGTCCCTGCACCCCACTCATAATGAGTTCGGCATGATGTATCCAGAAGCAGGTCAGTGTCGTTAGAAGCAGACCCAGAAAGAGCGAGCGCGGCGTTACCCCATAGTCTCGCGACTTATGAACCAGTGACTCGGTTGTCATAGGGCTATTGTAACATGGAACCCCAAGGAGAAGGTACGCTCTTTACGGCTACTATGCCAGAATATCCTGTGCGTCTTCAGTAATCCTAGGGGGTTTGACGACGTTGCATCTGCTGGGCAGCAAGTTTACCTTCTTGCATTCCGCGCAAGGCGGCATCTTTCGCTTGTTGGGGCATATTGGGGTCGTTTTTGATACGGTTGATTTCGTCGCGTTCCGTGTTCGGATTGGAAGAAACCGTGCGTCCCTTGTCACCGGAACAACCAACGAGGCAGGTTCCGAGGACAGCGAGAGCGATAAGGGCAATTCGAGTCTTCATTGAATTTCTCCTGTGTTTAAGGTTACTGCCACCTGTTTAAGGTTACTGCCACCCGGCAACCGAAGGCGCGGTAGTAAGGTCGGTTGCCGAGTATTTTCAGTAACGTTTGGGCAGGAAGGTCGGACTTAGTAGGGGTACCAACCGTCTCGCACAAAGCCGCGTGCGGTTCCGGTGGGAACAAAGATGTTCTGATACCACTTGATAGAGCCACGGCTCATGGCTTTGGCATGCCCATCTAAGAAGATGACATTACAGGTGGCATTGTGTCGGAATCGGGGGAGCATGCTACACTGCGCCCAAGCCCAAGTCGGGATTTGGTTCTGATTGGGTATAAAGTCGCAGTCTCCTTTAGCGAGTGCGGTTGCCATTCCGTCTTTGCTCAGGTCAATCTCTCCATTGGTCTTGACGCTACCTGTCCAGTCCCATTGCCATGCGGCAAAGGGGGTAAAACTTTCCCAACCATCGTTGTTGCCTTTTTCCAGCAGACCGATTTTGCTTGCTGGGCTATCAATCTCGGCTAGGGAAACCGTGAAGCCGATTTGCCAGTTTGCGGGTGCGCCGCAGGGGCGACCACCGGGGAAGATGTCCAAGTGGTGTCCGTAGTGTCCGGTTTGCCAGCCCGTGGGGTTCGACGGGCATTGATAGATACCACCCTGATTCAACGGGTTGCGTCCATTGTTTTTGCTACCGGCTTTCACATACGGGTCAATCAGGTCAGACCAGAAAAGCCAGTCCCATTGCTCTGGGGAGTTGGAGCGGCAGTAAGCGGCAATGGGGAAAACTTCGTCGTAGTCTTGGATATACATTGCCACGCCCAAACCAATCTGTCGCATATTGGACAGACAGGTAATCCCACGTGCCTTTTCGCGTGCTTGTGCAAAGACCGGGAAGAGAATCGCGGCAAGAATCGCGACAATCGCGATAACTACGAGTAGTTCAATCAGAGTGAACCCTTTGACCGACTTGTGTGACTTGAGTGCCATAAAACGTTACCTCAATCCTTGAAGGTTTGGGCGCAAGGTTGCGATTTTTTGATAGGTTGCTTTGCGCTGTGCATTGCTATAGTGCAACTACTATGCCATGCAAGCAGGAAACACTATACAAGTAAAGAAACCCGGTATTCCCGGCAGGGGAATTCCTGATTCTATCGTCGGTATTTTTAAGCGAATTCTCTATACGAACGAGGAAAAAAGTTATAAATCCTGTAAGATGTACCAGTTTTTGTATCGGGACAAAAAAGTTAGAGTTGCAGAGGCTACTTGCGGCTACGGCTACCGTTGGATTATCGTTCATATCCCCAACGCACACTGGGTAATTTGGTCAGTTGGAGAAGGATACGGTCAATCACCACGCCAAACAAACCAATCACGACCATCCCGACCACCAACCTATCCATTCGTAAGCCGTTACGGGCATCCCAAATCAGGTAGCCTAGCCCATCGCGTCCGGCAATCATCTCTGCCGCGACCACCACCAACCAGCAAAGCCCCGCACTCACCCGTAATGCGGTAATCACCTGCGGGAGAATTGCCGGGAAAGTTACTTCCGTAAGCAGTTCGCGTTGGTTCAAGCCAAAATCGCGTGCGGCGCGGAAGTAGATTCCGGGGATGTTCGCTGTTGCCGCTAAGGTTGCCAAGGCTAGCGGAAAAACCGCCGACATAAAAATCAAAAAGATAGTGGAGGTATCACCGACCCCAAACCAGAGAATAGCGAAGGGAATCCATGCCAGAGGGGAAAGCGCACGAAGATAGTTCATAATCGGAAGCAGAGCCGCCCGAATGGGCGGGTACAAACCCATAAACAGTCCTACCGGAATTCCAACCGCCGCAGAAAGCACAAACCCCACCGAGACACGAAACAGGGAAGCCACAATATCATTAAAAAGGGTTCCGCTACGCACTTCCGCGATAAAGGTTTGTGCCACCTCAAGCGGAGACGGAAAGGTGCTGGCAGGAAATATCTTGAGAGCCGAAATAGTCGCCCAAAGAAGGACGATTGTTCCGGTGACTGCAACGGAAAGTAAGGGCGATTGATTTTTGATTGTTGTATCCATACACAAGCAGGATACACCGCACACCACGGCGTATCTGGAACTGAAGCATACCACAACAGTCCACAGCAGTATAGCACACGAACGGGTTCATTTCGCCATGATACGTCGGTTTCACTACCTCAGAACGTCCCAATGCAGGGTATTTCGTTCTCTCGCTTTTCTTGCCGCACTCTGTAGCACCGTTTGGATTGCGGGGTGTCCCGGAGGGAACGGCGGTGGAGGGACAACCTCTGGTACAACGGGCAGTGTTCCCAAACCCGGCGACACGAACTATGCCAAAGCCGTCTCCGCGTTCTTCGGTGGTACTATCGGTTTAGCCACGCAAGATAAGAGTATCACCATCAAACTGCTGGACACTGCCGCCGAACTTGCACCGGGGGAACCTGCGGTTTGGGCAAACTTGGCACTGGCGCACCTTGTCTCCAACAAACCGGATGCACAGACCGCCGCAACCTCTATTGAGAAGGCACGTAAACTCGCCCCTGATAATCCCGAAGTGATAGTTGCTGAGGGATATATCCTCAAAAGTCAGGGGAAGTTTGAGGAGGCACTACAACTCTTTCGGAAGGCTCTGGAAAACGATACAGAAAACTTAAAACTTCTCTGGTTGATTGCCGAAGTCGCCGACCAAGCACGGGTTGCCGATGCCGATACGATTCGTGCAGAGATGTATGACCGCATCTTAAAGGTACGTCCGAGGAATGTTCCGACACTTATCGAAGCCATCCGACTCTCCGCGCAGGCGCAAAAAGCTGAGGAGACAAAGTCCTATATTGCCCGATTGGGGGAGGAGCAAGGGGGCTTTGACGAGCGAGAGAAGGGCTTGTTTGGCGGAGTAAAAGCCGCCGGAGAGGCGGGAGACTTCCGCAAGGTCGGTTCCAGTGTGACCATGCTACGCAATGCGTTATCGCGAACACCGGGTTTTAAGTCCAGTAAGCGCGAAGTTTCCTACGACAACGCGATTATTGGTGAACCTATCCAACGTCTGATTACCATGGAGAACCCTCCGCCTACTCCCGCAGAACCTGACACCTCCCTCAAGTTTGCGGTGGAACCGATTACAGAAACACCTCGTGGAGAGTTGGTTCTCTTTGCGCCACTCGATGTCACCGAGAAATCGGGGGTTTTAGTAGAGTCGGAGGCGAAACTGATACGCACAGACAAGCCCGGTGGGGTAGGGGTCGCCCTGCCAACGGGAAAGTATACGGGTGAGAAGTATACGGGAAAGAATCTGACCGCGTTAGATATTGATAATGATTACCTGACCGATTTGGTCTATGCAGGAGGTGGTGGATTCCGAGTCTACCGCCAGAACCCCGGCACAGAGCAGGTAGTGGTCTGCCCGTCACTGACGATTGGGGCGGCAACTGGGGCGTTCACCGATATTACCGCAAAGGCAAAGATACCCGCACCCCTAACCAAAGCGGTGTACACAGGAGCATGGATTGCCGATATTGAAGCCGATGGGGATGTGGATATCCTGCTCTCTCCGGCAACAGGCGCACCGGTAGTTCTGCAAAATAACGGCGATAGTACCTTTGATGTCCTACCTACGCCGTTCAAGGAGGTTACTTGCCCGATTCGTGCCTTTGCATGGGGAGATATTGATGGGGACGGCGACCCGGACGCTGTCTTTGTAGATCGAGATGGGAAACTGGTGGTGTATGCCAATGAACGCTCTGGTCTGTTCCGATTGCGCCCGTCGCCGGAAGGCTTGGGGAAACTGGTTGCCCTCCTGACCGCCGAGATGACCGGGGATACCACCGTGGATATCGTAGCATTACAGGAAGATGGGGCAGTGCTGGCGATTCCTGACAAAGATGGTGGCTTGGGCTGGCAGGATACAGTGACACTGGCAAAGTCCGGTATTGCGAATGCGACAAATCTGTTTGCGGTGGAGTTGGATAATAACGGCGGACTGGACTTGGTAGTTTCCGGGGTATCAGGCAGTGAAGTGTTCCTCAGCGATAGCAAGCGTGCCTTCTCCACACCACCGATTCCCATTGCCCTTACTGTGCAGAGTATCGGCGATAGCAACAACGATGGCTTGCAAGACCTGTTCGGTGTGGCAGAAGGAAAACCGTCGCGGGCAGTGGCAAGCGGCACAAAGAACTATAAGTGGCAACGCTTTACTCTGTATAAATCACCGACGAAGGCACAGGAAGATGACCGAATTAACTCCTTTGCCATAGGAGGCGAGGCAGAGATGCGGGCAGGGCTTCTCTACCAAAAGCAGACCCTAACCCAACCGCAACTGCACTTCGGCTTAGGTGAATATCCACAAATTGATGTTTCGCGCATTGTTTGGCCCACCGGGAACGCTCAGAGCGAGTTTGACCTAAAGCCGGGATATGTCTTTGCCAAGCAACGCTTAGGTGGGTCGTGTCCGTTTCTCTATACATGGAATGGAACGGAGATGGTCTTTGTGACAGACTGTATCTGGCGTTCCCCATTGGGCTTAAAAATCAATGCCCAAGCCACCGCCGGAGTTACACAAACCGAGGACTGGGTAAAGGTCAGTGGCGAACAACTCCAACCTAAGGATGGGGTGTATACCCTCTCGATAACCGGAGAACTGCGAGAAACACACTTCTTTGACTTAGTGCAGTTGATGGTGGTAGACCATCCCGAAGATACCGAAATCTTTGTGGATGAACGCTTCTCCCCGATGGCTCCGCCGTTGTTAGAGGTGATTCAGACCGGGAGACCACAACCGTTCCCGGTGGTGCGGGGAACCAGAGGGCAAGATGTGGCAGAGATTGTTCGTGACCGAGACACGAAGTATCTGGACGATTTTGGGCGGGGGCAGTATCAGGGGGTGACAAGCGACCACTGGGTGGAGATGGAGTTGGGAGCCAATGCACCGCAGGGCAAACCCCTCTACCTGATAGCGCAGGGTTGGATCCACCCGACAGACAGTTCTATCAATGTGGCATTGGGGCAAAACCGTTCCGCCTCGCCCCCACAGGGCTTGGTGATAGAGGCGATAGATGCAAAAGGGACATGGGTTTCCGTGAAACCCGGATTAGGCTTTCCCGAAGGCAAGGTAAAGACCGTCGTTCTGCGGATAGATGATGCGTTCCAACCCAATGCCCCGCGCCGGATTCGTCTGCGAACGAACTTGGAGATATTTTGGGATAGATTGGCATGGGCAGAAGGCAAACCGAATGCCGACCGCAAGGTCGAGCGTCTGACCGCAGAGAAGGCAGTGCTACAATATCGTGGCTTCTCGGTGGTGGAGGCAAAAGATACGTCTTCGCCGGAACTGCCTCTGTCGTACCAAGAGCGTGGGGCAGTCACTCCTCAATGGCGGGATTTGGAGGGGTATCACACCCGCTATGGCGATATTCAAACCCTGTTGAAAACAGTAGATGACCGGTATGTGATTATGAATGCCGGAGATGAGATGCAAGTAACCTTCCGTGAACTCCCCGCACCACCGACGGGTTGGAAGCGTGATTTTGTTTTGGTCGGGGATGGGTGGGTGAAAGATGGAAATGTGAACACTACGTTTGGCAAGTATGTCATGCCATATCCCGCCCATGATCTAAAGGACTACAACACGCCGCCGGGACATTTAGAGGACGACCCGGTCTACCGACGCAACCCTCAAGATTGGGAGACATACCATACACGCTATGTTTCCCCGGAAATCTTCCATGATGCTTTGCGAACCCGGTAAGGATACCGGATTATTCCCTGATGTCTAAACCTTTCGAGAGAAAATTTAATTCACCTAATATTTTGGCATGATAGTTGCCTCTGCAAAAGCATTAGAAATCACCCATTAGAGGGAGTCGGGAATTCAAATTTCAAAAATCGGAGGTTCAGTACAATGCCGTCGTTGATGACCAAACGTATCCAAAAGGGTTTTACCCTTATCGAATTACTCGTAGTTATCGCTATTGTCGCGATTCTTGCTGCGATTCTCTTCCCGGTCTTTGCACAGGCACGCGAAAAGGCACGGGCAGTTTCTTGCCTGTCCAATATGCGGCAGGTCGGTTTAGGGGTCGCGATGTATATTCAAGACTACGACGAAACTTTCCCCATGGACCAATACTTTACCAATAACGGTTCGGTACAGGTGATGTGGTCGGCGATGATTGACCCGTACCTGAAAAGTGGGGAAAAAGATGGCAATGGAAATGCAATTCCACGGGGACAACTGTATAACTGCGCCTCCCATCGTGCGGCATTCCAACCGAGCCACTTTGGGGTAAGTTTTGACCTGATGCCTGATGGGGCTTCGTGTCCGTGGCAAAACGGAGTGATGGAAGATGTCGCCCGATTGGTAGAGATTGACAACCCTGCGGAGAAGATTGGCTTCTTGGAGAAGGGTGCAAACGATGGTAACTCGAGTTGGATTGCCTATACCCCTTGGGAGTGGGACTGGGTTCCTTATGTCAAGGAGAATGGTCAGGTAAACCCCAATCTGGATGGTATGAGTATTGCACTTGCCAAAGGCGACTGTGACTTTATTGGGAATCCTTCGGTTCCGTCGGGCTTCGAAAACTGGGGACAGTGTAGTATGCTCCCCCGATTCCGCCACAATGGAACTTGTAATGTCATCTTCTTAGATGGTCACGCAAAGTCTGTGACCCGTGGCTCTATCAAGTGGCACAAAAATATCTATATTCCTGTGGGGGCATCGAAGCGGTTCGCTCGTGAAGGTTGGTATCCGTACTAAGACGGCGTATCAATCGGGTGAAAAAAGAAACATCTTCGGATTCTTGTGGGATACACCGAAAATGGCATCATGCAAGAATCCGAAAAGGACACCAGTAAAACCAATCAGCAGAGGAAAAAGTAGAGATGAAGAAGACTGTTTTTGTGGCGACGATTGTTTCAATCCTGACAGTATTGGCAGTGGGTTGTTCTAAACCGGAAGACCCCGGTCGTACTGTCACTGAAGCAGATACAAAGCAAGCGGAAATCGAGCGCATCAAAAACGACCCGAACATGCCCGAACAGGCAAAAAAAGCCGCCATAGAGGGTATGGAAAAGGGAGAAAAAGCCGCGAAAGCTAGGGTAAATCCCTAAACATTCGGAAAAATATAGTAACTTTATCGTGTTGTTTCGTAAAAGGAAACGATAGAATCGTTAAGACGATTATTAGAGCAAGTAGTAGAGCGACCTGTAAGGAAAAACGGAATGGAAACGCGCCGACAAATCAGTACCAGTGTGCCGACAGAAAAGACAACCGCTCCGGTTGAAGAGGAAGAGCAGCCAAAGGGCTTAACCATTGGACCGCGCCTATCCTTCCTACTGTGTGTGGTTGCTATAGGTATCTCTGGCTTTGTTTCGCTAACACTGACCAACCCTGACCAAGGAAAGTTGGTGACAATGGCAGAGATGGAGCAACGGATTGTTGCCGAGATTCAGCGTATCAAAAATGACCCGAATATGCCCACCCAAGCCAAAGAGTTTGCCTTAGGAGCATTGCAACGGGGTCGGTTTGTGGGGCAGTATATGCGAAACCAACAAAAGGGTGCGCCGAGTCCGTAGTCTTTTCCCGCCGTTCCGTAAAGTATCAACCCCGGTCTATTCAGACCGGGGTTGCGTTTTTTGCATCTATCCCCCGTCAAACTTCGGGCTTCTCCGCAAATAACTTTGGTGCATTCTATTGCGGGTCATATCGGGAGATATTCGGGGAGGACAGCCTGCGCCATGCCTCGAACTTGATAGGCGCAACAGTCTATTAGTGACGGTTCCCCAAGAAAGGAACTAACAAATGTCCGAGAATGAGATAGCATTGGTAGGTTATGGTGACTTGCTCGCAAGAATCAAAGAACGTATACGCTACGCACAGATGCAGACACTCATAAAAGTGAATCAGGAATTGGTACTACTTTACTGGGAGGTTGGGCATGATATTCTTCAAAGGCAGGAAGAGCAGGGTTGGGGAGCCAAGGTTATTGACCAGTTAAGCAGAGACCTACGGAAGGAGTTTCCGCAGACACAAGGTTTCTCGCCGCGTAACCTGAAGTATATGCGGGCGTTTGCGGACGCATGGAAAAAAGAGCAAATTGTGCAAGCCCCACTTGCACAATTAACGTGGTATCACCACCTTACTCTGATAGAAAAGGTGAAAGATGAAGAGATGCGCCTGTGGTATGCTCGTGCGACGTTCGAGCATGGATGGAGCCGGAACGTTCTGGCGATGCAGATTGAGAGTCGGTTGCACGAACGGCAAGGACAGGCAGTTTCCAACTTTGACCGTACCCTTCCCCCACCACAATCCGACCTGGCACAGGCACTAACAAAAGATCCCTATAACTTTGATTTCCTCAGTTTGTCCGAAGAAGTACATGAACGTGTCATTGAACGAGGGTTGCTGGAGCAAATACGAAAGTTTTTGCTTGAAATGGGAACCGGGTTTGCCTTTGTGGGGAGTCAGTACCCGCTTGAAGTGGACGGGCAAGACTACTATCTGGATTTACTGTTTTACCATCTTCAATTGCGCTGTTTTGTGATAGTGGACTTGAAAGCGGTGGAGTTCCAACCGGAGTTTGTGGGAAAAATGAACTTCTACCTTGCTGCCGTGGATGATACTCTACGGCATGAAACGGATGCACCAAGTATTGGTTTGTTGCTCTGTCGCAAGAAAAAGGCATTGTCCGTAGAGTATGCCCTGCGAAATGTGGGAACGCCGATTGCGGTTGCCGAATTTGTTACTGAACTTGCCCGACGTATTGAGGCAGAATTGACTTTATTGGAGATTGCAGATGATGCCGGGGACGAAAATTGATATTTTCCCCAACTATTTTTTGCTAGGGGAGTCGGAGCAGACAAACCCTTTTTTGAGGTATGGAAACAGTGACACGGATTAAGATTTGTGGAATAACGAATCGGGAGGATGCACTGGCGGCAGTACACTTCGGGGCGGATGCCCTAGGGTTTATTGCAGTGCCAGAATCGCCGCGTTTTGTGACACCAGAGACGGTGCGGGAGGTGCAGCAGGGGCTTCCCCCGTTCGTCAGTCGGGTGGTGGTGGCACGCGAGATTACCGATGCCGTGGGGTATAGCGCAGACTGTGTGCAGTTCTATGCCGGTAGCGAGAATCACCCTCTCCTTCGCCGAATCCGGGTCTTTCGTATCAAAGATGAGGCGAGTTTGACGGAGTTACGCGAGTATCGGTACACTCCGGCGGCATTTCTGTTGGATACATATCACGAACAGGCATTGGGCGGAGTTGGGGCGGTATTTGATTGGTCGCTGGCGGTGGAGGCGAAGAAAATTGCCGGGGATATTCCGATTATCCTTGCGGGAGGACTGACCCCGGAGAATGTCGCAGAAGCGGTAAGACGAGTTCGCCCCTATGCCGTTGACGTATCAAGTGGGGTGGAAGCCGAGTCGGGGCGCAAAGACCATGATAAACTGCGCCGCTTTATCCGCACGGTGCGCGAAGCGGATTTGGCGAGTGCTGATTAACTCGGAGAAGATATTTCTATCGTGCCAAAGAGACGGTGGTAGTGCTGACGCACACGCTCTCTGTCCCATTCGTTGGTGAGAGCGTTGGATTCCGCCTCCCGAAGCACTAAGGCGGCATGATGGTGCAAGGCGGCAACATCGTCTGTCCGAAGCGCACCTCGGTTGGCGATGGCAATTGCATCTAAGAGGCGAAGCAGAACCTCCGTATTTCCTCGTCCATATTGACGAATGAGGTGAAACGCGGAGTTCGCAAGACGCTCTAGGGTGAAGACCGGATGAATCACCCGCACGTGTCCCGGACTATCTAAGCGGTAGGGGGAGGGGGGACGACTCTGGGCAACCTCACGCAGGGCTACTCCCAAGCGGTCTAAGCAGGTCATTGCTGTAAACGGGTCATTGATAGCCGGTGAGAGCGCACGTACCGCGACCTCCACTAACTGATTGACCGCAAACTCTACATCTTGGGTGGGGATCCGCTGTGCGCCTTGAATAATTCCGACATTTAAGACCTCAACGGCGGTTTCGGTAGGGCGGGGAACTTCTTCGGGGGGCCAGGCATATCCCAAAGTATCTCCGGCAACCACAAAGTCACCGGGTTGGTAGCAGAGCGAAAAGACCAATTTACTGGACTCTGCTTGTGCCACCAGACCGTTCCAGTCAATCAGATGAATGTACCCGGTATGTAAGGCGCGTAGGGGAACTCCGTCCTCTACCACTTTCTTGGCGAGATGTGCAGCTTCTTCGGAGAGTGTCGCATCCGATGTTATCGGGCAGAGCGAGTGGGTAAAACGTTGAATTGCGTGCCGTAGTTCCTCGTCTACCTCCGCAATCACGGTGGGGGCTTGTAGCGATACCGCAATATGATGGACAAAAAAGATAAGCAAACACAGACTCGCAAGGGCGAGAAACAGGCTCACTGTGGTAGAGATATGGGGCAAACCCTGCCCTGTGGGTTCGTTGGGTATGGAAAAGAGAATAATCATACAGTAAACGAACGTGGCGAAGTACATCCCCAAAACAACTTGAGTCTGTTGATCCCGGAGGAAGTTCCGAAGCAACCGAGAGCCAAACTGGGAAGCGGCAACCGTGAGGGGGACGGTGGTTAGGGAGAAGACCACTCCGGCAGTTCCGAGGGTGACGGTTCCGACACTGAGAAGCAGGTTCCGCTCATCATCTGCCTCCGCAACATAGAGAAACGGGTTGTTAGTGAGGGTACTGTCGGGAATAGCGGCATCAATCGTCAGGCAGAGTATTGCGAGAGCGACTGCACCCAGTGCCATTACCACCGGGACAAACCAGTAACTTGCCCGAAGCGTATCCCAGAGATGTAAGAGCCTTGCACGCATTGCAAAAACCTATTCGCGATGCACTGCCCGTTTTCCTAACGGTCTCTCTTCTTGTTGGTAGGAAGGGGTGGCTATTCAATCACCCACCGCCCCTTTTCCGGGTGTCCACGACGGCGAAGGCGACGCGCACAACGGTTCACCAAGTTACGCGCCAAAAGGCTTCGTTTGGTCAAGCGGCGACGGTCAGAGGTCATCTCGTCACGTGCCTCCAATAAAGCCTCACGTCGTCCGTCGTTGTCGGCGGCACTAAGTTGAAGGAGAATAAGGCAGGAGTCCTCGTCGCCACGAGTTGCCGAAGGAGGGGTATCCAATGCCGTGTAGATTCCCCAACGGGTCGCAGTTGTGTCCCGGCTCAGTTCGTTGAGCAATGCCCGCTCAGTACGTCGCAAGCGGCGGTCACGAGAGTGGGGACGCAAGGGAACCAAGAGGAGATGGTTCTCAGGAGCCCGTCGTTTGAGGAAGCGGAGCAGTGTCCCTATCTCTTCCTCTGTTGCAGAAAATCGAATCATTAAGCCCACGGCTAAGGATTATACACCATTCTGACTGTCTGTGTGACAACGATTTTTTCACGGTGTGCCAACGGTCAGAACCCGTATCGCAAATCCTGCTATAATACAGGCTATAATACGGGGGTAAGGAATCTGTTTGTATGCGCCTATACCTACTGCTACTTGTCGTTCTGGGAACTCTGGGAACTGTACCTGCCCATGCAGACTTCTCATTTGTTCATATCACGGATACACATTTCACCGAAGCGGAAGCGGTGGACAGTAATGCTGCAAAAAATCGGCAACTCTATCAGGAGATAAGTCGGTTGGAGCCATCCCCTGCATTTGTTGTGAACACCGGCGATGTGTGCGAAATTGGAACCCCCGCAGAGTACGCGGTCTTTCTAAAAGCGCAGGCAGATTTGAAGCCTCCCCAGTATGTCGCGCCCGGAAACCACGATGTACGCTGGAACCCACGCGGCAAAGAGGGGTACACGCAGGGAGCAAGACAACCGCTCTATCAGTCGTGGGACTACGAAAATATCCACTTTGTTCTACTGGATTCCACGGTGCTTTTACAACACTGGGGGCATTTTGATAAAGCACAGTTAGCATGGTTGGCAAAAGACCTTAAAGCCGTGGGAACAAGCAAGCCAATTGTGATTGGTTTTCATCATTGGGTGGGGCGTGATACGGTACAGGTAGATAATGAAATCGAACTCCTACGAACGCTTGCCCCCTATAATGTTCGACTCCTCCTGATTGGACATGGGCATACGGATATGCTGTGGAATGTCAATGGGATTCCGGCAGTGATGGCAAAGGGGTTGTATCAAGGGTCGTATCACCTTATCAAAGTGACCGCAGACCGCTTGGAGGTTCGGCGACGAACCACGGAGAGTGGTAAGCCCGATGTCCCCGTAGTGTCTATTCCACTGAACCGCCCCAAACGCCCCAAAGGAAGCGTGACTGTCTCTGCCAATGGAGGATTGTTCACCGCCGGGGAGGGGAATGTGGTGGTCGAACGCGGAGATTTTCCCTTAGAATCTACCGTCTCCTATCGGGTGGACGATGGGAAGCCGATTTCGCTCTTGGTGTCCCTGAAAGGTTGGGAAGGTCCGCTCGATATGACAACGGTGATGCCGGGATTTCACTATCTCAATCTGACGCTTGCCACCCCGACGGGCGATGCCTACTTTGTTCCCATAGATTTCCAAGTGCGGGGACCGTCGCAGTTGGCTCCGATTTGGCGTACCAACATTGGGAGCGAAGTGCAAAGCAAGCTAGTGCATGCCGGAACCATTGTCTATGTCCCGACAATGGGCGGAGATATGGTGGCTTTAGAGGCAAAAACGGGCAAAGAGAAGTTTCGTATCAAAACGGGGGGGGCTATCTTCTCGGTTCCCCTGATAGTTGAGGGGACACTCTACTTTGGTTCTGCCGACCATTTTATCTATGCCGCCGATGCGACAACGGGCAAAGTACGATGGAAAACCAAGACCGGCGGAGCCGTTTTTGCGGGGGCATCAAAGGCGGGCAAGGTTCTCTGTATCCCCTCCACCGACCAGAAAATCTACGGTTTAGAGAGTACCACGGGTAAGGTTCTCTGGACAGTGCAAGGAGAGAATATGTTCCAGAGTCAAGTTGCCACCGATGGGGAGCGTTTCTTTATCGGCGGATGGGACAATCAGTTTCGGTGTGTGGAAGCAAGTTCAGGAAAAGAGCTTTGGAGGCAACCGTTTGGTAAACACGAAAAGAGCGGAAAGTACCTCTTTTACTATGCCCCTGCGATTGCTTCGCCCACCGTCGCCGATGGCTTGGTGATGGTCAGCAGTAACGATGGGATTCTACATGCCCTCGAACGCGCCACGGGCAAAATTGTATGGGAGGTTCCGGGTCCGGCACTTGGCTACAGCAGTCCACTCGCCATTGGAGGACGAGTGTTTAATGCCTCGCTGACCGACGAAGGGAAGGTGTTCTGTTTCGATGGGAGCAACGGAAGCAAGATATGGGAGCGGGCGACGGGGGCAGTCATCTACGATTCGTCTTGTATCTATGCCAACGGACGAATCTATGTGGGGAGTGTGAATGGAACGTTTAGCGCATTGGGAGCCGGGGATGGGGAACTGCTTTGGCAATATCGCCTACCCCCCGGACATCTCTTAGCGTCACCTGCTACCGATGGTAAGACCGTTTTTATTGGGTCTTTAAGCGGGGATGTCTTTGCATTCCCGGCACTCTAGGTCCGTCACTCTAAGACCGTTAATCGTTAAGCGGCTTTTGCACGGGAAGGCGCAGGCAGACTGCCAGATTCGTCGGCGAGGCAGTGTAAGAGGGCTTGTACACATACCGGGTCCCACTGCTGTCCTGCCCCAGAGAGGAGAATCGCTTTCGCCTCCTCGTGTCGCTTGCCTTTTTGGTAAGGGCGGTCACTGGTCATAGCAGAGAAAGCATCGGCAACCGCTAAAATCCGGGCAAAGTAGGGGATGTCTTCACCGACTAAGCCGTCTGGGTATCCAGAACCGTCCCATGCCTCGTGGTGGTGGCGGATGGCGGTAGCAACATCGGGCTGTCCCCCAAGTATCTCCACGAGTGCTGCTCCAATCGTCGGATGGTTCCGAATAATCGTGCGCTCGTCCAGAGTGAGGGGATGATTTGCTTTTAAGATATGCTCAGGAATGCCGATCTTTCCCACGTCATGCAGGAGAGCGGCAATCGAGAGGGATTGCTGTTCTGGGAAGGGGATTTCTAAGTGGAGAGCGATCTGTTCCGCATAGTACAGCACCTCTTCGGAATGAAGTCGTGTGTACTGATCTTTGTTATCTACGGTCGTTACCAACGAGATAAGTAGCGACCAACCTGCCATCGGTTCTGTACTGAGATGGGTAAAGTCTCGTTCATCGTCTGCGTCCTCGCATCGTACCCAACCGTAGCGGTCTTCTAAGTTCGCTACGAATTCACGAATAAAAAGCATTCTCTTTTTCTACCTTTTGATGGAGCATATCTTCATAAATCTGCACTAAATACAACTTTTAACCGGGTGTGCCAGCAGCCTGCTCTCTATTATGATATTTATATAATACGTTAGATACGAATCCTTATGTGATTGTTCCATGATTTTGTGAGGTTTCTCACATTCAATTTTTAGAAATGAACACAGGTTGCAAAATACGATAGCATAGTATATGGTATGTGGGGTTTATAGAAAGCAGGAACTCTGTACCGCCATAAACATTTCGCGATTTGAAAACCATTGTTCTCTTTAGGAGTGTATTGTAAGATGGAACAGAAAGGTCGGTACAAATTAAAAATAACAGGAATTGCCCTATGCTAATCTTATTGAAAAAATTACCATAGACTTATTTAGTGAGATAGCCGATATTAATAACAAAAAGCAAGCAACCTTATAGCAGATTATACCATAGAGAAGTGAGTAATATCACGATGCATAAAAGGGTGACACAAAAAGACATTGCACAACGCCTCAACATCTCCCAGAGTTTAGTTGCGGGGATTCTCGCTAACCGACCCAATGTTTGGGCATCGGAAGAGACACGACGTAGAATCCTCGAAGCGGCACGCGAGATGAACTATCAACCTAACCGGGCAGCGCAATCGCTTCGCAGTGGAAAAACGGGTTCTGTGTGCCTCGTCTGCCATTGTACAGGAACCGCCCAAAGTCGGCTCAATGTCGTCATGACAATGGAAGAGTTAATCGGTGCTTTGGGCAAGTATGGCTACGAACTGCGACTGCGGGTAGACCATGATGCAGAACGGTTATGCGATAATCTTCGTCAAGTGGCTCAGGAAAACTATGCCGATGCCTATGTTCTTCTGGGTGGTGAGGAGGATGTAGAGGCACATGCACAGATTTTAGCGGAAGCCGGAGTTCCCTTTGTCCTTCGAGGTCGTTTTGAGCGATGCTACCCCGACTGGCTACAGATTGACCTTGACCACGAAGAGATAATGCGTATCGCGGTTCGTACCGCACTGGAAAACGGTAGGCAGCGTCTCGCCTATATTGGTAGTGATAACGCGGAGTATGCCACCCTCCGTCTGCTCGAAGGCTTTCTCAATGCCTGT
>Ga0224722_1000705_pt1 | contig 19389 bp, 22 predicted proteins | sample Balambano_FR1_Me_FD_161646 | JGI IMG/M metagenome (GOLD analysis project Ga0224722, IMG submission 161646) | Freshwater sediment microbial communities from Lake Towuti, South Sulawesi, Indonesia - Balambano_FR1_MetaG | ecosystem: Environmental > Aquatic > Freshwater > Lake > Sediment | place... | reverse complement strand
TCGGTACTGTTACCACCTGAGCTCTGAACAGAGCTAAGGTCTACGTACCTTGATGTTAGCTGAGCACCGTTGGCTTGTGATGATAGTAAAACTATCGGCAGTAATGCTGTCCCAGCTAAAACAGAAGCCTGTACAAGGGCGCTGAATCTTCTCGCTTGACCGCGCACCCCGTAGGATTTTGTCATATTTATATTCTCCTTTTATTTTTGTTTTAGTTTAATTGCTCCTTTATTTAAACATAGTTGCTACCTCTGTTGCAACAGATTAGCGTTAGGTTATCCACAGAAGAAGTCGGTGAGAAGTGACGGGTGAGTTGTGAGTTGCAACTGGCGAGAAAAAATAGCAAAGGATACCTTCAACCAAACTAAAAAGTGCCTGAGATAATCCCAGGCACTGATTTAATTACGTCGTTAAAGAATATGTTTCGAAGTCGTTTTTAGAAGGTTGCTGTAGCAACAAAGTTTGCTGTAACTGTATATAGACCAGTTGGGGTGGTTGGGCTGGCAGTAGCTGCGAACTTCATGGTAATCATTTCATCATCTAACACTGAACTACTTGTAGCAATAGTGTCGAAGTTACCAGTGTCATCCCATGCGTAATCTGTGTATGTTCCAACACCGTTACAGGTACCATCACCATCATATTGTGTGTCACATGAAAGGTTAGTGGTTGCTCCACCATTGCTAGTGTCCACGTTTGTAAGTGTCATACCAAACTCTTCTGTTCCTGCAACAATTGAGTTCTGAGTTGTGCCTGTGCTGTTAAAACATTGGTCAGTTGTAGATACACCTGAGCAAGTTGCACCAGCTACTTTTAGCTTACCGCTAGAAGTGTTTTGTTCGGCTTTGTAGTAGATTACGGCACCAGAGTTGGCATTTGTACGTATCATTGCTCTACCGGCAGTATCTGAGGTTGAAGCAACAACACTAGACTCTACTACTCCTAAGTTTATAGTTGTACCAGATATGTCCGTACAATCGCTGTTTGTACCAGAGTCTGTAGTACCTACACAAAATTGCAAGACTTCTTGTACACGTGCAGTTATGGTTAGTTCATTAGCAATTGCCATTGCTACACCGCCATCGTCTACAAAAGTACCTGGTACTGTTGATGTGTAAGCTTGAGCAGTTGCTGTAGCTGCGTAGGTAAGTATTCTAGCGTAGAATGTACCGTTTACCGTTGGATTGGTTATTCCATCAGCAGCAGCGGTTGTACCTAAGTCAAATTCGACCGCAGTTGATGCACTAACTGAAGCTGCTGTTCTAGTTAGAATCACTCTTGAAGCAGTTGAGTTAGTAGTATCTATTGACCAGTCTGTTACACCGGTTCGGTTTGCTATGCCTAAGGAAGCAAAGTTGGTGTTAAAGCCTGTTGGCGCAGTACAGGAATCGCTTGTGATTGGGCTGTTACTACAAAAATCAATAACCGCACCACCTATGTTTCCTGTCGTTGCAACAGTAAAGCCAATGGTGTAAGTTACGTCTTGACCAAAGCTATCGCCTCCGTCTCTACCAGAACCTTCGGTACTGTTACCACCTGAGCTCTGAACAGAGCTAAGGTCTACGTACCTTGATGTTAGCTGAGCACCGTTGGCTTGTTGACTAATCAACATCAACATAGGCAAAAGACTAGCCAACGTCAAAATAGCCACTTGGGCAAGCGCACTCATCCTTCTAAAGGACGATATGGCATTAATTTTATTCATTAAAATTCTCCTTGTTTATTTTTACTAATTTTTTATTTTGGATTTAACCTATGGCAATTACACCACAGATTAAAGCTCAAAAGCAACAGCTTTTTAACAAAGTTTTCCACAGAAATAGAAACAGTGAGTAGTGATTGGTAAATGTAATAGCTATAAGGTTTTTTGCAGAGCCAAAAGTTGTTTTTGAATTATGACTACTCTATCCGCAAGGTTCGTTAATCGATATTATATAAGTTGGAACAGATGTAAAACTGTGTTTCAAGTTCTGCAGCTGAACCAAGCGCAATATATATAAAGCGCTTAAACTCTACCTTTCCATTTCGCCTGTATCCCTCTGCAATGTTTGAAGGAATACTCACAGAAGCTCTCTGCATCTGACTAACAATTCCGTACTTCTCGGATTCAGGTAATTTCTCACATGCTTTATAGACGTCAACAGCTAAACTGCTTGAATTCTGCCAAACGGTAAGATCTTTAAAACTCTTTATGTCTCCCAAAAACTGTATCCTTTACTATTCACATATCACTACTCACTCTTCACCGCCCCTAAAACGTTGCCGTAATAACTAAATCCTGCTCCATCCGATACAAACCTGCCGGCGTGGTAGGCAAAACGTTCATCATATAAGAAATCGTATAAGCTGTTTCTCCGTAGCCTCTAGTAACAGATCTGGCTAAAGTATCGCCTGGATTATACTGATAGTTATTAGTAGTGCTATAGCCAGGAGCGGCTTCTCCGAACGCAAACGTACCGTCATCTACCGGCATCCTAGAAGGGTTAGCGCCTTGAGTAACTGGCGCAGTATTGGCAACTAAGTTCATGCCAAACTGCTCTGCGTTTGCGTTAAAGGCTGACGCAGAAGTTATTGGGTCTATTTGATTACCACTTTCGTTGGTCGGCGGATTGCGAAGCGAAATTATAACATATTGGTCGTTCAGATAAGACCTGGCAGTAAATGTAGCAACACCCACACCAGCAACTCCAGGTGTCAGGGTGCCCATATTGACTGTTGTAATCGGTATTATCAGCTCGACGTACTCTTGGTCTGGGGTGATAAAACCACCAAAACCTATGTAGTTGCCAGATTCTGACTGACCGATACCCAAATCTCCTACTGATGTTCTGGCATTGTAGCTCGCAGAGTTAGCATCTATCTCGCTACCGCTAGTAAAGCCCGATTCTGGGACGCTATAGTTTGTTGAACTCGGAACTTGGGCGCTGGCTACACCACCACTGGCTAGCAACAGCAGGGCAAAGAGTCCAAAAAACTTTTTATATCTGTCTTTCATTTACTATTTAATATACCATAAGCATCTAACTAAAAAATTAAAGTGTACTGAAACTAGAGACTATATTATACATATCTCCAGCTGTAGGATATGCAGTCAAATCACTGTAGACAATTGCAATTTTTATGTCTTTACCACTTTTTAAAGTAGCAGGTATAGATTCTGTTCCGCCTTCTAGCCCAACCACAGCGTTGTATTGAACTGAGTCTGGGGTACAAACAAAACTAACATTAGCATGGGTAATCCTGGCGGGATTAAGGTTATTTTCTGGTGGCCAGCTTTCTTTGCAGTGTTCTGAAACATTGCCAGACTTGATGAAGTTGCCTTCTGAATCTATGTTGATCGGCAAAACCCTAGTAGCTTTATAGTCTGCTTCTAGGTCTGTTTCTGGGCGGTCGATGTATATAACCAGTTTGGTTGTTATAAGAGTGCCGTTGTTTTTGACATACACGAACTTTTTATCTGTTGATTCACTGGATACCTCTACCCATGATTCAGGTGCCTGAAATTGAAAAAACTCTGTTCTATAGACAGATACATTTGCCGACTGGACGCTTTTGCTTGTTTCTCTAGATACGGCAGTTTCTGTATCGCTTACCTGATTAATCAACCAATCTACTCCAATTATTGACGTGACTATGAAAAAAGCTGCTCCAAATACAAAAGCAAATTTACGTAACCTGTCTGCTCTCCGTTGGTGTTTGTGTAGTGTATCGTTGTGCCGATATGCCATTTTGACTCTTTTTGTCTTTTATGATGCATTGATAAAGCTCTGAGATTAGTATCTCACTTATGTTTAGATTGTGCAAATAGAATTATTATCGAGCATTTTTTGGTTATGTTTATATAATGATATACACTATAAACAAAAGCATAATTAAAAAATACCTATGGAAGAAAACAAGAACGCGGTGGATCAGTCAGATTCTCTAGAAAACCTAGAGGAGGGTACTAAAAGCACGCCTACGCACGAAGACAATCCGCAAAAGCAAAAACCCAAAAGTGGTTCAGGCCCACTCGGCAAACTCAAATTGCTAGCAGGTAAATTAAACATTTATTTATTACTGTTCATAGTTATTTTGTTAATAGGAGGAATAATATTCTTCGTTGTTTTTCAGTCTAGTCAACAACAAAACCAAGCCACGATTGAAACCCAAGAACTAACTCAAGAAGCTGTAGATGAATTAATTGGCAGTGACGCGAAAGTCGGTGACCCAAAGCAAATTTTAACTGTAGAATCTGATTCGGTATTTACTGGCAAAGTTTTGATTCAGGACGGGCTTGACGTCGCCGGACCTATCAAAGTTGGTGGATCTTTAAGTTTGCCGGGCATAACAGTATCCGGCGCAAGCGCTTTTGATGAAGTGACAATTAACACCTTAAATATTGCAGGAGATGCAAGCATACAAGGTCAGCTAAGTGTCCAAAAAGGCTTAACTGTAAGCGGACCCGTTACGTTCTCTGGAACTTTTTCTGCGGCTGCTTTTTCTATACAGAGTTTGCAAGTTGACGGAAACATAACCCTAAACCGACATATTGATGCCGGTGGTCCTACGCCTGGAGTTAGTGGTGGCGGTGCATTGGGCGGTGGAGGAACTGTCACAATCAGCGGAACCGATACAGCTGGTACCGTATCTGTAAATGTTGGTGGCGGTGGCGGTAATGGTGTACTTGCAACAGTCAACTTTGCTGTTGCATTTAATGGCTCCCCGCACGTCGTTATTACACCTGTCACGACCCAAGCCTCTATGATGAGCGGAACGTTTAACTACTATCTAAGCTCCAGAACAACCACAAGCTTTAGTATAGCCGTTAGTGGCGCTATACCTTCTGGTTCAGTTTCATTTGACTACATTGTAATAGAATAGTCGCTAGTAAGCTATTGTGTCTTTCTGGTATTTGATAGATGCTTGTCTTCGGGAAGAGCAGACCGCAAAAGTGATTTATTCACTTCTCCGGCTCGATGAGAAACCCCGAGGGGATGTCTCATGAATTATACATCCAAAAAGACAGTAACCCTGTCTGCTTTGACGAACATCACACCCATGTCTATCTTTATTTTTTCTGAGCCATTTTCAGTTCTGATATCAAGCTCACATGGACTCAAAAGTGTCAGAAACCTATGATGGCCCCTCAGAATATCAAAAGATCCGGTATCATTAACGGCGCTAATACTATCCGCTGGGCCTTCAAAATAATTGCGAAAAGGCGCATAAACTTTAACCAGCATCTTTCCTTGAGGCACAATAGTTTCTTCTTGGGTTTTCTTAGCTTTGTTGGATGTTTCCGTATCCATTTATTTACTCTGATTTAACGGCTTCGGTATTAGTTTGTTGCTCTTCAGCCACTCGATCAGTACTAGTCGTATCTTTCTGTTCAGTTGCTTCAGACTTTGCTTGAGCTTCAGCTTGTTTCTTTGCCTCTTCTTCGGCTTTTTCCTTCTCCTTTTCTTCTTTTTCTCTAGCTTTTCTTTCTTTTTTGCTTTCCTTTTTATCATGATTTTCGCCGTCTTCTGGCTTTGACACGTTTTGTTCGCTTGTCACACCTTCTTCCGACTGACCAATGTTCTCCCCAGCACCTGCTTCCTTCTTGACTTCACCTGATGCTACTACTTCTGTCGGTGCATCACCTCTAATAATTGCCTCAATGCTATCTAGTGTTTGTTCGCGAGTGAACGTATCGCCTGGTATACCAATGTGTTTTTCCATTACGTTCATGTTTTGAGTGAAGTTCCCAATCAACTTTTTGGCTCTGGCATAATCAGCCCTATCAACAGCAGACAATTCGTTTTCGCCGATAATCGCGATAATTCCTTTAAGCGAATCATACTTGCGTAGCATTGCCATTACTTCGACGCTTAAATTATAGTGACGTTCACCAACGATATCCGGTGTTAGTAGACTGGATGACGACAAGTTAAGATCTACAGCCGGCCTAACACCCAACTCGGCGACTTTACGAGAAAGTACTAAAATACCATCAAGCTCGTGCTGAATCATTTGCACAGCTGGATCAGACAAGTCGTCAGCCGGCACATAAATCGTCTGAACGCTTGTAATTGAGCCATTTTCGTTAGAGCTTAATCGATCTTGCAGAGTTTTTACGTCAGAAAAAATAGTTGGTTCGTAACCACCCTCGTTTGGAACTTGATCAAGAATAGTTGAAAGCTCATTTTTTGCCTGAATAAAACGATACATATTGTCTGCAAAGAATAAGATATCTTTGTTCTCAACATCACGAAAATGTTCCGCACCAGCAACAGCACTAATGCCAATCAGCGCACGCTGAACAGGATTTTCGTTCATCTGACCGAAGAACATGCAGGTGTTTTTGAGCAGATCATTTTCTCTTAAGGTATCCCATAGCTCGTGACCTTCACGGATACGCTCACCGATTCCAGCAAAAAACGACAGACCAGATCCGCTTTGAGCAACATTGTTGATAAGCTCCATTGTTAAAACAGTCTTACCAACACCCGCACCCCCGATAATCCCAATTTTGCGGCCTTTAACAAAAGGCGTAAAGAAATCAATAACCTTTATGCCCGTTTCCAGAATTTCCGGCTGTTGAACAGTGAAATTAGTACTTTTACCCGGCAATTTCAATATATCTTTGCGTGGTGCATTGTCCTTGACTGGATCATAGCCGTCTAGTGGATCGCCAATAGCATCAAGTATTCTTCCGATCGTCAGAACTCCGACCGGTATTTCTATACCTTTGCCGGTCGATATTACTTCCATACCCTTTTCAATTCTGCGGTCGCTACGCAAATTCAAACAAAAAGCGATTCCACCTGGAACTAAGTGATCAACTAAAAGCTTGGTATTGAAACCGTTATCTACAATTATGATTTCATTAATCTCAGGACCACCTTCATCAAATTTGACGTTTACAACTAGGTCTTTGATTGACACAACTCTACCCTTTATCATGCGTTATAACCTCCGGTTTTTGAGAGTGAAGCTTCCCCTCTCAATGTGCCAGGCACGAAATAAATTCGATGTTTGGACTGCTCTCCTCTAAATACAACAGGCGTAAAAATCATACGTTCGCTCCAGCTTTACGTAATCCATTAATAATCTCTTTCAAGCGTTGGTCCTTTATCGCTCGTTTAGCTCGGTTATATTCTAGATGTAGCTCGTCTTTGCTCTCTTGAGCCCTAGTATGTGAGGCCGACATAGCTCTAAACCTCGATGCATATTGAGCCAATTTAGAATCTAGAATAAGCTGAGAAACTGCTATTTGAAGCATTGTGGTTTCCAAGTGATCAACTACTTGATACATACTTGGTTCAAATATTGTGTTATCGCCAGTTATAATTTCTTCAGGATCAGTTGTTTCTTTGCCCTGTGCTGCTACAGCCGCAGATAACTCGATTTTTTTGACATCTTGAACCATCAACGAAACATATTCTTGATAATATACAGTTGTTTTTTGGTACTTTTTGACATAGCGAATTATAGGCGTTACGTTGATGTTTTCGTCTTTTTTTGGTAGTTTAAAATACTTTATGAAGCTAATGCCACGCTGTGCTAACTGCATTGCCCCATGATGTCCAATTACCAAAATATCGTGCTTTTGTTTGTCGTATGTTTCTGCCATGTATTTGACTAATTTTTGATCAATATCACCACTAAAACCGCCTTCTGCAGTGATGATTATATAGAGATCTTTGTCTAAAACCTCTTCGTCCGACTGACTACGACCAAACCTAAACAGGTTATCAACTCTGATCTGCGAATAAATATGCCAAAGATCATTAAAGTATAGCGTTGCTTGTTGTACTTGGTTTTTGATTTGAGCGATACGCATACTGGCTATACCCTCAAACACATTGGTTAGTTCTACTAAGGTTGCGATTGAGCGTTCGTCTCTTTCGATTTCGTTTGGATTACGCACGTCTTGCCTCCAATATGTAGATATAATCTATGTTTCTAGTAGGCATCATCTTTACACATTTCATCTCTTCAGCTCCACTGTACAAGCTGCTTTAAGCTGTGATTTTACAGATTCATACAGCTCATCACTGTCTTCTGTCACTTTTAGCGCATATTCTGACACGTTTTTTTGCAGCAAATCAGTATCCAACTGATCCTCCGCCTCAGAACTCAATACTATGTCTAACATTAACTGCTGTGCCATGAACGAGTAAACATCGGTTGGTGATTGGGTCAAAATTTTAAACAATTTTTTGCCAATTTCTAGGGCCTTTTTGGCTTCAAGTGCTAGTTCCGAACCAAAGTGAGAAAACTCTTCTGCTTCGCGGTAAGCAGCTAGTGTGCGTAGTGTACGAGCTGCTAAATCCTTCTGTCGTTTATTGTGCCCTACGCCACCGACACGAGTAACACTCAGTCCTATGTTGACAGCTGGTCTAATACCGTCGCGGAAAATGTTTGTGTCTAATATCCACTGCCCATCAGTGATTGACATGATGTTGGTCGGCAAATACGCCGTAATATCACCACCAGCTGCATTTACTAGCGGAATTGAGGTCAAGTGGGCTGCATTTGACATCAACCGGCCAGCACGTTCAAGCAAACTGGAGTGAGCATAGAACATATCTCCTGGATAACTATCTCGACCTGGACTAACACCCGATAACAAAGCAACTTCTCTATAGGCGTGCGCATGTGAAGTCAAATCATCGTAAATAATAATCGTGTCTTGGGCCAATTCTTGCCAAAAATATTCTGCCATCGCAACACCGACATATGGAGCAATATAACTCATAATAAGTGACTCAAACATAGTAGACACAATCACCACAGCTTTTTTCAAGCTGTCTGTCGTCTCCAGTCTAGTCAACAAAGTATCAACATCACTTCGTCTTTTGGCTATCAGCACGTATATTACTACTTGATCTGTGTTCTTTTGATTAAGCGTTAACTGGGTGACCAACGTCGATTTACCAGATTTGCTATCCCCAAGAAGCGCCATACGCTGACCACGAACTATCGGAAACAATGAATCCAGTGCTGTTACGCCGCTTTCAAGTTGCGTATCAAGCAATTTTCTTTCGTAGAGCGGTGGAGCTGGCTTGAACACTGGCCAGGCAGCATCAGCCGCAATAGGACCTTTGCCGTCTAAAGGCTCCCCAGTAACAGTTACAACCCTACCAATAAAGTCCTTACCAACTTTAGACACCAACTCTTCATGTTGCAAAACAGCAATCATACCAATCTTTGTTTCAATTTCCCCTAAATGCAATACTACAACTAGGTCTTCTGTAATTTGGTGGACAAAACCTTTTGATCCATCTTCAAACATTACCAAAGCATGGATCCGGCAAGGCTGTAAGCCTTTCACTCTAACTAAAAACTTTTCGACACCTACTACTTCACCGACAGGTTTGCCGGCCTCGACTAATTTATCAAAATGTTGATTACCGGTAGTCATGCAGGAGTCTCCACATCAATCTGTTGATTTTGACTAGCTAGTTGTTCTGCCGTTGGCTGTTCGACGACGGCTGTTTGAGTTGATATTTCTTGTTCAAGTGCTAAAACTTCATGTAACTTTTTGGCAAAGAAATCATGTTTGCTGTCAAAGTATTTGCGCAAAGAAAAATCATAGGCTTTGTTGGCGGTTCTAACCATACAGCCAGCACCTATGTTAGGCTGCAAACCAACCCGAACCAGAATAAACCCATCAATGTTATCCCGTAGCCAACCGACAATTTTCTGTATATACGCGCCTGGCGGATCAGCACTGAAACTAATATGCAAAACTGGAGCTTTTTTATCTAATTGTTTCAAAATATCACTCAATTTTGTTCTATCGCCAGATTCAAGCAAGTTCAGTTCATTTGCAACAATCAATTCGTCGAGTAATCTGCTATATCTAGGCACAGCCGGAACTTCACCGGTTCTGATTTCTGTCTGTCTGAAATATTCGTCTAAATTTGCGACTTCACGTTCTAGACGAGCGATGTCTGTGGGGCTAACGATAGATATTGGTAGTATTATCTGTTTATTTTCCATATTAAAAAATCTGTAGAATAACTACGCTCCGTCTTTAATGTCGCGCATAATTGCTTCTTTGTTCATTTCGAGTTGATTCATAATAAATTCTAGCTGTTCGCTCAAATCTATCTGATCACCAACTGCTTCTAACACATAATGGTTGACAACATCCGCCATACGCGCCTCAAATCGATTGAGCGTTCGGCTTTTTTCCGCTGTCAACTGTTCGGTTAGCTGAGCCGACAATAGCTCCCGTTGTTGCTCTATGGTTTCTTGAGTTTTTTGAATAGAATCAATCGCTAATTGTTTGGCGTCGTTGATTGATTCTTCGTATTTTGCAAACTCTTCCTTCAGAACATGCGTGACCTCAGTTTTCATAAAGTCATTAAGCTGTGAAGTCGTTAAACGCAAATCCTGTTGCAAAAACATGGCGTTTTCGCCGATGATTTTTTCGAAATGCAACCTACCACGATTACGCAATTCTTCACGAAACTCGTCGTTAAAGATATGTTCTACGTCTTCTTTGGCTTGATCTGTTAAATCTTCTATAGCACTGCCTTTGGTTTTCTTTTTTTCAGGCTTAAAAATCAACCACAAAACAAAAGCACTAACAGCAAAAATCACCCCCAAAATTAGTATCAAAACTCCCACGCTCATGATTTGTTACTGTTACTCCGCTTTTTCTTCAGAGAACCCCACCTTTTCGCTTTAGCTTATAACCTTAGTAATAAATATACCCCAAACAAGCCAATCAAGAAAATTATTATGCTGGTCAGAACGATCTGAAACAGACTTTTTGTTATTGACTTTTTGGACAACGGATTACGACCGATAGATATCACACTACTCCTGACCCCTGAATATAACAAGCTTCCAGCAACAGAAGCAGAAGCCAAAATTATAAACAGACTAACATAAACTCTAACAGGGCTAACCTGTTTGCCGGCAATTGCATCAGTCGCTTTTTGTAAAAACTCCGGCAGAGTAGAATCTTGTGGCTTTAGAAGTGGGTTAAAACCCACACTAACATCTATCGCAACCCTGCCCACCTTTACGCTGTTAGTATTGCCTAAACTATCTGTTAACTCAGCATTGCTAACTGCGTTAGCATTGCCATCAAAGCCTTCTATCGCTTTGCCAATAGAATAAGCGTCGTTTTCGCCAGCTTTCATTGCGATGCCAGTGACACTCGAAACTGTCAAAAAGTCACCGGGCTGTATAACTCCTGCTTCAGTACTAACTAAGGCATCAAATCTACCGACGGTTGCGACAAATGTTTTCTCTTGGTCATCTGAAAGTGTGAAAGTAGCGTCATTAGAAGCCACAACCACACCATGTAGTCGGTCTTGGTTACTCTTGTTTGCAGGCACTACTTTTCTAGTGTTTTCACTATCAAGCGAAACAATCGTACCTCTTTGCAAAACTTTATCTGAGCTATAGCCCTGCGTAACCGTTTGTGCAAATGAAGGTGCGCTTAAAGAAATAACTACAAGAACAACCAAGCCCATGAAGGCGCTGATTTTTTTCAATGAAAGTTTATTTTTTATTTGCTGTAACACTATTTTGTGTACCTCTGATGAACATTATAACGCTTTTGCTTTTTTGACGCTAGTAGCTTCAGGCTTTTAAGGCTATTTTTAGTATTTCGACTGTTTTATTTATTTCTGATTTTGTAGTATCTTTGCCCAAGCTGAACCTAATACTCGATCTGGCTTGCTGTTCGCTCTTGCCTATGGCTAGTAGTACGTGAGAGACTTCGTCGCTTGATGCACTGCAAGCAGAACCCATAGCAACATCGACCCCAAGTTCATCAAGCGCGAACAAAACTCTTTCATTGTCGCAATTGTCAAAAATTGCGTGAACATTATTTGCAACCCTGTTGCTTGGATGACCACTGATTGTAACATCAAAGTTTTTTTGAAGTTTCTGCACAAAATAATCCCTAAGTTCCGATACGTCTTTTGCGCGTTTCGGTCTGTTTTTATTGGCCAGATCCAAGGCCTTGGCTATGCCGTTTGCAAAAGCAACGTTCTCTGTACCACTTCTGTAGCCAAATTCTTGCCCTCCGCCAAGTATTTGAGGTTTCAATAATACGCCAGATTTAACGTATAAAACCCCGCTCTGTTTTGGACCATGAATTTTGCCTCCGTTTAAGCTCATTAAATCCACGCCTAATCTAGCGACATTGACATCAAGATAAAGTGGCGCTTGACAGGCATCTGTATGCACATAAATCGGATTACTGTTGCCAGATTTTGCTCTTTTTCTTCGCTCTTCTTTAACGATTTTCGTAATTGCTACGATGTCTTGAATAGTACCGATTTCGTTGTTTACATACATTACACTAACCAAAACAGTGTCAGCATTAATAATTTTTTTCAGATCATCAATATTTAAACGGCCACGCTCATCGACTTTTATTATTTTATACTTATAATTTGCAGCCGGTTTTCGGACTGCTTCGTGCTCGATTGCTGAAATAAGTATTTGTTTATTTGGGTTGGCTTGGGCCACACCTTGAATCGCCAAATTATTAGATTCCGTTCCCCCTGCGGTAAATATTATTTCTGACGGTTTCGCGCCAATCAAACGGGCCACCGTTGCTCTGGCTTGTTCTAAAGAATCACGTGCTTGGCGCGCACCAAAATATAGCGCAGAAGGGTTGTAATAAATGTCTTCAAAAAAAGGCTCCATTGCCTTAAAGACACGTTTATCCATCTGCGTTGCAGCTGCATTATCTAAATAAATTCTGCGCATAAACTGTATAGTGTATAGTAACTTTAAATCAACTTTAGGCAAAAGATAAATCTTGGTAAAGATCTCTTTTCACCCTGGTTTTATAGGTCTTAATTGCAGTTACAAAACGTCTAGCTTCTTCAATACTTAGCCGTTCGTAGTGACCACCATTGATAGATTTGATTATCTCGTTCTGTTGAATTTTGTAGCGCGTAATTGTCTTTTGACCATCTTTTTCTTCGTGCCATATCCAGGTATTAACATCTAGGCAGAAAAACTCTCTTTTAACTCCGTAAGGAACTGGACCAAAAACCGTCCTACCTATCTCTGATTCGCCGCGAATTAAATCTCTTTCTATTTCACGCCCATTGAAGCTTTTGCCGAAAAACTTATTAAAAAATTGTGTAAATATATTCATAATTTAAGCCGCTATAACGTCACTTTTAGAAAATTCTACAAAAGCTTCACTACTAAATTGCTCTCCGTTATCAAGGGCTCTTTCGGCTGCTTTGCGGGCAGCAATAATTCTTTTTGACTCAAGCGTTCTAGGATCATACTCGTCCGGATCGCCGAAATAGTCTGCAGAAACTCCATCAATATAATCTCTGTTTTGCTGTTCTCTAAGCTTTGCCTGGTCATACGCCGGATTGTATTCTGATACACGCATGCCAGCAGCTTCTCCAATTAGATTAGTGCCGTCGGTAACGTTTTGGATTCTCTTTATACGTCGTTCTCGTGCCGATCCCTCAATTAACATCTGTTCCATTTTTACTAGGGCCGCCTCAGCAATAGTTTCTGTATAGTTTACAAGCGAAATTCTGTTAGCAATAATCGAGCTCACGTCCTCGTATTCTGGACGCACTAACAATTCCGGTATAGTAGGGTCAAATAGTGTCATGAGTTTTATAGATTAAAGAGTTTTTTAGCGTTTTCGGTTGTTTGTTTTGCCAAAAACGCCTGTGAGTCACCACGAAGCTCGCTCAAGAACTTTGTGATTAATATCACATGTTTAGGCTGGTTGATTGTACCACGTAACGGCGCAGGAGTCAAGAAAGGAGAGTCTGTTTCTATGATGATTTTTTCTATTGGCGCCAATTTGGCAGCTTCAAGCTGTTTATCATCCTTTGTGAAAGTCATTATGCCGTTTAAACCGACATAAAAACCCCTGCCAGTAACACCTTCTAGCTCATTAACACCACTACAAAAACTATGAACCACCCCTGTTAAATCTTCATATTCATCCACAATTTCAAAAAAATCATCAAACGCGTCCCTGATATGAAAAATCAAAGGCAAACCATACTTTTGGGCTAACTCTATATGAAGTTTAAGCACTGTTTTTTGCTTAATTTTGATGTTTTTATCCTTATGATAATAATAATCTAGCCCACACTCTCCTATAGCGACTAGCTTTTTGGGGTTATCTACTATTATTTTTTCTATTTGTAATAGCTTTTTTTTGAGTCTATCAAGTGAATTATTGGCAGCTTCGTGCGGATGCAGAGCAACAGAAAAGTGACAGTTTTGTCTTTGTTTGCAGAATTCTGCTGCTTCTAAGCTACTTTTTTGATCTGTTCCAACACATATTAGTTTTTCAACTCCAGCTTTGGCCGCCTCATTAACTATCGTGTCTATAGGCACATCAAATTTTTCGGCAAATTCACTGTCATGAATATGACAATGTGTATCGACATAAGTCATAGGTTCAACCCTCTTCACGGCTCTTGTTTAGGAAAAAGGGATGCATCGTCAAGTGGTCTAATTATACCCTCAGAAAATACATATTGGATTTTTTCAGCCGTGTTTGGCAGAAACGGCACCAAAAGAGATGCAATTTCCATCAGTGAGCTAGCAGCTTCTGCTAAAACTTCTTGCAAATGTGTTTCGTCGCCTTCTTTGGCTATTTCCCAAGGTTTTTCTTCTTCAATAAATTGATTAAGCCCCCTGACCTGATCCCAAACGCAGTCTAGGGCTTTATCGAACCTGCACTCATCAATTGATTCATGGTACAACCCAACATCATGAGTAGGTTCAGAAAATTGCCCAACTACGCCGTTTTGGTATTTGCTAATCATCGCGGACACTCTGCTTAAGCCATTGCCAAGTTCGTTTGCCAATTCGTTATTGTAAGCTGTTTCAAACTTTTCCCAAGAAAAATCAATATCATCGGCCGACGGGCCGTGTCTAAAGAAATAGTACCTAAAAGCATCTAATCCATATTTATTTATTACATCCAACGGATCAACGACATTTCCCAAGCTCTTGCTCATTTTTTTGCCTTCGTTAGTAACAAATCCGTGAACGAATAGTTTTTTGGGCAAATCTATACCAAGTCCTAATAGCATAGCTGGCCAAATAGCTGCATGAAAACGCAATATATCCTTGCCAATAACCTGCACATCTGCCGGCCAATAGGTTTTGAAGTCTTCATTTTCAGGGTAGCCCAAAACCGTAATGTAGTTCATCAGCGCCTCAAACCAGACGTACATTATCTGACTTTTATCACCGGGCACTGGTATTCCCCAACTTACTTTTTCTGACGATCTTGAGATGCTTATATCTTCCAAGCCTTCTTTCAAAACTGATAAGATCTCGTTTCTCCTCGACTTTGGCAGAATTTTGAATTTACCGGATTCGATTGCATGTTTAATCTGATCAGAATATCTACTAAGGGCAAAAAAGTAGTTTTCTTCCTCTACTTTTTCGTACGGACGATCATGTAGCGGACAAGTTTCGTTAGTTTCCTTCACATAAGCATCAGTTTTAAATTCTTCACAACCGACACAATACATACCAACATAGGTGTTTTTGTATATGTCTTTTTCTAGATTTTTCCAGATTATTGCTGCTCTTGCCTCGTGGTCTTTGTCCGTAGTTCTTATGAATTTGTCGTTAGTTATACCGAGTTGTTGTAATCCATCTCTGAACCCAGCACTAATCTCATCAACCATTTTTTGCGGCGTTTTGCCGGCTTTTTTTGCAGATTCTTCGATTTTGCCCCCATGTTCGTCTGTACCAGCAGAAAAAAGCACCTTGTAGCCTTGTTGTCGATGATAGCGAGCAAGCGCATCACCATAAAGATGCAAAATTGCGTGACCCAAATGTGGCCTCGCATTTACATAAGGAATAGCCGTTGTTACGTAGAATTTGTTCATCCCGCAGTAGATCTCCGAGAACTTCTTTTTGGTATATCTTTTTTCATAACATTTATCCTCAAAATTAGTACTAACATTTGCTAAGTAGGATTTCCGCAATAACTCAGAGTATCACTACAGGACTTATTATTAACAGTTTACAGCATTTAGCTAACAGTTTACAGCCCATAAGAAACAAAAAACGACCCACTGCTGGCCGTATTTTTATGGTGTCTCTATATGACGAGGCTAGAACCTATTTTGAGGAAAACGCCTGAAAAGCACAAGCCCCGCCGTTTGACAACCAAAGGCTGACCCGCCCCGCCGAATTTCTTTTTTTCAGTTGAGAAAAATCAGGTCTGTCGGTGCGGCTGCCCACAAGGGCATAAACGGCGTGGCCGTCGGTGGTTTTCTGTTATAATCAAGAATATGGAAACTGATAAATATACGAAAATTGACAAATCAAGAGCTTCTCTAATTTTAGGTGCAGTCGGCGATGCCCTTGGCGCAGCTGTTGAGTTTATGAAACGAGATGAAATTGTTGCAAAATACGGTGATAGTCCAAATGCAATAAAAGGTATCCAGCTTCTCGATGAAGCTTATGGCAAAAAAGGCGCAATTACGGACGATACGCAAATGACGTTATTTGCTGCTGACGGTTTATTAAGTGCCTATAAACGAGGCGCAGAGCGCGGTATTCTTGGCGAATATTCTGGCTATACGCTACTGAGTTATTTGCGCTGGTTGGAAACGCAAGGACAAGGCAACGAAAATTATTCAGATATTGACTGGTGGGGCAGCCAAGAACTCTTTGACATTATAAAGGCGCAAGGGCAACGGGGACCAGGTAATAATTGCCTTACATCACTCAAATCTGTGCAAAAACCATTTGCACCAGCCAGCAACGATAGCAAGGGCTGCGGAACGGTTATGCGTGTTGCGCCAGTCGGCATATTCTTTGGTAATCAAATCGCCGATACCAGCAAAGAAAGCCTACAAAAAGTTTATGACGAGGGTGTAAAAGACGCAGCGTTAACGCACGGTAATCAAACAGCGCACCACGCCAGCGGTTTGCTCGCTGTTATTATTGCGCTCGTACTTCACAGCGAACAGCTTGAGGGTGCTACACAAAAAGCCCTTGAATTATTCGGTACTTCAGATGTAAGCGATATTGCCAATAAAGCAATACAACTGACAAGTGAGGCTCCAAGCGTTGATAATCTGCAAACATTAGGACAAGGCTGGATAGCAGAGGAGGCACTAGCAATAGCCTTGTACTGCGCCTTGCTGTGCGTTAAGGGCAAGTTGTCAGTTGAGGACGCGTTGCGCCTTGCAGTTAATCACGATGGCGACAGCGACAGTACAGGTGCGATCACTGGAAACTTGATTGGAATATCACTTGGCACAGAGCGTATACCGCAAGGACTGGTTGGCGCTGATACAGAAGTAGCTTCGCTCATTGAGTTACTGCGAAAATATGGTGAAGGCCTTATAGAAATCGCAAACTATAAACCTGCTTATTAAGCTACAAAAAACCACCGACCGCCACGCCGTTTCTGCCCTTGTGGATAGCCGATCCGACAGACCTGACTTTTTCTCAACTGAAAAGGAAATTCGGCGGGATAAATCTCAAAAAACATGCAAAGGGTTTTTGCGTTTTTTTGCTTGGTGGGCGAAGAGGGACTTGGTCACCTTTGGCGACCCCCGAACTTACGCTATAGGCAACAAGTTGCCATCGGAAGATTCGTTTCCGAAATGCCACCGGCATTTCTCACCCACACGCCTTTTTGGGTTAAGTTCAAGTCAACCACATACCCAATAAAGAACCGGCTTTCGCCGGTTTTTTATTTGGTGGGCGGGGCGGGACTTGAACCCGCACGCCTTGTGGGCAAGACATTTTAAGTGTCTCTTGGCTACCAATTACAACACCCGCCCGAGAATGCTTCTAACAGATTATATCAACTTTTCATTAGGTTTGTTAACTAAAGCAGTCATCTTATTTCTACCCTGTGAGTTATTTGCAAACTATGACAATTAGGGCAAAGAATCCTTAAATTTTCCAGTCTGTTATCATTATGAATACCGTTAATGTGATCAAGTTCCAGAGGGATTCTGCCGTCCACAGACATCCTACACCAACCACAAAGTTCGCATTTCTGTTGTTTTAGACCGGCGTTAAAAAGTTTGATTTTTAATTTGTAGCTTTGAAAAATAGAGTTCTCAATTAGTATATCTTCTAAAGGCACCCCATAACGCGTTCTCCTGCGTCTAACACCTACGTTCCATCGTGACCCAGTAAAGTGACTGTTATCGAGTTTTAATTCTTTGATCCGCTTATTTATTTGACTATAATTCCCACCTGCAGGCACCAAGCCTAATTTTAATATAACCATCCTGACACTAAACGATTCTCTAACTGCATCAGTAAGCTGTTTGTCCGTCCATGATCTTCTTTGTTTTTGTGTATTCATACACATAAGTATAGCACTTTTTATTGTGTACCATTACATATTCATCTGTAAATTTGGTAAACTGTGTGAGATATGGCGCCTTGGCCGAGTGGTTAGGCAGGACTCTGCAAAAGTTCGTACACCGGTTCAAATCCGGTAGGTGCCTCCATAGTTATTTTGAAATTTATAAATTAGAAATTTTATAAGCCACCCAGACACCAAATAGCCCGCCAATTCCTGAAGTAATTATTGACACTAAAGAAAACCCACTATCACCAAACAATACCGGGATATAACCGCCGATAAATCCAAAAACTGCTATACATAGATAGACTAGAGATTTACTCATGATTTATTTCACTATTTCCAATCTTTTATAACTAAGTTTTTGCCGTTTTTAGACACAATTAGCTTTTGGCCCTGCTGCCACTTTAGCGAACGAACTAGCTCAATGGGTAGCGAAACTGAATACGTCCCAGTTCGATTCTGAGTTAAGTTCCTAATCTGTTGTTCCCCTGCTTTTCTTGCACCCATGCTTTCACCCCTATTCTTAAAAATTGTTAATAAAAAACCTAAACTAATAATATCACGAACTCCGAGTTATCTCCGATTTAACTCGGAGTTCGTGATATTCACCCTAAAATTAACAATATGTCTTGATAAAACAGCCCCAACTATATATAATTCATCCCTGTTAACTCTATGTAGCAAATCTCATTTTACGTTTGTCAGAGTAACAAACAGACGTGAAATGATGAAGCGAGAAATTTTGTTTTGTTGATTGTTTACGGATAAGTTACGTCTTCTTTAAACCTAAAATAAACAAAATTTCGAGCGGGTTTGGCTCAGTTGTTTAGAGTGAGAAAGTCCAGAGGACTTTCGGAAACGAATCTTCTCTTGAAAACTTGTTTTCAAAGACGAAGTTCGGGGGTCGCTGAAGGTGACTGTTCTTGCCATGACAAGGACGCGAGGTTTAACAAACAAAGTAAGTGTGAAATAATTGTTTCATCAATAGCATGCGGGTTTAGCTCAGTTGTTTAGAGCGCGTCCTTGCCAAGGACGAGGTCGAGAGTTAGAGTCTCTTAACCCGCACCAATTATAAGAGTACGTTCTAG
>Ga0224722_1000704_pt1 | contig 19392 bp, 19 predicted proteins | sample Balambano_FR1_Me_FD_161646 | JGI IMG/M metagenome (GOLD analysis project Ga0224722, IMG submission 161646) | Freshwater sediment microbial communities from Lake Towuti, South Sulawesi, Indonesia - Balambano_FR1_MetaG | ecosystem: Environmental > Aquatic > Freshwater > Lake > Sediment | place... | reverse complement strand
ACCAGTTTGACCGGCGGCCTATTCTTTTCCGTCTATTGCGGGTTCTGGGCCACGTTGCCTTTCCTGTTGGCACAACCACCTTTTCAACTAGGCAGTGAGGTGGCTGGACTGTTTGGGCTGGTCGGGATTATAGGAGTTGTGGCCGCACCGATCGTTGGGCGTATTGCCGATCGCCAAAGTCCTCGCACTACGATCGTAGCAGCAATGGCAATTTTAGCCGTGTCACTTGTGATGCTCTGGCAATTTCAACAGTGGCTGGGCGGCATCCTTTTGGGGGCAATGCTCCTAGATCTAGGAGTCCAAACTGGACAGATCTCCAACCAAACCCGCATTTATACTCTTCCTACGGTTGCGCACAATCGAGTCACAACGGTTTACATGGTGGCCTATTTTCTGGGTGGTTCGGTCGGCTCTTGGCTGTGTGCCTATGCCTTGAAGCTGGCGGGTTGGGCCGGTGTTTGCGCAACCGGGCTGGGGGCCACGGCGATCGCATTCACGGTGTATCAAATCTGCAATCGCCCTAAAGGTGGGTGACAGGCGTGCCCTCATTTGATGAGGCCACTTTCAAAGAATTGTATCAAGCGGCACAGAATCTATCCGAAAGCTAAACTTCAATGTTTCACAAGTTTTGGTATACAGAATACGGTTCAACTTGTTCAATTTACGCTTGTGAGTTGTTGCCAGTTGAATCGGTTCTGGACGTCATTGATCCAACTGATTCAGATGGTATCCAGTTAAGAGAGACATGATAGTGAAACAATTTAAATCTAGGCGTGTTCCGGCATTGGTTGCGATCGCTGCATCTGTAGCCCTGTTCGCTGGGTGCGCAGCCAATGCTCCTACGGCCAGTACTCCGGGTTCCTCTCCAGCAGCAACCGATGCTGCCAGCACTGATAGCAAGAATTTGAAGCAAGTTCGGGTGCAGCTTTCTTTCTTGAAGCAAAGTCTTGATGCTCCGCTGATTCTGGCGATCAACAAAGGTTACTTCGCCGAGGAAGGGCTAAATGTTACCTATGAGCGGGGATTTGGCAACGCCGACACAATCAGCAAACTGGGAACCGGTAAGTTCGATCTTGCGTTCAGTGACATGTATAACGCGATGGACTTTAACGAAAAAAACCCCAACGACAAGATTATCGCGGTTGCTGTTACCCAAAATAAAGCACCCTTTGCCGTCTTGAGCCTGAAGCAAAACGGAATTACGCAGCCGAAGGATTTACAAGGTAAGAATTTGGGGGCACCCGCTGGTGATGGGCCGCGCAAACTGTTTCCTTTATTTGCCGAGGAAGTTGGGGTTGACCCCAACTCTGTAGAGTGGACAACAATGGAACCTAAGTTGCGGGAGACCTTCCTGCTGCAAGGAAAGGTCGATGCCATCAGTGGATTTTCCACCTCTGCTTTACCCAGTCTATTGAAGGGTGGCAAATCGATGGATGACATTACCATGTTCTACTACACCGAAAACGGTTTGGATTTTTACGGCAATGCGATCCTGACGAAAGAAACATTTGCCAAACAAAATCCTGAAGTGGTCAAAGCGTTTGTTAAAGCATATTTCCGTGGTCTCCAAGATACGTTAAAAGATCCAACAGCGGCTCTGGATGCAGTAATTGCATCGGATGAAAGTAAGCTGATGGATCGTCAGGCTGAAAAAGTGCGGATGGAAGTCGCTCTGCGGGATCTATTCATTACGCCCGAAGTGGAAAAGAATGGGTTGGGCGGAGTGGATGAGGGCCGGTTGGCGAAGACGATCGAGCAGACGATCGCAGGCTTCGGCTTGAAGGGTAAACCGACGATCGCAGATATTTACACAGACGAATTCTTACCAGAAAAAGAACTACGCACGCTGCCCCCCGAAAGCGATCGCAAACCGTTATCCTGAGCCTCGTCGAAATGTAGAAACCTGACAGCCAGTGAGGGATCTTACATGCTTTCTAGGGACTTTAGGTCTAAGGTTCCTACTGCTGGAAACTTTACCCCATAACTCATTCCAAAACCACTAATGGTACAACCTAGCTTAAACCCAACCTCCACTGATTCACGTTCAGTTGACACGCTTCCACTTCTAGAATTTGACAAAGTCGGCCTGGAATATCCCTTTGAAGGCAGCATGCGACGGATCATTCAGGAAGTTAACCTGTCCATTAAGCCGGGGGAATTTGTTTCCTTCGTGGGTCCTAGTGGCTGCGGGAAGACTTCAATTCTCAGGATGGTGTCGGGCTTAAGTCCGGCCCCGATCGGTGAAATTCGCTATCGGGGACAACGCATCAGGAAACCCCTCAATAATGTAGGGATTGCATTCCAGAATCCAGTGTTGCTACCGTGGCGCAACACCTTAAACAATGTCATGTTGCCGCTGGAAATTGTGCAACCGTACAAGAAGGACTTTGGGCAGAAAAAAGCTGAGTATATCCGCATGGCGCAGGATCTATTATCGACTGTCCGCTTGCAGGATTTCCAGAAACAGTATCCCTGGCAATTGTCGGGTGGGATGCGCCAACGGGCTTCCCTCTGCCGTGCCTTAATTCATCAACCAGAAATCCTGTTACTTGACGAACCGTTCGGGGCGTTGGATGCGTTCACGCGGGAAGAAATGTGGTCGATGTTGCAAGCGTTGTGGATGCGGGTGAAGTGCGTTGGGATCCTGATTACGCACGACTTGCGAGAGGCGGTATTTCTCTCCGATCGAGTCTACGTGATGAGTCCTCGTCCCAGCACCATCATTTATGAGGAAGTGATTAACTTACCGCGTCCACGGAACTTGGAAATGGAACTTTCAGATGAGTTCAACCACTATTTTTCCAATATCCGTCGGCATATCCATCACAACTAAACTTGTTCCCCACCATTAGAGCGATCGTGCAATGTCTTCTTTTAATCTCGAAAAGTTTCTTAAAACTAAATCGGCGGGTTTTGTTCTTCCATTTATTGCAACCATTCTATTGTTTGTGATTTGGGAACTTGCCGTTATCATTCTCAAAATTCCCCCGTTTAACTTACCAGCCCCATCAAATATTGCTTCGGCAATGGTCAACTTTGCCCCGCAGCTTCTAGCCAACTCCCTGCGGACTCTTTGGACAACGATGTTGGGGTTTGTATTGGCTGTTGGAGTCGGAGTCGTTCTTGGTTTCTTGATTGGCTACTCTAAGTTTGTCTATCTGACCTTGTATCCATTGCTCGTAGCATTTAACACGATTCCGAAGGCGGCGTTAGTACCATTGCTGGCCATCTGGTTTGGAGCAAACGCTGTTCCAGCCGTTGTCACAGCATTTTTGCTGGCGTTTTTCCCGATCGCCGTGAATGTGGCGCTTGGGCTGGACACCGTTGAACCGGAGATGAAAGATGTGTTGCGATCGCTGGGCGCGAGCCAGGTCGAAACCTTTCAAAAGGTCGGCTGGCCACATACATTACCTTATATCTTTGCGTCTTTGAAAATCGCGGCATCTTTTGCCTTTATTGGTGCCGTAATTTCTGAGTCTGTTGCTTCTAATGCAGGGCTTGGATATTTGATCGTGCAAGCTACGGCTGACTTCAACGTTCCCCTAGCCTTTGCAGCGCTAATCTTGCTGGCTGTTATGGGGGTCATTCTTTACTCCTTCTTTGTGTACATCGAGAAGAAGGTGATTTACTGGGCGCGGTAGTTTAATCGAATTATTGTTAAATCTAGGGGCAGGGTCCACAAATCCTGCCCTTATTTATTGATTGCCGAGCTGCTTCAAAACCGGATGTGGCGAACTAAGCCAAGTTTTGAAGCCTCATGATCCTCATCCATTCGCACCCTGCGGAGAACACTCAACCGATTTTCCCAGGGTGGCACCTTTTAAGTAAGTTTGGTAGCAATTCGCTTGACTGAGATCGACATCACTTAAATTCGCATTAGATAAGTTTGCTTGCGTCAAGTTCGTTTCTTGCAGATTTGCCTTTGTTAAATTAGCGTCAGTTAAGTTGGTATAACTCAAATTCGTTCGAGTCAGATTTGCTGCAGTTAAGTTTGAACCACTAAGATTGGCACCGCTAAGATTCTGATTTCTGAGATTGACCGCAATCAGGTTTAAGTTTCTAAAATCGCGTTGGCCTGCTTGATAGCGGCTGAGCAATTCTTGCAGTTTCATAATGCTCCAGGAAAGTTTAGATTGTGGACGGGTATTGTCACCGTATCGTCGGTGCCAGGTAAGTTAGAACGCTTTGATCAAGACTGGCCATAAACAAAAGGGTAGACGTAATCGCCTACCCTTAGAAGATTGCATCGTTAATTGACCGTCCAGCCTATGGCGAGTTAATAACGAGAAAACCGGTTACTGCCTGCACGATTATCTCGAGGACTTCTTTCTTCTTTGGGCTTGGCTTTGTTAACTTTCAGATCGCGGCCCATCCACTCAGCCCCATCCAAAGCCTCGATCGCCGCTGTTTCTTCGGCTTCAGTGGACATTTCCACGAAGGCAAAACCACGAACCCGGCCTGTTTCGCGATCGGTAGGCAACTGAACTCGTCTTACAGTTCCGTACTCGCTAAAAGCTTCGGAAATGCCGTTTTCCGTTACCTGATAGGACAAATTTCCAACATAAATCGACATACTTCGTCTCCGAATAAAATTGATATGGAGAGTTAAATCCGGAGAAACGTCTAGAGTAATGGCCGCAAACGAATTACACAACCGAAAATAATTTCCAATATGCGTTCACGCTAACATGCATTTCTAAAAATTGGATAGTTTCTGGATTAACCCGCAACACTTTGCAATAGAAACTCAGGACTGGCATTATGATCCAAAAAAGAGAAAAGATGTTTGTACTGAAGTCGCCCCTGTCGATCGAGGACAAATTGAGCTGGCAGCGGTGCGCCCAATGCCTGCCCTGTTTGATATCTGCGGAAAGTTTGGCAGGACGGATCACTCAATAACGGCATTTTCAATCCCAGATCTTGCACGACAATTTTGCTTTGCGGCTCATCGGTACTGGTGATCATCAGGAGTTCTACCCCATGATCGCGAAATTGTTCGTAGCTTTCGTTCAGCGCTTTGATGTGGGGGAAGCAGAAGGGACAATATTGTTTTTCGGTGAAGATGCGGGTGAAAGCGAGAACCACAGGTTGCTGGCTCCGATAGCTGGAAAGCTTGACAGGTTTACCGTGGGTAATATCAGGCAACACAAAATCTGGGGTGACCCCGCCATAACTCAAATCGTTACTGGCGGGGATGGGGAAAAAGTTTTTGAAGAAGCGATCGTTGAACAGTCCGCTGAAGTCGGTCGAAGTCAACATGAGCAAAGGATAAACGTGGTAAACGACGATCGGCTTACCCAACTCTACCGGCAAGAACCATTGGCAGAGGAAGCCACATGTCTAGACTAACCTAGCAGTTGAAACTTTGGAGGGTCTCGATCAAGTCACCGCAGCCGAGATACCAAAGTAGGTTCGCTACATCTAGCAGAGGAAATTTACAAAGGAGAGGGAATACTGAGTGAACGTCACCATTTCTTCATCTGCAAGTTCCGTTTTTTGTAGATGCGGGTTTGTAGATATCACTCATCCTACGTCCACAGAACCATCATGTTTTTGCTCAGTCGATCGGCATTCGACATTCTCAAAGCCGAAATTCAGCGTCGTTGCGCCAAAGATCCTGCGGGTCAAATTCAGCAGGAAATTGCTCTGAAGCGATTAGAGAAATTATGTACACGGACGGGTACACCGTTAACCCTGCCGCAATTGCGAGACACGTTGGATGATTTGTTTCCCGATTTTAGTGAACAGGTTCTCCAACGAGCCGCTCGCGCCAATCGTCCGCCTTCTCGCCTGTTGAACCGGCTGACCTTCGCGACGATCGCCCTAGCTGACGTGGCGGGTGGGGTGTGGTTGCTCAATTTGCCCTATCCCATGATTCGTTATCCTGTGGCAAGAACGATGCCTTTTGTGCTACTGCCCAGCTTCATGAGCATGGATCACAACTATCGGCAGGCGATCGCGTTAACCGAACAAGCCGATCAATTGGTAAATCGGGCAACCAGTTCCGCTGATTTTGAGTTGGGCGAAACCAAAGTTAAATCAGCTCAAAACCATCTAGATGCTTTACCCGTTTGGTTTTTGGGCTACTATCCCACAATGTATTGCAGTTGGTTTAGTTGTGGCTGGCGCTTTACGTTAGATGAGTTTCAACAAGCTCGTAAAGACGTGGCTCGAATGGAAGCCCGCTTGTTTCAAGAGAACAATGCGTTAGGAAGACTGGCCGCTGCCGAACGCACGATCGCGACTGCCAAACAGCAATATCAGCGACAAGCCGCTTCAGATCAAAAACAAATCGCCTTAGCTCAATGGCAACAGGGCATGGATGAGTTGGAAACGGTACCCAGAGAAACCCTTGCCGGAAGAACGGCTCAAACTAAACTCAACGCCTTCAAACGAGATTTTCAACAAGTCGCTGGTTTTACAGCAGATAACGTGCGCTCTGGGAGTGTCATCCAGGCAGCAAAACTAGCCGCTGAAACTGCCCAAAAGTTTTCGGTCAAACCCACTCAAACCGCAACGGAATGGCAGGAGGCAAAAAAGCTTTGGGAAGAGGCGATCGCTCAACTCGAAGCGATTCAAGTGGATGATCCGGACTACATTCAAGCTCAAAAACTGTTGCAAACCTATCAAAGGAACTTAACTAATACTCAGATTCGTCTTCAGCAAGAACAAGATTCAGTTAGGTCTTACGAATTAGCACAACAACTAACGAACAGACTGCTTGCAACGATTCCTGAAGATGCAAAGCAAATGACGAATGCTCAACTCAGTCAACTGTACGAAATTGAACAGGAACTCAAAAAAGTTGCTCCTAAAACTACGGTTTATGCAGAAGCACAAACAATGCTGAAGGCAGCCCAAAGAAGACTACCTAGATAACTAGGGTTTTGCTTTTGCCTCCAATGCTTCCAGGCGACTCTTGAGATCTTGATTCTCCTGTTTGAGTTGATCCAGTTCTTCCCGCAGTTGCTTCACCGCTTTATCGGCTCCGGCATTTTTTTGGACTTTCTGGATCGCTTCTTCCGCAATGCGACGAACGCGACCATCGGCGGTTTGGTTGGCTAAACCATTGAGGATGGCGATCGCCTTTGTCGTTTCCATTTGTCCTAGCGCATGCACGACTGCCACTTGGGTAAGAAAGAAACTTTCGCGGGAGAGTTCCTTTAAGCGGTTGAGAATCCGCTCCAGGTTGATATTGGTTTGTCCCGATGAAACGGCACCCAAGGCCCGAATTGCCGATAAGCGCAGGGGTTGGGGTGTGCCGGGTGTGGTGTAGTCGAGAATGAGATCGAGGGCATCTTCGGAAGTTTTCATTTGACTCAAAGCCCCGATCGCCCCCGATCGCACCACTTCATTCCAGCCTTGCCGCTCCTTCAACACCGATTTCAGCAGTTTGAGTACCTTTTCCGTTTTGTCCTGCACCAGATTGGAACTTGCCAATTTACCCAGGGCACGAATGGCAGCGGCTTCGGTGTAGTAGCTGGCATCACCTTTCTCAACGAGCGGCTTCACTGCCTTATAGCTTTCCAGGGTGGGGATGTTGCCCAAAGCCTCCACAGTCGCTCGGCGTACACGAGCATCGGGATCTTGCAAACCAGTCAACAAACCCGCAAATGTTTGTCCCAACTTGACATTTGCCAGGTTGCGAACAATTTCGACGCGCACACCCCAAAACGACTCCTGTTGCAGTGCTTCGGAAAGAACTTTGACTGCCTCTAACCCACCCTTCTTTGCTAGAGCTTCGGCGGCGTAAATGCGGGCGATCGGATCAGGATCATGCTGCAACTGTGCTTTCAGTTCAGGAATGGGATACTCCAGCGTGATGGTTTTGAGGGTGTGATTGCCAACATCAAACCGGACGAAATCCGGTTTCTGGTCGAGGGGGAAATAGAAGGACTGTTCCTTCTCCTTGACTCGAATCACAAAGGTTTTTGCACCGAGCAGACTGGAAGCACTGCCCCTACAGTCTGCCTCTTGCTTTCTACCTTCTACCTTCTGCCCTTTGCCTTCTACCTTCTGCCCTTTGCCCTCTGCCTCCTGCCATCCAAACCCGATCGGAATTTTCAAATCAAATAATTCCTTGGCGCTCTGAGTTTGAGTGACAGTCAGTTTTGCCAGGTTACTATCCCCATCCCAGGCGTAGGCAATGGTGTAATCGGGATGGCCGCCACGAAACACAAATTGATCGAACAAGAATAGTAAATTGCGGCCCGTGGCTTTTTCGATCGCCCGGAGCAGATCGACCGTCTCGACGGTTTTGTGGGCATTGTCGTTGACGAAGGTGGCGATCGCGCTCCAGAACAGTTCATCACCCAGTTCTGCCCGAATCATGTGATAAACGCAGGCTCCCTTCTCATACAGGTGGCGATCGTAGAGTTCGATTGCTTCTCTGTAGACATGGGTGACGATCGGGCGACGGTAGCGTGAGGCATCCTCATCTAGATAGCTGCGAGCCTCTCCCAATAAGTAATACGCCGCTTCCTCGGCTCCGTATTCGTGATCGGTCCACAGCACTTCTGAGTAAGAAGCCATACCCTCTTTTAACCAGGCGTGGGACCAATGTTTGATGACCACCAAATCCCCAAACCACTGATGGGCAAGTTCGTGCGCAACCAACGCTTCCGTACTCCGATTATCGATCGCGGCGCGTGCATCAATCAGGCAGCGATCGGTAAGTAGAGTAGTGGACGTGTTTTCCATGCCGCCAAAGATGAAATCATCGACGCACACCTGCGCGTATTTGGGAAACGGGTAAGGATAACCAAACTTCTGGCTGAAAAACTCAATCATCTGAGGCGTTTTGCCCATGCTGAGCGTGGCCTCAGTTTCCTTGCCTTTTTCCACGTAATAGTTCACGGGTTTGCCATTCCACTCATCCCGAATTTCGGCGAAATCTCCCACTGCTAGAGTCATCAAATAGGTGGGGTGAACTTCGTTCTGCGTCCAATGAAAAATCTTGTGATTTCCCTCTTCTTCTGTGCTGACGAGTTTCCCGTTAGAAATCGCCATCAATGGTTTGGGCACGCGGACGCGAATTTCGGAAGTGGCCAGTTGTCCGGGATAGTCGAAACAGGGAAACCAGAACCGGGAATCCTCATCTTCGCCCTGTGTCCAGACTTGGGTTGGTTTGTGGGGATAGTGGTCATCCGGTGCAATAAAGTAAAGCCCCCGTTGGGGTTGGTCTACGCGGTAGGCGATCGCGAGCGTTATCCGTTCTCCAGCCTGGGTCGGTTCGTGCAGCTGAATCTGTAACTGTTCACCATCGTAATCAAACCGCAGAGCATCATCCCCCACCTGAACCGTATCAATCGTGAGGTTCACTGCATCCAACGTCAGGCGATCGATGCTGCGAACTGGATTGAGCCGAATACTGCACGTTCCCTGGTAGCACTGGTTGGGAATATCTAAGTCTAAATCGAGAAAAATGTGCTCCACCTGACCGGGGCGATCAGGGTTATATTGGGGGCGGGCACCGGGAAGCTCGAAGGAACGCTGACCATTTTCAGGCTCAAACCACTGTTGGGGCATAGAGAAATTTCGCTGGAAGTAATTACGAGTCCTTTATTGTAATGCCAGGAACGGGGATTGGGCTAACCGCTTGCAAGGTCACGATCAATATGCCAAAGTTCCTTCTATCTCCTAAATGTTATTAACCTGGCAGCTTTTGTTCATACGTCCTTTGAAAGTCAATCTTAATTTCGTAGGATGCGTTAGGCGGTAGCCGTAATGCATCAGCAACGGGCTATTGGTGCGTTACGCTAACGCTAACAGCACCCTACGTAGAGATGCAATGTCTTTCACTGCCGGGTTAATAGGATTCGGGTGTCATGCAATTGGCTTGAATCAATGACAGCAACAAAGGTGGAAGCTACAGCAAGCGTAAGGTGCTGCTCTATTTGAGTAATGGATTTAAAGATACCGAGTTTCTGCTGGGGGAGTCTGCCAATTATCATGACGACCATCAACATAGGTAATCGGAGCATTAATGAGTTCATCAATCTCGACATCATCCAGGCAGGCGACATGAATAGCGTAAAACTTGCTCCCCTGTTCTGGGTTATCGCCCCAGCCAAACGATCGCACCCCACAATGTTTACAAAACAAATGGTGAATGTTGTGAGAGTTAAATTGATACTCAGTCAAATCAGATTCACCAGATAGTAACCGGAATGCGTCTGGTTGGATTGCCGTAATCCAGATTCTCGCTTTGGTACAGATCGAGCAATTGCACTTAAACGTTCCCTGACTCAAATCAATGTCAGTCTCATAACGCACCGCACCACAATGACAACTTCCTTGATAGGTTTGTTTCATTGGATTTCTCCGATCATTGTGTTGGCTAAATAGCTTGCGAGACGATCGAAACATTGATCCCAACCCAATCGATGAGCATTCCGTGATTCAGTAGACTCAAAGATAGCTTGATGGAAGGTCATTAAGGTTTGATTGTTTTGCTCTGTAAACGTGACTGTGATGAGTGTTTCATGCTTGGGCTGTCCGTCTTCATCTAACCACGCAAACGTGAAGACTAGGCGTTCTGGCTCAACAATTTCGCGGTAAACGCCCTGCATCCAATGATCACTGCCTTCGGGCGATCGAATACAGGCTCGGTAAGTGCCACCGGGTCGAACATCCATTTGACAGGAGGTTGCCACAAAGTCTTTGGGTCCCAACCACTGGGTAAAATGCGCTGGTTGAGTCCAAACGTTGAACACCAGATTGCGCGGTGCATTCAGCAGACGTGTAATTGTGAGTTCACGTTCCGATGTGACAACACCTTCCCCGTTCTGGTCAACCATCGTTTTGCTCCCATGTCGCACTTTACCTGAATCGATATTTCGCTCTAATTAACTGCACCGGGTTCCATGTACATAATTTCCCAAATGTGTCCATCTAAATCCTGGAACCCCTGAGCGTACATAAACCCGTGATCTTGCGGTTCGTTGTACGTTTTGCCACCCGATGCGATCGCCTTACTCACCATGTCATCAACTGCTGCACGGCTCTCAGTCGATAAACAGGTCAGTACTTCGGTGCTTTTCGTAGCATCACAAATGGGATTTGGCGTAAAAGATTTGAATTTGTCGTGAGTCAGTAACATGACAAAAATATCATCACTCACAATCATGCCGGTTGCCGTTTCATCCGTGAATTGAGGATTGAATGTGAAGCCAAGTTTTGTGAAAAAGTCTATGGACTGCTTGAGATCTTTGACAGGTAGGTTCACGAAAATTTTCTGAGACATTGTTTACTCCGATGGTTTTGCAATGGTGTGTTTCGGGTGTGAGCAATCATCAGCGATCGCGCTTGTCTTCCTTCGCTTGTAACTCCTGAAGGTATTCATCCAGGCGGTCAAAACTCTGTTCCCAAAATTGGCGATAGTGTTCCAGCCAATCTGCTAAATCCTTCAAGGGTTCTGGGTTGAGCTGGCAGGGTCGCCATTGGGCATCACGGCTGCGGGTAATTAGATGGGCACGTTCCAACACTTTGAGGTGCTTTGAGATGGCGGGTAAACTCATCTCAAACGGTTCGGCGAGTTCTGTGACGGTGGCTTCTCCCTCGGCAAGGTGTTCCAGAATCGCCCGACGGGTGGGATCGGCAAGGGCAGCCAGGGTGAGGCTGAGAGCATCAGTGGGTCGTTTCGATGAATCGTTCAAGGTGTTCCGTTTGCTGCTCGCTCGATCTCGGCGATGTCAATTTTTACCATTTTCATCATCGCTTCCTGTGCCCGTCGTGCCCGCTCCCGGTCGCGATCGTTGAGTAATTCGATCATGCGGGTGGGAACAATCTGCCAAGAGAGACCCCACCGATCCTTGAGCCATCCGCAGACGACTTCTGACCCCCCGTTAGCCACCAGCGCAGCCCAAAGTCGGTCAACTTCAGACTGGTCTTTGCAGTGGATCTGGAACGACACGGCTTCCGTAAAAGGAAACTGCGGTCCGCCATTCAGCCCCACATATTTCGCCCCAGCAAGGGTAAACTCGACGGTCAACACCGTATCGGCGGGACCGCTGGGTGTATCAGCAGGTGATTTCAAGACGCGATCGATGTGGGAATCGGGAAGCAACGAAACATAGAACTGCGCGGCTGCTTCAGCATCGCCGTTAAACCAAAGGCACGGAACAATTTTTTGCATTAGAGTTCTCCAAAATTAAGCGGGATAACGGCAAAGTTGAGTGGCAGACAAGAACTTGAACTCAACACCAGCAGCTTTCGACTGTCCGCTCGATACGTTAGTTGCCTTTGCCTTCGACATGCTTCTTGAAATTATTGAGAATACTTTGCCAACCTTGTTTTTGTTGCTCGGCTGAATTTTCATCTTCTGCCTCAAAGGTTTCGACAACCTTGACTCCATTGGTAGTTTCTTTGAACTCAATCGTCACAAGCCGATCATCTCCAAGTTCGTAATGAATGGATTCATTTGGCATAACTTTAGTAAAGATGCCTTCAAAATCGAAACCCATTGAACCGTCTTTTGCTTCCATTCGGTAATTGAATTTACCACCTACCTTCAGATTGATCTCTGCCTTTGGACAGCACCACTCATCTAGAGCAAAATTCCATTGGGTTATCTCTTCGGGCGAAACCCATGCATCCCAAACTACTGCTAGTGGTGCATTTACCTCAGTTTCGACAGTGATCTTCATTTTTGTCTCCGATGATTGGGTGATTGTGGCAGCTAGCAGTATTTAGCTACGGTTAATCAACTAACAGGTTAAATGTACTACTTGGATCTATCCAGGACAGTTTTTCTTACCGTTGCGAGTGAAGACCAATCAGATTGTTCTCAGGATCAAAGACCAGACTGATAAAGCCATATTCACCGATCGACATTTTGGGCTGTTGAATCTTTCCGCCTGCGGTTTCAACTCTGGCTGCTTCAACGGCGCAGTCTTCACAACCGAAATAAATCAATACACTATTTCCACCAGCAGAAACCCCAGGCATTTTCACGATCGCGCCTGAAGCACCTGGCTTTTCACTACTCATTGGAAATGTCCACATTTCAGAGTCTGGGCTGTTCAACTTTTCCAGTTTGATCTGAAACACGCTTTCATAAAAAGCTCTGGCACGTTCAAGATCTTGCACGTAGATTTCAAACCAGACAGCAGGATTGTGATTCATAATGCTCTCCTTTGTTCTCAGATAGTAGAGATGATGTCATCATCCATATTTAACCAACTAGTTAACTAGTATTAGAGTAAATGTACTAGTCTGAGATGTCAAGGATAATCTCTGCAATTTGAGTGAACTTTTGTGCTGAAAATCTTCTGAAATACTTGTGGCAGGTTCGCCGCTGTACCAGTCTTGGCAAGTCTCTTGGGTCGATGCTACGCATGTCATTTGGCAAACTCGGAGAGCAACACTGGAATCTGGTCGGGAGATGGGAATTGCTGAACACACCGACATTAACCTATTTTAGGAAGATTACTGTCCGTCATCTTAGTCTCCTTAGCACTTGACTCTGAAACAGTATTTGCATCCTAAAACGTCTCTGCGATCGCGAATAATGCGGCGGCTACCAGAGATGCGATCGTCCGAATGTGATTCCAGAATGTCCACTGAGTCAGGTATTTTGCCCAGAGTGCTGCACCCTCGCTGCTGTTAGGTTTGGCCACTGCTAGTGCGTCATTCAGCGGTACATTGCAGGCAATCGTCACTCCAAATGAGCCAACGAGATAGAGTAAACTGGCAACAAGTAAATAGACCGTATTGGGCTGTTTCCAATTGAGCAATAAGGAGACAATTAGAATCATACAAGCAATTCCCGTGCCCAAAAACGCGATCATAAACCAGGGATTAATGACCGTAATGTTGATCGATTGCATCGTGGAAATGCCTTGAGCGGGTGGCTGTTGCGCCAGTGCTTTCATCACAAACGTTGAGAAGGCAAAGAAAACTCCGGCAACGAGTCCACATCCAAGTGCTGCAAATAGTCTCAATGCAAAGAGTAAATAGCCAGTTGTTGCCATAAAATCCTCCTCTTCAAATCTTCGACTGCTTCAAGAAGTCGTAGATTTGGTGTTCAATACGACAGGGCTGGTGTTTTGTGTAGATAAACATCATCAGACAGTTGCTGCAACATAAAATCAGCCACATCGGCACGAGAAATTTTGAGCTTAGAGGTGCGATCGCTATTAGGAAATCCATGTCGGTAGGAATGGGTGAGATTGCCATCGACAAATGCTCCCGGACGCACAATAATCCAGTCCAGATCACTTTGTTTGACATACTCTTCCTGCTTTTCATGATCTGCATACACCTCACGCAAAAGAAACCCAAACATGATGTATTTCCAGAAGAAATTGAGATTCTCCCAACTCTCGCCAGCCCCTAGCGTGGTCTGACAAATCAACCGCCGCACCCCCGCTTGCTGCATTGCCTGAATGATATTTCGGGTTCCCTCCGATCGAACAGTTCCGGTTCTGCCAGAGCCAAGACTACACAACACTGCATCTTGACCTTGTACGGCTTGCTCCACAGACGCAAGATTCATGACATCTCCCTGAGCAATCTTGAGATTCGGGTGCTGAATACCCAGTTTCAGGGGATCACGGACAAAAGCGCTAACGAGATACCCCTGTTCCAAAGCTTGTTGCACAAGCTGACGACCAATACTTCCGGTTGCGCCAAAAATGATGAGTTTCATCTTGAATCCATCATCCTAACTCGTTACCTTTCTAGCTTAGGGAAACGATCGATGCTTAACTGTCTAATTCTTGGGCAACTATCAAATTCTTGCGACGAATTTTGACGATGCGCGGTAGAGTCGCGTCAAACTATCTACACTTGAAACTTAACGAGTTGGATTAGTAGCATGACAACTCCTGCAAAACATCAAGCTGAATCGAAATTTCTGCCCATTCTGTCGAGCCAAGCGCAAGGGTGGGAGAACATTCTGGTCAACCAATTTCGGCATCCGCCTGGAGAGGCAACTTGCCACTTTAACGATGAACATGCGGTTTGTCTATCGCTGGCATCTCATCCAGTTTCCTCGCTACACCGCAAGGCAGGTAAAACTCAGATGGGGCTGTATGGCAAAGGCGACATGTCTATCACCCCGGCAGGGATGCCCCTTTTTGCCCGCTGGGAAGATGAAGACCATTTTGTGGAAATTCGGGTGACTGCTCATCTGATCGAGCAAGTTGCTAGAGAAACCTTGAATAAGAATTCTGAGCAGATTGAATTAATCTCAGAATTCCAAGTGCGCGATCGCCCGCTGGAAGCGATCGCCCTCATGCTCCTCACTGAACTGCAACAAGAACATCCTGGCAGCAAACTCTACATTGAATCGCTGACTAACGTTCTGACAATGCATCTGATTCGGCACTATGGCACTACAAAACCTCATGTCCCCATTTATCACGGTGGACTCTCTCAGCGGCAACTGGAGCGGGTGTTGGATTACATCAACGATCATCTGGAACAGGACATTAAGCTGTCAGATCTGGCGGCGTTACTGGGCATGAGTCGATTTCATTTCAGTCATTTGTTCAAACAGGCGATCGGGATTTCTCCCTACCAATACGCGCTTCAGCAGCGAATAGAGCGGGCAAAACAGTTGCTGAAACAAACCGACCAACCGATTATGGAGATTGCGCTGCAATGCGGATTTAGCCATCACAGTCATTTGAGTCAACAGTTTCGACGCACTACAGGAACTACCCCAAAAGCTTACAGAGCGAGTTGCTAATCAGTGTATGTGCCGATGAACTAAATACTGTTGCTAATTGCCCGGATCTCAGACTAACGTACACAATCCGACTCACCGATTGGGTCAGCAATCGCTCTCTAAACTCTTGGCACTTGGTTTCATCTCGTTCGCGGTAGCCAAACATCTTTTTTTTGACTGACTCCAAGCTTGTACAACGCATCACTGATATTTTGCTGACTCACGCCGTCTCCCCACAGGTTGGCTAATTGCGCTTGGCTCTTACCACCATGCTGTTTGAGGATTGGCATATCTTGTGGATTTCTTGTTCTTGAGAATGGATAGCGAGGTAACTTTTGAGCCAGTTGCAGCCTAGTTGCATAAAGCCTGCTAACTCTAGCTCTAAATTCCAGAGTTTAATTGTGCTGTCAGAGCCAGCAGAAGCCAGGATCTTTCCATCAGGACTGAAACTGATGCTCGTTACCCAATGTCGGTGACCCTGAAGCGTGCGTAATTCAACTCCTGTCTTAACATCCCAAACTTTGATTGTGCCATCTAGACTGGCAGAAGCGAGGATCTGATTATCTGGGCTGAAACTGACCTGGGTAACAAAGTTACGATGACCTCTGAGGGTTTGTAATTCTATGCCCTGATCCAGGTGCCACAATTTGATGGTGTGATCGGTACTTCCAGAGGCAAGCATCTGACCATCCGAACTAAAATCAACACTGGTGATGCGATCGCTGTGCCCTGTGAGTTGTTTTAACAGTGAACCATTGGCAACGCTCCACAATTTTACGATTCCCTGATCATTTACAGAAACGAGTATCTGACCATTGGGACTAAAGCGTACTGCGGTGAATCGTCGTCTTGAGAGGGTTGTATCTTGACCGGGATGAGTTCGGAGGAGAGATTTCTGTTTAACATTCCAGAGTTTCACCGTGCCATTCGCATCGGCGGAAGCCAGCAATTGATTATCAGGACTAAAGCTGACACGGGCAAGTTGGTCGCGATGCCCTGTGAAATTGCTCAACAGTTTGCCTGTGTTGGTATCCCATAATTTGATGGTACCTTCTTCTCCAACCGAGGCAATCGTCTGGCTCTCTGAACTAAAACTCACATTCCAGACATTGCCCTGATGTCCTGTCAACGTTCTCAGTAACGTTAATGGTTGAGATGAGAATTCAGCTTCAACCCGCCATAACTTCACTAAGCCATCCGCGCTAGCAGAGGCTAGAAGCTTCCCGTTGGGACTAAATTTTGTACTCCAGATCCGTCCCTGATGCCCTTCAACGATGTACGGTTCAATTCCCGCTAGGTGCCATAATCTGACGGTGTGGTCGGCACTGGCAGAAGCCAAAAGTTTCCCATCGGGGCTAAAGGTCACATCCGAGACGTGCCCGGTGTGCCCCGTCAGGGTTTGAGGTTCAATGTCTTCCTCTGCCAACCGATCCCAAAGTTTGATCGTGCCATCTTCGCTGGCAGAAGCCAGTATCCTGCCAGTAGAGTTAAAGCTGACGCTGCGTACCGGCGCACTGTGACCTTCAAAGGTTTTGAGGACCTCACCAGTCTCCAAATTCCACAGCTTTACGGTCTTATCAAAACTGGCAGAGGCCAGAGTCTTGCCATCGGGACTAAAACTAATGCCGGTGAGGCGATCGCGATGCCCCGTTAGAGTTCGAACTGCCTTGCCATCTGCCACTCTCCACAGCTTGATGGTTCTGTCAAAGCTGGCAGAAGCCAGAATTTTACCATCTGGGCTAAAACGACTATCGCCAGCAATATCTTGATGCGCTCGGATGAGTGTCAACAATTTGGCCCGCTCAAGGTCAAACAGTCCCACGGTGCCATTCCAACTTGTCACCGACAGAATTCTACCATTGGAACTGAAATTCACACTAGCAAGCATCGGATTATGACCTTGTAAGGTCTTGAGCAACTTGCCTGTTGCCACATTCCAGACCTTGATGGTTCCGTCATTCCCAGTTGAAGCGAGGAGTTTGCCATCCGGACTAAAGTTGACACTCCAGACGGCGTTGCGGTGGCCTTTAAGGGTTTTCAATAAAGTCCCATTGACATTCCAGAGCTTGATCGTTCTATCCGCACTGGCAGAGGCGATCAAGTTACCATTCGGGCTAAACCGAACACTCAACACTCTGCCGCTATGCCCGCTCAAACGATTGGATTCTCGAATGTTGTAAATGGCTGCTTGCAGGGTTGAGACGACTTGAGTCTGAACGACGGGGTTTGCAGGATGTTCCTGTTGTAGGGTTTGCAGTTGATGTCCTGCCTTGAGTGCATGTAACAGTGCCTCGAATGGTCTGGTATTTAAAGCAATCTGGGCATAAACGCTTGATAATGCAACATTGGTTTCGGCGAGTTCTCGCTGGGCTTGCCGCACTTGCAAACTGACGATCGCGGCAAGGGACAAAGACGCAACCAGAATCATAGAGCCAATGCCAATAATCCGTGTAGCAGTTCGTTTTGCATGTGTTAACTCATCCTGGGCATTCTGTTTTGCCCGGTTCAAAGTTTCATTTGCTGCCGCTAAAATCTGACTTTCTTCTTCTTTGACGGCCAATGTATGGTGTACAACGCGCTTTTCTAGCTCCTGGCTTGCTGCCAAAAAGCGATGATCCAAATCACTCAAGTGCTGATGCTTTGCCCAACTGAGGGCATCTTGCAACGCTTCTCCTCTCAACAAACGCGATTCATCCTGGCGATTGGATGCGACCCAAGCATTAAAGGCTTCAGCATAAGGGCGCAACTTTGAGAGTATTTGTTCAATCCAGGCTAAGTCAAATACCTGCTGATAAATACGGTTGTAAACCCTGAGTGTTCCCTGTTGCTGAACTACTAATTCTGACAGGCGTAACTCGGTTTGCTCGGGGCTGCTATCCGCAACGACACTTCCCTGCTGCAAAATCTGCTGATATAAGCCCAATAACTGTCCTGTTTTTTGGGAATTTCTGAGCAAGCGATCGCGAATTGTCTTCAAATGTTCTGGTTCATCGTGTGCCTCCCAGTTGTGGAGAATATGAGTGTGAACGAGGCGATCAATGAGGGGATGGGGAGATGGGGGGACAGGGAGATCGAGGGATACAGCTTCTTCACTCCACTCCTCTACTCCCTTACTGCGCCGCTCCTGCACGACTAATTGACAGAGCTTTTGGGTGAGAAACGGTTGTCCGTCTGTCCAGTTGAGGATCTCAGCGATCGCGGCCTGTGGATCACTGACGATTCCTTGCAATCCAGTTACTAAGGGTTGAGCTTCATGGAGTTGAAAGCCTTGCAGTGTGATTGCTCGACCAATGTTAAATGGAGTCTGGGTTTTATCAGTGATCAAGTCGGAGGGAGTTGCAACACCAAGTAGAGCAAATGTCAGACGATGATACACTGGATGATCAACACGGCAATTGTAGAAGAACCGAATCAGGGCAAAGAAATCATCGAGAGAGAAATCCTGACTTAACACTCGATCAATTTCATCGATAAAGATAACAATCTTGCTGGAGATTTCGGTGAGGAGAATCTGATCAATAAACAGGTGCAAACATTGAACTGGGGAAAAAAACTCTTGCTGCGATCGCCACCAGTGTCGCCAGTTCACTTTATTAAACTTTATCGGAAATAGTGAAGTATTCAAAGGTGTTACGGAGAAGCGGCTCTAGCGATTTCAAGCTCAAGCAGCTTCCAGTTGACGATGGGTGAGCCGAAAATTGTGCAACCCACATGCGGTC
>Ga0224722_1000703_pt1 | contig 19419 bp, 14 predicted proteins | sample Balambano_FR1_Me_FD_161646 | JGI IMG/M metagenome (GOLD analysis project Ga0224722, IMG submission 161646) | Freshwater sediment microbial communities from Lake Towuti, South Sulawesi, Indonesia - Balambano_FR1_MetaG | ecosystem: Environmental > Aquatic > Freshwater > Lake > Sediment | place... | reverse complement strand
TGAAAAGTGCTGGGCTTGGCTGAAAAGTCGCATTCGCCAAAGTTTATCCAACTTTGAGTCTTTACGCCAAGCAATGGAGTCGGTACTGAAGGATGCTGTGTCCTAATAGTCCTGTCTATAGCTATAAATGACGAGCAAGGAAGGTAACAGTAATCCAAGCTGCCAAACTGATTAGTGATTCGGTCGAATCGGTTCGATTGCCTGTAACTGGCTCTACCCATATCCACTCAAGCCAACGACAATCAAGTTGCCGAAGGACTTGCCACCCTACTCCACCGTGGTTTGGCCCTACAAGCAATGGCGTCAGGAAGGGGCGATCGAGCAGGTCATGCTCGCACCCAAACCATCTGCCCAAGAAAAAGCCCTGCAAGGCAAATCAGGGTTGGTGCCAGTGCCAACTCGTTGGATTATCGAACGCTCAAATGCGTGGATGGAACGCTGTAAGAGGTTAGTCAAAAACTTTGAGCGCACGTTGGGCAACGCTACTGCCAAGCTCAATTTATGCTTCATCCGACTTATGCTGAAACGCTTGGCACGGGCATAGATATCAAATGGGTTCTATAGCTTAAATCTCGCTCCTTATGAGGCTTCAGGCGCGATGCTAGCTTCAGCATGAACAGGTGCAGATTTGTACCGTCGCTAAACAACTCTCAGATTCAAAGCGGGCAGCGAGAATCGAACTCGCATCAATAGCTTGGAAGGCTATGGTTTTACCACTAAACTATGCCCGCGCTTAATTTAGTTCTACTTGAACAGCGTTCATTAATATAGCACATCATTTTCTGGAATCTATTGTTTTTGTAAAATCACCTGAACAGCTAGCTTGCTTGAGCTTGGCTCGATCGCGGTGGGTAGAAGTAGCGGGTTGAATGATAAGGTTTTAAGCGTACAAATTGCTAGCTGCTGGTAACTCTTGTTTGCGATCGCATTTGGTGTAGTTGGGGCAGCATCCATTACTGTTCCGGTTTCATTCAATGTCAATGCAAATTCCTCTGGTTGATTGAAGTTGCGCAAAGCTTCAGGCGTGACAAAACATCCAGCTTCACCAGATGGCAGAGTTTTGGTTTGCTGCGTGTGTTGGCCAGTGACCAGCTTCGGTTGGTTTTCGCCTTGAGGTAACACGGTTACCTGAATCACAAATTTGGGGATAGTTGCATTGCGGTTAAGTGAGAGTGCTTCTGATGTCGAAGAGGTAGTATCTCCAGGGTTTGCCTTTGGATCTGGAGGAGGCGTAAAGTCGGGTAGGGAAATGCCTGAAGTTGCAATTTGGCGATCGTCCGCTGGTGGATCATCTGATGCTTGAGTGGGCGAAGCTGCGGGATCTGGTTGCAAAGGCGATGTGGATTGGGGTGCAGCGTTGGTCGTTGGAGTCGCTGCTGGAGTGGGGGTCGATCGCTTTAAAGGCGACGGTTTTGCCTCTGAGTTGAATGAAATGTCCGATGATGCAGTTGATGGAGTCTTTGTGACGGCAGGAACTGAGGGTCGAACGGAGGGCGCTGGGGCAGACGGTGGGTTAATTGTTTTTGCCACCTTGGGAGAAGTTGATGCTGGATTCAAGTTTTTTGAACTAGAAGGACTGGCGATCGTGAAAAAATCAACCGTGATCGGGACAATCTCAGTGGTTACGGGTTCTAACCGCTGGACGTATCGATCGAAGGCCACGACTAACACCCCATTCACGAGTAGAGAGCCAAGCAGCACTATGCCCCAAAGCGCAGGTGGATCAGCGTGTCGTCTCAAATTTGGGATTGCAACTTGAGCTGCAGAAGAAGCCATAGCGATTAACTTCGACAAATTGCCGCAAACATCCTAGCGAAATCTGAAACACAAAGGGAACTTTAGACCTACATCTTAAGTTCTAGAAACCTCCTGGCTCACAAACTTTTTCTCCACAGCAACTTAGATCTTTCACGTAATAATCATTCGGGTGCGATTGCAATGACACAACAGGTAGAAATTTGGCGAACGCAAGCATTTAAACGATTAATTGAATTGGTGAATCAAATGCAGGGTGAAGCAAACGCTGCTGATGCGCTTTTGGATCAACTCGTGCGGTCGCTCAGCAAACTGCCACCTCGTCCAACGGCTAAACCTGCTTATGCGGGAATTTTTGGAGTATCCCAAGCCAGCGCGGGGCGAAAGAAAACCGTTGAGCAACTACGACTGCTGGCCCCAACCTTAAAAGGCGAATTAAGCAGTAACGATGGTTTGGTGGATGACGCGATTCGTGCGATTAGCGGTTTGCCCAAACGCCCGGCAGATAAGCAACCCTACACCAGTCTGTTTCCCACTGCCGAATTTAGACTGCTAACCCCAGCAGATTTGTGCGCGATCGCGCCTAACGCTCCCAAACAACAGGTAGAAAAACTGGTGCCGCATTTAAACCTGACTCTAATTGAGTTTGATATTACTACCCCGCTGCGGCAAGCCCATTTTCTGGCGCAAACGGGACATGAGTCAGACCAATTTAGAGCGATGGAAGAATACGCCTCTGGGGTGGATTATGAGTGGCGCAGCGATCTTGGCAATGTCTATGCCGGAGATGGCGTGAAGTTTAAGGGGCGGGGATTAATCCAAATTACTGGACGCACCAACTATCGCGAGTGTGGGCAGTTTTTGGGGGTGGATTTGATCCGTCATCCCGATCGCTTAGCCGACGCAGATCTGGCTAGTTGTAGTGCAGGCTGGTTTTGGCAAACTCGCAAACTAAATGCAGAAGCTGATCGCGACGACATTGAAGCAGCCACCCAGATTATTAACGGTGGCTTGAATGGCTACTCCCACCGTGTGGAGTTACTGCGCAAGGCGAAAAAAGTCCTCGGAGTTTAGACCAAATTCTAAGGCATGAGAATTAAATGAATTAGCAAATTTTGTGGAATAGGCATCCTGCCTGTCACTCACAGCCGAGACGGCTATGCCACTTTATTTAATCCATGATTCTAAGGAATGAGCATTGGATGAAGCCGCATTTCATAGTTGGGCGATCGCCAAACGCTGCAATCAGGTTAAAGGGTGGTGGCCCTGGTAGACAGCATGAATATATTCACTGCCCGATTCGGGAAAGCCTCGCCGATAGGTTGCTTCCTCTGGTTTACCCCAGCCCAATTGCAAAATAATTTCCAGGGTTTTGCCAGAGCCTTGATGACTGAGGCTAGCCCACTCTGAGCGCTGGACAATGCGATCGACGTAGAGAGCGGCAATTTGTTGATGAAATTTCCCAGCGTTAAGGCTGAGATAAAGATCCATCCCCCCTGTTACGCTTTGCCAAAACTCATAGACTTGAGCCTTGCTGGCTTTGAGCAAATCCAGGTCTTCCGGCAGGGCAATGAGTTGATCATCAATTTTCGGGAATCGCAACTGCTGCCCCTTCATGGTTTGAGTTTGCCAGACAATACCCGAAACGCCGTGTTCTCGTTGGTACGAATGGACTGAGGCGCGGAAATCGTTGTAAGCGCTGAATTTTTGGAGTCCTTCCGAGCGCAAAAATTTGTCCAAAAAGGGACTTCCAGAGGGCCTGACTGCCAGATTCAACCGTTGCCCGTTCATACAGGCGCGTCGCTCTTCCGCCAAAATTCGAATCAAGTCTTCTGTGTTGTATCTGTATGACATTTAGCAGCCCCCAGATCAACGGCAACCAGTGGTTAAAATCACATCAACAACGCCTACGGCAGCAACTGCTTTTGAGTATGGATCAGCTTTTGCGGGAATGTCATGCGTCTTAATCACCTTTTCCACTGGTTGTTACTAAAGTTTGATTTTGCTGCACTCTAGACCCAGTTGCAAAAAGTCGAGGTAGCGAAAACTACGGCTGAATCAATTCGGTATTAATTTCGTTCAAGGGGCGACGTTTCAATGCTACCGATTCTGATCGTGGTAACAAGTCAAACACCTCACGAAACACATCATCTACTTGCTCAAAGGGCAAAACCCCTGCTGCATTCAGAACGAGTTTCCCAGTTGCGTCAAACAAAACAGTTTGAGGCACAACGCCTGTGTAGTAGAAGGCTTCATCAGTTTTGCTAGGGCGATCGTCCAACGCTAAAGAATCTACCCGAACTGCCAGGAAATCGGCGGCACGACCATAAAACTCCTGCAACCGCGAGACCACGCCAGAATACTGCTTACAATCACTACTGTCATCCACATACAGCACCAGTAGAATGGGGCGTTGCCGTTGAAGGGCTTGTTTCAAAGTGTAGCGCGGTGGCACAAGAGAGCCATTGCTGGCATACAGGGCAAAAATGTCGCCATCGTAGCGATCGTCGTTCAGTCCCGCCATCGCCGGGTTAGCTGCAAACCAAAACAGTCCACCCAGCACCAGCATTAAGCTCAGCACCAGCCCAGCCAGTTGTTTCCAGGGCAGGTATGATTGTACGGGGGCGATCGGTAGACGAAACCGGAAGGGGGTCATACGTACTTCAACCTAACGTTGTCTCTACTTCTATTGTGCGGGAACAGGGGCCGAATGCAGCAAGTTGCCAAAGCAAAGTTGTAGCGAGTTTGCTTTAGCGTGTGCTAGAACTATACGTAAAGGTAGAGTGTGCAAGATTACTAATTAAACTTATCTATTTTTGCAAGCTCTTGAGCCACGCTGGGTTGTAATGACATGACTACGGATGCTATTCCCCTCAAACCAATTCGCTCTCTAGATGATGCGCTGGAACGGTGTCAGTCGCTAGGTATGCGCTTGAGTCGGCAACGACGCTACATTTTAGAGCTACTTTGGGATGCGCAGGAGCATTTATCGGCGCGGGAAATCTACGATCGCCTGAATCATCAGGGGAAAGACATTGGGCATACCTCGGTTTACCAAAACCTGGAAGCATTATCGGGTCAGGGGATCATTGAATGCATCGAGCGATCGGATGGCCGGCTCTACGGCAACATTAGCGACTCCCACAGCCACATCAACTGCCTCGACACCAACCAAATTCTCGACGTGCATGTAGAATTACCTGCTGACCTAATTCAGCAAATCGAAGCCCAAACCGGCATTCGCATCACCGACTACCACATCGACTTCTTCGGTTATCGAAATCAGCCTACTGAGTAGCTCCTAAGCTTACCAGCATTTACTTTGTACCAACGTTTACGTCATAGATGCTCATATGCAGCTCTATCATGAATAAAACTGAAAATCTGCTTACTGCTTGTCGGGAGATTATCGCCACGATCGAACAGCTTCTAGTTCACAAAAATCCGATTGTTGTTGCTTTAGATGGTGGCAGCGGCGCTGGTAAATCTACGCTAGCTGCTTCAATCGCAAGTGAATTGAAAGTGGCTTTAATTCCGCTTGATGATTTCTTCTCAGCGGATATTCCCAATCGACAATGGGATGAATTCACGATTGAGCAAAAGTTGAAGCATGTATGCGATTGGAATCGCCTCCGCAAAGATGTTATTGAGCCGCTCCTGCAGGGAGACTCCGCCAGGTGGTATGCCTTTGATTTTGCCTCACAGTGTTCCGATGGTACCTATCCACTGCAAACTCATATTAATGAATGCAACCCTTCACCAATCATCCTAATTGAAGGTGCTTATTCGGCTAGCCCAGAACTTTCTGATTTGCTAGATTTAGCAGTCCTGGTTGATGTGCCAGTTGAGGAGCGGCACGCGCGGCTCAAAACTCGTGAGGATAAGCATTTCCTGGAAGAGTGGCATAGGAGATGGAATAAGGTTGAAGCCTATTACTCTAGTCACGTTAGGGCTAAAAGTTCTTTTGATCTGGTCGTGCAGCTAAGGTCGTAAAAACTAAGTTCAGGTTGGGCAGGGGCGCACCCTTGCGATTAGTGGTTCATTTTTTGCAGTGTGGTGTTACTCGCTGTTGGGCAATCAGAGAAAGCTGGGCAGCACGTGATTACAATCGCAATAACTTTCATTCGAAAATAGTGGATTAGACGGGATGAATTGGTTTAGTATGCCATCCTGAGCAGTCATTTCTTTTGATCCACTATGGCAACCATCAACAACAACTATTTGAAACTGAAAGCGGGCTATCTGTTTCCAGAGATTGCGCGGCGAGTGAATGCGTTTGCGGCTGCAAATCCTGATGCCAAAATCATCCGGTTGGGCATTGGCGATGTGACGGAGCCGCTGCCGGAAGCCTGCCGGACTGCCATGATCAAAGCGGTGGAAGAAATGGGCGATCGCGGTTCTTTCCGGGGCTACGGGCCAGAACAGGGCTACGATTGGTTGCGGGCAGCGATCGCTCAGCACGACTTTCAAGCGCGAGGCTGTGAGGTGGATGCCGCCGAAATTTTCGTCTCCGATGGCTCCAAGTGTGACTGTGGCAACATTCTAGATATTTTTGGCAACGACAACACGATCGCCGTCACCGATCCGGTTTATCCGGTGTATGTGGATACCAACGTCATGGCAGGGCACACGGGCGATGCAAATGACAAAGGCGAATATGGTGGTTTGGTCTATCTTCCCATCTCCGCTGATAACCATTTCACTGCCGAGATTCCTTCGCAAAAAGTCGATTTAATCTACCTCTGCTTCCCCAACAATCCTACGGGGGCAACGGCATCAAAAGAACATCTGCAAGCCTGGGTAGACTATGCTCGGAGCCACGGCTCGATCATCTTTTTTGATGCCGCCTACGAAGCCTTCATTACCGATCCCGCCATTCCCCACTCGATTTACGAAATTGACGGAGCGAGAGAGTGCGCGATCGAATTTCGGTCCTTCTCCAAAAACGCTGGATTTACTGGAACTCGGTGTGCCTTGACCGTTGTTCCCAAATCCTTGAAAGGCAAAGCCGCTGATGGCTCGGATGTCGAGTTGTGGAAACTCTGGAATCGGCGGCAATCCACTAAGTTCAATGGTGTGTCCTACATTGTGCAACGCGGTGCCGAAGCGGTTTACTCGAAAGAAGGACAAACCCAGATCAAGCAACTAGTTGCCTTCTACATGGAAAATGCTCGCATTATCCGGGAACAACTCCCTGCTGCGGGCATTCAAGTGTATGGCGGCGTGAATGCGCCCTACGTTTGGGTGAAAACACCAAATGGCCTATCCAGTTGGGACTTCTTTGATAAATTACTGCACACTTGCAATGTGGTTGGTACGCCCGGTTCTGGTTTTGGTGCCGCTGGAGAGGGGTATTTCCGGATTTCTGCGTTTAATAGTCGTGAGAATGTTAACGAGGCAATGCAGCGGATTGCCAGGAAATTTAAGGTGTAAAGAGAAGAGGATGGGAGCGGGCGCATTTGCGCTGGGTTCAAATCAAATTGCTCTGAAAATGCATTTTTGGCTTTTGGGGAACTGAAGCGTCAGCATGGACGATTGGTACAACGCCTTTACAGATTGCTTCCACTCAGTTACTCGACTCGTTCCAAATGACGGTACAAACGGGCGATCGTCACGCCCAATGTTTTGTAACCAACGCGATCGAAAAGCACCACGACTTTATCGCCTTCGTGCCGCATCACAACCCCTTTGCCCCAAGTTTTGTGTCTAACCAATGAGTTGAGCGGAAAAGGATGTTGATCGCCGTGTTCATCGATCGCGGCAACTCCGGCTTTGCAGTTATCGCAATAATCGCAAGAACCATCCAATGCTTCACCAAAATAGTTGAGCAGATACCGCCGCCGACAATCCTTAACTTCAGCGTAGCCCCGCATCATTTCTAAACGGGACTTTTCCCATTGGCGGCGTTGTTGGTGTAGCGCTTCCATCGTCGCGATCGTTGCCACTAAATCAGTCTCTGCATTTGCCAGCGTAATTTCTCCAGTAGGCCAAAGTTCCACCACTCCGACTTCTGCTAATTGATTTAAGGCCGTTTTGAGTTTGCCCTGGGATAGATCGGTCTGGGCTTGTAAATCCTTAAAGGCGATCGTGCCCTGCCACCGTTGCAACACTCCAGCAATTTGCTGCACTCGCTCGACATCAACTTTGCCGCCACTGGCAAAAAAGCGTTTTAAGTTGAGATCGGCGGGATTGTAGAACAACAATGCTTTAGCGGGTTCGCCGTCTCGTCCAGCGCGACCAATTTCCTGATAGTAGGAATCAACGGAGTTGCTGATGTCCGCATGAAAGACGAAACGGACATTGGGCTTATCAACCCCCATGCCAAACGCCGTGGTGGCGACGAGTACATCCACTTCATCCTGCATAAACGCTGTTTCCACTTGTTCTCGATCGCTGGCTTTCATGCCTGCATGGTAGAACCTGGCTGCAATGCCGGAGTCGGTTAGTCTTTGGGCAATTTCTTCCGTTCGTTTACGAGTTGCAGCATAGATAATGCCCGGTTTGTCGGTTTGCTCAACTCGATCGCACAAAGCATCAAGTTTTTCTCGTTCGTCATCGTAGCGTTCCGCTGCCAACCAAATGTTAGGGCGATCAAACCCTTCCACGATGATAGCTGGATTGGTCATGCCCAAATGATGGACAATCTCCTGCTGAATTGGTGGGGCTGCAGTAGCCGTGAGCGCCAGAATGCGGGGATGCCCTAATGCTTCGATCGCCGCACCTAGTTTCAAATAATCCGGGCGAAAATCATGCCCCCAAGCACTTACACAGTGGGCTTCGTCGATGACAAATAACGACAGTTTGGCTGCCTGCAACTGCTCTAAGATGGCTGGGTTACTGAACTGTTCGGGAGCCAGAAACAAAAATTCCAATTCTCCTTCGCGCAAGTTCTCAAAAGTTTCCTGGCGATCGCTGTCCCCAACGGTGGAATTAATCGCCGCTGCTTCGCCTACGTCTTGTTGAGCGATCGCTTGCACCTGATCTCGCTGTAATGCCAGTAGCGGTGACACGACAACGGTTGAACCTGAAATCATTGAGGCTGCCAGTTGATAAATCGCTGATTTCCCTCCACCCGTAGGCATCACCACTAAGGTGTCATGCCCAGCGAGGATTGATTTGACGGCGCGTTCTTGGCCAGGATGCAAACGGTCGAAACCAAATCGTTCTTGAGCCAGTGTGTGGAGCGATCGAGACTGAGGCATGATTGAGGATTACAATGCTTAGGGTGATTTCCAGCGTAATGAAGCAGGTGGACACAGGAAATCATCAAAAAGGCTGAAGCTGTTCTCGCGATGTTGTTTCAGCGAGAAGCCTTTCCCATGGTTGCGACACTAATATGCTCAATCACCTGGGCAAACAATTTCTTGCTGGTCTGGTAAATGCTATCCCTACAGTTTTGTGCCGCATTCGGGACAAAAGCGATTGGTGGAAATGTTCTTCGCACCGCAGTTGGCACACTGAATCACTTCCGGCACCTTTTCTAGATGCTTGTACTCTGGTAAACCAATCATTTGGGCGTTGTTCTTCCCAGACGGCACCATTGGGTAGCAGTTCTCGTTCTTCTTAACGCGCACATCCATAATGACGGGAGCATTGGTGGCCAGCATTTCGGCGATCGCTGATTTCAATTCATCTCGCGATTGCACAATCATGCCCTTAATTCCGTAAGCTTCCGCCAGTTTCACCACATTTGGCATCCCAACTTGCATATTGGACTGAGAATAGCGCTCATCGTAAAACGCTTCTTGCCACTGCCGCACCATGCCCTGCCAGCCGTTGTTGATGATTACGGTTTTTACATTGATGCCGTACTGCGCCAGCGTACCCAATTCCTGAATATTCATCTGAATGCTAGCATCGCCACTAATACAAATGACTTCTTCATCGGGGACGGCAACTTTTGCCCCCATGGCTGCAGGCATCCCAAAGCCCATCGTGCCCAAACCAGCACTGGAAATCCAGCGACGGGGGCCATTTTTGAGGAATTGGGCGGCCCACATTTGGTGCTGGCCCACATCCGTGGTGTAGTAGGCATGGGGCGCTTGCTGGCCGACTTCGACAATTACTTCCTGGGGGGAGATGCTGTCGGCGTAGTGGGGCACAACCAGGGGGTAATCTTCTTGCCAGCGCTGAATGCGGTTGAGCCAAGCAAGGTTGCGTTCTGGATCATGATGATCGCCATCTTCCTTACTGCGACGCAACAGGTCGATCAAGACGTTACGCACATCGCCCACGATCGGCACATCGGGTGCCCGATTCTTACCCACTTCTGCCGGATCGATGTCCACATGAATCACGCGGGCGTGAGGCGCAAACTCGTTCAGCTTACCAGTGACGCGATCGTCAAAACGGGCACCTACCGCAATCAGCAAATCGCACTCCATGACGGCGAAGTTAGCGTAGGCAGTGCCATGCATTCCCAACATGCCAACGGCAAGCGGATGATGTTCATCAAAGGCACCAATTCCCATCAACGTTGTGGTGACAGGTAAATTGAACAGTTCTGCCAGTTCTTTGATTTCGGCATGGGCACCCGCCGCGATCGCCCCTCCCCCCACATAAAGCAGGGGTTGCCTAGCCTGCCGGATCAGTTTCAGGGCATTGGCAATTTGGTTGGGATGGCCTTTCACCGTAGGACGATAGCCAGGTAACTTAATCGCACCGGGTTCCACAGGGATGTAATCGAATTCTTCCACGCCTACGTCTTTCGGAATGTCGATCAAAACAGGCCCCGGACGACCCGTACTGGCAATGTAAAACGCTTCGGCCACAATCCGCGCCATATCTTTCGGATCACGGACAACGTAGGAATGTTTGACGATCGGCAAGGTGATGCCATAAATGTCAGTTTCTTGGAACGCATCACTCCCGATCGCATGGCGGGGCACCTGTCCTGTGACCACCACCAGCGGGATGGAATCCATGTGAGCCGTGGCAATCCCTGTGACCAGGTTTGTGGCACCTGGCCCCGACGTGCCAAAACAGACCCCAACTCGTCCGGTGGCTCTGGCATAGCCATCGGCGGCATGGGTCGCGCCCTGTTCATGCCGTACCAGAATATGTTGCAGTTCGCCCCGTGCTTCAAACCGGTAAAGTTCGTCATAAATTGGCAGAATCGCACCGCCAGGATAGCCGAAGATGTGGGTAACGCCGTGACGCTTTAGGCTGTCCATCAATGCGTAAGCCCCAGTTGCCCGTTGAACCGCTACACGTTGGAGTTGCACAGAAGATCCCTCGCCAATCGCTAGATAAAGTTTTGTATCGAATGTTGCATATGCGCTTGAAATTCAAGTCTAGAACTGATCTTGATCCCTGTCGAGAGCTATTCCTCAAGTCTGTAAAGTTCTGCAACACCTTCCTGTCGCTGCATTAAGCCAAATCTCAAAATAAAACGTTATCAGCATATTCTGACATTTGATTGCGTCACCATACCCGATCGAACTATTAACCAAGCAAGTCGAGTTACTGAAATGCCCTGTGTCTGCTCACTCCTTCTGCCTTCTGCCTTTTTACTAAATTCTGTGCCCGTTACAATAAGGTTTGACCTCTAGGATTGCGGCCACCTCCCTTGACTGACTTCACCCAACCCACAATTATTTTGGTCGATGGGCACTCTCTCGCCTTCCGATCGTATTTTGCATTTGCTAAAGGACGTGATGGCGGGTTACGCACAAAGACAGGCATTCCCACCAGCGTTTCCTACGGATTTCTCAAGTCTTTGCTGGAAGTGATGGAGACAGAGAAACCGCAGTATGTCGCAATTGCCTTTGACCCCGGCGAGAAAACCTTCCGCCACGATCACGATGCTACTTACAAAGAAGGCAGACCCGATGCACCGGAAGATTTCATGCCCGACTTGCAAAATCTCCAGGAATTATTACTGGGGATGAGTTTGCCCATTTTCACGATTTCTGGGTACGAAGCGGATGATGTGATTGGCACACTGGCTCGGAAGGCAAGCGCTGCAAGGATGAAGGTCAAAATTTTGAGTGGCGATCGTGATCTGTTTCAACTCATTGACCCAGAGGGCAACACTTCGGTGCTTTATATGAGTACGGTGTATGGCAAGGGCATGCAAGCACTGAAAGAGTATGGTGAACAGGAGGTCAAAGCCAAGTTGGGGATCTTGCCATCGCAAGTCGTCGATTTCAAAGCGCTGTGTGGCGACTCATCGGACAACATTCCTGGCGTGAAGGGCATTGGCGAAAAGACGGCAGTGCAACTGTTGACCCAGTTTGGTTCCCTAGCAGAAATTTACAATTCGATCGACTTGGTCAAAGGTGCCACCCGCAAGAAGTTAGAAGAAGGTCAGGAAGCGGCGATGCGATCGCAATATCTCGCCCAAATTCATCTGGATGTACCGTTGGATGTAGATCTAGAATCCTGCCGCCTGCACGGCTTTGATGACAATGCCGTGATTCCTCTGCTCGAAAAGCTAGAGTTTCGCTCCTTCCTCAGCCGCATCCAAAAATTACATCAGCAGATGAGGGGAGAGTCCGAAGCAGAGCCACCAGCGGTGGCAGCGGCAGACATTTCTACCATAGAACCGGAACCCACAGCCGTTAGTGATGCTGATCTGGACTTTTTTACTGCCGAGGAAACAGAATCCGCCAATCCTGTGCAGTTTCTTACCCTCAAACCCCTCATCGTGGACACACCTGAGAAACTGTATGAGTTGATTGGGATTTTAGAAACTCGTAACCAGTCTGATTCAGTCACCGCCTGGGATACGGAAACCACCGCGATCGACCCGCGAGATGCGGAACTGGTGGGAATTGGTTGCTGTTGGGGCGATGCCATCTCGGACGTGGCCTATGTTCCGCTGCATCACACGCGCGGCTCAAACCTCGACAAAACCCTGGTGCTAGATGCTTTACGTCCCATCCTGGAAGGTGCCGATTATCCCAAAGCTTTACAGAATGCTAAGTTCGATCGTCTAGCCTTGCGACATCATGGCATTGAATTAGCAGGCGTGGTGCATGACACAATGCTAATGAGCTATGTACTAAATCCAGAAGCAAGCCATAATCTGAGCGATCTCAGCCTCAGTTTGCTGAATCTCATGACGACCAGCTACACGGAGTTAGTGCCCAAAGGGAAAACGATCGCCGACATCGATATTCCCGCTGTTGCCCAGTATTGCGGCATGGATGCTTACTCTGTTTACCGCTTGGTGCCTATTTTGCAAGCCAAATTAGCTGAGAATCCCAAACTAGACACTCTCGCCAATGAGGTTGAAGAACCCCTGGAACCCGTTTTGGCAGAAATGGAATGGCAGGGGGTGCGGATTGATCGGGATTACCTGCGCGAGTTTTCTAAGCAAATTGAAACTGATTTGATCAACATCGAAAAGCAAGCATACGCAGCAGCGGGACAAACCTTCAGCCTGGGTTCCCCCAAACAACTGAGTGACCTATTGTTCAACACGTTGGGACTAGACAAACGCAAGTCGCGCAAGATTAAAACGGGCTACTCCACCGATGCGGCCACACTGGAAAAGTTGCAGGACGATCATCCGGTCGTAGCCGCGATCGTCGAGTACCGCACCCTTAGCAAGTTGAAATCCACTTATGTCGATGCCCTGCCGAACCTGGTACGGCCCGATACGGGGCGAGTGCATACCGACTTCAACCAGGCCGTGACCACCACGGGACGACTCTCCTCTTCCGATCCAAACCTGCAAAATATTCCCATCCGTACCGCCTTCAGTCGCCAGATTCGCAAAGCCTTCATTCCCGAACCGGGCTGGTGCATGATGGCGGCAGACTATTCCCAGATTGAACTGCGGATTTTGGCGCATCTGAGTCAGGAACCTGTGTTGCTCGAAACCTACCGCAACAACGAGGATATTCACCGCCTTACGGCCCAACTGCTGTTTGAGAAAGACGATATTTCCTCAGAAGAGCGTCGCCTTGGTAAAGTGATCAACTTTGGGGTGATTTATGGCATGGGTGCCCAGCGGTTTGCCCGCGAATCGGGTGTCGATCGCCGCACGGCTCAGGAATTCATCGATCGCTTCAACAGTCGCTATTCCAGAGTGTTTGCTTATCTCCAACAAATGCAACGAGAAGCGATCGCCCGTGGGTACGTGGAGACCATTTTGGGCCGGCGACGCTACTTCAACTTTTCCAGCGATAGTTTGAAACGCCTGCGCGAACTTGACCCGGAAGAAATTGATTTGGGCAAAATCAAAACCCGCGATCAGTACGATGCCCAGTTGCTGCGTGCCGCTGCCAACGCGCCCATCCAGGGTTCCAGTGCCGACATCATCAAGATTGCGATGATTCGGCTACACGAACTGTTGAAACAGCACGATGCCCATCTCTTGTTGCAAGTGCATGATGAACTGGTGTTTGAACTGGCTCCCAATGAAGTGGATGCATTACAGCCCCAAATTCAATCAACGATGGAATCGGCGGTTGAACTTTCTATTCCGCTCGGTGTTGAAATTCGCATTGGCGACAACTGGATGGAAGCAAAGTAACATTGGTGCTTCCTAACAATCACCAGAATAGATGAGCGATCGCCTCTGGAATCATCTCTCGGCACCGTGTTGTTGTCTCTAGACGCAACCGCATCCAAAACGGAGTTCCAAGATGAATCAGTTCCTGACCACCACTGTCGCCATCACCTCAATGTGTCTCTCTCTTGGCCTTGCTACAGTTGCCCAGGCCCAGGTGGCGGAAGTGCCCCAGGCTACCACGACAGGAGACTTCACCACCGCCAAAGTGATGGGGAATCGCGGATACTACCAGAACAACAAATGGCTGGTGGTTGATACCGATCCGCTACTCAATTGCCGCGCCACCCCCAATGGTGCCGTGAAATCTCGTCTTATTCGCGGCTCTGTGGTGACAGCGGTCTTTAATCAGAATAAAGAGGCGATCGCATTCCATCAGGGAAGTCCCTGGCTCAAGGTGAATCCGCAAATTCCAGGTTACGGTTCCGGCACTCCAGGCGTTTGCTTCGTCCGCGCTAACACCCGCTACATTGCACCGATCAGTGAAGACTTCATCTACAACGGATTAGTGCGATCTGGACGGTAGGGCAAGAGCGAAAAAGAGCCGCATCAGAGGGGCGATCGCTCGTCCTGTAGCTCATCAATCAATAATCTCTCTGCTGACAGTTCAAGTGCCAAAACAATGGCTTCCGCTTCACCCGCGTCAACACTTTGCCGCAACTGGGCGACCTGAGCAGAATTAGTGACTGATTATACTCCAATCCATTCGAGGGTTTGAACTTCGATACTTCCTGTTACAGGATAGGCGACAAGTTCTGTATAAACGGCTTGAGGAATGACAGTTTCACCATAAATTTGGTGGAGCAGGTCAAGTTGAGCGATCGCGATCAATCTTTCGTGAGCAGCGATTTTACTTCCCACATGATGCTAGATGAATAGGAGCGCCTTTCAAACCTCGGAGGTTTTGAAAACCTCCGAGGTTTAGGGGACTCCGGCGAGAAGTGCTTAGAACTTATCAAACAGCTAAAACCCAGATGGCTTACACTCTACAAGTCTCTGCGCGAGAGAAGAGACCTCCCGGCCCGGCCGGCGCTGGCGCCGCAGGTGGCGTGCGCAGGCGGTGCACTATGGCGCTGCGCCACCTGGCCGCACGTACGAACGGAAATGCTCCTCCAGGAGCATTTAGGTCAAAGATGAGGTTGTCGTAGTCCACCCAGTCTCCTTCTTTGTGCCAGCCGACGAGATCGCAAAACTTTACCCAATTGCGATTGTAATCCATCGGTCTGCCGCACTCAATCCAGATCTGCTTTTGCACACTAAAGCCAAACTTGCTCGTGCCCGTGGCATCTTTGCTGTACTTCAACCACAGGTTATCAATGGCGTGCAGTGCTTCACAGGGGAACGATCGTAAATCCTCTGAATTTAACGACTGTCCGGCTTCTTTGCCCACAGTTGCCAGCATCAGTCGATCAGTTTCCAGGTCGGCTTTTCGCCATCGTTGTTGTTTCAGGTAGGCTTCCAGTTGGGCATAGCGACTGATTTGAACGGTTTGCTTCAGGGCAAGTAATTCCTGGGACAGGGATGGATCAATTTGCTTCGTGGTTTCCTGCATACAGGCATAGGCAAGATCCGTCGCTCCCTGTCTGATTGCCTCCCGAATCAGGCTAGTGGGATCAGTCTGCGCCGCATAAAGCAAAATCGTTGGCTTCCACCAATCATCCTGGAAATGCTGATACAGCAAGGCTGCTTGCCGGGATTGGGCAATTTGGGTGGCGGCTAAATATTCCTGGAAACTCAGATGGGCAAATTCAAATTCGTTTTCCTGGCGAACCAGCAACTCGCTAATTTCTTCCACCTGCTCCAAAAAATCGACCGCTTTGACCTGCTCCTGTGCTTGGGTGAGATAGATTGCCAACTGTTTCAGCAAAACTGACCGCCCTAGCCTTTCCTGGCGCTGTTGCATCATATCCAGGGCTAACCGTTGCAAAATGGGTTGCACGTCGCATTGAGTCAAGAGAGTCTGCAATTTGCGGGCAGCGGGGCGATAGCTGAGTTGCAAGCGACAGATATCTCGGTACAGATCGACTCGACGATTGGGTAGCTCGGCTCCGGGAAACCGCCAATGGAAGGTGACGATCATGTTCAGCAACAAGGGATTTTTTGCCAGTGCCTTGAGTTCGTCCCGTGTTTCAATCTGGTGTAGCAGTTCATTTGCTGCTGTCAACGCCCGTTGGCGCACTTCTGGCATGTCGCGTTTGCCACTGGCAAAATATTCCTGGCAGCTATACCACTGCTGCACGAATTGCTGCCGATCACTCTGGTCAAATTCCCGCACCCAGAGAGTGGTAGCTAAATCGAGGCGATCGCCAGGTGCTTGCTGAGTGTAAGCTCTGGGGCGAGAGGTGAGGATGAAAACGGATTTGGGGTAGCGCTCCAGTTGAGTATTCAGCCAGCGGGCAACCAGCGGACGTTGAGCTTTTGCCACTTCGTCAAATCCATCTAGCAAAACCAGTGCCGCACCCTGTTTTAATCGCTCCTTTGCCCAATCGGGTGGCACCTTTTCCCCATCAACTCCCGGCAGTCGGGGAATATGTTGGGTGGTAATTAGCTCTGGCAAACTGGGTGGAGTGTCTTGGGCTAAGACGTGGCGATAATCTCGCAGGTTGAGCAGAAAGGGCAGGAGTTTGGGAACATGACGAGGCTGCTGTTTGGTGCCGTAGGTGTAGGCAACATGTTTGAGTAGGGTGGTTTTGCCGTATCCGCCCCACGCCAAAATTGCCAGTTGTTGTGCGCCTGGTTGCCTGATGCGGGCTAAAACTTGCCAAATATCCAGGCGATCGCACGGTGATTCTGGTCGTTGCCGCTGTCTCGGTTGCAGGGTTCTAAACCCAGGCAACATGGAGCGAGAGTCCAGGCTTAAGGGGACATACACTTTCTCCAGCAGTAAGGCTGTAATCGTTTTGTGCTGGGTATCTGAGGTGACAGGCTCACGGGGAATGTCGGGACGATCCATTTCACAGGCGGATGCTTGCCATTGCAAGTAGCGATCATCAAATCTGGTGGCTTTGACCATGAGTTGATTGGTGGTGCGATCAATTGCTTTATCGATCGCTTTGCCCGTGTCGTCCAGTCGCCGCTGATTTCCCTCATGCACGGGCTTCATTAGCGCGGTGACATAGCCAGCCCCAACGGCGATCGCGCCTGAGACTAGGGCTTTTGGTAGGTCACTTTCTTTGAACAACGCCCACCCCGCGCCAACACTCCCACCTGCCATGATCAATTTGAGAATCCAATCGGTGACTCGCGAGGAAAGATCAGGTTTTTCAGCATCTTTTGCTTCTTCTTTCTGAGGAGTTTCTTCTGGCATGGGGGAATTACCGCGATCGCTGTTCTCAGTCTACCGGGGGAGAAAATGATTTTCCAGAAGCGAGACACAAGATCATCCACGGCTTACGCAAACCTCGGAGGTTTTACTAGAAATGGGGTGTAATCACCCGTGTTGACGCTAAACCTCCGAGGTTTTAGCCAGGGCTGCGTTTCTGTTGGCGGGGGTTGAGGGGTGGGGATTGCTCCAACTCTTCTGGTATCAATCGTCCATCAGGTGAGACTTGCAACAAATCTTCTGTGAGTAGTTCCCGATTTTTAGCAAGTTGCCGAATCTCTTTTTCCAATTGGGCTTGTCCTTGCCGGAAAAAGTCTTCTGAGGGAGAACGGTTAAGGTCACGAGCAATGCGATTCACAGGCAGGTGAGCAGGAAGCGAAACAGCCCGGGGGTGAGCGATCGCTTCTGGAGATCGAAAACTCCAACTTGCGATCGTCAATAAACTACTAATCAGCCAGCTCAAGGAGTAACGCATGAATCAGGGGAACTCGTCAGCCCCATCCTAACGCGGCAACATTCATCAATTCTTTGTGCGACCTCCCCGCAGTCGCGATCGCGCAAGTTCCTCTGGCCCAGCCCCATTCTTCAGTGCCAACTGAGACTTGTGAACCTGGACGGACATTGCCCTGACTTAAATCCACCAGCGAAATTGCAGTTGCGCCCAGGAATGCCCCCCGGTAAATAGGCTGTCCTTGGTCATTTTTGCGATCGAATGTCAGTGGTGAAACCTGTGGTGATTGGCCTGCCCGCGTCCAGGTAATTTGGGTGAAGCGACCCTCTGCAAATTGTGCATCATAGTTCCAGCCATTGACCTTTGTTCCAGTGCAAGAAAACTGCTGAGCCATGTTTGGCGGCTGAGGTGGAGTTGGCGACTGAGGCGCAGTGGGCTGTTGAGGCGCAGTGGGCTGTTGAGCCGTATTTGACTGTGTCGAAGTGCAACCGGCACCAGCAATTATGAGGCTAATTCCAGCCAAACCAGCAGCGATTGTTTGAGTTGTTTTGTCTGTCATCGATGTTTGCCGAATAAATTATTCCGAATTTAAACTTAGCTCTGACTGTGATTTAAATTCAGTTCAATGGATGATGCAGCTTTTGTCTTACTTTGGAAATGTTGCAGAGATCACTAAAATGTTTTGTTTTATACAATAGAGCAAGAAAATATGAAACTAATAAGACGAAAAATACAGCCTTGATTGTCTTGCTTGCAGGCTACATTTCTGGAACTAGTCCGTATGGGTAAGTGTCAAATTTATGACTGTAGGACTAAGCTGGAACCTGGATGCGATCGCTACCGGCCAGATCAAACGCTGCATGGATTACTTGCAGGGCTTTGGCTCCATCCGCTTCTGCCACCACGCAACTCACCTTGATTTCGGACGTGGCAATCATTTGAATGTTGATTTGGTGTTGAGCCAGTGCTGCAAACATCTGAGCGGCAACGCCCGGTTGATTCACCATTCCCGAACCAACAATGCTAACTTTAGCGATCGCCGCATCGACAACAATTTCGCCACAACCCAGATCGGGTCTAGCTTGCTCCAGTACTTGCCGCGCCATTTCGGCATCCATTTGAGCCACGGTAAAGGCAATATCACGAGTTGCCACTCCATTCACCACACGGCAGCGCTGCGACTGAATAATCATATCAACGCTGATATTTTTGCTGGCCAGCAGTTGAAACACTTTTGCTGCCATCCCTGGTTTGTCGGGGATTTGGCGAATTGCCAACCGCGCCTGTTTCAGATCCAGGGCCACGCCGCGAACGGGGGGAAGGGGGGGCTGTAGAGGCGGGGTTTTCGGTCTGATCAGTTCGTCCATCTTC
>Ga0224722_1000702_pt1 | contig 19439 bp, 16 predicted proteins | sample Balambano_FR1_Me_FD_161646 | JGI IMG/M metagenome (GOLD analysis project Ga0224722, IMG submission 161646) | Freshwater sediment microbial communities from Lake Towuti, South Sulawesi, Indonesia - Balambano_FR1_MetaG | ecosystem: Environmental > Aquatic > Freshwater > Lake > Sediment | place... | reverse complement strand
AGCCAAGATCATGCTCAGGTGGGAGCCTGGTTAATGGCACAGTTTCACACCCAAGGTTGTTGAGCCATACTTTAATCCAGCCTTTAGCTGATGGACTGTTGGTTCCACTCTTTTTCAGCATCGGCGATCGCTTGATCCACGCTCTTTTGCCCTAGCATGGCGGCTTGCAAATTGTCGTAAATGATTTTCTGCAATTGCTTAACGTTTTTCATAGCAGGCACCAGCACCTCAGCATCCTTCATTTGGCGGGCACTGACAATGCGGGCTTTGTCATTAGCAGTAGCGCTAGCAGGCATCGTACTGAAAAAGCCATCCTTGAGGGCATTGGCCGTTGATGGCAACACATTGGCCGATTTGGAAAAGGCCAACTGGTTAGCATCGTTGGTGACGTAAAGCGCAAACTTGAGAGCAGCTTCTGGTACATCGGTATCTCGGGGAATAGCCAGATTCATCACAGCTACATTTTTCTTGCCAGTTTCTCCAGTGATTTGGTCAGTAGTTTCCGACACGGCTGCCACACTGGGTGCATTTTTACGGACGTTGTTAAGGAATTCGGCTCCGGTAGAGAGAATGGCCAAATCGCCCCGCTGATAAAGGTCGATCGCAAAGCGATGCCCCTCAGTCAATGCTTCCCTAGGCAAGGCACCCGTTTTGTACAAATCAACCCAGTACTGGAAGGCTGCATTGCCTTTAGGCGTATTGAAGGCGGCTTTGCCCTGGGCATCCACCAACTCAACGCCCATTTGCACAAAGGACTCCAGCACATCGGCAGAATCGTCCGGCACCACTGTGGCAAAAAAAGCATACTTACCCGTTTTTTCTTTAACTTGCTTGGCGACTTGTGCCAATTCGGTATAGGTTGCAGGGGGCTTGCTCACCCCAGCTTGTTGCAGCAGGGCTTTGTTGTAGATCAGCACGCGTGTAGTCAGATACCAAGGAATACCAAAGCTTTTGCCATTGAGAGTACTGGCCTTCCAAATGTTAGGCAGGTACAGTTGCCGCGCCTCAGCAGGAACGTTAGCATCCAAGTCTAACCAGGCGTTGCGTTCGGCCAAGCGCGAGGCAAAACTGGGGTTGAGATTGACCACATCGGGTGCAGTTTTGGCAGAAACAGCGGTGAGAATTTTGCTTTCCATCTTGTCCCAGGGCACATCGACCCAGCGCACTTTGATGGTGGAATTTTCCTGTTCAAACTGGCTAATCAGTTGGTTGAAGTAGCCAGTGAATTCGGGTTGCAGTTGCATTGTCCAAAATTCCACCTCTTGCTGGCTGGCAGCAGGGCTGCTACCTGTGGTAGAAGGGGTGCTGCCTCCACAACTGACTAGCCAGCTCAGCACTAAGCCGATCAGAGCCAAGCTGCTTAGCCGCTTCCACGAAATTCGCTCCATTGTGCGCTCAACTATTTATACAAACTAAGGCCACTTCCCAGACTACACGCTTTTTTTGCCGTCGGTGCAGTGAAGCCTGACGCTAGGCTTATGGTTACGGGACAGTACTTCCTACAGTTAAGTGAGCTGGTGGTGTTGCAATGCACACGCTTGGAGCCGGAACAGATTCGTTGTGACCATAGGGTGAATCCCCTTGACAACACTTTTACGATCGCTGGGCTTGCACAACTTGGAGGCTGCCACCGGCAAATAGCTGCTGCTGGACAACCTGAAACCCAGCATCTATTAGGAGTTGTGCTGCGTCCGATCGTAGCCACTGCCAAGCCGTTTCCGTTTCAAATAGCCAAAGAAACAGGGCAACGCTGGGTAGAAATAGAGGATTGGTAGGTTGATGAAAATCAGCCAGAGTAAAGATGCCTCCGGGCTTCAAGACGCGATGCACCTGGTTGAAAACTTGGCGGAGTTGGTCGGTTTCCATTTCGTGCATAGCAGCACTAGTGTGCACCAGGTCAAAGTAGCCGTCGGCAAAGGGCATGGCTTCGGCAAAGGCTTCCACGTAGGTAGCTTGGGGCACGTTGTGCTGGGCGCGCTGGAGCGATCGTGGTGAGGCATCTAACCCAGTTACCTGGGCACCCGTTTGCACCAGAACTTGGGTAGCTTGGCCGCTACCACAGCACAAGTCCAGCACAGTCATACCGGGGGCGATCGTCAAGCCTGTCAGAGGCAACTGGCGCAAACGAGCCTCGCCGCCCACACTCAGAGCGGCTAACTGAGAAATGCCGTCGTAAAGCCGCTGGTAACGATAGCTAAGGTCACGCAGAATCGTTGCCATAGAAACTCGAAAGGGGTAAATACTTCTAGCCTAGCCTACAAGATGGTTGAGCAGGTTATTCTGCGGTTGACTGGTTGAGATTAGCCATTTGCCCGTTAATGCGTTGGGTCAACTCCAGAATCTCTTGCTTTAGTTCGGCAATGATTTGAGCTAGGCGATCGCTCTCGTCTTCCATGCTTTGCAGCTTGGCCACATACCGTTGCCGTAGGTCTCCTTCTGCTCCTTCCTGGTGTAGAGGTTGTAGCTTGCGGGCAACCTGCTCTTGCTCCTCCAAGATTTGGTTGCGGCGATCGGTATAGTCGTCGATCGCCACTTGCCGCTCAGCCACCTGCTGATGAAGGGTCAACAGGTCATTTAACTGGTCAAATAAAGCGCGATCGATGAACTTACCGTCCAAGTAGCTTTGTAGATTGGCATAGTTTAGGTTAGTCAACGCTTCGTGGCGAGAAAAGAGTTGGCGTTCGTTGACAGTCACTGACAGGGATTGACGCGGAGGCACCACTAGCCGCCAGCGATAGAACTCGCCTGTTTGAGCACTGACATCAGGGGTGTTGAACAAGCTGAACTCAGGCTTAATTCGTTGTTCAATCACCAGGTTAATCGGGTCAGCATGGCGATTCTCGATGTGATACTCCAGGCTGAGTATTAGGTAACAATCCCGCATCAAGTAGTTTTCCTGCCAGCGAATGGCCACTATTTCTTCTCGCTGTGTGAAGGCATCAGTTACCTTTACGCCCAAATCTACTGCGTAGGGCACGATGAGTTCGCTAGCTTCGGGAGTAAAGGCAATTACCGCCTCGCCTACGTAGCTATTGGCCTCCAATACGGTGACGGGGCCATGCTCTAGGGTCAAGCCAGTCGTATTTTTCGTGACGATCGCCACGACAGGATTACCAGGCACCTTCTCACGATTGTAGAAATGCTCTTTTCGCCCTGCCAGAGATGCCCCCAAAATCGGCACCATAGCACTTTGCCCGCGCTTAATCGTAATGGGAGCAGTGACGTTGTATTGAAACAATTCTCCTTGAGCTACTCCCGTAGCCTGAACTTGGGTTGCTGTTGTCCACTCTCGCTTAGAAACAGGTGCACTACTACCAGCCGCTAAAACTCGTTGGATACGCGGCAATAGCGGGGCTGCGGCTCCAGGGGCACGGTCGAAAGCTGTTTCGTTGAGGGCTTCTTCAAACATGACTGGAGCTATGACGGTGCGATCGTCGTCGGCAATGCGGGGACGATCAACATAGTGAGGGTCATACAGGTCATACACGAAGCTAATCGGTTGACCAGCAATTAACGTCAGTTCAACTTCATTGAGATCTTCATCTAGGTCGTTGTTGACAATGCCCCACCCCTGTAAGAAAACAGTTCCTTCCTCAGCAGGAGGGGTAGAAGAGGTGTACACCAGGCGATAGCTAACTCGCCACGTGGGTGTGGGTGTGATGTAGCTAACCAGCAATGGCTGCTGCGGTTGGCTCATCAGAATAGTGACACTGCGCGTTTCCGAGTTAGTGCGGCTGAGTTCTAGCACATAGCGCAAATCATCGCTGCTCTGGGGTTCCAGCACATCCACCCCTCCCACTTGGCGCAGTAGACAAGTTCGTACTTCGGGAATTTGTCCTGCGGCGGATCCGGCGACCAGCACAGAAACGATTGCCTGGTCTACGGCTTGGGCATAGTCAACGCCTAGTAGGCTACCCGTCAGGTTACGTACGGGCGGGACAGAAGGAACGGGTTGGTCTGGGGTCAGGGCAAGAGTTTGCAGATGCAGACAAATTTGCCGACCCCGCAGAGATTTAAGCAGATCGAGCAAGGCGGTGTCGCTGCCCAATACGATCGGCGCTTTGTCCAGTGCAGCTTGCTTGTCTTCCGGGGTTTCGTAAGAAACGTTAATTACTTGAGCATCACCCTGAGGAAAGGCGGCCAAACTCTTCAGCACATCGTTCATCTCATCTTGTTTGAAGGTGAGTTCCACTTGAGCTGTTTCTCCTACCAGTCCGTAGCGCTCGAAGAAGCCAACCCCATGTTTGTAGAGAACTATTCGTTTGATTGGCAGGTTTGGCATAGTAGCCTCTTGGAGAAATAGGTGGATGAGCTTGAGCACCATTGTAGATACTGGCGGTTAAATCCACTAAGCCGATCGCATTCGTACTGTATTTGAAAACACAGTTTGCTCTAAATCCCCTTCTAAGCAGTTGCTGCCAGAAATTTAGGAAACAAGTGAGGAATGCTATTTCTCATTCTTTAGAGCGCTGCCAATAAGCGAATTTTGTGGAAAGCTGTACTCGAATAACTCAAACCAAGTCTTGCAGGCATGGCCTACCCAGATTGGTTGCTGATTTGCTCTGCCCAAGTTGAGGCCGTTTCGGCTCGTCTGAATGGGAAAATAACAGCAGTGTGGTTATAGGAAATGGAGATAGTAAGCGTGGTTGAAGCAAGTAATAAAGCGCAACGGGCTGATTTGAAGGCCAAGTTTATCCAGACTGATCGCTTGGTAGTGGACTATTTATTTAACCCAGCAGAGATTTCCAGCGATCACGGAGAAGATGTCATTGCTGGATTGCTTCAAACTCCCAAAACCCTACCAGCTAAATATTTTTACGACGATCGCGGCTCTAAGCTATTTGAACAAATCTGTGACCTACCAGAGTACTACCTGACGCGTACGGAAACTGCCATTTTGCACGAGCATGCGGCGATAATCGCCCACTACACCGGAGCCTGCGAACTGGTGGAATTAGGCAGCGGCAGTTCTACTAAAACTCGTCTGCTGCTGAGTGCCTACGAAGCCCAAGGGCTACCGCTGGTCTATCGCCCGATCGATATCAGCGCCAGCATGCTGGAAGCTTCAGCACAGCAGTTATTGCAAGCCTATCCCAAACTCAAAATTCAAGCCCTGGTTGGCACCTACGAACGTGCGTTAGAGCATTTGACCAATGGACTCCGATTGCAGCGGATGGTTTGCTTTCTGGGTAGCACTCTGGGTAACTTGACACCTACAGAAGTCGATCGCTTTTTCGATCGCGTGACAGCAGCGCTAAATCCGGGGGAATATTTCCTGCTGGGAGTTGATCGCCACAAGGCCACAGCCCAGTTAGAGGCTGCTTATAACGATAGTCAGGGAGTAACAGCGGCGTTCAATTTGAATGTGCTCCACCATCTCAACCAACGGTTTAACGGCAACTTTGACCCTGAGCGATTTGAACACTGGGCCTTCTACAATGAAACCCAGCGACAAATTGAAATGCATTTGCGCAGTCGATCGCCCCAAATTGTTCAGTTGCAGCGACTTGGTCTCAGTGTGGAATTTGCTGCTGGGGAAACAATCCGCACAGAAATTTCCCGCAAGTTTGAACTGGCCAGCTTACAGCAGCAATTGCAAACCAAGGGACTAGAACTGCTTCACACCTGGACTGATCCACACGATTGGTTCATGGTGCTGCTGTGTCAGCTACGCCCAGCAACACTGCTGGCGGCTTAGGGCACATCATCAATTAACGGTCAAACGTCTGCGGCATCACCCTTACCGTGCCCGCCTCAAAAACCAAGCTAGGGGCTGTAACCCATAACCTATCGTCATTAGGATTCCGGCTGAACAGCCCCTAGAGTTGCGTTAGGCAATCTAGCCTACTGGCCTAAGTAAGCTTCTAGCACCAACGGGTTAGTTTGAATTTCTGCGGGCGTCCCAACGGCCAGGTTTTTGCCCTCGGCCAGCACCCACACGCGATCGCACAGGGACATTACCACATCCATGTTGTGCTCGATTACCAGAAAGGTCATGCCTTCACGGTTCCAAGTCTGGATGCGATCGCAAATTTGGTTAATCAAGGTGGGATTTACCCCAGCAGCAGGCTCATCCAACAGAATTAGTTTGGGTTGAGTCATTAAGGCACGTCCCATTTCCAACAGTTTGCGCTGCCCCCCAGAGAGCGCTCCAGCATAGGCTTGAGCCATGTGAGCCAGCCCTACAGAGTGCAGCACTTCCATTGCCCGCTCCTGCAACTGCGCTTCTTCACGAGCAATTTGCCGCTGCCGGAACCAGGTATTCCAAAATTTCTCGCCAGTTTGTTGTTGCGCTCCCAACAGCAAATTATCCAGCACTGACAGCCGTGATAGGGTGCGAGCCACCTGAAAAGTACGTACCATACCGCGACGGGCAATTTGGTAAGAGGGCAACTGGTGAATAGGCTCTCCATCGAAGATGACGCGCCCTTGATCAGGCTGCAAAAAGTTAGACAACAAATTGAACAGCGTCGTTTTTCCAGCGCCATTAGGGCCAATCAACCCTGTAATGCTGCCCTGCTGCACTTCAATCTCAGCGCCATCAATGGCACAGATACCACCAAAACGTTTAACTAGCCCGCTAGCAGACAGCAGCGGCATTGCAGTAGATTTTGCAGCTTCCGCGAGCACTAACGGCTGACCTTCCTGAGCATAGATTGGGCTGGGGGGAATAGTGGAGTCATCGACCAAGGGTAAGTTCCTCCTTGTTACCCAGAATACCTTGTGGCCGCAGCATCATCAGCACCATCAGTAACAATCCAATTACCATAATCCGAAAAGCTCCCACACGAGCATCGTCCAGCGTAGTAGGAATGCCTGGAATTACTGTACTTATAGCGTTAAGCAAGTCGGGCAGGGCTCGTGTCAAGGAAAAGTAAGCCCATAGAATAGCGGCTCCTAGTAAAGTACCGGCGTTGTTTCCAGCACCACCCAACACCACAATAATCCAGGCTTGGAAGGTAATTAGGGGAATAAACCCGTCGGGATTAATAAATGACAGTTGCCAGGCGTAAAAGGCTCCAGCTAGCCCTGCGATCGCCCCGCCTAGCATAAGTGACTGTAGCTTGTAACTAAACACATTTTTGCCAAGCGCTTTGGGCACTTCCTCGTCTTCGCGAATCGCTTTAAGAACCCGTCCCCAGGGAGAATGTCCCAATACTTCCAGCCCCCAATACACTAACGCTAATACGATGACCAACATCAGCATTAACCCGGCTTTAGGATATTCGGCATAGTTTAACAGGGCGATCGCGCCAGCTAAGTAGAGGATTCCGCCAGACACAGCCGTGGCCACGCTTGCTAACAGTTTGCGTGATGAGACAAGAGATGAGGGAGTGTCGTTGCTAATAGTACGCTTAGTATGGCGTAGAGCCCATCGCAACAATTGCCAACCGGCCAAAGCAAATAAGGCAGTCCATAGCGCTACCATGACCCAGCGACTAGCCAATGTTGGTCGGGTTAACTCAGCCAGTGGCGTCGGATAACCATAAACGCCAAAGGAGCCACGGGTCAGCCATTCTTCGTTGAGGGTAATGAGACGTACGACTTCAGAAACACCGATCGTCACGATCGCCAGATAATCTTCTCGTAGACGTAAGCTCGAAAAGCCGATCGCCAGCCCCAACAGCGCTGCCACTGCTGACCCGATCAAAACAGCTAACAGCAACGGCACCTGATTCAAACTCAACAGCACAGTGGTGTAAGCACCCAACGTTAAAAATGCCACATGGCCAAAATTAACTAGCCCGGTGTATCCCCACTGAAGATTCAGCCCTAAGCTAAACAGGGCAAACGTCCCAGCGAAAATAATCAGCGATACCAAATAGCCAATGGGAAGTTGGGAAAGCAGAGCTTGCACGGCACAACTAGACAGAAACAGATGCAATGTATCCTATCAGGCAACTTTAACCCGTGACTATGCCCAGCAAGAAGTTGTGCTTTGGTTTGTCCACCAGTAACATTGGGCACTCTAACTATAGAGTAGACCAACCTATTTTTAAGCCTGCCAGAGCATTATCCCGCCTAGCGCCAACTCTCCTGAAAATTGTTAACCCAATGACTCACTTCCGAACCCGATTGCATCAATTGATTAACCAACTTTCTGACGATGAGCTAAACAGTTTGTGGCTTGTGCTGGCAGATTTCTACAATGATGCCTACATGCTGCGGGCAATTCAGTCAGCCAAACGCTGCCTTACTCCAGGGGATACATTTACGCGTGAAGAAGCGCTACGAGTTTTGTCCCAACTGTAATTTCTTTGGAGCCTGCTATGCCTACTGCCAATAGTTCAAAATTTGCATCAGCGCGACCCACAAGTCAATCGTCTCTACGATATGAAGTACGCTACGAGCGATCGTTCGTGTTGGACTTAAAGCGATTGGACAATGCTGGGTTTCAGCAGGTTAAACCATTCGTCTTTGAGGATTTCTACAAAATTAGCCAGCTTCATGACTTACCAGAATTTCGCCAGATTGGTTCAAGTGAAATCTTTTATCGCTTTCGACTAGGCCACTACCTAATCAGTTTGGAGGTGATTGGCCAGATTATTAAATTTTTGCGGGTTTTGCCTGAGCCAATGTCTAGCGAGGCTGGGTTGGACGATCAAGCAAAGTTCTAAGCCGATTTAGGATGCCGTCCAAACCTAGATCTTTGGGTAACACATCGTCTGCGTCGTTGAGTAGTGCCTTAAGTTCGGCTTGGTCATATTGGCTGACAAAGGCGGTGGTCAGCACCAAAATTGGCGGATGGCTTAGGGATTGCCTAACTTGGTTAATCACGTCACATCCATTAGTACTTGAGTCCGATCGACACAAAGGCAGAATTGCAAAATCAACCATTACTAAATCAAATGCGGCGATCGAGGCGGTGAGAAAGCTGTGAGTATCGGTAAAGGTAGTCACATCAAAATGGGGTTGCAAAAATCGAGCAACTGCATGGCACCAGAGCCGATCATCATCCAAGATAGCGATCGCAAAGCGCATAGGGAAAATTCGTATTGAGACTATAATCCTACTGCGTCTGGGAGCTTGCGGTTGCTACACTTCATTGCTTGTGATGAAGCACAACATTTGAATTACTGGTTGTTTACATTGATTGATCATAAATTCAAAGTTTCTTACCCAACAGCAGCGAATAAACCAGTAGTGTAATATTGGTATGAAAGTTGAGGTATTCGATAAATGCTCACTCAGAGGAGGGGCTATAGGCATTCCTCCGCTGAATGCATTTATCAGTCTTTATCTAAGACAAAAACCTCGGGAATGGCTCTGATTGTCAGCAATGGCAAATTCCAAAGAGCAAATGTTCTGACGTGTTGAGGAGTTAGTGGAATATTATGGTAACCCCCAATCGCTTGTTAAGCGCTCTCAGTTTTTCGGCTGTTGTCGCCTTGAGTGGCACTTCTGTTGCATTGGCTCAGCCTACAGAAGAGTTGGCTCAGCCATTAGATCTGAATTCGTCGCACCTTGCTTCTACTAGTAAACAGGACGCTTTGCTAAGCTCTGTACCTGAACCAGGCACTGCGAAAACCTCGGCAACTGATCTAATGACTCAATCAGAAACCGAGCTAGTAAGTCAATCTGCATCCGCAAATGATTCTTCTGTACTGGCGCAAACCACGATTGATCCCGGTCGTCCTACCCGCTCTAGCCGTAGCTACATTGGCATCGGCGGCAACGTTGGTATTGCACGCGGTTCTACCGATGTTGGAGAAGGTGCTTTTGTTGTCCTTAGTAAAATCGGGCTGACAGAAGTGATTTCAGCGCGCCCTGCTGTTTTCTTTGGCGATGATGTCACGTTTTTGATTCCGATTACCTATGATTTCTATCCCAAAGCAACCATTGCCAATGAGTACCGGGTTGCTCCTTACCTCGGGGGTGGCTTAGCTATTACTACTCGTTCTGGCGACTCCATAAGTGCACTGCTGACCGCAGGTGTCGATGTTCCTATCGGGTCGCAATTCACGGCTACTGCAGCTTTGAACCTGACGTTGTTTAACGACACCGACTTTGGCCTGATGATTGGAGTTGGTTACAACTTCCGCTAAGGGTAATCCAGGCAAACTTTGAGTTCAACGCACTGGGGCTACGGGCGATCGTGCTTTATAAATGGCACTGTTACCAGTAGCCCTCTGCTATGGCCGACTTGTACTGTTAACCCAGTCTCGCCTACCTTACTGCGCACATATCCCAAACCAAACCAGCCCAAATCTGTTTTGGTAATGCTGGTCAAAACGCCTACTTTTTCACCCTCTACCGTTAGTGGAGTACCTGGTTCAGCATCTGATTCTAGCTGAATGCCCCACAAGCGCTGCTTTACGCCTTTGTAAGTATCCAGACGGGCGATTGTTTCTTGCCCGATGTAACAGCCTTTGCTGAATGACACAGCCTGCCATAGGCCCGCTTCTAAAGGGTTGTAGTCTTCAGTTAATTCGCGATCGGGCATAGGGCGCCCTTGCAAAATTCGTAACTGTTCCCAGGTGTGGTCGCCCATCGGGACGGATCCCCGGCCAATTAGCTCTTTCCAAACCACCGCAGAAGATGCGGCGGTGCCAATTATAGTGTAGCCCTGTAGCGCCAGACCACTTCCCACAGCGACTTGTACCGACGCCGACTCCAATGAATAGACAGTATGGCTGGCCTCTGGCTGTGTCATGATAGCCTTCCAGCCAAGAGTTTCCAGCAGATGATGGCTGCCAGGGCCAATTAGGCTGAAGGTAAAGGTTTGTTCAGTAACATCTGCTAGAGCCACCTGATCACCAAAAAAAATGTAGCGATCGAACCATGTCATTAACACAGTTCGTCGAGCCGGAGCCGTGAGTACCAGTACAGCCTCCGCAGAAATATAGGCAGTGACTAAGTCGATGGTTCGTGCGGTTGACGTGACAATTACCGTGTCACACCCTTGTCCGGGTTGCAATTGGCTAATATCGTTTGTGCTCTGGTTGTGCAAGAACGCTTGGCGATCCCGCCCAGTAACCTGAATCCGCCCCCAGTGAGAGCGATCGCAAATGGCAACCGTTTGCTGAACCGCTTGCATGGCTGCGGCTGAATTACCGTAGTGAATTGGAACACTGCTGTCTTCAGCAAAAACGGCACCCATCTGGTACTGAGCATCCCGTAATGAATAATTCACCATAGCCATTAGTTAATCCTAGCGATCGTCCTCAGCTTATCGTGTTGCCATAGCCAGCACTAAAACTCAATCCTTCGCATCCATACTGTCAACAGCATTGGCCGCAGGTAAACCTGCAAATACTTGAGCAACCAGACGTTGCGCTTTGTCGTCAAGACGATGCCAATCCACCTCGCCGATTTCATCAAACAAAGTCGAATCAATCTCAACACCTTTATCCTGAAGCTGAACTGGGGAAAAAGAGGTACCCGTTGCTGCGTTGTAGTTCAAAAAGCAGATCCGATAGCATAGTTCCCAAAGGTCAACGGTTACACGCTGATCCTGCTGTGTTAGGCAGAGATGATAGCCTGGGCATGGTGAAGGCAGTTGAGCTAGTTCCTGCTCAATCTTGACAAACTGATCAGATGTTGCTGTCTCAAGTTGCTGCTGCAACTGCTGAACTGTTGCCTTCACCTCATCCGATATACCTTCAGGCCAGACTGGGAATTCTTCATAGGTTCCCTGCCAGATCGACTGCTCCTCTAACTGCTTACGAATATTATCCAGTAGCCGAATAAAGGCAGGCTGCATCAGTTGCTCTGCCTGCTGCCAAGTGGCCATGTCTCTAAACTTTGGCATCATTTTGAAGCACCAGTTGATGTTTTAGTGTCTAGCGATAGATCTAAAAATCAAGGTAATTGAGCAAAATTGTAACAAACTGAAATATTAAAGAAGATTAGTTACTTAAACTTATACATGGCTAAAACCCTCCATAGGTAGAGATTTTATTCAAGAATCTACCGAAATTGATGATTCTCATAGGGAAAAACTGTCACACTACAGACAAGTAAGTTTAATTATCTTAATAAACTGGGGTACTATAGGCTCAAGTAGGTACAAGTTACTACTTCCTAGTCAAGTGACGTTGGCTTATTCGATTTGGGATGTGGCTTTTCTTGGTGGGCAGCTCGACTCGTTTGTACTGATAGTGACTCGAAGCCTACCGGGTGTGCCATTGCCGATCGCAAGCGCGTCTGGCTCTATGCCAGTCCTCCACTTGGGATGTCCTGGAATCTGTAATGATAAGCATCGGTGAGTGGATCTCTATCCACAAGCCCAACGCCCTTAACCCCAACCCTTGTGTGAGTCATCAAGATGAATACACAGTTTCCTTGGTTAACGGTGATTACCTTGCTACCCCTAGTGGCAGCACTAATTATTCCTATCCTGCCTGATAAGTACGGTAAGACTGTTCGTAACTACGCCCTTTCTGTTGGATTGATTGACTTTGCTCTATTGGTTTACGCTTTCTCAGAGCACTACAACTTCAACAGCTCAGATTTTCAGTTGGTAGAGCGCTACACCTGGATTCCTCAAATCGGACTGAACTGGTCTCTTGCTGTTGATGGTATTTCGATGCCATTGGTTGTGCTTTCTGGATTGGTTACTACGCTTTCTATCTTGGCCGCGTGGCAGGTAAAGCAGAAGACTCGTCTCTTCTACTTCTTGATGCTGGTTATGTACGCGGCTCAGATTGGTGTGTTTTGTGCTCAAGACTTGCTTCTGTTTTTCTTGATGTGGGAACTAGAGTTGGTTCCGGTATACATTTTGATTTCGATATGGGGTGGCCAGAAGCGCTTGTACGCATCGACCAAGTTCATTCTATATACGGCGATCGGCTCTATCTTTATTCTTGTAGCTGGTCTTGCGATGGCCTTCTACGGTGGCAACGTTACATTTGACATGCGCGAGCTAGGCTTAAAGCATTATTCTCACACTGCTGAATTGCTCTTCTATTCGGCGTTTCTGATTGCCTACGGTGTGAAACTGCCAATTTTCCCCTTGCATACTTGGTTGCCTGATGCTCATGGTGAGGCGTCTGCCCCCGTGTCTATGATTTTGGCTGGTGTGCTGTTGAAGATGGGTGGTTATGCTCTAATCCGCATGAATTTGGAAATGTTGCCGGATGCTCACTTTTACTTCGCTCCCGTTCTGATAGTTTTGGGACTAGTCAACATTGTTTATGGTGCTCTAGCTTCCTTTGCACAGAGGAACCTGAAGCGGCGCTTAGCGTATTCTTCTATCTCCCACATGGGGTTTGTCCTGCTTGGCATTGCTTCTTACACCGAACTAGGGCTGAACGGGGCAGTGCTGCAAATGGTTTCTCATGGCCTGATTGCTGCTGCTTTGTTCTACTTGGCTGGAGTGACCTATGAGCGCACCCATACCTTGTCCATTGATCAGATGGGTGGATTGGCAAAGGTGATGCCTACAGTGTTTGCCTTATTTACTGTGGCTTCGATGGCTTCTCTGGCTTTGCCCGGTATGAGTGGCTTTGTGGGTGAGTTGGAGGTCTTTTTGGGACTTGCCTCCAGCGATGCTTACACCTCGATGTTCAAGGTTGTAACAGTTCTATTGTCCGCAGTGGGGTTGATTCTGACTCCGATTTACTTGCTGTCGATGCTGCGGGAAGTATTTTACGGTGTCCAAAACCCTGATTTGAAGTTGGAGGGTGCTTGGTTTGATGCCAAGCCGCGTGAGGTGTTTGTAACAGTTTGTCTGCTGGTTCCTGTAGTAGCGATCGGTTTGTATCCCAAGCTGTTGACCCAGACCTACGATGTGAAGACGGTTCAGGTGGCTGAGCGAGTACGCAATGTGGTTTCCACAGTTGCACACGGGTCGCTTTCGTCCTTTTCGCAGGTTTTAGTTGCGCCCAAGCTTCCTACGTCACAGCCGACTGAGCTGTTGGGATTGGTAAAGTAATTTCCTCTAGTGTTTGTTGTTGAACTCTCTGAGCCTGGGCGTAAGTCCAGGCCATTTTTTGGATTTGATTCAGGCTAGGGATTTCTGGATTACTCCAAACCCCGTATACTTTGAGGCGATCGTTTACTTAACTTAAATTCATGAAATACTTACCGTCGTTGTTATTGGCTCCAGTAGCAGCGCTAGTCATCTCAATGCCTGCGATGGCAGCACTGCGAACTCAAGTGGTGGAGTACAAGCATGGAGATGTCGTTCTAGAGGGGTATCTGGCCTATGATGATGCGGTTTCTGCACTGCGTCCGGGTGTGCTGATTGTGCATGATTGGACAGGCGTGGGAAGCTATGTGAAACAACGGGCTGAGCAACTTGCCAAAATGGGCTACGTGGCTTTTGCTGCAGATATTTATGGCAAGGGAATTCGTCCCAACAACCCAAAGGATGCAGCGGTACAGGCCACCATTTATCGCAACGATCGTCCGTTGATGCGCGATCGCGCCAGAGCTGGGCTGAAGGTGCTGCAAGAAAGTCGCCTCGTTAATCCTGCGCAGATTGCAGCGATCGGCTATTGCTTTGGCGGTGGTGCGGTTCTGGAGTTGGCTCGCAGTGGTGCACCGGTAGCTGGCGTGGTTAGCTTCCACGGCAACCTAGACACTCCAAATCCAGCGGATGCCAAAAACATTACTGGCAAGGTTTTGGTGCTACATGGAGCTATTGACCCGCTTGTACCTCCAGCCCAGGTAGAAGCCTTTGCCAAAGAGATGACCGATGCCAAAGTAGACTGGCAACTGATCTCCTATGGAGGCGCAGTCCACAGCTTCTCTAACCCATCTGCGGGTAAAGATATTTCTAAGGGATCTGCCTACGATGAAAAAGCCGATCGCCGATCGTTTGCGGCAATGCAGCAGTTTTTTGCAGAAATTTTTCGCCCCTTTGTTCCACTTCCAGCCCCTGTGCCCGGGACTAAACCCGGTGCAACCCGCTAGGTAAGTCGCTTAGGGAACCCAGCCTTGCTTCAGATTAGGTCGGGGTAAGGCTGGTAAAAAGGACGTTCTAAGCGCTGATCGCCGTTGGTCTGGCGGTTCATTCACCAAGTTCCACAGGGTTTCGTAGAAGAAGAAGGACACGCCTACAAAGCCGCGATCGCGCACCGCCTGGATTTGCTGTTGCACTAAGCTCATTGGTGTTGTACTTCCCTTTAGCCCAGATAAAATGCCAATGCCCACAGGAATTCGTTGCTTGGCTTCTAGCAACTCTGGCTGGGACAGTTCGCTTAGAAACGAGGGTAGGTCACGGCGATAGATTTGCACCAACAGTTCCTCAACATATCCCAGTCGTTGCCATTGACTCCAATCTTGCAGGTAATATTCGTAGGAAAACTTCTGGGGATTGGGCGAAAGCGCTACAAGCAGAGATGGTTTACGCTGTTTGATTTCACGAAATACTCGCCCCATAAATCCAGTAATCTTGTCAGCACGCCAACGAGTCCACTCAGGGTCTTTGGGGTTGCTAGGTGGAAGTTGACCGTTGTGTTCTAGCTGATAAAGCTGCACGGTATAAGGATCGTAGCCAAAGTCAAACGGCACGCCCAGATGATCATCAAACTGAATACCATCAACGTTGTAGCGTGTCACGACTTCCAGTACCAGATCTAGCAAGAATTGCTCAGCCTCTGGATGAAAAGGATTAAGCCAAACACGCTGATACTCACCATCCTGCCAAATACGACTGCCGTCTTGGCGCTGGGTTAGCCAATCAGGATGCCGCAAGGCTAGTTCTGAGTCAGCAGGAGCCATAAAGCCAAATTCAAACCAGGGAATGATGGCAATACGGTTTTGGCGTCCTAAATCGACCAGTTCTGCCAACGGATCCCGACCTTGATAACCGGCAGGACGAGGGTCGATCGCATAGCCCAGAGTGTTTTGAGCAACTTTGCTGGGGTACTGGGTGTAGCCCCAATTCCAAATAGTTGGATAGATGGTGTTGAAGTTAAACCGGGCAAGGTCTTGGACAGTACTGCGCAGCACCGTGCGATCGAACAGTGCATCGCTATCGATATTTGTTAGCCAAACGCCACGAATTTCGTGGGTCAGAGGCTTGGGAGCCGGAGGCGGAAAGGGTGGTTGTATAGAGTTATCAGTTGGTACAGTGCCTGTGCTAGCCAGGTATTGATTAGGAACTAGAGCTTTGCTAGCAGGAAGTGCCCGACAGAAAAAGCTGGCAATGTCTGCACGAGTTGCGGTTTGGTTGGGATTGAGCTGTTTGACATTGGGATAGTTGACCACCAAGCCGTTTTCAATCGCTGCAGCGATCGCCCCGCGCGCATAGGCTGGGATTTGGTCAGCATCAACAAGAGCTTTGCTTAACGTATCTGCCGTTGGTTGAGTGGTAGCATAACGCAACCCACCTGCCATTGCCCCCAGCGCTTGTACCCTGGAAACAGGTTCGCTTGGTTTGAACAAGCTGTCAGGATAGCCAGACATAAACCCTGTTTGGTAAGTGTACTGGATGCCGAGAAACGCCCAGTGGTTGGTAGGCACATCCTGAAATGTTGCGGGATTGCGAACCTGCCCTAATAGGGGAAAGGCACGCCTCACAAGAGTTGAAAACTCTGCTCGTGTAACAGCAGTATTGGGACGAAAGGTGCCATCAGGATAGCCCGTCAGAACTCGCTGTTGTAGTAGGGATGTAATGCAACTCTGAGCCCAATGACCTTGAATATCTTGAGGTTTAGTTTGGGCGGGCGTTGATGTAGCCAAGCCTAAAACCAGACTCAAAGTAGCGATGAACAAACTGGCCAAAAGGCCAACTGATTGCCAACGACGAAATTTCATGCGCGATCGCCCCATCCTTCAACACACCAAACTTGGTTCTCGCATTCTACTGCCAGCTTCTGCAATTGCAGCACACCAGCGCCCTAGCTTGCCATGCTACTTAGTTAATAATTAGGAGTGTCATTTGAGCAGAATTTAATTTACTGGATAAACGAGACTAACTTTAAGTTTTAGCTCTATTCAAGAGTTGAAATGCAAGTATGTTCTCCGAGCATTGACTAGAGAAACAGTTGACTCAGATTTAGGAAACGCCTATCTAGGCTGACAAGTAAGCAATTAATTGGTACCTGATCGACTGATTGGCAACAAAACTTAACTTTAAGTTGTTGAGAAAAGTTCTAAATTGTCTACAAGTAGTTTGTTGAGATAAATAATCAATAAACTATTGGACTGTAAGTACTGATTGCGAGATAGCAAATTCTATGCAAACCTACGACAACCCCACTGTTAAGTACGACTGGTGGGCTGGAAATGCCCGCTTTGCAGATAAATCAGGGCTTTTTATCGTTGCCCATGTTGCTCAGGCTGCGCTCATTACGTTTTGGGTTGGAGCCTTCACACTATTTGAAATTTCCCGCTACACGCCCAGTTTGCCAATGGGAGAACAGGGGCTAATCCTGCTGCCTCACTTGGCTACGCTGGGATTTGGCATTGGTAAAGGTGGCGAAGTTGTGGATACCTATCCCTTCTTCGTGATTGGTGTACTGCATCTGATTTCGTCGGCAGTATTGGCTGCCGGAGCATTGTTTCACTTGTTGCGAGTACCAGAAAGCCTGAAAGATACCAAAGGGCAGGCCCGCAAGTTTCACTTTGAATGGAGTGATCCTAAGCAGTTGGGTTTGATTTTGGGGCATCATCTGCTGTTTTTGGGTATTGGCGCATTGCTGCTGGTGATGAAGGCTACTACCTGGGGGGGACTGTATGACCCGGCATTGCATGAGGTGCGGTTAGTGACACAACCGACTCTGGATCCATTAGTGATTTATGGGTATCAAACCCACTTTGCCTCGGTAGATAACCTGGAAGACTTGGTAGGTGGCCACATTTTTGTGGGTGTGCTGCTTGTTGTAGGGGGCATCTGGCATATTTTGGTGCCGCCACTGCAATGGGCTAAGAAGGTGCTGATTTTCTCTGGAGAAGCAATTTTGTCCTATTCTCTGGGTGGGATTGCGTTGGCGGGGTTTGTGGCAGCTTACTTTTGTGCAGTGAATACCCTGGCTTATCCACCAGAGTTTTATGGCCCGCCTTTGGAAGTCAAGCTAGGGGTTGCCCCTTATTTTGCGGATACGGTTAAGTTGCCGTTAGATGGGCACACCTCCCGTGCGTGGTTAGCTAATACCCATTTCTTTCTGGCGTTCTTTTTCTTGCAAGGCCATCTCTGGCATGCCTTACGTGCTATGGGGTTTGACTTTAAGCGAGTTGAGAAAGCCTTGAATACGATCGAAGCTTAATTCGATCGCAAGGCCAACTATGGGGGCGATCGCACCTCTCATCTTCTGTGAATTTACGAGCGCGATCGCTCTCTCCTATTGCCGATATTTCCAATCTAATTAGAGATGAGATCACTGCAAAACTTAGTTCGTTTTACTGTGGAACAGAGGCATATTCATGGCAGTAATTGGTCTTTTTTATGGTACGCAGACAGGTAATACCCAAACAATAGCTGAGATAATTCAGAAAGAATTTGGTGGCGCTAGTTTAGTTGATTTACATGATGTAGCAGATGCATCAGTTAGTGATTTTGAATCTTACTCCTGCATTATTGTAGGATGCCCAACCTGGAATATTGGTGAGCTTCAAAGTGACTGGGAAGGACTGTATGATGAGCTAAGTGATGTTGATTTCACGGGCAAAAAGGTAGCCTATTTTGGTGCAGGCGATCAGGTTGGCTATACAGATAATTTTCAAGATGCAATGGGAATCTTGGAGGAAAAAATTGCATCATTGGGTGGTAGAACAGTGGGTTACTGGCCAGTAGAAGGCTATGACTTTCGGGAATCCAAAGCACTTAGAAATGGCAAGTTCGTTGGGTTGGCAATTGATGAAGACAACCAATCAGGCTTAACCGGCGATCGAATCAAAACTTGGGTGAAACAACTCAAACATGAGTTTGGTCTTTAATTTAGTTGCCTTACCCCCCTTGTGGCTGTAGAAGCATAGAAATGGGTATGTATTGCTGAGGTTTTTCTATGTTTCTACAGTTTTTCTTATCTTCTTCTCCTAACCTTTCTATAGTGCAAATTATTCACCCATGACAAAGAATCCTAATGCTTTATTGTTAAATGTGAGTCCAGGCTTTCGTGGGCTCGATCGTCCATTGTTGAAGTATCTAGCGACTCAAACGTCGATCGCCCGCTGGGACTATTGTCAAACTCAAGATGAGCCCATTAGTTTGAATGTGGCGCAAGTTTTGTTACACGACTATTTGAAGGCGCGAGAGCAACCAGTACATTTGATTGGTCACAGCACAGCAGGATTAGTGGCATTGCTGTATGCACGGGCGTATCCGGAGCGCGTGCGATCGCTCACGCTATTGTCTGTGGGAGCGCAGCCTGCCATTGACTGGCAGGCTCACTATTACATGCATCTTAAACTCCTGGCCTGTAGTCGAGACATGATTTTGGGGCAGATGGCTTATACCCTGTTTGGCTACCAACCCCAGGCAATGATGTGTGGTCTGGTTAATTTACTCAAGCAAGACTTGGCTTATTCACCTTCACCTCACAGTTTGC
>Ga0224722_1000700_pt1 | contig 19458 bp, 16 predicted proteins | sample Balambano_FR1_Me_FD_161646 | JGI IMG/M metagenome (GOLD analysis project Ga0224722, IMG submission 161646) | Freshwater sediment microbial communities from Lake Towuti, South Sulawesi, Indonesia - Balambano_FR1_MetaG | ecosystem: Environmental > Aquatic > Freshwater > Lake > Sediment | place... | reverse complement strand
GCTGGACCGCGCCGCGATGGCGGCCGAACACCAGCGCGTGCTGGGGCAAACGCAAACGCTGTGGCTGGAGCAAGGGGTCGCAGAAGATGACCTGACGTTCGATGGTCCCTTACGCGGGCCGAAGGGCGACGTGTACACCCTGGTTACCACCGGGGGCCACATCGACAACATCGCGCGGTTTGCCCCAAACAACACGATTTTGCTGGCCGAAGTGACGGAAGAAGACGCCCTCCGCGACCCGATTGCGGCCGAGAGCCGACGCCGACTGGAGCGCAATGCCGCCATACTGCGCCAAGCCCGCAACGCCCTGGGCGAGCCTTACCGGGTGGTGCGAATGCCCTCGCCCGACCCGATTTACGTGACCATCCGGCCCGGCGATACCGTTTACGATTACATTGCGGGCCTCGCGTACAAGCGGAAGCCGTTCCCGAAAGGTCGGCCCGTGACCGGGGTGCTCGCTGCAAGCTACATGAATTACTTGGTTTCCAATGGCGTGATCGTGACTTCGACGTTCGCAGCCCCCGGACGACCGGCTGCCCTGACCGAAAAGGACCGCCAGAGCCTTGCGGTTCTCAAGCGGGTCTTCCCCGGTCATCGTATCGTAGCGCTGGATACCACGGCCCTCAACCTTGGCGGGGGCGGCGTGCACTGCATCAGCTTGCAGGAGGCGCGATGAGACCCGGGATCGCGATCATTGGGGCCGGAGGCATTGTGCGCTCCGCCCATTTGCCGGCCTACCGCGCGGCCGGATTCCCCGTGATCGGGATTTACGATCCGTCCCCCGAGGCCGTGGCTCTAGCCCGTGATGTTTGGCCCGACCTCCCCGCGTACGAATCCTTGGAGCAAGCGCTGGCCGACCCCCTGGTGAGCGTGATCGACGCCGCCACGCATCCGGCGCCCCGAGCCGGCATCATCGAGGATGCCCTTAAAGCCGGCAAGCACGTACTATCGCAAAAGCCATTTGCCCTCGACTTGGCAACCGCCGACCGGCTGATCGCTCTGGCCAAAGAACAAAACCGATGGTTGGCGGTGAACCAGAATGGACGCTTCAGCCCACCCTGGGCCGCGGCCACCCGGGCCATCCAAGCCGGGGAAATCGGCCGCGTGCGCGGTGTGACCCACCTCTTCGACACCGACTTCGGCTGGATCGAGGGCACGGTGTTCGATTCGGTGCCCCACTGGCTGATTTACGATTACGCCGTGCACTGGATCGACATCATTCGTGTGTGGATGGGTGATGCGCAGCCGGCGTGGGTGCGGGCAGAGGAGTTTCGCACCTGGGCACAACCCGCCGGGATGAAGGCGACCGCAGGACTCACGCTCGAGTTTGGCTACGCGAACGGAGATCGGGGGTTGATTCGTAGCGGCGGGCGGCGCGGCCCGTTGGGCGGGCACCCGTTTTGGATCGACGGCGAGACGGGAAACATCCGGGGCAGCGTCTTGGGACGAGATTCGCTTTACGTCAACGAGAAAGAGTTGGCGCTCACCGGAAAATGGTTCAACGATGCGTTTTCCGCCTCGATGCAGGAGCTTCTGGACGCGATCGACGAGAATCGAGTCCCCTCTCACCATGCCGTGCACAACCGGCTGAGCTTGGCGATGACCCTGGCCGCGTGCCAATCGGCCGAGCTGGCCGGTCAGCGAGTCGACTTTGGCGATTAAAGGCGCGAGTTCACCGGAAGATATCCCCGGTGAACCCGCGCCAGGCATTTAGAGGCGCCAGCCGTCTTTGCAGCCGTTGAAGTTCGAGCCCGGATCGTAGTCCGCGTAGTAGCGGCACGGGTTCTTGCTGACCTGCGGCAGGCCGCGGCCGGGACCGTTGGTGGTGGAGGTCGGGGTCGAAACGTGCGTTTCCCACTTCACGTGACCATCGACGAACAGGTAGGTGTGGCCGCCTGCGTACGGCAATCCGGCGTGGCTGGCGTTGAAGCAGGGCGAGTTGGTGGCGCCCGGGGTGTTCGGCGGAACCATCGCTTCCAGCTGCATGCTCATGCGGGGAAGCTCACCGCTGGAGGCTTGGAAGAAGGTTTCTGCAGGGCTGACGACGCCGCTGCCCGCCTTGCCAATGTGCAGGCTCCACACGGTGACGGTCACCGGCCGGCCCATGATGGTCGTCTGGATTTCCTGACCGCGATTGGGCGGGTTCGGACCGCTGACCTGAAGGCCAAGCCCATCCATCCAACCGGCGCCCTTATTGATGCCGTAGCCCCACACCCAGGTCTCGCCGGTGGGGTTATCGCGGCCGCCTGGCAGCATGTCGTACGTTCCGTACGGGTCGTTGGCTGCCGTGCTGCACAGCGAGGCGACGCTGCTGGCCGCCACCGCCTTGTTCGGTTCGAACAAGATCTGCAGGTTCTTCATGTAGGGCTGAACCCAGAAGTTGGCGTCGCCGGGAAAGCCGCGGGCCCACGAACTGATGACGACATCGTCGTTATCGTTCATGTACATGAAGTGCGCCAGGCCAATTTGCTTAAGGTTGCTGATGGAAGCCGACTTCTTGGCGGCGACCTTGGCTTGGGCGAAGACCGGGAACAGAATGGCGGCAAGGATCGCGATGATGGCGATGACGACGAGCAGTTCGATGAGCGTAAATGCCTTCCGTGCCATGGGCATGTCACGCTACATCTAGGATGTTAAAACCGGGTCGGGTTTGCGTTAAGGATGTACGGGTTTCTGCCTACTCCGAGCGGACGGTGAGGACAAGCGGCGCAGGCTGGTCTGGATGCACCGCCTCCCCTGGCTCGTAAAAGTGCTCGTTACCGCAATGATCGAGGCACTTTGCGATGATCTTAAGGATACGAGTTCGGATTGGCCACCATTCAATCTAAGGATATTGCTTGACTGATAGAAGTGCTGGGAAAGGAAATCATAACTTGAGGCGAGCACGGATGGCACCTTCGTTCCAAGGGACCCGGCACTTGAACGAGCCTCGTCGTTCAAAACGTACTTCGGCAACAAAAAAGCCTCTGCATTTGCAAAGGCTTTTAATTTTTGACCCTTGCGGACCTGTTTTTGGTTGCGCCCACGGGCACATATCCTGCGGTCTCTTCGACCTTATTGAAGAGGCTCGCCGGTTCTGATCTGATACAAAAGATATATTACACCATTGAACGAGACAATGCAAGCCACCGACGACTCCTCGCCGAAAAAAATCCTTGCTCTGGATCTAGGAACCTCTTCTATCGGTTGGTCGCTCTTCGAATCTGATGACGACCAGGTTCCGACGGCACTGCTGGACCTCGGTATACGCCATTTTCAAGAAGTGATCATCGGTGAGAAAAGCAAACGAAAACTGAAGAATGAGAAGCGACGCGAGGCACGCGGAGCACGCCGTAACTTGGCCCGACGTCGTCAACGCAGGAATAATGTGCTTGTCGTTCTGCAAGAGATGGGTCTGATCGCATCTGGCCAAGACCCCTTCGCTTCCTCGCCGAAGGGCACCGGAGACGCCTTCGGACCGTACCGCCTTCGCGCCGAAGCGCTGGATCGGCAGCTAGAAGCCTTTGACCTCGCTCGCGCTTTCTATCACCTCGGCCAACGGCGGGGATTCCGATCCAACCGCGGAGCCAAACTGATCAGTTTCCTCGAGGACCCGGTCACGGCCGGGTTTGTTCAGGAGTTTGAATCAGTCCGTGCCATCAAGGAAGCGGAACTATCCAACTCAAGGCGAAAAAAGCGAAGAGATAGAGAGAAGGAACTCGAAGGCATGCTTGTCGAAGTGGAGTCGTTGGAGCAGAAGCTCAAGGGAAAGACACTCGGACAGTATTTCTACAGCGAACTACAATCAGGTAGGCGGGTTCGGGGCCGCCATACGCTACGGAAGATGTATGTAGAGGAGTTCCACGCAATTTGGGACGCGCAGCATCAGTACTACCCCGACGTACTCACCGACCGATACAAAACCACGCTCTTCGAAGCGATCTTCTTCCAACGTCCACTTAAAGTTCAAACCGTTCTTCGTGGCAATTGTAGCTTAGAACCGACCAAGAAAAAAGCGCTGAGAGCTACGCTCGTTTCTCAAGAACACCGCTACTGGTCTGATATTGTACATTTAGCCACGGAGGCACCTAGTGTTAACCGGAGGAATTCAAGGTCGACCACGCTTTCCCACGACTGGGAATATGGCCCGCTCACCCCGGAACAGCGGCAAACTCTTGCGGACGCTCTCGACCGAACAGAAATTCTCTCGTGGACAGCCATTCGCAAACTACTTAAGATGCCTCCTAACATGGGATTTAACTTGATGCGTACCAAGGAGAATGGTTTGGTCGGTAACCGCACGGCTGTTACCCTTCGCTCTATTGTGCCCGAGTTTTGGAGCCGAGCTGATGAAAAAACACGAGATAACCTTATAGAAACGCTTCTCACCCAACGTGATAAGGCCACGCTTTATCGCACCATGAAGTCGAAGTACGGCTTTGAGCCTCGCACCGCCTTCGATCTAGCAACTTTGGAACTCGAGCCTGGGATGGCGTCGCTTAGTGCCCGCGCTATGACTCGAATTCTGCCGTACTTGCGAAATGGAATGAGACGCACGGAGGCTATTCGAGCCGCTGGGTATCAACTACCAGATAACCACACTGGATCGGAGTCAAAGCTTCCGCAAGTCGCTCAAAGCACTGATCTCACGAGCCCAAGAGTTAAGAAGGCACTTGGCCAGCTTCGTCGTGTGGTAAACGAACTTATCCGAACTAACGGCAAAATTTCGACAGCGCGAATTGAATTGTCGCGGGAAATGACGCTTAACGAAATTGAACTCAAGAACCTTTTAACTTCTCAGGCGCAGCTGAAAAAAGAGTGCGAAGTCGCTCGAACAGTCCTGCGTCAAATCGGAATTCAACAGCCAACCGACGAAGATATAAAATGGTATCGCCTGGCAAAACAGACGGGTTTTCAGTGCCCTTACACAGGGGAGTCGATCGGCATCTCGATTGACTCGATGAGCCGATTCGAGATTGAACACATCATCCCCAATTCCTATAGCTATGATGATAGCTATAATAATCTTACGCTATGTCGGAGGGACTATAACGCGCGGAAAGGAGATATGACTCCATTCGAAGCATTTGGGCACACCACTGAATGGCTAGCGATGGTGGATCGTATTAACAAAATAACTGGCATGGGAGCGAAACGCAAGATCGCGCTCTTCAAGTGCAAAGAACGCCCGGACCAGGACAGGATGATCGCGCGTCAGTTGACGGAATCGAGTTGGATAAGCCGTGCGGCGATGGAATATTTGAAGCGAGCAATCCCCAACGTTGAAGTGACCAAAGGTAAGGCAACACAGCTTTTCCGCGATCATTGGAGCCTATTTTCCGTCCTCAATCAAGTCATCGACGAAGAACGTGCAGAACGTGGTTGGCCTCGGGTCGAGCGAAAGCACGCGAACCAGAAATCGCGCGACGATCTGCGTCACCACGCCGTTGACGCCGTCGCCATCGCTTTCACTACTCGCTCGGTGTTTCAGCGCATTAGTCGCCATCGGAAACTACATGCCGACGGTGTAAGCGCAAAAATTAGGCCACTGTCGAACGACGTTGTTCCGCCCTGTCCCGATTGGCTGCACGCCGAAATGCGCACCAAGCTCAGTACGATGGTTGTTAGTCATGAGCCGACTCGCGGGCTGTCCGGCGCGCTGCACGAAGAATCCCTATATGGCCGCCGCAACTGTCCCAAACGTCATCGAATTCGCGTCCCAATCGCAGAGCTAAAGAAGGAAGATGTTGAGCGGATTATTGATGATGGGCTGAAGGGCTACATACAAAATCTCACCAAGAAGAGGAACTTTTACCAAGTACTTTCTCAAGGTATTGAGTATAAGGGAAGTCGTCTTTCGCATGTGTTGCTATTAGATAATCGCTTCGTAATTCGCAAGGAACTCAAGAAGGTCAAACCGCCGGAAATTGATGCAGTTATCGAGAACATCATCGATCCCAATCTAAAGGCGGCATTCCACGCTGCATTTAGGGAGATCACGTCGAATCGTATTCAATTGGAGCGACTGCTCATTCAAGTCGAACCAAATTCACTTCGCCAAGTTCTTATCGAGGCCAGCGCGGCACATGACAAAGGAAGTAAGGCATTAAAGCAGAACGATGATGAAGATAGTGAGAACGAGCCTGCGGAGGTTACGCAAGATGAAGGTGAGAAGAAGACGAAGCGTCAGAAACCGGCTCTGTTGTTCGCCGATCGAGTGACCCTCGTCGCCGATCCCGCACTTCGGGCGGAACTTATCGCGACGTTCGCCCTCCCCCGTACAAAGGAAGCGGTTCTGGCGGCGGGAATCGACTACTGCGGCACCCGCGTCAGGCATGTGCGCATCGAAGCCCACACCAAAAATCCGAATTGCCTCGGCAAATCCCCTGACAAGTACGTCGTGCATGGCAACAATCACCACGTCGCGATCTTCGAGAACCTGCAGACGGGTAAACGGGAAGGCCGGTTCGTCGATATGATGGAAGCGGCGCGACGCGTCCGTCAAGAGGGTCGGCCCGCGGTCGATACGTCGCCTCCTCCGGGGTGGAGGTTTGTGAATGCACTCTATATCAATGACACTGTGCGCATCGTCGATGAAGGCGCCTCTAATTCTAATCTTTATCGCATCCAAAAGCTGGCCCCAAACACATCCCAAATAACGTTGAGGATAGCAACGGCAGGTAGCGTGCTGCATGATGAAGAGCGCCTCATCAAAAACGTTAACGTTCTTCGTTGCGTCAAACTCGAAGTCTCCCCTGCCGGTCGCATCCGCGAAATCCGCGAGCCCGAGCCGTGAGCCACCGCGTCGTCAGCGTCTCCGGTCCCGCCTGGGTCCGGAACGCGGACCGCCACGTCGTCATCGAGCGTCAAGGCGCCGAAATCGGGCGCGTTCCGCTCGAAGATATGGCCGCCCTGCTCTTGGATGGACCGGACCTTGCCGTCACCCACACCTTGCTGGGGGCCTGCGCCGATGCCGGCGTCGCCGTGGTCACCGCCGATGAGCGCCACCTTCCCAACGGTGTCCTCCTCTCGCTGCACGGCCACTCGCTCCACACCGCCGTCTTCCGCCAACAGCTCGAGTGCCCCCGTCCCGCTATCAAGCGCGCCTGGCAGGTCACCGTCCGCGCAAAAATTGAAGCCCAAGCTCTGGTTTTGGCCCGCCGTGGTGCCGATCCCGCGCCGCTGCGGCAACTGACCTCCTTCGTCCGGAGCGGCGATCCCGATAACGTCGAGGCGACCGCCGCCGCCCGGTACTTCGCGCTCGCCTTCGGCCCCGACTTCGTCCGCGAGCGAGAAACGACCGGCCTCAACGCCATGCTCAACTACGGCTACGCTGTCTTACGTAGCGCCGTCGCCCGCGCAATCGTCGGGGCCGGTCTTCACCCTGCGCTTGGCATCCATCACCGCAACCAGTACAACCCCCTCTGCCTCGCCGACGACGCGATGGAACCGCTCCGCCCGGCCGTCGATTGGATCGTTCTCCGTCTCCACGAAGCGCACCCGGACCTCGAAGACCTCACCCCGCCCATCAAACGCCAACTCGTCGAGGTGCTCGGCACATTCGTCGAATGGAACGGGCAGCGGCTCTCCCTCTTTCCCGGTCTCGAGCGCTACGCCGCATCCCTGCGTCGCGCTCTGTGCGAAGGCGAAGGACTCGAGGTGCCGCGCCCCGTCCTCCCGCCGTGATCAGCGGCTACCGGCTTATGTGGTTGATGGTGCTGTTCGACCTGCCCGTGCTGACCTCGATTCAGCGTCGTGAGTACCGCCGATTCGTGGATAAGCTCGAGGACAACGGCTTCATCCGCATCCAGTTCAGCATCTACGTTCGGCCCTCCGGCACCGAAGAAAGTGCGGCCAAACACGCCGCCCGCGTCGAACGGAGCCTTCCGCCTGAGGGCGAAGTGCGCCTCATCTATTTCACCGACAAACAGTGGGCCCGCACCCTCGTGTTTACCCACGGTAAACGCGACGGCGTCGAGGCCGCCCCCGCCCAGTTCGCCTTCTTTGATGCCGATGGTGAGGTCTTGCCTGAAGCCGCGACCGACGAGGATTCTGACGAACCGCCCGCTCCGAAATCCGATCCGCCCGGACCGGCACCGCCCAAACTCCCGCGCCGACCCCTCACCGGAAAGCGAAGACCGCCTCGGCCGACCCAAACGACCTTCGAGTTTTTCGACTGAGAAACGAAAACGAGCGAAAAAATTCGCTCGCTTCGTTCGGTTCTTGGCGTTCCTTCGGAACCTGATTAGGTTAGAAGGAGTGTATCAGATCAGAACCGGGGAGCCTTCCCCAACGAACCGTCGGTCGCCAGCGTGCCCCGAATCAGTGTATCAGATCAGAACCGGGGAGCCTTCCCCAACACTGTAGTCGGTGTGGTCGACGAGGACGGGAGTGTATCAGATCAGAACCGGGGAGCCTTCCCCAACGGATGAGATGGATGGAGAGGCGCCTTTGGAAGTGTATCAGATCAGAACCGGGGAGCCTTCCCCAACCTAGGAGCGCAGGGTCTTTGGCCGAGGCGAAGTGTATCAGATCAGAACCGGGGAGCCTTCCCCAACAGGGCCGCACGCACAACGGCGACGCGGGCCAGTGTATCAGATCAGAACCGGGGAGCCTTCCCCAACTCCTCGGGATGCTCAAGGATGGCGAAGTTAAGTGTATCAGATCAGAACCGGGGAGCCTTCCCCAACCTCTACTCGGTTCGCACACGCAGCGAGGACAGTGTATCAGATCAGAACCGGGGAGCCTTCCCCAACGCGCGACTCTAGCGCCGTCCTGGGTGCCGAAGTCTATTTGTTAAGAATCGATTCGCCGGGGGGGGGGAACCACTACGTTCGCTACTCTCGCCAGCTGCCGCATAAGAAATAGACCCACAAAAACGCGAACCCCGGGCAAATCTGGGTCTACGGTCGCTCGGCGCCCCCGGGCTGAGCGCCAGGCGATGTTGGCACTCGGCGGACCCGAGTGCTATTGACCCGATAAACGTCGACGAGACATAATTGGCGGTCGAGCGGCAAGAGTGCCAAGCACTTTGCGCCACTCATAAGCTCCATTGGAGATCGTAACATATGCCTAACCTCAAGCCTCTGGGCGATAAGATCGTCGTCCAACTAACCGAGCAGGAAGAGAAGACCGCCAGCGGCATTTTCCTGCCCGATAGCGCCAAAAAGAAGCCCACCGAGGGCAAGGTCATCGCCGTCGGCACCGGTCGCGTTCTGGATAACGGCGAGCGCAACGCGCTCTCGGTCCAGGTCGGCGACCGCGTGCTGTTCAGCAAGTACGGCGGCAACGAAGTGACGGTGGACGGCGAGGAGTACACGATCCTCGACGAAGACCAGGTTTACGCGATCCTGAACTAGGGCTTCGCCTCGGCACCGGCCGGACTATCGCGGTCCGGCCGGTGCCAAAAGCCCCCCAGCTCTTCGTTAAATTTCTATAAGAATCATCAAGCAGCGCGTAGATCAAGCGCGCAGGGGCGCGGCCGGACCGTAGGTATCGCTATGCCCGACTTTAGCGGCTCCATTTCCGTCGACGCTCCTGCCTCGGCCATCCTCGAGTACGTTTCGGACCCCGCCAATATGCCGAAGTACCTGCCCACGGTGCAAGAGGCGTGGAAGGTGGGGGATGACGGCGTGGGGATGCGCGTCAAGCTCGGCGACAAGATTCACGAGGACGAGGGGTATTTGCGAGTGCCCAGCGAATCGCGCATGGAATGGGGATCGGAAGATAAGGACTACCACGGCTCGCTGGATGTGGCCAGCGAAGGGGACCAATCCGAAGTCACCCTCAGCCTCCGCATCAACCCGCCGCCCCAGCAAGATGGCGAAATGAAGGAGAACTCGGACAGCGACTGGACGTCCCGCATCCAAGCCAGCCTCGAAGAAGCTCTCCGCTCGATCAAAACGGAAATCGAAGGCGCCTAGACCCTGATCCTAACCCATGCCGTTGACACTCGCCGGATGAGAGTGCCAAAATAGCACTCATCCGGCGAGAGTGCTAACTCGGATCGCCGATTCAACGAGAACCATGGCAGCCAAGAACCTTCTTTACGATGAAAATGCTCGTCGCGCGCTCGAGCGCGGAGTCAACCGTGTCGCCGACGCGGTTAAGGTCACGCTCGGCCCCAAGGGTCGCAATGTGGTGCTGGATAAGAAGTGGGGTTCGCCCACCATCACCAAGGATGGCGTGACCGTCGCCAAGGAAATCGAGCTGGAGGACCCCTACGAGAACATGGGCGCGCAGCTCTGCAAAGAGGTCGCCAGCAAGACGAACGATGTAGCCGGAGACGGCACCACCACCGCGACCGTGCTCGCCCAGGCCATTGTAAACGAGGGCCTGCGCTACGTAGCGGCGGGCGGCAACCCGATCGCCGTCAAGCGCGGCATCGACAAGGCCGTGACCCAGGTCGTGGAGTTCATCAAGGCGAACGCACAGACCGTTACCGAAAAGGAGCAGGTGGAGTTCGTGGCCACCATCGCCGGGAACGATGCCGAGATCGGCAAGCAGGTCGCCGAGGCGATGGATAAGGTCGGCAAAGACGGCGTCATTACGGTCGAGGAGTCCAAGAGCCGCGAGACGGTGCTGGATATCGTCGAGGGCATGCAGTTCGACCGCGGCTACCTCTCGCCTTACTTCGTTACCGACCCCGAGCGCATGGAGGCCGTTCTGGAGAACCCGCTGATCCTGATTCACGAAAAGAAGATCAGCAATGCGCAGGAGTTCCTGGGCTTCCTGGAGAAGGCGGCGACCGCGCGCAAGCCGATTCTGGTGATCGCTGAAGACGTGGAAGGCGATGCCCTGGCCACGCTGGTGCTGAACAAGATTCGCGGTGTGCTGCAGGTCGCAGCCGTGAAGGCGCCCGGTTTTGGCGACCGCCGCAAGGCCATGCTAGAGGACATCGCCGTTCTTACCAACGGCAAATTCGTCAGCGAGGACCTGGGCACCAAGCTGGATAACGTGACCATTGATATGCTGGGCACGGCCAAGAAGGTGGTGATCACCAAAGAAGAGACCACGATCATCGAGGGGGCCGGCAGCAAGGATTCGGTCATGGGTCGTATCAGCCAGATCAAGAGCCAGATCGAAACCACCGACAGCAATTACGACCGCGAGAAGCTGCAAGAGCGGCTTGCCAAGTTGAGCGGGGGCGTGGCCGTGATCAAGGTCGGCGCCAGCACCGAGACCGAGCTGAAGGAGAAGAAGCACCGCTACGAAGATGCGCTGAGCGCGACCCGAGCGGCCGTGGAGGAGGGCCTGGTGGCCGGGGGCGGAAGCTCCTTGCTGCGCGCCGCCGATGCCCTGAGCACCGAGGGCCTTTCCGGCGACGAGCAAACTGGTCTGCTCATCGTCAAGCGCGCCCTGGAGGAGCCCCTGCGCCAGATCGCCAAGAACGCCGGGCTCGAGGGTTCGGTCATCGTGGAGCGCGTGCGGGCGGCGGGCGCCGGCCCGGGTCTGAACGCCCTGAACGGCGAGATCGTGGACATGGTGAAGGCGGGCATCGTCGACCCGGCCAAGGTCACGCGAAGCACGGTGCAGAACGCGGCTTCGATTGCCGGCCTGGTGCTCACCACCGAGACCCTGGTGGTCGAAAAGCCCGAGAAGAAGAAAGCGGCTCCGGCCGGCCCCGGTATGGGCGGCATGGACGACATGGACTACTGAGCCCCGGGCTCAGCGGGTTAGTCGGGGGGCGCGGCGAAGTTTCGCCGCGCCCTCTTTTCTTGGTTCATTCGAGTCTGAGCTTCGCTTGTAGTGGCGGCGTATAATCTATTTGGGCTCTCATGGAATCGCCGACGGAAACTCCCGAAGTCCGGGAGACTAGATCCCGATGCGCCGAAGAAGACGAGTACGGCAACTGCATTGCGAGCCTGCGAAGTAACCTGAAGAAGACGCCGCTCGAGCGGCTGATCATCGCCGACGAATACGCACGAGCGCACTTCCGACTTCGCAATGCCGCCCGAAAACGAACCACGCCTTCTTGAAGTCATCAAGAAAGTCGCGGCTACCCAAGCCGATGTCGTGATCATCGGCGGCGTCGCGATCCAGATGCAAGGGGGTAGGCACGTTACGTTTGATATCGACTTCGCCTATCGTCGGACCTTGGAAACGGCGCGCCGGATCGCCGCCGCCATGGCCGAACAGAATCCAATACCCGTAAATTGGCCGGACGATGTGCCCTTTATCTGGGATGAACTCACCCTGATGAATCAAACCGCGCTGACGCTAGAGACCGATTTGGGCCGCGTCGACTTTTTGGCGGAACCGGCCGGGGTTTCCACCTTCGAAGTGCTCTTTCGGAACGCGATGGTTCTGGAAATCGACGGAATGGAAGTGCGGGTCGCTTCAATCGAGGACCTCCTCGCCATGAAGCGGGCGGCGGGGCGGCCGAAGGACTTGGCCCACATCGCCGAGCTCGAAACCATCCAGCGACTCCGGGCCGAAGAGAGCGCCGGTTAGAGGCACCGAATCAGAAATCCGATGTTTCCCTAAGATTGTGTTAAGGCGAACCATTGCCGTGCCCCAACCGGTCTACACTGGCGCAGGGCATACGTATGCGCAATTTACTCCTCGCCGGCACCGCGCTCTTGACCGCCAGCCTGTGGGCCGATGGCCTGAAGGCAGACTATTTCAACAATATCCAATTGAACGCACCCGTGGCGCTCAACCGCGTCGATCCCACCGTTAATTTCAACTGGGGTAGCGGCAGCCCGGGCGCCGGGGTGAACACGGACAATTTTTCGGTGCGATGGACCGGAACCGTCAGCTCTCCGGTCTCGGGCACCGTGGTTTTCCGCACCACCAGCGACGACGGAATGCGCCTGTGGGTGAACGGGAAGCTGCTGGTCGACGACTGGAATTACCACGGGACCGAATCGCGCGAGGGCAGCATTTCGCTCAGCGCCAACCAGCCCGTCAGTATCAAGCTGGAGTACTTTGAAGGGAGCGGCGATGCCGTAGCGAGACTTTCGTGGGCGCTTCCGGGCCAAGGCTTCGTCATTATTCCCGCTAATCGACTGAATCCCCCCCAACCCAGCGATCCTCCCGAGGCCATTTCCGGCACGGTAGAGGCTTACCCCTCCAACGGCGCGATCGACCTATCGTGGAACCCCGCCGATCGCGCCACCGATTATGAGGTGTTTAGGGGGCCGGCATTTGGGGGACCCTGGACGAAGATCGGGGTAACAACGCTACCCCGGTTCCGGCAAGAGGGGCTGACGAACGGCGAGCGATTTTGGTACACGGTGCGCGGCCGTAATGGCACTAAGCCGGGCCCTCGCACCGATGCGGTTCCGCTTACGCCCACCTCCTGGGGTCCCTATCATTTGGGGATTAGTGTAAGTAGTCCCTCCTACGATTTTCGGATGTACACCAATATGCTGTACTCCGATGGTCGACTCTTTAACCCCGATAACTGGAATACCCCTCCCCGCGATGCGGACGGCTATCCCACTACCGACTTCAATATCTTCTTTGTCGATGGAGGATGGATTCAGACGAATCTACGCATGTACGGTCTTAACGGAACGTACCGCGTGCGCTTCTTTGGGCAAGCCGTTTTGGACCAAAGCCAGACTTGGGGTGGGTTCATCACCAACCACACGTACGACCCAGTGACCAACCTTTCCAGCGCCCACTTTGTGGTAACCGAAGCAGCGCCAACCATGCGCATCGCTTTCCGGCAAACGAAGCGAACGGCGGCGAGCCCGGTAGGTAGTGGCGTCACTTCCCTGCGTGTCTTCCGGCCGACCACCATCGGAGGATCGACACCGTACGCAAACTCCTCGCTCTTTACCAGGGAGTTTGTCGAGGCACACTCGCGCGGTCGAATTTTGCGTTCAATGGACTTTGTCGCCACCAACGGCAACATCCAGCGAACGTGGGCCGACCGACGTCGCACCGCCGAATTTACGTACACCGACGGATCGGACCAAGGGTATTGGTGGCAAGGTAAAGGCAGCCCTTGGGAGCATTTCTTTACTCTGTGCAACATCACGGACAAGGATTGCTGGATCAATGTGCCGATGTTGGCCGATGACACGTACGTCAAGAATTTAGCCAAGCTCGCCAAGGCGCGGCTGAATCCTCACCTACGCGTCTACGTGGAGTACAGCAATGAAGTCTGGAACTTTTCGTTTCCGCAGTGGCCGCAAGCCCAAAGCTTGGTGAACGCGGAGCTCGACTCGAACCCCCAAAGTTCGCTCAACTTCGATGGTGCGGGCATTAACGCGCAGGGAGAGCGGGATTACGGGATTCTGGTACCCCGCTACTGGGCACGCCGTGTCATGCAGATCTCGGACATTTTCCGAGGTGAATTTGGCGACCAGGAGATGATGGTACGCGTGCGACCGCTGTTCGAAACCCAGGCGGCTTGGCAACATTGGATGTGGGCCGGTATCACGTTCCTAGATCGCTATTACGGCAACAAGGGTGGCAACTACGTTAGCCGTCCGCGCGAGATCAATCGTTACATTTGGGGAGCCGGCGGTAGCACTTATCTCCATGGGTATCCCGATGCCGTCAAGAATGACCCCAATGCGACGGTCGATTCGATTATTGCGGGCTATGCGCAAGCTTGGCCCGAGAACGCGGCAACCATGAAACGTGATGTGAATTGGACGCGAGCATTTGGGCTGGCGCGGGTCGGCTACGAAGGAGGCCCTGGCCTGGATGACTTCGCCGGCATCGATTCGGCTATTCAAAAGGCGCAACGCGACCCGAGGATGGAGGGCATCTATCGTCGACAAGTGGATGAGTACTACCAAGCCGGCGGGGAGATCTTTACCCAATTCATGGGCATTGGGGCGTCGCACGGACTGCTTCCTTTGGATGCAGTGGTCGGTAATCAAACACGGCCAAAGCAGATCGCGTTCGATGCTTTAGATGCGGCGGCGGAACGTCCGGGACCCACTTACGGGTTCCAGATTCCGACCGTTATCCCCGCGGGGGCGTATCACGTTCGCGAAGACGGATGGAGTACGGGCTCCGGGGGAACCGCTAACTTTCCGGCCGGATACGGTTGGACCGGGTACGTGGTCCGCGCTCCGGCCGCTGGCCAGTACCGCATTCGTGTGTGGCCATCGGCCGGGCAAGCCGCTTCCCGGGTAGCGGTTTACGTGAACGGCGTCCGGCTTGGACTATCGCAGTTGTTCCCGGGCGAGTGGTCGGGCGCCTTCTTCGTTAACTTACCGGCGGGCCAGCATGGCATTCGCCTCGAGCGCGAAAGGGGAACGTTTACGTTGCGCGATATCGAGGTGAAGCTACAGTAGTTTGTTGGCCTAGTCAGGACGGGCATCTCGGAAAACTTGGTTTTCCGAGATGCCGAAGGTCTCGCGCAGAGCTTCATCCGCAGGACTCTCACCGGTAAGCCGCATACGCGCCTCGGTAAAGAACGAGTTATTGCCAAAAGCACCAAGCCAATCGGCGATTTTGTTCGCACCGTATTTGTCCGCTAGCCAACTTACCATAGCGTGGGCTTGTGCGTAGGCATCACCCACGCCGTGCAACGTGCTCGGGTCGCGACGGTCGACGGTAAACGAAGCCTCCAATTCGTTGACGTCACGCCACAAACCCACCGGACGAGGCGTGCCTTCGACCCAGGTACTTACCCCTTCCTCCACCCAAGTCGGAGCTTGATTACCCGTTCGGTTAAGCGTTACCACGTGTGCAAACTCATGCCGAATGATCGCGGCTACATGTTCTGGGTCTTGCGTCACGCGCCCTGGAATGCAGACCTTATCGTAAGGGTATTTATCCATCGCGTAACCGTAACGTGCGCTATGCCAAGGCGCGTCAACTTCATAGGGTAGAACCGTTACCAAAACCGGCACCGAATAATCCCAGCCGAGTTGCTGACCAACCTGGGAGCACGCTTGTTGCGCAACTTCCGCCAAGGCATCACGATGCGGTACTTCAGCGTCGATAAGCTCCAAACGTAGATGGTCATCGATCGTCGAGATCGCTGCCCGCTCCCGCGTTTCGGCTTCCCCTTCGATCATTCGATACCAATCCAAGGTCGCCCCTCCGAAGTTGGCGCCCAAGGCCTGTGCACCCGCCCAGGCGGCGGCCAGGTCATCCCGATAGTAGGCTTCAACGACCTCTTTCCAGGCGACGCCGGCCCCCAAGTCGCCGAAGCGGCCAAGTTCGATGCTGGTGGAGGTACGCATGCCCGGCGGATATTACTGGATGCCGCGCAGGGCGCGTACACTGGAGGAGTGGAAAAGGTATTTTGTTTTTGTTAGAAGATGGTTGTAGGACTCTAACCTAGCCGCTGGCCAAACCCGAAAGCCGTTCTTTCTTCACATTTTCCTCGTGATGTCCGAATAAGATTTGGAACGCCGCTCCCGGCGAATGGCGGGCCGTAAAGTCGAATCCTATGGCTGCGGTTTTTGACGAGGTTTTGGCGGCGAACGCCGCGTACGTTTCCACGTTCGATAAAGGGCACCTCACCATCCCGCCCGCGCGGCGATTTGCGGTCCTCACCTGCATGGATGCGCGCTTGGACCCGGCGAAATTTGCCGGTCTGGCCGAAGGGGATGCCCACGTCATCCGCAACGCGGGGGGTCGTGCCAGCGATGATGCCATCCGCTCACTGGTTATCAGCCACAAGTTGCTGGGCACCAACGCCTATTTTGTGATTCATCACACCGATTGCGGAATGCAGTTCTTTACCGACGACGAGCTGGCCGACCTGCTAAAGGCTTCGCTGGATACGGCCGACCTTACTCCCGAAGGGTTTCGGGATAGTCGCGTGAATGAGGGCTCGCCCGAGGGCCGCTATGTGCGTTGGCTATCGTTCAAGGATCTGGCGGAAAGCGTGCGCGAGGACGTGCGCCGAATCCGCAACCACCCCCTCATCGACAAGTCGATTCCGGTGCGCGGCTTCATCTACGATGTGCGCAGCGGTCGGCTCGAAGAAGTGGAAGTTCCATAACGTGCCTTAATAGCGTATGCACGCCGCAATCCCACCGCGCCTGGTGGTTGCGGCGTACTTGTTTCTCGTAACGTCGACCTTTGGGTTCATTCAGCCGTTTCTTCCGCTGTATCTCAGCGCGGCCGGGCTGAGCAAAGAGCAAATCGGTTTCATCCTCGGCTTGGCGACCGGACTGGCGTTTTTGGTGCAGCCGTTCCTGGGGCGCCTCAGCGACCGGTTGGATAAACGCCGTCCGATTATCGCCGCATGTTCCGCCCTTGCGGCGGCCGCCTACTTGCTCCTGCCGTTCGCAAATGGGTTCGGGGCATTCCTGGTGTTGGCCGCAATCGGCGCGAATGCTACGCTCTATCTCAACGCGGCCGGCGGCGTCGTGGTCGCGCGAATGGTTCGCGAAGGGGGCGGGGGAGCCGCGTACGCAAACCTGCGGCTTTGGGGCTCCATCGGCTACATCCTGGTCGCCACCCTCACGGGGCTCCTGCTATCGGGGAATGCAAACCTGAGCCTATCCCGCGAAGGTCTCGATCCCGTGTTCCGGTGGGGTCCCCTTCTTTTCTTGGCGATTACCGCGCTGGCTTGGGTCTTACCCGACCGGAAGACCGATCCTACACTTGCCACCGTCGGTCATTCGGCGGGCCCGAATTTCCGGGTGTTTCTGGTGGCGTACTTTCTGTACTTGTTCGCCTTGTACGGGGCTTCTTCTTTCCTTAGCCTCTATTTGCAAAGCCTGGGGGCGAACAGTTTCTGGATCTCGCTCACCTTCGTAGGCGGCGTCATGGTCGAGGTAATCGTGATGCGCTACGCCGGTTACTGGTCTGACCATTACGGCCGAAGACCACTGCTACTGCTGAGCTTCTTCACATTGCCGTTGCGATTGCTGTTGTACATTCCGGCCGAGACTCCCGGGGCGGTTGCGGCCGTCCAGCTCTTGCACGGTATCAATTTCGGCATCATGGGTGCCGTGGCCATTGTGTTCGCGAACGACCTGGCGGGGGAAGGCTCGCACGGGCTCGCTCAGGCTAAGCTCGCGGCGGCCACCGGGCTTTCGGGGGCGTTTGGACCCTGGATTCTGGGTGCCGTCGCCGGGCGGTTCGGATTGCCCGCCATGTTCTTGGTTGCCGCCGTGGTTGCGCTGGCGGCGTTTGCCATCATGCTGCTCGGCGTCGAAGATAGCCGGCAAGAATCTCATGCACTTGGGGAGCGGGGACCGGCCTGGTCCCGGCCCATCGGCCGCATTCTCGATGCGCCCCCGCGCAAAAAGGCTTGATTATGCGTTACAGAGCAATACCTGTCGTAAACTCTACTTTGCGATGAGATGGTTGGTGGGGAGTTTGCTCGTAGTTCTCGGCCCGTGCGCGGGGGCGATTCTTATTCGAGATGATGTGGCGGATTCGAAGTATCTCGACTACGCCAAGGAGGTCCAATTCGCCGGAGTGGGACAACTGGTGCTCAAGAAGTCGAGCTCGACCGGATACGGCACCGCGACGTACATCGGCAAGGGTAACGGCAAACACTGGATTCTTACGGCCGAGCATGTGCTCTCCGGCTATATCACCGATGGGTCGGTATTCAAGGTCGGTGGTAAGGATTATAAGCTCGGCGGAACCTATAGCTACCTCGGCGACTTAGCCGTAATTCCGATCTCGGGTACCGGCGTAGATGACCTGACCGCGACCGCTTACCTCAATCATGCCTTACCGATCGATGCCGACCCCGCCAAGCGTTGGGAAGCGGCGACGGTCGGCTACGGTCTCTCCGGAACGGGCAGCAAACCCCTTACCGTAGACGATAGCAAAAAGCGGGCGATGCGCAGCGTCATCGATGCCTACAAGCTCAAGACTTACACGGCCAAGGGCGATGTAAACCAAGAGTTCGATGGCTACATGGCCGATTTTGACAATGGAGCCGCCGCTAAGAACACGCTCGATAGCCAAGATGTGCCGGCCAGCAAGCTCCACCCCGACCAGCGCTCGGCGCGTACCCAACTCGACCTTGAAGGGGGAGTCGCTTCGGGCGATAGCGGCGGACCCTTGATGACGCAGCGCTACGGCAAGTGGGTGATTGCGGGAGTGACGTCCGGGAAATACGATGCCGCCGGGTTCGGCCAATGGGATAACTACATCGCCGCCGATGCCGAATACGGTAACTTTATCGCCAAAAAGACCGGCATCAAGCCGCTTCCCGAGCCCGCCACTCTAACTTTAGTCGCCTTGGGCGCGGCGTTCCTCGCGCGGCGACGACTCAAGAACTAACCGCCGTCCTTCCGGTAACTACAGAATCCCATTTCGCAGTACCTTTCGCAACAACGGATGAGGGCGAAGATCGATCGGAAACGCCCTCATCGACGCGGCAGTTCCGCCCAAAACACGCCACTGCCCGTCGTCCCGACGTAAATGCGGCGTGGGTGGAGACCGATCGCGGCCAACGACTTATGGGGCAAGGCCGAAGAGAGCTCTTCCCACGTTTCCCCCGCATCCCCCGAGTACGCCACGCTTGTGCCCGTGGCGGCCGCCACTTGCCGGTCGCGGACCGCAATCGGCGCGCCTGCGCCGGCC
>Ga0224722_1000699_pt1 | contig 19475 bp, 19 predicted proteins | sample Balambano_FR1_Me_FD_161646 | JGI IMG/M metagenome (GOLD analysis project Ga0224722, IMG submission 161646) | Freshwater sediment microbial communities from Lake Towuti, South Sulawesi, Indonesia - Balambano_FR1_MetaG | ecosystem: Environmental > Aquatic > Freshwater > Lake > Sediment | place... | reverse complement strand
GTGCCGTACGTGACTGTATATCCCATTTTTCTACTTGGACTTCTCCCTCTTTGATAATATAAATGACATCACTCACTTCATGCTCATTGACAATAATATCTCCTGCCTTGACTATCACCTCAGCCATGAAAGATATCACTTCATTTAATTGAGAATCAGAAAAATGTTCAAACAAACTATTTTTTCTGATAAATTCTCGCTCGCTATCATTTAATAGCAGCATTCTGATCTCCTAACACAAATGAGAAACATCCATATAATATATTAACACTTTTTAAACTGAAGCTCATAAATCTCATGCCCTGAACATTCACTGCGCCGTTCAAATTTTGTAATCACGGGACGTTGAGGAGAACGTTTTGAAAAATTACCAATACCCGCCAAATTCACTAATTTTTTCTCATTTGTTAATACTTTCATCATTTGTTTAGCATAATCTTGCCAATCTGTTGCCAAATGCAGTGTTCCCTCTGATTTCAATTTAGGCAAAACCAAATTTATAAAATCAGTTTGAATCAAACGACGTTTATGATGGCGCCGTTTAGGCCATGGATCAGGAAAAAAAATTTGTACGACATGCAAACTATTATCTGGGATACATTGTTTTAAAACATCAACTGCATCTGCATAATATACGCGAATATTGTTAATTTGTTTGATTTCCATCCCTAGCAATAATGCACCGATTCCGGGTTGATGCGTTTCAATTCCAATAAAATTATATTCAGGATGCAGAAGAGCAGCGGCTAACAAAGATGCTCCTGAACCAAAACCAATTTCTAAAACACAAGGTGCCTCACGTTGAAAAATCTGCGAAAAATCAATGATGCCATGACCTGCTTCCGCCCCAAATTGAGGCCAATTTTTTTCTAATGCATTACGCTGTGCATCTGTCATTCGGCTATCACGACGCACAAAGCTACGAACACGGCGTAAAGGAAAATTAGAATTTTTCATGGCTCGCTAAAGACACTTCGGAAATTAATTTCTGTTTTAATTCATGCAAGTTTTTTTCTAGCCCCATCAGAATCGGCAAAGAGGACAGTTGTTTGACTTGTTCTCTCGAACGCAAACGTAAATCACGAACAGACTCGATTGGATAAACTAATTTTCCATTTTGAAAAATAGGTTTTAGCAAATCAGTAAATGAATCATCATCTTCAACTATAGTTACCGCATGGGGTTTATCAAGCGATACCATGGATGGTTTTTTTGAAATTCCTAACTCAACGTCATACATGACATCCAGGACTTGTGATTTTTTAGTAAAAAACCGGCGCACCTGATAAATACCCGGATTAGACACTTTGATTGCTTGTTCAGATAATTTTAATTTATATTGCCACTGTCCTGTCGCATCACGCAATGCAGATAACTTATAAACTCCATCTAACGCAGGATGATCATAGGAAGTCACTAAATTAGTGCCAACTCCCCATATTGAAACTTGCGCGCCTTTATTTTTCATTTCAGAAATAACATGCTCATCCAAACTATTACTTGCAATAATTTTTGTTTGAGTAAAACCAGCTGCATCCAATAATTCGCGTGCTTTGATGCTTAAACCAGCTATGTCGCCAGAATCGAGGCGAATTGCTTGCAATTCAACGCCTTCAGAACGGATTTTTTTGCCTATTTCTATAGCGTTTTTCACTCCCTGGATGGTATCAAACGTATCAACTAATAAAACACAGTTGTGCGGCATCACTTTTGCATAGGCATCAAAAGCACTTAATTCATCAGCAAATACAGTTACCCAACTGTGCGCATGAGTGCCACGCACTGGAATATCATATAATTTTCCAGCTAACACATTCGAAGTCGCATCCACACCGCCGACAAACGCAGCGCGACTCGCAGACAATGCGCCATCAGGCCCTTGTGCACGCCGCAATCCAAATTCAAACACAGCATCACCTTTTGCGGCTTGACACACACGGGAAGCCTTAGTTGCAATCAATGTCTGAAAATTAATAATGTTGAGCAATGTCGATTCGAGTAATTGTCCTTGCAACAGCGGGCCTTTGATGCGTAATAACGGTTCATGAGGCAATACAACTGTTCCTTCAGGTATTGCATCAATATCACAGGTAAATCGCACTGTTTTAAGATAATCTAAAAATTCAATGGAAAATAAAGATTCGCCATTCGCAGCGCACAAGCTACGCAGATAGGCAATATCATCTTCAGCAAAACGCCAATTGGAAAGAAAATCAATCACAGTACCTAAACCGCACGCAATGGCATAATTTCCACGAAAAGGATTTTTGCGGAAAATCAAATGAAAAACAGCTTCTCTATCATGCAGTCCCAATTTCCAATAGCCGTAAGCCATGGTTAATTGATATAAATCAGTGAGCAATGGCGAAATCATAATTACAATTATACCTTATCAAGTCGTCTATATTGATCATTTATTTCTGTTGATGTATCTATTTTTATAGATCGATTGGGAGAAGCAAATTGACTATTTCTTCTCAATCCCGCTGATGCAGAAACAGATAATAAAGATGCAGTCTGCCCGCTTTTTTCTTTGATGCGCCTATCCATTTCTTTTTTATAGGCATCCACGTCACTTGCATAAGCATTATAAGTAACAAATCCACCTGCCAAGACAAGCGAACACATTTTTGTAGCGACATGTTGATCGCCTACACTCAATATTTGATGGAGCGAATAAGCCATCGCCCTTGAATTCACTGCACCCGTTGCAACGCTATCACCTAAAAATGCTATTTTAAAAAGAACTCGATAATTATAACATTCAGGTACTTTTTCTGCGTATTCTACTGATTTATCGTCCTGTTGATGTAGATTATGCATAGAAGGGATATTAACTAATGAAAAATTAGCTACATTGGTTACCACACCAACCGAACTAAATACTGTGATAAAAGAATCAGACATAATTAATTTCGAAGAAATTTTATTTAACGTATATTGGTTCAACAAACCCGCTGTACTATCAAGAGAAAATTTTGCATTCACTGCATTCACAAAAACATATGGCAATACTTTGACATAGACTTTCCAGCTATATTCTTTCCATTTACCGCTAATTAAATCTGGCAAGTAACTTTCTAAAATATTTGCCATATTAGAATTAAGATACGATTTTAAATTAGATAACAGTAAATACATAGCAAATGCATGAACGACCCACAACTTCCATTCAGCATCATCAATTTTATCGCTCACATGATCTGGGAAAAAAGAATTAAGCAATCCCGCAACAAACTGGCTGATAGAAAATGCACTTAAATATCCAGTCAATGATGTATAAAACGAATAACCGCCTTGTGTTAAAACTCTAAGAAAAATATAAGATGCTTTCTGAAATCCAGTTGTGGAAAATCCTGGATCACAGCATGCTTCTTCATTTTTAATTTCTTCTTCACGAATGATATTAATGGGTACGCTAGTAGGATGATCCTGTTCAATGACAGCATCCTCATCAGACGATGAATATAAAAAATCATCATCCGATGAAACATCCTCGTGTTGCTCAAGTAGTCGTTCTTGATTTTCTGCTAGCATGATGGTTGGTTTTTTCTTTTGTCGTTCACGCAACATATTAGGGACACGAATCACTCCGTTAGTAACGCCTGCAGCAACAACAGCACTACCAGCCAGACCTTTTGCCCATACTGTTTCCAAGCCATCTCCACGACTATTGGTTAACCATTTTGCGGTTTTTGCTACTGCAAATATTCCGGAACCCATCGCAGTCAACACTTTTCCCATTGCTGTTAAGATATTGCCTACCCTTTTTAATCTGGGCCATGCCATGCTATCCCTCTTCTGTTGTTTTTTAGAAAATAATATTTTCTCTTTTAAGATGTCCGCATTTTATCCTAAATATGATATTCTTCAATCAACTTTTATTGAATTGTATGAAACACAATGATTGCACTAAAAAATATCGATAAAAATTTTCTTACTCCACTAGGCAATATTTCTGCGCTCAGCAATATTAACTTACATGTGAATCGCGGTGAAATTTTTGGAATCATTGGAAAAAGTGGTGCTGGCAAAAGCACATTAATACGTTGTATCAACTTATTAGAAAAACCAAACAAAGGTCGTGTTATTGTTGCTGATGAAGATTTGATGCAATTATCTGCAACAAAATTACGTGAAGCCCGGCGAAAAATTGGCATGATTTTTCAGCATTTTAATTTGCTTACCGCACGAACCGTGTATGACAACATTGCTTTTCCATTAGAATTAATTAAAAAATCTCGGAAAGAAATTGAGACCATTATTACACCATTGTTAGAAATTACCGGATTAGCCGATAAAAAAAAGAATTACCCCGCGCAACTATCTGGCGGACAAAAACAACGTGTCGCTATTGCTCGCGCACTCGCTTGTCAACCGCATGTTTTATTATCGGATGAAGCAACCTCTTCACTCGACCCTGAAACAACAACAGCTATTTTGCAATTATTAAAAAATATTCGTGATGCATTTAATATAACAATTTTATTAATTACCCATGAAATGTCCGTCATCAAAACGTGTTGTGATCGAGTTGGCATTTTGCATCATGGACAACTCGTGGAAGAAAATGAAATCGGTGAATTTTTCGCACGCCCAAAAACAGCGATCGCAAAAAATTTTATTTTGTCCTCATTGCCGCAACATTTACCCTCTATTTTGGAATCACATATTTTATCAAAAGAACAACAGAATACTCATCCATTACTGCGTTTAGTATTCACGGGAAATGCAGCGACTCAACCCATTATTTCTCAACTCATTAATTCATTTCATTTACGTGTTAACATTTTACAAGCCAATGTGGAATATATTCGAAAGCATGCGATGGGCACAATGGTGATTGCTATTAATGGAGAAAAAAATAATATTCACGCTGCGATGGAACATTTAAATTCGCTGGGCGTACAAGTTGAAATGATTGGATACATATCAAATGATATTATTGCTTTTTAACTCTTTTTCCTTGCTGAGATTTAACAATACCTATTTCTTGTAAAAATTTCTCTATTTCTTCAGCTGTATTAAACAATTTCGATTCATTATTATTTAACAGTTCATTATTTTTTAATTGTATTCTATAAATAAATCCATCATCAACAACAGAAGTCACCGCTGAATCAACAATACCGCCAAAATCGAGATTAAAAATAGGAATTTTTTGCTGACTTTTTATAAAAATACTATTTTGTTCCCGATTAAAGGTAAGCGTATATCCCTGAAGAGGTGCCTGCTCATCAAAAAACCGGGTTGACGAACCGATTTTTTTCTTTTCTACTATTTTTTTATCGGATGGCTCTTCGATTAATTCAGCTTTTAACTCTTTTTCTGGGAAAATAATAGCATCACACAATGTGTTCCACATAAACATACCGTCTTCATAAGCAATCCATCCACTTGTCATATTTGAAAACAAATTGCTGCCTATTGCAGCAAGAGCAGGATAGCATGTTTCTGCCATGATGGTACGTACCATCGTTTGCACATTGTGTTCAAGTGATTGCTTTTGAATCTGTGCAAGAAAATGATTATAAGCCTCATTTAATTGCTCGCTTTTTATCAACTTACCGCATTGACGAGACGCATTTATCTGCTCAGATTCAGACTTGTAAATAAAATCTAAAACAATCTCAAAATACTGAATTAATTCTGCATATCCTTTCTGTAAATTGTCCGAACTCAACGTTGACTGCGGCTCCTTGATTGCCGCGTGAATAATTTCTTTGATAAAGTTCGTTTTGTTGGGATGGCCAAATCCCCAAGGAAGTTGAAAAAATGGCAGAGGAGCCAAGTCTTCTTTAGATTCCCTGCTTTTGGGATGATAGGAAAGTGCTTTAGCATACGTATTATCTCCACTGCCTCCTGCTGGCCCGCTGGCCACGCTATACATCATGATTTCATCCGCCGGCGAAAGATAATGGGTAAAAAAACGCAATTTTTTGCCAACGCCATCTGCAAGCCTGACGCTTTCCTGCTTCCCATCTTTAAACACATCGATACTGCCTACACCAAATTCTTTGAAAAATTCACCGTTGATTTTCACAAATTCCGCAAGGTCAAATGTTTTCGGAAGGCCCATCGAAAAATCAATATTTTTTTGGGAGTCAGCACGAGAAAAAACAATTGAACGCACATAATGATCATACCAAGGAGTAGTATATTCACCATCGCCTTGGAAATAAGCGCGGAATAATTCTGTGTTGTCAAAATATTCAGCTACACTTTTACCCTGCAACATAACCTGCTCAAGCGTCTTGTCTTCCAAGGTAAAATCGTGCTGCCTTTCTCTTAATGGCTTTCTGGTAGCATTTAATAATGTTTCATGAAACGGAATACCGCGTGCATTTGGGCCTATACCCATGTGGCCATCGTGGATACCAAAAATATCGTATTGTCCCGGACTTCCACCAAATTCAGCCAAAAAATGGTCTTTTGCTTGTTTTGAAGCTTGATTAGTTCTTCTCTTTCGCACAAATGGAGCGGCACCACCGTTCACAGAAATATATAGAATTGGATCGCTGCTAAATTTATTAATTAACTCTTCTGGTAATGCTGGATTTGTAGTCGCCTCATCGAAGCTTTCAAAATAAAATATCGACACATCATCAACCTTTCGTTCTGCAATTAACCTATCGTATGATTCTTTTCTTGAATTAGGCACAAACAAGACAGCGCTGCATTCCAAATTATCCATATGTTTTAATATTCGATGAATAGTGAATAAATGATCCGCATCTCCTACGCCATCAGGACAACCGACTGTAACGAGTAATAAGGGACAAAGCTGAGTCGGTTTCCATTCTGAAAATCGCTTTTCAAATTCAGATCTAACGAATTGACTGTTAAGCATCTCGCCTGGCTTAGTTTTTTTAATAAGAACAGCCTTCAGCTCATTATAAGACTGCTTCATTTGTTCGTTATTTATTGAACTTTTCTGATATTGTCGACAGGATTGAATAAAGCTATTTTTTGCGGCTAATAATCTATCCTTCATATTATGACTACCTTATTTTTGCTATTTTATTTATTATAACCTACTAATACAGCGATTTTCTTTTACCAAATGAATCCTGCAATTTTAATATTAGATATTAAAATTGCTTGTTTTTATCTTTAATGGTATAATGAAACAAGTAATTTTAATATTATTTATTAACTTGGAAAACAACAATGGCTTACATATCGCGGGTGGCTGAACCAACGCTACGTCGCTACTTAACAGCATTTCCAGTCATTGGGCTCACAGGCCCGAGGCAATCTGGCAAATCCACTTTACTGAAACATGTCTTATCTGATTATACATATGTCACATTTGATGATTCAAAAAATATTTTATCGTTTTCCGAGGATCCCATCGGTTTTGTAAACCAATATTCAAAAAAAATTATTTTTGATGAAGTACAATATGTTCCCGAAATTTTTAACAGAATCAAAATAAAAGTAGATGCAAATCGCTCTATTTACGGCAATATCATTCTTACTGGATCAAGCCAATTTAAATTTTTACGGCATGCAACCGAATCATTGGCTGGCCGGATTGGATTAATGTCATTATTGCCTTTTCAATATAAGGAAATCCCAAAAGCATGGCTGCAGGAATCTCAATTCCGTGGCGCGTATCCAGAACTCGTCCTCAGAAATTATCATGAAGCCAATCTTTGGTATGCGTCTTACCTTGAGACTTATCTTAGTAAAGATGTTCGGGCATTATCTAATATTGGAGACATGAGAGATTTTCGTCGTTTTTTACAACTGTTAGCAAGTCGAGTAGCGCAACCTTTAGATATGTCATTATATGCCCGTGACTTAGGCATTTCTGTGCCCACTGTTAAAAGATGGCTGTCAATCCTGGAAGCATCTTATATTATTTTTACACTTCCTCCTTTTTATGAAAATTTTGGCAAGCGTCTCACTAAAAGTCCAAAAGTTTATTTTTATGATACCGGTCTTGTATCATTTTTTACGGGTATTACTACTTATGAACAATTTGATCAAGGGCCTTTGGCGGGTAGTTTATTTGAAAATTATGTAATCAGTGAGATTGTTAAAAAAGAATTACATCAATCAACGTTCGCTGATTTTTATTATTTTAGAACACAGGATAAAGTTGAAATTGATTTAATTGTCGACCGAAAAACATCAAAAGATTTTATTGAAATTAAAAAAACAGAATCATTTCATCCAGCTATCCTTACAGGTTTGAAAAAATATTTTGATAAAGATAGCCGCCGTATTTTACTCTATCGAGGCGAAAAATTTTTACATCAATCTATAGAAATCATGCCTTACTGGGATTATTTGTTATGATCTTTACTGCAACATTAGAAACTATCTACATGGTAGCCATCGCAAGCTTGATTGCAACCGTGGTTGGTTTGCCTTTAGGTGTCATGTTATATGTCACTCGCAAAAATAATTTGCTGGAACACGTTAATCTAAACCGTTTACTAGCCACGATTGTTAACATCACTCGATCCATCCCGTTTATTATTTTAATGATCGCAGTGATTCCCTTCACACGTTTTATTGTAGGCACGTCGATTGGCACCAATGCAGCTATTGTTCCGCTCAGTTTATGCGCCATGCCGTTTATTGCCAGAATTGTTGAAAATGCTATCCTCGAAGTCAATCCAGGTTTAATCGAAGCCGCTATCGCAATGGGTGCAACACACTGGCAAATTATTATAAAAGTTCTGATCCCGGAAGCGCTCCCTGGAATTGTGAATGGTCTGACTTTAACAGTGATCAGCTTGATAGGTTATTCTGCTATGGCTGGAGCAGTTGGCGGAGGAGGATTAGGCGATCTTGCGATTCGTTATGGTTATCAACGTTTTGACATTCGTGTTATGCTATACACCATCATTATTATGGTTGTCTTAGTGCAAGCAATTCAGTTTTTGGGTGACAAAATTCTTGCTTCTGTTTCTCGATTTAAAAAATAGGATAATATGACTATGTTTAGAAAAATCATTACAGCTTGCTGCGTATTATTTCTTGTTGCGTGTGAACCCCATGATAAAAACATATTAAAAATCGGCACCATTGCAGGCCCTGAAACAGAATTAATGCAAACAGCAAAACAAGTCGCGAAAGAAAAATATGGCTTGAACATTCGTATTATTGAATTTACAGATTATATTCAACCTAATGCAGCCTTAAATGACGGCAGTATTGATGCCAATATGTTTCAACATCAACCGTATCTTGATGAGCAAATCAAAGATAAACATTACACACTCATCCCGATTGGGAAAACATTTCTTTATCCGATGGGTGTCTATTCTTCCAAAATCAAAAAACTAAATCAGCTGACTGATAATGCTATCATCGCTATACCAAATGACCCCAGCAATGAAGGACGCGCCTTATTGTTATTACAAAAAGCTAAATTGATACAACTTAAAAATAATGCTGGGTTATACGCCACTCCACAAGATATTGCTCAAAACTCAAAAAAAATTAAATTTAAAGAATTAGATGCTGCACAACTCGCACGCAGTTTGCCTGATGTTGACGCGGCTGTTATCAATACAAATTATGCGATTCCTGCTGGACTTTTCCCAACAAAAGATGCGATATTTTTAGAGGGGAAAGATTCCCCTTATGCAAACTTGATTGTGATACGAGAAAATGAACGCGCTGATCCACGAATGAAACAATTAGTCGCTGCTTTCCAATCAGATACCGTTCGTCAAGCAGCGCAAACGATTTTTAAAGACCAGGCCATTCCAGCATGGTAAATGTTTTAGTTTTAAGGAGATCAAACAAATGAACATAAAAAAATCTCTCGCCGTTTTAATTTTGTGCTTATTAAGCATCAGTTGCGCCACCCATAATGCACAGCGCGGCGCTGCACTGTTTGAACAAGGCGACCGCTATGCAAAAGGAATTGGTGTACCTCAGGATTATGATAAAGCAATAAAGTATTACCAAGAGGCCGCAGCCAAAGGTAATGCGAGAGCACAGTACGCCTTAGGTTATCTCTATCGAACTGGCCACGGCGTCCAAAAAAATTATAATCAGGCTGCAGAATGGTTTGAACGTGCAGCGCAACAAGGTGATGCGGATGCCCAACATAGCTTAGGTGTTCGCTATTTATTGGGCCAAGGAACAGCACAGGATTACAACCGTGCTTATTATTGGTTTGAAAAATCAGCGGAGCAAGGCAATCCATATGCCGAAAATCAATTAGGTTTTATGTATGCTGCAGGAAAAGGCGTCCAGCAAAACTACACGGTTGCCCTGCAATGGTATCAAAAAGCAGCTGACCATGGATTAGCAAGCGCACAATATAATTTAGGTTTAATGTATGCCAGCGGTATTGGCACACCTCCCGATAAAGCCAAAGCGATTGAATTATTCCGCATGGCTGCTGCGCGCGGCTTTCAACCTGCGCAGCGCGCCCTGGCGCAGACCCAATCGTGATGCATATTGCACGGAAGCGTTTTGGCCAGCATTTTTTGCACGACAAACAAATCATTCAACAATTAGTAGATGCCATCCATGCTAAGCCGGAACAACATATCGTTGAAATAGGCCCAGGCCAAGGCGCATTAACATTACCTATTTTAAAAATTGTCGAGTGCATGGATGTCATTGAACTCGACTGGGATTTAATTCCAGCCTTAAAATTACGATGTTCCGGAAAAGGTGTTCTGATTGTTCATCAAGCAGATGCATTAGAATTTGATTTTGCCCAATTGATTCATGATACAGAAACACTACGCATCATTGGAAATTTGCCCTACAATGTTTCTACGCCACTTATTTTTCATTTATTGAAATACGCAACACACATCACAGACATGCATTTTATGCTGCAAAAAGAAGTGGTCGAGCGCATGGCGGCAAAACCCGGCAATCATGAATATGGCCGCTTGAGTATTATGGTGCAATATCATTGTCAGGTCACTTCTTTATTTAAGGTGCCTCCATCCGCATTTTATCCGCCGCCACAAGTGGATTCCGAAGTAATAAGAATAGTGCCTTATCATAATATTCCTCATGTTGCACAAGATTATTTGCATTTTGCTAATCTCGTAAAAACTGCATTTTCTCATCGGCGAAAAACCTTGCGAAATAGTTTAAAAGAATTAGTGAATGATGAAACCTGGGAAAAAGTCTCAATTGATCCAAAATTACGGCCCGAACAATTAAACGTCGCTGACTATGTTAATTTAAGTAATTATGTCCACATACGCCATCGGTGATATACAAGGTTGTTACAATTATCTCGAGAAGTTACTCGAGCAAATTAATTTTGATCCGCAAAAAGATATTTTATGGTTTACAGGTGATTTAGTTAATCGAGGCCCTCAATCACTTGAAACACTTCGTTTCGTAAAACAATTAGGTTCCAAACATCATATGGTTCTTGGAAATCATGATTTGCATTTACTTGCTGTTGCGCATGGCGCTCATGACGGCTGGAAAGAAGATACCCTGAGTGCAATTTTAACTGCTCCAGATCGAGATGAACTCATTCATTGGTTATTGCATCAACCCTTGTTACATCATGATGAAAAAACTGGATTTACCATGATTCATGCTGGGTTAGCTGCCAACTGGGATCTTGCAACGGCTAAAAGACTGGCGAAAGAAGTAGAATCTATACTACAAAGCTCATCAACTACCGATTTCTTTCGACACATGTACGGCGATTTTCCTGATCAATGGAATGAATCTCTTGCTGGTTTTGACCGCATGCGATGCATCACTAATTTTTTTACTCGTGCTCGTTTTTGTCATGCTGATGGACGTTTAGAATTAAAAAATAAAGGCACTTCTGCTAACAATCTAATGCCTTGGTTTCGCGTACCAAACCGAACCAATACAAATTTAAAAATTATTTTTGGCCACTGGGCTGCATTAGGCGGCGTGACAAACACGCCTCATGTTTACGCGCTTGATACGGGATGTATTTGGGGTTATGCGCTCACTGCAATGCGATTGGAAGATGAAAAACGGTTTAGCGTGTCTTGTCGTTAACATTTTGCCAAAATTATTTTCTGTCCAGAATAATAAAACTATACGGATATTCATTTTTTTCATCTGGAAGAAAATCAGATCGCTCGACTTGTTGCCACTCCGCCATATTTAACTCAGGAAAAAAAGTATCGCCTTCGAAATCATGATCAACCAACGTCATATATAATCTCTGTGTTCGCGGCAACATTTGTTGATATAAAACTGCGCCACCAATCACAAACACTTCATCACTATACGATACAGCGTCAAGCGCAGTTGCAATGGAATGCGCAACGACACATCCCGGCGCTTGAAAATTAACATCGTGAGTAATAACAACATTGCAACGACCTGGTAATGCATGGCCAATTGATTGGTAAGTTTTACGACCTAATAAAATAGGTTTTCCTATTGTCGTCTCTTTAAAATGCTTCAAATCAGCTGATAAATGCCAAGGCAACTGATTTTTCTTCCCTATCACACGGTTTTTTGACATTGCAAAAATAGCGGCTATACGCATGTTTTCTCCTTGATTGTTTTTATTTTACCTCGGCTCAGAACCTGTTACCATGCCATTTTAGATTGAGGGGGCCCTTATGATTAAAATGTCTGAATATGTTAAACGTCGCAAGCTATTAATGCAAAAAATAGGGCCGACCGGAATCGCCATTTTAATAGCTGCGCCTGCTATTCACCGAAATGGCGATACAGATTATGCTTATCGACAAAATAGCGACCTCTATTATTTAACTGGTTTTGATGAACCTGAATCTGTCGCTGTGATTGCTCCAAAACGAAAAAATGGGGAATTTATCTTATTTAACCGTGTTCGTGACCGGGAAAAAGAAATCTGGGACGGCTATCGTGCTGGCCAAGAAGGTGCTCGACGCGATTTCGGTGCTGATGAAGCCTATCCTATATCCGAATTTAAAAAAATGCTGCCGGAATTGTTAGAAGGCTGCGAAAAAATCCACTACACGCTTGGCCTCAATAAAGAAGCTGACAAAATTATTTTGGCCTCTATCAATAAAATCAGAAGCAAAATCAGAAGCGGCATACAATCTCCGCTCGCATTTGTTGATATCACCGACACAGTCCATGAAATGCGTCTAATAAAAAGTCCGGCTGAAATTGATTTAATGCGTAAAGCAGCAGAAATTACAGCAGGAGCCCATATTCGTGCTATGGAGATTTGTGAACCTGGCATGTTTGAATATCAATTGGAAGCTGAAATTACTCATGAGTTTCTACGTAACGGCGCACGGTTCCATGCCTACACACCTATTATCGGCAGTGATAAAAACAGCTGTATTTTACATTATGTTACCAACAATAAGATGATCAAAAATAACAGTGTCGTGCTCATTGATGCTGGCTGTGAATATCAATATTATGCGTCCGATGTGACTCGAACATTTCCTGCTAATGGCAAATTCACTCCAGAACAACGCGCCATTTATGAAATCGTTTTAGAAGCACAGTTAGCCGGCATCAAAGCTGTGCGTCCCGGGGCTTTATGGTCAGACCCACAAGAAGCCATTGTGAAAATCATTACTCAAGGACTTATTGATCTTGGTATTCTCAAAGGAAAATTAAAAGATCTCATCGAAAAACAAGCCTATTTTAATTTTTATATGCATCGCTCCGGTCACTGGCTAGGACTCGATGTCCATGATGTTGGCCGTTATAAAATAAATGGCAAATGGCGCAAAATGCAGCCGGGAATGGTATTAACGATTGAGCCTGGCATTTATATTTCTGCTGATATTCCTGGAGTGAATAAACGATGGCACAATATTGGCGTACGCATTGAAGATGATGTGTTAGTGACTGCTAAAAATCATGAAGTATTGAGCTATGCCGCACCCAAATCCATTGATGAAATTGAAATGATTATGTGTGCTTAATATAGAATCGTCTCTTAAAATAATAAGAGGATAAATATCTAATTTAACATTTTGCCAATGTTATTTTTTAAACCATTGTGATTTAAAAATGCATTATGAAATATGATTTAATCATTGTTGGCGGCGGCATGGTGGGTGCATCACTTGCTGTTGCACTAAAAAATTCTGGCTTACAGATCGGATTGATCGATGCTGCTCCTATCATTTTAGATGACTCACGATTAATTGCGCTCAATCATGCTAGTTACCGATTATTTGAAAAAATGGGGATTTGGCCAGAACTCGCTTCTCGCGCTGAACCCATTAAACAAATCCACGTATCTCAACGCGGTCATCTTGGTATCACACGTATTGCAGCAAATGAAGTGGACTTAGATGTATTAGGATATGTTGTTCCAGCGCGTTACATTAATTCTGCGTTATACTCGGCTTTAAATAATATAAGCCATATTAAATTAATTCGTCCTGCCAGTGTCACTGCGCTAACGCAGCAACCCGATGAAGTCACTTTAACTGTCTCTCTCCCTACACAAACAATTTCTCTCTCATCGAAAATCGTTATTGGTGCTGATGGTACGCATTCTACTGTGCGGGATTTACTGGGTATTTCAACAGATATTATTGATTACAAACAAAGCGCGCTAGTGACTGTGACAGAATTATATCGAGATCATAAAAATATTGCTTACGAACGCTTTCAAAAAATGGGCGCCATCGCCATGCTGCCGTTAACAGAACAACGCGCAGCCACTATTTGGACTGGATGTAATGAATTAATTTCTCACTTATTGCAATTAAACGATGATGAATTTCTATCTGAGCTACAAAAACAATTTGGCTATCGTCTAGGTCGACTTAAAAAAACAAATCAGCGCGCTGCTTATCCTTTAAAAATGCTGTGCGCACATCAACAAAAAAAACAAAATGTATTATTAATCGGAAATGCAGCTCATACAGTACATCCCATTGCTGCGCAAGGGCTTAATTTAGCGCTTTATGAAATTGCCATACTTGCTGATTGTTTTGCAAAAAATGGTGCCGGATTAGATAAGCTGCCTGATTTACTCAGTCAGCAACATTTCAGCAGCCGGTTTTCACATCAACTAGTTCGCCTATTCTCAAATGATTTTTTTATGCTGAATACAGCCCGTTCTATTGTTTCCCCTTTAAAACAACGATTTATTCGGCGGGCGATCAATCAAAATTGAAAAGTTAAAATAACTATTTATAATGCATTAGAGTATATTATCAATTAGCCTCAAAGTTCCGACGTCCCGCGCTTTATGCGCGGGATCCAGAACCAGGAATTTCAGCAAGAGCTGCTCTGGATGCCGCGAACAAGTCGCGGCACGTCGACGTGTAGGGTTAATTGACAATACATTTTGGTTATATTATTTATTAAGGCAGGGTTTTATGAGCACTATTAATTCGATTAGCGACAGCAGTTTTGACAATGAAGTAACCGGATCTAAAACACCGGTATTAGTTGATTTCTGGGCACAATGGTGCGGCCCGTGCAAAGCGATTGCGCCCATTTTGGATGATCTTGCACAAAAATATGCGGGCAAAATCAAAATTGTCAAACTCGATGTTGACAGCAACCCCGCTACACCGCCTAAGTTTGGCGTACGCGGCATTCCTACCTTGATTCTATTTAAAGATGGCCAAGTTAAAGCAACTCAAGTTGGCTTGCTATCTAAAAATGAATTACAGAGTTTTATTGATACGCATATCTAGATTAGTCTATCACTACTTAAGCTGATGCAAGATGACTGCATGGCTCATTAATGGTATTTTTATGTGCATAATTTCTGAAGTTTATCTTCAGGCAGAGATTCATAAAGTTTTTCTACAATATCAGGATTTTTTAATTCCCTTGACAGGCGCACTTGGTTTAAGAATGTATATGCTCTTTCACGAACAACATTAGGATTGATTTTATAAACATCATCACTTAACGTTTCTGAAAGAAAAATAAATTTGATATTTTGCTTTTCATAAGCAGTGAGGAGCTCATCGAGCATTTCAGCTGTAAATGAATTCATATGAATTAATAATACATTCTTAATGTCTCTATTAAATAACATCATCGATAACGAGTGAGAAATAATTAATGCATTATTTGCCTGTTCAATATACGTTTTTTTCAACCATTCAATTGAATTTTTATCATGTTTATTTAAGCAGCGTACATACGGATCATTCCATTCATATTCAAAAAAATCTATCGTGACAGGTACAATTTTATAGCCATTATTAAATAAAAAATGTCGAACGCTATCACGTTTTTCTTGGGTATTTCCTTCGGAAAGAAATGGATAACGAAAATAACGATAATTTTTATCAATCATCAGCTGAGACAATAAAATTTCATTGTTACTAATATCCTTTATATATTCATCACTGCTTGTTTTAGCAAGATCAAGATGTTGATAGGTATGGTTGCCTAGTAATTGACCCTCTTTAACCCATTCTTGAAGAATACTTAATCCATCTGAAATTTTATCCAGTTTATTGCCATTTATTAATCCATATACTCTAGTAATATGGTGTTTTTTAAATGCTGCTAGCATTTTTTTAATGATATCTAGGCGCGTATCATCAGAATATAAATCGCCATTTGCCGGAAGATCATCCACTGTAATAGCTAATTCCATTGAAAAAGCAGGAATTATTTGAAAGAAGTAAATTGTAAGAGCTATTTGAATTAATTTTTTAATCATAATAACCTGCATTTTAAATAGAGCCCATTAAACAAAACAAGATCTTGCTAAATATATACCATAGCCCCATATTTCGTACGTACAAAGTGTGTACTTTTTATAAATTTAAGCTATAATAATCAGTATGAAATACGAGGTTCGGAATGACAACCAAAGATGCAAGAGTTGATATAAAAACAACGAAGGCCGCTAAAGCGACACTAGAACAAGCAGCATATGCGCTAGGGACAACGCTGAGCGCCTTTATGCTTGATTGCGCTATGCATAAAGCAAGAGAAGTTCTTGCCCAATCTGACCTGATTCGTTTAACTCGCAAAGAAAACGAACGGTTTATTGCCGCATTACAAAACCCGCCTAAAGCCAATGAAAAACTTAAACAGTTATTTAAAAAACATACTATTAAACAACATCGGCATAACAAAAAAACATAATGGATTTAATAATAGAACAACTGAATACAAACTTACATGATCGTAAGTCTTTTGATTGTGGTGTAGATGAACTTAACATTTTTTTAAAACAATATGCCCATCAAAATCAATCTAAAAACATGTCCAAAACATATGTAGCTATTGTTGCGACTTCAGCAGACGATCAAAAGAAAATAATTGGATACTATACGCTTTCAGCAGGACATATTGAATGTGATCAGCTTCCAGAAAGAGTTAAATCCAAGTTACCAAAATATCCTATTCCCATCGCGCGCATTGGCAGATTAGCTGTTGACAAAAATCATAAAGGCCAAGGAATAGGCGAGTTTCTTTTACATGATGCATTGATAAATGTGTTAAATATTACTGAAAAAATAGGCATATTTGCTGTGGTAGTCGATGCAAAAAACGATGGCGCAAAAATATTTTATAACAAATATGGTTTTACTGAATTACAGGAGTCAGAACTAACACTCTTCCTTACCATCAATACAATTAAATCTGCTATTTAATTCTAAACTCAGTACACGACAAAAAACCCGTTCGCCCTGAGGAGCATGCGAAGCACGCGTCTCGAAGGGTAAATGCTGATAAAATTCTGTTGTTCATGCTTCGAGACGGCGCACACTTCGACAAGCTCAGTGGCGCCTCCTCAGCACGAACGGAGTCAAAATAAAAATTTTGTCGTGTACTGAGAATTCTAAATAAAAGTACTAGATATTTTATAAATTTAATGTTATTTTACCCTCTGCGGATAACCTCGTTTAATTTTATTAACAACCTTATCGTTAATCCACACTGTGAAAAAAAACAACCCAATACTAAAAAATGTTAGCGTTACTATGTTAGGTGGTCATTTCGACCTAAGGCATGATTCATGACGTTCAGCAAAAATAGCAAGGTATCAACTTCTCCAATAATCAACAGGAACCATAACTCACTATGAATTTATCAGAACTAAAGAAAAAACCCGCGGCCGAATTAATCCAGCTATCCGATGAATATGGCTTGGAAAATATGGCCCGCTCACGCAAACAGGACATCATTTTCGCCATTCTAAAAGCCCACGCCAAACGCGGTGAAGATATTTACGGCGATGGGGTATTAGAAATTCTTCAAGATGGTTTTGGCTTTCTTCGCTCTGCTGAAGGCTCTTATCTTGCGGGCCCAGATGATATTTATGTATCTCCCAGTCAAATCCGCCGCTTTAATCTACGCACGGGTGATTCTATTTCCGGGAAAATTCGCCCGCCCAAAGAAGGTGAACGTTATTTCGCATTATTGAAAGTCGATCACATTAACTTTGATGCGCCAGAAAATGCAAAAACAAAAGTTTTATTTGAGAACCTCACCCCGCTCTTTGCCAATCAACGGTTAAACTTGGAATGCGGCAATGGCAGCACAGAAGATATTACTGCTCGAGTCATTGATCTAGTGTCCCCAATTGGGAAGGGACAGCGCGGCCTGATTGTATCTCCGCCCAAAGCCGGTAAAACAATGATGCTGCAAAACATCGCGCATTCAATTTCTCAAAACCACCCTGAATGTCATTTAATTGTTCTCTTGATTGATGAACGTCCAGAAGAAGTCACTGAAATGGCTCGTTCAGTAAAAGGCGAAGTCATTGCCAGTACGTTTGATGAACCCGCAAACCGTCACGTTCAAGTGGCAGAAATGGTCATCGAAAAAGCGAAACGTCTGGTTGAACATAAACGAGATGTTGTTATTTTGTTAGATTCAATTACACGTTTAGCACGCGCCTACAATACAGTTGTCCCGGCATCAGGTAAAGTATTAACTGGCGGTGTCGATGCAAATGCATTGCAACGTCCAAAACGCTTCTTTGGTGCAGCACGTAATATTGAAGAAGGCGGCAGCTTAACCATTATTGCGACAGCTCTCGTTGAAACTGGCTCAAAAATGGATGATGTGATTTACGAAGAATTTAAAGGTACCGGCAATTGCGAAATCCATCTAGATCGCAAAATTGCTGAACGTCGGATATTTCCTGCTATCAATATTAATCGCACAGGTACACGTCGCGAAGAATTATTGGTTAGTCAAGAAGAAATACAAAAAATGTGGATTTTACGTAAGTTACTACACCCTATGGATGAGTTGGCTGCAATTGAATTTTTACTTGATCGTTTACGCGTTACCAAAACAAATGAAGATTTTTTTGATTCAATGAAAAGATAATTGATATCGAGCTGGCGGCCAACCGAGCCGCCTTCTATTTCAGCATCTTACTGATACCATGTTCCGTTTTCTCCCAAAGGCTTGGATGAAAAAATATTTGATAAAGCGCGCGATAACTCGCTAGCGACATCAGCAGCCAATAGAGAGGTGATGTCAATGCAAAAAAAGCTAACGAATATTTTTTTCGCCGTAAAATTCCAAGCAAATTTAAAATGATAATCCCCGCTGTCCCCATAACAAAATTAAAT
>Ga0224722_1000698_pt1 | contig 19476 bp, 18 predicted proteins | sample Balambano_FR1_Me_FD_161646 | JGI IMG/M metagenome (GOLD analysis project Ga0224722, IMG submission 161646) | Freshwater sediment microbial communities from Lake Towuti, South Sulawesi, Indonesia - Balambano_FR1_MetaG | ecosystem: Environmental > Aquatic > Freshwater > Lake > Sediment | place... | reverse complement strand
GCACCAAACTCAATTAACACCGAAACAACCAATACCAGTTCATCTTCATCAAGCACAGCCGTGTATTACAATGCTTTATTTGATGTTCCAAATGAAGATGGTAAGTTACGTATTGATATGACCGCACAGGTCTATATTGTTTTAGCTGAAGCAAAAAATGTGCTGACGATCCCTGCTGCTGCGATACAAAGCAAACGTTCAAACAAAAAAGACAATAACAATAATTCAACGGCGGTAGATCAAGCAAAAACTACCGATACTCAAAAAATGCAACAACCGAAACGTCTCGATTTGACTGCAGATGAAAAGACCTTGATTGCTCAAGGCAGAGCATCAACAGGCATCGTACGAATCTTACAAGCAGACGGGACTGCTCAACCACAACCTGTCCTGATCGGTCTTAACAATCGTGTCACAGCGCAAGTGCTTAGAGGTTTAAAACAAGGCGATCAAGTGGTGATTGCGGATGCAACTGATAGCTCAAATGAATCGGCGAAACGTAGCAATCAACGTGCAATGAGAATGTAATATGACCCAAGATCAAATACGTTCTTCACAACCATTACTTGAAGTCAGCAACCTCACTCGTGAATTTCCCGCGGGCGAAGGAACAGTACAAATCCTTAAAGGCATTAATTTAAAAATTTATGCCGGTGAACTGGTTGCGATTGTCGGGCAATCAGGCTCAGGTAAATCAACCCTGATGAATATTTTGGGTTGCTTGGATAAACCAACGGCGGGGAGCTATCAAGTCAGTGGTCGAGAAACACGTCTACTCGAAGCAGATGAACTAGCACAACTTCGCCGTGAATATTTTGGCTTTATTTTCCAACGTTATCATTTGCTTGGTGATTTAAGCGCCGCAGGTAATGTCGAAGTTCCTGCGATTTATGCAGGTGTAGACAGCCAACTTCGTCAACAGCGTTCGGCTGAGCTACTATCAGAACTTGGACTCGAAGAACGTTTACATCATCGACCAAGTCAGCTTTCTGGTGGTCAACAACAACGTGTGTCAATTGCCCGCGCCTTGATGAATGGCGGTGATGTCATTCTCGCCGATGAACCCACAGGAGCATTGGATAAAAATAGTGGCGTTGAAGTCATGCGCATTTTGCGCGAGCTGAATGCTAAAGGTCATACCATTATTTTGGTGACGCATGATCTTAATGTTGCCAAGAATGCGACTCGTATTATCGAGATCAGTGATGGGAACATTATTTCAGACCGTGCCAATGAGCCTGAAAATACTGATTCCAATTTAAAACATCAAACCCTGCAACGCTCACCACAGAAAAAAACTTCAGCTTGGCGCTCTTTCTTTGATCGTCTCGGTGAAGCATTCCGTATGGCACTACTTGCCATGAATGCCCACCGCATGCGGACTTTCCTGACCATGCTTGGGATTATTATCGGGATTGCATCCGTGGTCTCGGTGGTGGCTCTCGGTAATGGCTCACAAAAGCAGATTTTAGAAAATATCAGTAGTTTGGGGACTAACACCATTACCGTCTATCAAGGGCGAGGTTTTGGTGACAATTCACGTGCCTCCCAAGTGAAAACGCTTGTGCCTGCCGATGCAGATGCGCTAGCTGAACAACCTTATGTCGATGGGGTCAGCCCATCTGCCAATACCAGTGTGACTTTACGCTACAAAGATACTGAGGCGTCAGCCACGGTCAATGGCGTCAGTGCTGACTTTTTCTATGTCAAAGGCATGACCTTTAAATCAGGACAAGCTTTCGATAAAGATAGCGTCACACAACGTGCGCAAGATGTGGTGATTGATACCAATACCGAGAAAACTTTCTTTGCAGATGGTACTAATCCTGTTGGTCAAGTATTGTTATTGGGCAGTGTACCAAGTCGAATCATCGGTGTGATTGATGCCCAACAAGGCTTTATGGGTAGTTCTGATAGTTTGAATGTTTATTTACCTTATTCAACGGTCATGAGTCGCATGTTGGGGCAATCCAATGTTCGTAGCATTATTGTTCGCATTAAAGATGAATATCCAAGTAGTGCCGCTGAGAATGCCATTTTGACTTTACTTGAGCAACGTCACGGCGCACAGGACGTATTTACCCAAAACTCCGACAGTATTCGTGAAACCATCCAACAGACGACGGCAACCATGACTCTGTTAATTTCTGCAATCGCGGTCATTTCTTTAGTGGTGGGTGGAATTGGCGTAATGAACATTATGTTGGTCTCTGTGACTGAACGTACTCAAGAAATCGGGGTACGTATGGCGGTTGGCGCACGACAAAGTGACATTTTGCAGCAATTCCTGATAGAAGCAATTTTAGTCTGCTTATTGGGCGGTGTACTCGGTGTGCTGCTTTCTTTAGGGATTGGGCAAATTATTGGGCACTTTGCCAAAGGCATTATTGAGATGAGTTATTCAACCACGTCAATCGTAGCGGCCTTTGTGTGTTCTAGTCTGATCGGTATTGTATTTGGCTTCTTGCCAGCACGAAATGCAGCACAACTCGACCCAGTTGCTGCTTTAGCGAGAGAATAAAAATCTCCCCCTACCCCCTCTTTTAAAAAGAGGGGAATTCCTCCTTTTTTCAAAGGAGATTGGGAAGGATTTTTAAGAATAGATCAAGACGATAATATTTTTCAAATTATTAAAGGAATGACGATCAATGTTATTCAAACAACATAAAATCGCACTTGCACTTTGTCTCAGTACAACACTCGTTGGCTGTTCTGCTGTGGTCAAAACACCCTATAACGCACCAACAGTCCAAGTGCCACAACAGTTCCAATACGATACGCAAAAAAATAAGAATGTGAATCTCACCGATCAGTGGTGGACACTGTTTAATGATGCCCAACTGAATCAGTTGGTCGAACAAGTTTTGGCTAAAAATAGTGACTTAACTGTTGCAGGAATTACCCTTCAACAAGCTCGATTACAAGCAGGCTTGGCTGAAAATAAACAAGGTATTCGTACCAGTTCGAGTGTTTCCACAGGTCATAACTATGACCTCCGTTCAGGTAATGGAAGTGATCGTGGTTTATCGACCAGTGTTGGCGTTAGCTATGAACTCGATTTATTTGGCAAGCTCGCCAATCAAACCGAGGCAAGCCGTTGGGAAGCCTTAGCCAGTGAGCAAGATTTGCAAGCCACCGCACAAAGTCTGGTTGGTACAACAGCAAAACTGTATTGGCAATTGGGCTATTTAAACGAACGTTACCAAACTATTCAGCAGAATCTAGCATCCACTCAAAAGATTTATGCTTTGGTACAATCACAATATAAAGCAGGTGCAGTATCAGGTTTGGATTTAACCCAAGCGGAACAATCCGTACAAAGTCAAAAAGCCAGTCTGAGTCAGATTGAACAACAACGGGTTGAAGCACGTACTGCGATTGCAGTATTGCTGCATCAACCTATTCAGCAGTTGAATATTCAAGAGCCTGCGCAGTTACCTCGTAATGCCCTACCGAATATCGCGGTTGGACTCCCTGCTGATATTTTATCGCGTCGTCCAGACTTACAAGCTTCAGAATTACGTTTGCGTAAGACCTTAGCCAATAAAGATGCAACCAAAGCCAGCTATTATCCATCGATTAATTTGACGGGAAATCTAGGTTCTTCAAGTACTTCATTGACACAACTTTTGAAGAATCCAGCACTCACCTTAGGTGCAAGTTTAAGCCTACCTTTTCTTCAATATAATGATATGAAAAAAGATATTGCGATTAGTGATCTTGAGTATGAAAAAGCCATTACTCAATATCGTCAAACCTTGTACCAAGCTTTTGCCGATGTGGAAAATGCCTTATCCAATCGCACTCAACTGAATCAGCAAGTACAATTGCAACAACGCAATGTCGAACTTGCGAATAAGACCGAAAGATTGACCGAAGTTCGTTATCGCAATGGTGCAATCGCATTAAAGAATTTGCTCGATGCGCAAGAAACCACACGTAATGCCAAACTCAGCTTGGTAGAGACTAAGCAAAATCAATACAATGCTTATGTGACTTTAATGCAGGCCTTAGGCGGTAGTCCTGTAAAAGAACTACCTGAAAAATAGCACATGAGTTGCTATTGTTTACTCGCTTAAAGTTTTTAGCTCATTTTTAATGAGCTGAGAGCTTTTGATTTTACTCATAAAATTTATGCATTGACGTAAATCTTACTGTTTTATATGCTGATCAAAATATAATTACATTGGATAGGTACGAAGTGGCAGAGAGAAAAATGAAGAAATATATATTCGAAAATACAGTGAAGCAACAGGCAGACGTTTTGTGCTACGCATTTTCTCCTGATCTAATTGACGCATCAGAAAAGGAGCTGAAAGAATTTTTGAAAGTACTTTGCCAGTACTTCCCTAAAACGGAAAATGGTGATGGTTTATTTAGACCAATGGATAATCAAGAATATCTAAATACTTTCAACAACGCTTACTCAAATGTAGTTCAGCTTATCGAAGCAAAGCATACTAAAAAGCGGCACTGTCAAATGTTTTGGCTGGCCTTACTAACGTTATTTATTCTTACTATTACGTTGGGCAATGACATATATGTTCAAATTGCAAAATAACAATGATAAATCGCAATCAGTAACACTTAACAAACTGTTCAAAAGTTTTTCGACCGCAGAAAGCGAGGCCTCTAGTTTGAACGTATTAAGATTCGACGATTATTGAAGAAAAAACTATAACACTTAATCCCCCCTATTAATGCTATCTCTCAAAGACAGGATTCACCTTGAATATAAATAAAGCTCTTAATATGCTGAGACTAAGCTCCATTATAGACTCAGTTGAAAACAAGCTAAATCGCGCTGTGAGTGCAGCTAATATCGTAGAAGAATTGGAAAATAAGGATATTGATTATAGTTGCCTAGATTCAGTTATTTCATCACTTAGTGATGAATTTATATCTAAATTACCTATCATTATTCAAAAGGTAATTTCAGAAGAGACATTAATACCATCTGATGTTTCCATTCTTATCGAGAAAAAGAATTATCGAGTAAATGGAGAGGTTTGGGTTGTACATAAGAACGATATTGATCCATTTCCCTCATCACCTCATGCTCACAATTATGATCAGAATCTAGTTATGCACTTAGGTAATGGGCATATGTACCGTCAAAGAAGTTATGTAGCAACCGCAAAGAGGAAACAGTTCTTAGCCTTAAGACAAAAAATTGATAATGTTGATCTCCCACCGCTAGAAATTTAACCATAAAATATGACGTTATATTCCTTAATATTTAGCAATCTTCAAGAATAAAGCCGCTATAAAAGCGGCTTTGTTAAATGATTTAGATCAATCTAATTATTCATCATCCATCATACTTTGGCTCATACCTACAGTATTGAAACCACCATCAACATATAAGATTTCACCTGTAATGCCCGAAGCCCACGGTGAACAAAGGAATAATGCTGCATTACCCACTTCTTCAATCGTTACATTACGTTGTAATGGCGCGATCTTTTCATTGGCATCCAACATTTTACGGAATGATTTGATACCTGAAGCAGCCAAAGTACGGATTGGACCAGCAGAAATCGCATTTACACGAATCCCCTCTTTACCCAAACTTAATGCTAAATAACGCACACCCGCTTCTAACGATGCTTTTGCCATACCCATCACATTATAGTTTGGCATCACACGCTCAGAACCTTGATAAGTCAAGGTTAATAAACAACCTTTACGTGCTTGTAATAATGGTTTAGCCGCACGAGCCATCGCAACAAAGCTATACGCACTAATGTCATGTGCAATTTTAAAACCGTCACGGTCAGTCACGTCGGTGAAGTCACCATCTAGCGTATGTGCAGGTGCAAAACCAATCGAATGCACAACACCATCTAAACCGTCCCAGTGTTTTGCCAACTCAACAAAAGTATTGTCAATTTCTGCATCAATTGCTACATCACAAGGGAAAACGAGAGTTGAACCAAACTGTGCTGCAAAGTCATCAACACGCTTTTTTAGCTTTTCATTTGGATAAGTAAATGCTAACTCTGCGCCTTCACGGTGTAATGCTGCCGCAATACCGAAAGCAATGGATAATTTACTTGCAATACCAGCAATTAAAAAACGCTTACCAGCTAAAAGTCCTTGTGACATCTTATTCTCACTCGAAAAATTTTCACCACATCATGCCAACATTCCTGATTTTTCGGAATTGCATAATCCATCTTTTTTACAATCTTGCATAAAAAAATCGCCTGATAAAAGGCGATTTATATTTTATTTCAGTTTTGACTTAGTCATCACCTTGAATCAGGCTCAACAAACGTAGGAATGAGTAATACATCCACACTAAGGTTGCAAGCAAAGCAATCGCACAGACCCATTCAAATGCTTTAGGAGCACGTTGTGCTGCTGCATTCTCAATAAGATCAAAATCTAAAATCAGATTAAGTGATGCAATTACTGCAACAAATGCAGCAAAACCAATACCTAACCAATTGCTTTCAAAAATATAAGGAATACTTGAACCAAAGATCAAACTCAAAACAATTTGCACAACGAAAACCAGAGCAATCGCGACAGAAGCCGAAATCACGACAGCCTTAAATTTTTCAGTAGCACGAATAATTTGGAATTTATACAACGCAAATAAAACCAAGGTTGTCACAAAAGTCGCAAGCAAAGCTTGTAAAGGAACACCAGGAAACTTCAACTGAAAAATAAAAGACACACCACCTAAGAATGCACCTTCAAATAAAGCATAAGGAATCGCTAAAGCAGGTGCGGTATTTGACTTAAATGTCGTAATCAAAGCGAGGATGAGACCGCCAATTGCACCAATGATCGTTGCGGCATAAGCAATTGAAAGATTCGCTGTAATCGCACAATATAAAAATAGTGCCATTCCCAATACGGCTGCAATCACTGTCAATACCACTGACTTTTGAATCGCACCTTGAATGGTCATAGGCTCGGATAAGTTACTATAGGTTTCAACCCGAGTTAAAATAGGATTATTACTTTGCATATAAGCTCTCTTTTTATAGTAGGCAAATAAAAAGTTGAGTTTATGATATTTTTCGCTCAAGCCCAATGTTTTTTACATTCAATAAAAAGAATCCACTTGCGCCAGTAAAATTATCTAAGGCTAATATAAAAAACGCCCAATGAAACTCATCAGGCGCTTAGTTAAAATAAGTATCAATCTACTTCAAGAAAGATTTGATTAACTTGCTAAAAATTCTTGCTTAATTTGTTCTGAAATCTGTCGCTTATTCCCATTTACATCTACAGCGACAAAAGTGAAAACACCTTGAGTAATGAGAATAGGGGCACGAGAATCATCATGACTATTCCATACTTCAATTTGCACCTGTACCGAAGTATTTCCTACTTTCAACACTTTGGTATAACAACTAATCACGTTACCAACTTTGACTGGGACGAGAAAAGTCATTTCATTAATTGCAATCGTTGCACAACGACCTTTACTAAAACGTTCAACATGAATCGCTCCAGCTAAATCCATCTGAGATACAATCCATCCCCCAAAGACATCGCCACTCCAGTTCGTATCTGCTGGCATCGCAATATTTTGTAAGGATAAAACTCCTTCTGGATGATTTGAACGATCCGTCATATTAATGTCCTTGATGTTGCTGTAATTGCTGATCTAACCATTGTTGTAACTCAGGTGCGCGTAATGCCCCACTCATTCTCGCCAATTCAGTAGTTTTATTCATTAAGACTAAGGTCGGAATGCTGCGAACATTAAACGCAGCACTTAAACGTGGATTGGCTTCGGTGTCAATTTTTGCAAAAATTACATAAGGATTTTGCTTTGCAACCTGAGCAAAATGTGGTGCCATCATCTTACATGGACCACACCATTCCGCCCAAAGATCAATCAATACAGGTAGATCAGAATTGCTAATGAAATGACTAAAATTTTGTTCATTTAATTCAATTGGCGCTAAAGTTAACAATGCTTGATGGCATTGCCCACAATTTGGATGAACTGCCAATTTTTCTTCAGGTACACGATTTTTTGCACCACATGATGCACAGACAATAATCATTTACACCACTCCAATATGTTGATGTAAAAATTCTAATTGGGTTGTGACTGCTTTTTCAAACCAAGAACCGTGATAAATATCAAAATGTTTCATCTCCCATTCATAATAGCTCACAAATGGCGCAATATTGGTCGCTGCTTCACGGCTTGATTCTATTGGAATTAGAGTATCGTGCTTAGCCGCGATAAATAAAACAGGGATATTAATTTTGCGTACAAACTGAATCGGACGATAACGCATTAAGTTAAAGAATACGCGTGCAGGAACTTCACCACTCCAATAATAGTCAGGATTTACAATCGAGTGATAACCATAGTAGCTATCTGAGGTCGGTAAAAAGCATAATTTATATTGATCCACAACAGGCAAGGTTTTAGGCACTAGCCCCATCTTAGACCCCATATAATCCTGACTAGAACGCTTTAAAGCCTCTGGATAACGCTGCAAGGGATAAAGTTTGGCTGTCTCAGCACCATCAACATAAGGCACTTGTACCATCACGGCTTGAATATTTTTAAGATCAGTTGCCAGACTTAAAGCATAACCACCACTTAATGAAGTTCCCCAAAGAATAATTCGTCGACTATCAATTAACTTACAGTTCGACGCATATTGAACAATGGTTTTCCAATCATCTAATTGCGCACTCAAAGACACCAATTCACGAGGCTTACCTGTACTCCCCCCCCAGTAACGATAATCAAATAAAATCACCGCATAACCTGCTTGAGCAAAGCGTTGTGCATACTGAACTAATTTGAATTGGCGCAATCCAGCAAAACCATGAGCCATAAGAATCACAGCAGGTTTCATATTTGTTTTGGGAAGATAAAAATCAGCAGCGATGGTTTCATCATCACTTGGAACATACAACGGCTCAACTGTATAGGTGTGCATGCGCGCTCCATTGCTTTATATTATTACTTATCATCATTTATTTGCTATAGACATTTAAACCCAAGATCAAGCTTAATGCTATGATAGAGCATAAAATGTTTTGTTTATTTTTGGAGTGACAAGATGTCAGAAAATGTTGGTTTTGCAGGTCAAATTGGCCCTGAACATGTAGAACAAGTCGTTGAAAAAGGGTTTAAATCTATTATCAATAATCGCCCTGACATGGAAGGTGGCTCTGAACAACCTACAAGTGTGCAGATTGAAGAATCTGCACGTAATGCGGGCTTAGATTATGTCTACCAACCAGTTGTTGCAGGTCAAATTACAGAGTTAGATGTTCGCACATTTGCAAACCATTATAATGAACTACCAAAACCGATCTTGATGTTCTGTCGCACAGGTAATCGCTCAAATAATTTATACCAACTCGCAAAACAAATGGATTTATTGGATGATTAAAAATATTGTTCAATATGACCTAGCGATACTGGGGTGGAGCAATTCATAAGGAAGTTGAATTGAATAACCCCATAAATACTGACTGAGCGAAGATAGTCCACACATTCAAAAATCTTGCATCAGTCACAATACGGCATGATCGATGGCACTATTGTTCAAGTACATCGGTCATTAAGTAGGATGATGATTTAAAATAATATTTAAGCACGACATAACTTAACGCCTAACTCTTTTCCTGTATTTTCGTTTAAATAAAAAACTGCTATTCTGCTTAAACATCAAATGATTACAAGAAATAGTAAAAATGAACCCCGTACAACATGCCAATATTTCAGTAAAACGTCGTGGGGGCGAGCTTGAAGATTATATTGATATTCATGCGCTCATCGACAGCACTAAAATGCTCTGTACCGACAATCGCCATCGCATCTTGCATACTTTCTGGGGTGTTCAAGAAGTGATTATTCCAATCTTTGGGCATCACTTTGAAAACAGTGCAGGTAAAAGTATTGAAGTCAAAGACCTCTGCGAGAAAGATCATCTGCTCGTTGATTTCCATCATCGTTTTATTCCAACAATTGGGGATTTCGTTGCAGCGATGCAAGATATTCCTACAGACAAACTAGCCAAACGCTTAGAAAAATTCCATCGCGATGTGATTGATGACCCAAAAATCTCAGCAACACTACTCTCGCCATTATCGGTAACAGGTCAACTCAAATCTTTACTAATTACGCATAATAGCTGGTTTATCAATACCATCCTGCCAATGATGGGAAAAGGCGAAGCCAAATTTATTGATTTTGATATTAGTCCAGATTTCTTTTTTAATCCGATGCGTTTTGAACTTTGGATGGACAATGGGATGGCTGTGCCACCAAGTGCAGTAAAACTACAAGAATTAAAAACGAAGATTGCTTAATTTAACGGGGAAATAAAAATGAGTAATATTAAATACGTCATTCGCCAAAATGACTTTGCTTACAATGATGAATGGCATCTGACCAATTGCATTTCAACGGGTGCGATCAAACAGATTTATACGGATAAAGCTGAAGCTGAAAAGGCATACAAATCATTAGTCGTCGAAGGCTTATACTATGATGAACTATGTAACTATGACATTGGTAACGGTGAAGCAGATGATGAAATCTACGAAAAACTTGAAGCTTTAATTTTAGAAAAAACAGGAAAAACTTTTAATATAGATGATGGTGAAATTCCTAAATTGAATGAAGATGATGCTTTTGAATTTGCTAAAATCTCAGGTATTGTTTGGTATCAACTCTTAGAGATCGATTCGACACAACCTTGCTATGTACTTTGGATCAATTCAGAAGAAGACTATTTTAGTGGTTATGAAACTGGCAGTATTATTTCTAGCCAAGATGAAAACTTTAGCGATGTTATGTGGGAAGCCAATATTTATGCGATGGACTATGAGTTCGAAGCCTTGATGGACAAACCACTTGCAGAATTAAGCGATAGTCCGCTGTTATTCAAACAATTTATCGAACAAACTCCAGATATTCGTTACGATGCTGAAAAAGACAGCATCGAGGGTATTGCCCTAGATAATATAAAATTTATCGATATAAAAACTTTGAACTCATTTTTGAAACAACCTATATTTGAAATCCGCCAAATCTCTTTAGAAGAATTAGCTGAGCTAGAATAAATTTGAAAATAAAAAGTGCGGAAATTAACCGCACTTTTTATTCGTCATGAAAATATTAATAACCCAACTGCTTACTAATCAAATCCTTCATAATTTCTTCAGCACCGCCACCAATCATGTTTACTTTCACTTCACGATAAATTCGTTCGGACTTGGTTCCACGCATAAAACCCATTCCCCCCAAAGTTTGCACAGCAGCATCCGCACAAAATTGCATCGTACGTGTCGCTACATTTTTTGACATGGAAATTTGCGCAATGAGGTCTGCCCCTTGCAGCTCTTTTTGTCCCATTCGATAAGCTGTATCTTCTAATAATGCACGAGTTGCGGTCAATTGTGTTGCCATATCTACGAGTTTGTGGCGAACTACCTGATGATCTACCAAGCGCTTCCCAAAAGTCTGTCGCTGTTTTGCCCAATCTAAGGCTTCCTCATAACAGACCAAGGCATAACCATATGCCATCGCAGCTAGCCAAAAACGCTCCATATTAAAGTTATTCATAATGACTTTAAAACCTGCATTTTCCTCGCCTAATAAATGACTAACTGGGACTTGGACATTGTCAAAATGCAAATGTGCAGTGTCTGATGCCCACCAACCCATTTTCTTTAATGGTGATTTGGTTATTCCCTTGCTATGTGCATCGACCAGTAACATAGAAATACCTTTTGCACCTTGTGCATGCTGATCCGTCTTTACAGCAACCGTATAATAATCAGCACGAATCCCTGATGTGATAAAGGTCTTTTCGCCATTCAAAATATAATGGTCTCCTTCTCGAACTGCTTTGGTTTTAATTGCAGCGACATCAGAACCGCCACTAGGCTCTGTAATTGCCAAAGCTGATATTTTTTCACCTGCAATAATCTGCGGCATAACTTCATCACGAATCTCAGGTCGAGCAAAATGATGAATAGGTGGTGTTCCAATACTATGGATCATAAGCGAAATATGCACACCACCAGATCCAGCTTTTGCCATCTCAATTGCTGCCAACATGACATAAAAGGCGTCTGCATCAGGAATACCACCATGTTCAGCATCATAACCTAAGCCCATTAAACCGATATTTGCAGCCTGTTGATAGAGTGCTCTTGGAAATGATCCTGCTTCATCCCATTCATTCACATGAGGTGAAATTTCTTTCTCTACAAACCGTTTGACACTGTCTGCAAAAGCCCGATGTTCAGATGTGTAATAAATCGGGTTAAGTGATAAACCATCCATGCTATTTTTCCTAAATTATTATTTAACTAGTTGTTCTTTTATAAATACGGCTTTAGACCAATCTCATTATGATCTAAAGCCTTAAAAATTTTGATTAAAAACCAAGTTGGCGACTGGCAAGGTCTTTCATAATTTCCTCTGCACCACCACCAATCATGTTCACTTTCACTTCACGATAGATACGTTCAGATTTTGTGCCACGCATAAAGCCCATCCCCCCTAAAGTCTGAACGGCAGCATCAGCACAAAATTGCATGGTTTGTGTTGCTACATTTTTAAGCATGCAAATTTGTGCAATCAGTTCATTACCCTGCAATTCTGGTTTGCCTAAACGATAGGCTGTATCTTCCAATAACGCACGAGTTGAAGTTAAACGTGTCGCCATATCTACAAGTTTGTGGCGAACCACCTGATGATCCACCAAGCGCTTCCCAAAAGTTTGTCGCTGTTTTGCCCAATCTAAGGCTTCCTCATAACACACCAACGCATAACCATAGCTACTGGCTGCAAGAAAAAATCGCTCCATGTTAAAGTTGTTCATAATGACAAAGAAGCCCATATTTTCGGCACCAAGTAAATTTTTGGCTGGCACTCGTACACTATCAAAGTGCAAATGCGCTGTATCTGATGCCCACCAGCCCATTTTATCTAACTTTGATTTTGTAATGCCTTCACTATGCGCATCAATCAACAGCATTGAAATACCATTAGCCCCCTTAGCATTAGAATCAGTTCTCACTGCAACAGAATAATAATCCGCACGAATACCCGATGTAATGAAGGTCTTTTCACCACTAACAATATAATCGTCACCATCTCGAACCGCTTTGGTTTTCAAAGCCGCGACATCAGAACCACCGCTAGGTTCAGTAATTGCTAATGCAGAGATTTTCTCTCCTGACAAAATTTGTGGTAAGACTTCAGCCTTGACCTCTTCTTGAGCAAAATGCTGAATTGGTGGTGTCCCAATCGTATGTGAAAGCAATGATGCAGCCAAACCACCTGATGCGCACTTCGCCAACTCCACTGAGGCAAGCAGAGTATAAAATGCATCAGTTCCGGCAATTCCACCATAATTTTCATCAAAGCCAACACCAAGCAAGCCAATATCAGCAGCTTTTTTATAAAGCTCACGCGGAAAGGTTTCCGCTTCATCCCATTCAGTGATAAAAGGACTAATTTCCTTTTCAGTAAAGCGCCTAACACTCTCAGCAAAGGCTAAATGTTGCTCGGTGTAATATAAGGGGTTGAGTAGCATGCTTGCTTCCTAATAATTATTGATCATTGTTTTCGAGTATTTAGTGAGCACTAAGGTATCAAAACCATAAAAACCAAGCAAGCGCTTGGCGAAATTTAAAAATAAAAAATTTTTAAAAAGTTACATAAAATACAAAATTATGTTTTTAGCCGACCACGAAAACCACGAGTCGCATAATAAGATTGCGCACCATTGTGGTAAGTAAAGACCCGTCCATATCGGCTGTCACAAAAAATTGCACCACCCAATTTGCGTATATCTCCTGGTGTTTGTACCCAACTCGAAGTTTTTAGATCAAAATGTTCAATCGACTGTAACTGCCTATATTGCTCTTCAGTGAGCAATTCAATTCCAATAGCCTCTGCAACCTCAACCGCATTGTTTTCGGGTTTATGTTCTTTACGCGCATCCAAAGCAGCACGATCATAACAAAGGCTTCTACGCCCTTTTGGTGTTTCTACAGCACAATCATAAAAGACAATTTCTGATGATTTTGAATCAAATGACACGATATCTGGCTCTCCACCAGTCTCTTCCATTTGATTCAGTACCCACAGCTTTTCGGGTTTCTGTTTCAACTGATCTTCTATATCCACCCAATTTAAACCGTGATGCCGATGCATATTTGCTTCAAAACGCTTTTTTAATATCTCTAACAACACAATCGTCTGTTCAGTATCTAACTGTTTTTTCTTAGTCATTTTAATTCTCTAAATTTCAGTTCTAAATCGAACAGCCATCAAAATGGTTGATTTTTATGTTCTCCAAATCTAAATCTTCAATACATCTTATATTAATGACATACATCAAATTACCTTGCGTAACAAAGGTGATTTTTCCACAATAACAACTTCCGTTACATTCCATCTTATTGTCCTTTTTATAATCTTCTACTGTATTAGACAAAGCTGTTTAAATGATGTCCACTTAATTTAGTTAACCTGAGTTCGACGAAATAAGCTTAATTTGCAATCAGCAAAGAATTCAAAAAGGGTTGGATTTTAAAACACCGAATCAAATGGCAGAGAGCTTTTACAAGTTAGTTGCATAGAATCTCCCAAATGAAATTCTCCTGTAATTTCGACACACATCAATCAAAGAGATCGTTGAAAAAATAAATGTCGTGAAGATGTTGTTCACTAATTTACGTTGATTTGCTAATATGTCCCTCATGTGTTGGGGCATATTTTTTGTTCGTTTGTATGAGTTTTGAAAACAGGTATGATGACGGATATAATAAATTTAACCTATAAAATATCTAAATCTTATCAAATGGTTAGCACACAATCATATTCAACAATTTCAAAGACTAAGCTACTTCGTATTCATTCGAACAAATTCACAAGCACATGATTTAAAACAAATTAATTAAAATACAATTTCGTTTAACGTCATATTGCTTCGCTTGAAAACGCAATAGAAACGGGTAAGATGACGGGCATACCCCAATCATCTTACCCGTTTTTAATTCATCATGCTAAAAGATACTCAAGTCAAAAATCTAAAGCTAGAAGATAAACCCTACCGTAAACTTGATGCTGATCAGCTATATAGAAGTCAGACCAAGTGGTAAAAAGTCTGGATTCACAAATTTTCTTTGAATAAAAAAGAAGATTTATTACCTATGGAGAATACCCATCGATCACCATTGCTGAAGCACGGGAGTATCATGCGAGAGACAGAGCATTGCTCGCAAAAGGCATAAATCCCGTCACTCACCGTAATGAAACAACGCGTCTTGTTGAAGAAGCCCAAAAGGAAACTTTTAAGAAATATGGAGACGAATGGAAAGAAAAGCATAAAGTTGATAAATCAGACGATTATAAAAAGTTCATTGATTACGGATTGAAAACAGATATATACCCTGTAATCGGTCATTTACATCCAAGAGATGTGACGAGTAGACATGTTTTGCTCATTATCAATAACACAATGGAATGTATTCAGACATCAGCCCGGTCACAACGGTTAAAACCAAGCACAGGCGAGACGACTGCTATTGTGAATAAAACATTTGTCGGCATGATCATGCGGACTTGCATTATGAAAGGATTGGCAGAGGTTGACCCTACATATGCAGTAAAAGGTGTTATTAAACGCCCCAAAATCAATCATGCTAGACCTCTAACCATGCAAGAGATACGGGCATTTAAAGAAAAAATTCCTTTCTATAGCGGAGCACAAACCACAAGAAACGCTCTTAACTTTCTATTTTATACAATGTTGCGTACCATTGAAGTTAGACGACTAGAATGGGCTTGGGTTGATTGGGACAATAGGACGATTACTTTTCCAGAACGTACATTTCAGGAAATCATAGAGGGTAAGCGTGCCATGAAAAATAATAAAATTCATCTGTTGCCGTTATCCGATCAAGCTTTTGCCATTTTGGAAGAACAATACACGGTTACCGCAAAATGTCAGTTCGTATTCTCATCTCCAATGCAACTTGCTCTTGGGAAACCTGAAAAAATGCTAGGGCGTTCAACCCTTAACTTTGCACTTGATGCCTTAAAAATGAATGATGTATCACCTCATGATACAAGAGCGACTGCGTCAACCTATTTAAATGAACTGGGCACTGATGATAGATGGATTGAAAAACAACTATCACATACTGACAGAGATACCACAAGAGCAACATATAATCATGCTAAATGGCTACGTAAAAGACGTGCTATGCTTCAATGGTCTGCAGATTTTTTAGATGGAAAAGTTGAAATGCCTACCCATGACGATAGTGATAATAAAAGAGTATCTAGCTGAGCTTGAGCTAACATTGAAAGACGATATTCACGATTATAACCATGATCGAATCAAGGTTAAATTAAAAAGGTTGAGTCCAGTCACCGATAGAACTAAATCCGTAAAAATAGTTTAGTCAAACTATTCAACTTTCGGGGTGAAAATCAACAGTGGTGGAACAAGGCAAACTCACAACTTTCAGGTTTATATGGGAAATTAAAGACTTGTGTTTGTATACGATAGCTTTCTACACGATTAATCAACATTTCCTGAAAACGATCAATTTTAACTTTAGGATTGTTTTCGATACAAACGGATTTAATCAAAGGTCGATAGTCACGGTGAATCTGGTCTGCTTGCCACTGCCATGAACTACATGCTGAGCAAAGTACCCCACCCAACAACGGCAAAATTAATTTCTTATTTTTCATATATAAAGTGACATATTTAAAGACAGCAGAATTATAGCGTGATGAACGATCAATTCAAGCATTCAGCTTATCTCACTCCACCGAATAACAGTAGAGTGAGACAAACTGGTTTATGAGTGAGTTAAACAAGTTTTAGTTAAAATCAAATCGTCAACCAGTTTGGCATGAGGCAATCATTCCAAAAAATGCTTAGGTTGAAAATTAATGATTATATTCGCAATTTCTTCTGCTGATACATCATCAACTTCAGGATAAAATATTAAATCTGTTATATTAGGTAAAGGAGAAAGTTTTTTAAGTTCATTTATATACATATCAAGTTCTTCTTCAGAACCATCAACATTCATAATCTTTGTAATAAGATTAATTAAATATTCTCTATCAAGTGTACTCATTACTTACTCCCATAATGGTATTTACCATCTAATAATTCTTTATGTAATCGTGGAGTTACCACAATAATATTTGACATATTATACACAGGTCCTCCATGTTGGATTGGTTGTTTATGATGCAATACATAAGAAGATTGTTTGCCTAAGTGCTGTGAAGACGGAGCTATTGGAGATAACCCCTGCTCCATTCGACGTATATTTGCTTTGCTAAATTGGTTTGCCAACTGAGGATCTGAAGAAATCTCTATCCAAAAATCCTTTCTGAAATCATCAAAATTGTTATAAATACGACCATTCATTCTCTCTGCAATTTGCCCAGGAATATACCCAAGATTTCCATCAGTTCCCCGAAGCCATCGCTCATTAACTCTAGGTAAGTTGAGCCCACCACTAACTCTACCCATTGAATTTCGGATTTCAGTTGCTGTTCTTGGTGCACTTAATCCCAATGTAGTATCTGCAACCATCTGCCCAGCAGACATCATCATAGCTGTTGGTACATTAAATGAATCACCTGCTAAAGCAGCAGCTGCACTGCCACTAACTTCTCCACCACCAACTATTGCATATGCCGGGGCTGGTGGAAAACCGCCCCCTGAGCTTAATCCTTTTTTAATTCCAGTTTTTACTGATGCACCAACACCACCTGATATAATAGCAGAACCCACCCCAGCAAATACTTGAGTTCCAATTTCATAACCAGGCTGGTCTAAAAATTGATTCAAACTAGCTTTAGTTGTACCTATAGGGTCATTAGAAGCAAATGAATAAATACTATTTGCAAATTGCTGAGATGTTTCTGGGCTTGTAATTAATAAACCAGCTCCAAATCCTCCCTCTAATCCAGAAAAACCTAATTTGGCAGGCGCTCGGAAAAGTACTCCTGCTGCACGTAAAGGTTCAGGTAAACTAGGATCTATTAAACTATTCTCAAAGTTACTATCCATCTGTCTAACACCAGATATAGCATTTCGGAATACTTGAGCAGCACCATCATTTCTAAATGGTTCACTAATAGCTTTTAAAATTGGAAAAACCCTTTCCTGTGTATTGGCATTATTTGTTGCGCTGATACGAGCCAATGCTTCGCCCATGTTATAAGTACTATTCACACCACCAAGAGCATAAGTGATATTCTCACGCGTCCTTGCTCTTATCGCAGTTGTATTAATAGTTGGTAAACACACCACACCTATCGCAGTTGTATTAATAGTTGGTAAACACTCCACACTATTATTATTAGACGATGCGGCATTATTACTACTAGTTGAGTTATCGTTACTCAAACCCAACCTATCAGGAACCTTGGCTGCAAAATCATAAACCTTAGCTGCAAAATAAGAAACTCTAGCTGTTACATTGTAATAATAATGCTTAATTCCCGCCCAAATCGAACTTTCCGGTGGATAATAATTTCCGTAGCTATCAGATATTCTAAGGTTACTATGGCTAGCGTCTGCATAAATTGGTTGTCTACGACCATGTCCAGGCCAGTAACCGAGATATTCATCATCTGTAGAAATAACCTCACCTGTTCGATTACCAAACTGTGTTCCAACCGTATTTGCGATCGCTGCCATCGATACATTCAAGTAATCTGGTCTTGCTCCACCAAACCATTTATCTTCTATCGTTGTTGCTACATTCGCTCCCGTCAAAGCATATGCGTAAGGACTCGCCACCTCACCTAAACCATTAAATACATCACTTGCACCTAATCCCGACGCTGCCATAGAACCCACAACTGATGAACCTAATGCTGCCCAGCTAAAACTTTGTTTGTTTCCAAAAACCTGATTCGCAACATAGTTCGATCCATAGTTAACAGCACCATACAGTGCTCCTTTCGCTGCCCAACCACCGTCATGAATCACATCTTTAACCAAACTTAGCCAACTACTTTGGTTAGCCGCTTGTGTAGCAGTACCGGCAGGAGAAAGTACCCCACCTACACCCGCAGTCGCTCCTGCTGTAATTGCGGAGATCCCCACTTGAGACCATGAGAAATGATCAACCACTCCCATGGCTTTACCAGCAAGTTGAGATACTGCACTACCTACGGCTGCTCCAACCATAGCAGCACCAATTGCCGTACCAACAGTAATCGTTGTACCTGCAATAACACCTGTCGTCCCAAGTAACGCTGCACTTCCTATTGAAAAAGCTGAACCGCTCATTATAGCGCTTCCAACTGCTGCGGTAACACTTGTCCCTGTAGCGAGAGCTCCAAATGCCGCTGCCGCTGCCCCTGCGGTATAAATCGTGACTACCACCGCCACAATAATCATGACGATCTGACCAATCCCCCCACACTTCTTCTTCGGTTTCGGTGGCGGTGGCGGCCTTGTTACT
>Ga0224722_1000697_pt1 | contig 19478 bp, 29 predicted proteins | sample Balambano_FR1_Me_FD_161646 | JGI IMG/M metagenome (GOLD analysis project Ga0224722, IMG submission 161646) | Freshwater sediment microbial communities from Lake Towuti, South Sulawesi, Indonesia - Balambano_FR1_MetaG | ecosystem: Environmental > Aquatic > Freshwater > Lake > Sediment | place... | reverse complement strand
TGTTGGGGCTGCTGCGGCTGGCCCCAAGCGGGCTGCTGCGGCTGGCCGAAGCCTTGCGGTTGGGCTTGCTGCTGGCCTTGGCCCGCCTTGCCGGGTTCGTTGCCGTTAATGTCGAAAACGCGCTTAACTTCGGTATAACCCTTTTGCCGCGCTTCGTCGCCCTTTTGGAAATCGACTTCGACGATAAACGGGATATTGTGCAATTGCTGCGTATCTTGCACATTGAAGACGCCGACAACGTGGCAGACGGCGGAAAGCTGACGGTGCGCAATTTCGACCGTCTGTTGGTTTTGATGGTACAGGTTCAGACGGTAAGCGCCGACGCTGCCAGCGGAAGGGCCGTCAATAATCTTCAAGTTCAGTTGAAGATAACCGCCGTCGTTCTTCGAATTCGCCTTGACTTCCGACGATTCGATAATAACGGGATGCTTGCCGACCGGAAGACCGCCAACGCCTTGGGTCGGGTCGTATTGTTGCGCGTTGAACGCTTGCAGAAGTTGTGCCATTGTGTTTCACCTTTTCGAAAAGATTTCAACCGTTAAAGGCCGTTGATTTCGCCTATACAGAATCATAACACGTTTTCGCGTTACGACATGCATTTTTTGAAAACTTCGCCAAGATTCGGCGGTTCAAGTTCAGCAAGACGCCCGGAACGGTCGCGCGCCATGATTCCAAACGTCGGAAGCGCGCGAATTGCGACAACAGGTTTTGCCGTGCCGGGAATATTCGCTTCGGCAATGTGCAAAATTTCGTCGTAAAGGTGCGGAACCTTTACGTTCAAATCTTGACCCGGAAAATACGGGCGTTTCATAGCTACGCCGTTTTCGTCAGCGGTAACTTGCTTCGCAATCAAATAGATATGCTTTTGCGGCAGGTAATAAAGTTTGTTGATAATATCCATTACCCGACGCGACATTTCGCCGTAAGCCTTGCGACCGTCTTTATTACGGTTAAGTTCTTGCGTCAAAATGATTTCGGCCAATTGCGAAACCGAATCAATGCCGACCGTATCGAAGTTCGCAGCTTCGCGCGATTCGAACAGCCATTTAAAGAATTCGTCGATACGTTCCGGCGTGTATGCGTCCCAAGCCGGAATATTCGTTGCGTCGCGCATTGACAACATGCCGGGTTCTACGACGCAAAGAACGGGCCGGGGCGCGGTCTTGATAAGCGGCGTCTTGCCGGTGCCGGGCGGGCCATAGGCCAGCGCCTTAACGCCGAAGCGTTGCGCCAGTTCCGAAGCTGGCTTTAAATTGGACATTTGCATTTCTTCGCTTCCTATAAATTCGCGCCCTTGCTTGTGGGCTTGTTGCCTTCGGATAAGGTTCGTCTTCGCCGTCGCCGTATTCGTTCAAGCGCCAAACCGGAACTTTCGGGCCGTGCCCAAGTTTGGGCGTCTTCCAATCTTCAACGAATACGGCTTTTCTTTCGTGAAGAATTTTCAAGTAAGGCCGAACGTTTCGAATATTGATGCCCAAAAGTTCGGCCAACTGATAGGAAGTTAGCCCGCCCTTATCTTTCAAGAATCGTTCGATAAGGGCTAAGGCCGATTGTTCTTCCCGTCGCCGCATTACTTCGATTTCGGCGCGACCAGTTCAAGCGACGGCGCAGCTTCTTTCGAAGTAACAACTTCGTCAATCATCTTCTTGAACTTTTCGGGAAGCTTCTTGTATTCGGAAACGGAAAGTTCCGGCTTCCATTTAACCAGACGTTCGGCGATAAACTGGCCTTCAGCCCCGGCCTTTTCAATCTTCGACAAGACCTTATCAACGGCGTCGTTTTCGTTGTTCAGATTGCGCGAAATCTTGAAAACGGCTTTCAGCTTGTAGCCGTTGCCAAGTTCGAAGTTTTCGGTTCCTTCGCGCAGGGCTTCCGGGTCGAACTGGAAGGCTTCGGCCAAGACTTCGTGACGCAACGCGGCTTCGGCGTCTTTCGCAGCGGCAAGCGCCTTAACTGCGGCTTCCCAAGCCAGAATCTTAGCGTCGCGATTTGCGGTTTCGTTGAATGACATAATTTCGGTTCCTTTTCGGTTAGGCCGCCGCACAATTGCGCCGGTATGGTTGAACTATACGACGGCCCTTCGATGTTGTCAAGCGGTTTCGGAAATTTTTTCGTTGCTGCCTTCTTCCAGAATACGACGTTCGCCGAAAAGGTCGCGATTGTTCGCGTCGTATTCGGTGAAACGTTCGGGGAAGCGATGACGAAGCTTCGCGATGTTGGTTCGCTGGATGCCGTCGAACGTCAGCCCACAAGCGCGGGCCAAAAGCGCATCGTACCAAAAGCCGTCCCCGACTTCTTCGCCAGCGTTGGCAACGTCGAAGGGTTCGCCATGAACGGCGGTTTTGTGCAACAGTTCCAGAAGTTCGCCCGCTTCGGTCGCCTTGCCGATAATTGCATGAATGATATTGCGGGCCTTTTCGTCTTCTTCCGGCACGTCGGAAATCCAGTCGGGAAGCTTCGCGCAATTCTGCGAAACGTCGCGAACGCCCAACGCCAGCGGGCCAAGGTCGCGACCGTAGAAAAGCGCCTTTTTAATACGGTCAAGCGCGGAAAGTGCGTCGATTGCGTCTTGAAGAACGGCGGCAAAGTGCGCCAGCGGTACGCGGTCGCCGTAGAAGTGCGGCGATGCGGTCAAATGCGCTTCGGCTACATAGTCGAAGGGTCGTTGTTCGTTCGGTTGGTTCATGCGAAGCCCCTATGTTCGATGCCCCGGCCCCATGCCGTTGCTGTAGAGCATCATAAGGGGAACTCGGTAGGTTGTCAATAGGCATTGACAGTAGGAAACACGGCGGGTATGATGCGGGCAATACATGAAACACGGTAGAAGGTGCGGAATGCAACTAGACGAACTGATAAAGCGGCTTCGGGCCGCAGCGGAAGCGAAGTCGCTTCGCACCTTGGGGCGCGAATGCGGCGTATCGCATGAACTTATCCGAAAACTATTGAAGGCAGGCGACGAAGTATCAATTACAGTTGCAAGCTATAACAAAATCGACAAGGGCTTGCGGAACAATGACAATTGAAAACATACCGCAGGAAATGCGGATTTATAAACAATGGGTTTGTTGGCGTTTTGAAGATATAGACGGGCCGAAGCCGACGAAGGTTCCTTATTCGCCGCTTACCGGCAAGCTTGCCAGCGTAACCGACCCGAATACATGGGCCAGCTTTGAACAAGCGGCGCACGTTCTAACGACAACGAATTGGTATAACGGAATTGGCTTCGTATTGACCGAAGCCGACCCGTTCGCTTTTATCGACTTGGACGATACAAAGGGCGACCAAACGGCGTTAGACCGTCAAATTAAGATTTACAACGAATTCGATTCGTTCGCCGAACGTTCGCCGTCTGGTTCCGGTCTTCATATCATCATCAAAGGCGCTTTGCCTTCCGGGCGTCGCCGTTCCCATATTGAAATCTATTCGTCGGCGCGTTATATGACGATGACCGGCGACATTTACCGCAACGCACCAATTCGCGAATATAACGAACTGTTGAATATTCTTTGGTCGCAAATGGGTTCGGGTTCGGTCGCTGCCGCCGTATATGCTGGCGTCGCCGAAGCGAAAGAAAGCGACGAAGAAGTTATAGCCCGCGCGACTGCCGCAGCCAACGGCAAGAAGTTTGCCGACCTTTACGCGGGCAACTGGCAAGACTATTACCAATCGCAATCCGAAGCCGATTTCGCGTTGGTTGATATTGTCGCGTTTTATTCGCAAAATCGGGCGCAGATTTCCCGAATATTCCGCGCGTCTGGCCTTGGGCAACGGGAAAAGGCGAAGCGTAACGATTACGTTTCGTATATGTTGAACAAGTGTTTCGACCGCATGTTGCCGCCCGTCGATATTGACGGATTGCGCAACCAACTTAACGCAGCTATTGAAGCCAAGCAACGCGAAGAACAAGCGCAAGCAATGGCCCCGAAGATTGCTTCGCAAGTTCGACAAGTTGAAATGCCGAAGCCGAAAAGCGATGTTTATTCGGTTCCGCCCGGATTGGTCGGCGAAATCGCGCAATTCATCTTCCAGCAAGCGCCGCGCCCGGTGCCCGAAATCGCCTTGGCCGGCGCGCTTGGTTTGATGGCCGGTATTGTGGGCAGGGCTTACAACGTATCGGGAACCGGCCTTAATCATTACGTCATGCTTCTAGCGCCTACCGGAACGGGTAAAGAAGCAATCGCAAGCGGCGTCGATAAGCTTATGGGCGCAGTCATTCGAACTGTTCCCGCTGCAACGGATTTTATCGGCCCTTCTGAAATCGCATCGTCGCAAGCTGTTATTAAGTATATGTCGAAAGGCCCGACAAGCTTTGTTAGCATGGTCGGCGAATTCGGTATCTATCTTCAACAAATGGCAAGCCCGAATGCCCCTTCGCATTTGTTGGGGCTTCGTCGTTTCATGTTGGACGCATACAACAAAAGCGGCGAAGGTAAAGTTTTAAGGCCGTCGATTTATTCCGACCGCGAAAAGAATACGTCGGCAGTTCTTGCGCCGTCTTTTACGATTCTTGGCGAATCAACGCCAGAAAAGTTTTACGAAGGCTTGCACGAAGGCTTGATTTCCGAAGGTCTGTTGCCGCGCTTTACGACGATTGAATATCACGGCGACCGCCCGGCATTGAATCCGCATCATACGCACGCGCAACCAAGCTTCGAAGTTATCGACAAGCTTTCGACCGTCTGCGCGCACGCGCTAATGTTGAACAGCCAACATAAGGCCGTGCATGTTGGATTTGCGCCGGAAGCGAAAGCAATGTTCGATGAATTTGACCGACATTGCGATTTGAACATCAACAGTTCAGATAAAGAAGTTCGCCGCCATTTGTGGAACCGGGCGCATATTAAAGCAATGAAGCTTGCGGCGTTGGTTGCCGTTGGCTGCAACCCTTACAACCCGGTTATTTCCGCAGACGTTGCAGCATGGGCGACGAATCTTATTGTCGCAGACGTTCGCAATCTGCTAGACCGCTTCAACGCTGGCGAAATTGGCATAGACAACGACGAAACGAAACAGCTTGCCAAGGTAATTTCGACGATGAAAGAATTTGTCGTTTCGCCTTGGCCGGAAGTTGTCAAGTATGCGGGCGAAGGTATGTCGAATTTGCATTCGAACCGCATTGTTCCTTATAGCTTCGTTCAACGCAAACTAGCCGCCGTTGCTGTTTTCCGCAAAGACCGCATTGGGTCAAGCGGTGCAATAAAACGGGCCTTGAAGACGCTTTGCGAACGGGGCGACCTGCAAGAAGTTAGCCGGGCAACGCTGGCGAAAGACTACGGAACAACCGCCGTTGCTTACATGATAGCGAATGCAAAAGTCTTCGGATTGTAGCGCCGAAACAACAAAGCAACTTCAAGCCGCCTTCGGGCGGTTTTTTTTTTCGTTCGAAGCTTGACAACGTAGTTTTACGGCGTAGAATACAAATCATCTTAACCAGCAGCCGAAAGGAAAAGACGCAATGCAAAAGCTTAACATTAACCGTTCTATCGTCGAAGTTACGAAGAATGAAGGTAAGGAAGTTCAACGGCTTAAAGCTCTATTGGAAGCCAGCCGGGAACAGGCCGAACGCGCCGCCGATATTTGGATGCGAAGTGCGCCAGACGACAAGGCCGCAGCGCGACGCAAGGCAGTTTGCCGGGCTTTGGGTCTGCCGGATACCGTGCGCTTCGTGTAGCCCTGCCTGCGGCCCGCGCCGGGGCCAATCCGACCGACCGAAACAGCCCGCCTAGTGTGGGCTTTTCTTCGTCTGCAAAAAGTTGCGTCGAACACTTGACGAAGTTTAATCGTAGCGTATAATTCAATCATCGCAACGAACAACGAAGGAACCAAAATGCAAAACGTCAAAACTTCCGCCAAGATTACCGAAGGCAAAGCAACCGACCTTATCTTTAACGCTTGCCGCGCCAACGAAGCCAGCGCCGATTGGAAGAACGCCGAAGGCTATGCCGTAACCTTCAAGCTTTGCGCCGACGGTACGCACGAAGCCGCCTTGCGCGACCCTTCCGGCGAAGTCGTCGCATTGGCTAATGTTGATTCGTTCGATTGCTGAAACCGGGGAAGGGGCTTCGGCCCCTACCTGCCCACATTGACCCGCGAAGGTGCAACCATGATTCGAACCCAATACAGAAAGCCCGGAACAGCAAAAGCCCGATATGTTCGAAAAGCAATCGGCCAAGACTTCTATAAATGGTGCGAACAATCCGCCGAAGATTCACGTTACGACATAGCACAAGGAACATGCGAAGCGGAAGATTTACCGAAAGACATTCGCCAAAAGTGCGATGAATACAACGGCAGTTTTTACGCTTGCGAATGGCCTTTGTCTTAAATGCTACGACCGCTTCAGCGGTCTTTTTTTTTATCTACGTCATGCCTTTGTTTAAACTTCGGTATAATGATTTATAAGGCAAAAGAACGGCTAAGTCGTTGAATATAATAGGATTGAACGTTTATAAGGATTTGACCCCTAGACCCCTTGCCCGCCTGCACTCTTAATCAAAAGCTACTATTGATAAACTGTCTTTTTAGGTATTATATTTTGTTATATTATTATATATCCTTTGTTTTCAATGACTTAGCGACTATACGAACCCTTCAATCCGTATAACAGAAGACTTTTAATAAAAAGCTTGACACTTGATAAATTGTCTTGTATGCTTCAACAATTGATTAAAGGTGAAGCCATGCAACAACCGAAGAAGCGCAAAGGTCGTCGCAAAGGCGTTTTGTCGAAAGACGCGAATTGCAAGAAGTGCGGTCGAAGTTTGCCGCCGAATACAAAGATTTGCCCGCAATGTTTGGGCGATACAGGATTGCGAACTAAGTAAGGAGTTTTTATAATGACTGAACAAACGAAGAAATACGCAGTTATTGACGCTTCGCCGAAGGCGCTTGCGTTGTGCGACGCTTCAACGTTGAAACAAGACGAACGTTTGGAAGACAAAGCGAACGCAAAATATCCGTTTAATTCGTTGCTTGTTGGCGAATCGTTCGCCGTTCCTTTTGCTGACGCTAGCCCCGGAACGTTGCAAAGCTTGCGCAGTTCGGCAACGTCTTATAGCAAATGGCTAAAGCGAAAGTATCGTGTTTTCGTACATAACGAATTTGCTTGTATTGAAGTTGCCCGCGTTGCTTAATGTGGGCATAAAATCAACTTGAAAAGGGCTTTACAATGGCAGATATTGCAGACGTAACAGACGAACGAACAGAAGTTCAAATTTCCGCCGATGTTGCAGAAATACAACGCAAGGCGCAGGCGATGCCAAAAGGCGAACCCGGCGAATGCGTGAAGTGTGGCGAAGATATGCAGCGCCTTGTTAATGGCGTTTGCTGCCCTTGCCGCGACCGTTTTAAATTGCCGTAGGAGTAACGAAAATGTCGAATTGTTGCAATGGGAATTGTCGTCAAGGTCGCGACTGCCCGAATCGTCAAGTCGGCTTTAATTGGCCGTTGATTGGCGTTGTTGCCGTTTGCTTTGTGTTTTGGGGCGTTGTTATAGCCATTGCTAAGGCGGTTTTATGACGCCCGACCAACTGGCAAAGAACGGCAGCGAAGCGGCGCACCAAACAGCATTGTTCGCGTTTTGCGCCGTAGCTTGCCAACATGGCTTTGCGGTTGCTTGGGATTGGGCCGCAGGCGCAGGCATTGAAGCGGCGAAGTCTTCGCGTTGCAATCGTGCCTCGGTGCCGGAACTTCGTTGGTTGCACCATATCCCGAATGGCGGAAGTCGCGGCGACGATGAAAAGTCGCGTCGTATTCGCGGCGCACAAATGAAGGCGCAAGGCGTGCGCCAAGGCGTCGCCGATTTGTCGTTGCCAGTTCGTCGCGGCGCATGGTCGGGCCTTTATATCGAAATGAAGAAGCCCGACGAAAAGCCAAAGCGCGAAGGCAGTAAAGGCGGCGTTTCTGACGAACAAGCCGAATTCGGCGAATTTGTCAAGGCGCAGGGCTTTGGCTGGTGCGTCTGCTATAGCTGGCGCGAAGCCGCCGAAGTTATCGAACAATACTTGACCTATTCGACGAAATGAATTATCGTTGAATTGCCAACTTTGAAGGAGTAAGCGAAATGAAAAAGCTTGTTGCATTGCTTGCGCTGTTCGTATCGTTTGCAGCATTTGCCGACGATGCGCAATACGTCGCAGCTTCTAAGAAGGCGGCGGGCATTTTGCTTCGCGCTTCGTTGAATGACCCGGATTCGCTAGTAGTCGAAAGCGCGACAATCTATCGTCGAAACGGGCCGTTCGCCAATATCTGCGGAACGCTGCGCGCGAAAAACGCATTCGGCGGATACGTTCGACAATACTTCGTCGTAAGCGAAGAAAGCGGAACGTACATCGGCCCGATTCCGCCAACGTATTTCAAACGCGAATGTTCAGGGGAAGTTATAGAATGATTGATTCCGCAAAAATTCTTGCCGAAGTTAAGGCGAACCGCGAACGCTTGGACAACTGCCCGAAACATGCGTTCGACTATCCGCAAGACCGCGCGTTGCGCTTCGGCGAAAAGCTGACTTGTCGCAACTGTGGCGGCGTAATGGATGCGGTGCAAGCGTTCCGTTACTGCCAAGGCTTCGAAGCCGCAGGCGGCGACCCGAACGAAGTTATACCGGGCTTTCGATAAGGGGCAAAACATGGTTGCAACATACAAAGATATAACGAAGCTTAAACATGCAAAGATGATTGCGAAGGAAAGCGGCTGTTTTATCATCGAACGCGGCGATTACGACAACAAAGAATATATTTTGTATCGTGAAAACAAGTTCGGGCCGAATGTTCGCATCGGCAAGCGTTCAACCGTCGAAGGCATTTTGTCGCTAACGAAGAAAGCGACCGCAACCGAAAAAGCTTGACAACTTCGAAGTTTGTTCGTATCATTGAACCATCGAACGAACAAAGGAGTTCAAGCCATGCAAACAACGGTCAAAGTTCTAGGAGGTTTGGAAATTACCGTAGAATTTACGGCTTGCGCTGCCGAACCAGACGTAGGGCTAATGTCGGATTACTTCGAAGATTGGTCGATTGTTGAAATCGCAGGTCGCCCGCTTCGCAAGAAAGAATCCGCCGATTGGATTTACAAGCGTCTTTCGAAGCGCGATAATCAAGCGATTGAAGAAGCTATTTATAAGGCGATGGACGATGCAAAATACGACTATTTCGACGAACCGGATTTCGACTAAATCGCTTTGCCCGGTATGCAATGGCGTTTGCGGCGTCGAAGTTGCGCCCGGCGATTGGTTCGACTGCGACCGCTGCGACGCAACCGGACACATTGAACCGGGCCGCGTCATTTATACCGACCGCGCCAGCCTGCCGAAATGGGATGCGCGCTTTCTGGAACTAGCCGAACATATCGCCGCTTGGTCGAAAGGCCCGCGAAAGCGTATTGGCGCGGTTATCGTTCGGCCTGATAGGTCTATCGCGTCGCTTGGCTACAATGGCCCGCCGCGCGGCTTCGACGACGAAGCGTTTTTGGCAATGACGCGCGACGAACAACATTCCGTCGTAATCCATGCCGAAGACAACGCATTGCGCCAGACGCACGAAGCCGAATCGGTCGCAGGCTTTACCCTGTACGTTTCGCCTCTGTTCCCTTGCGCGTCATGCGCCGACAAGATAGCAAAGGCCGGAATCGCCCGCGTCGTCGCTTATTGTGGGCACATTTCGCCGGATTGGCGCGCGTCTGCCGAAGAAGCGGAAAGAATTTTTATCGAACATGGCGTAGAATGCTTGTTCATGTTTGAAGGGGCTTGAAATGGTAACGCATAAAGACGTAATGGAATGTTGGTTAGTTCGCGACGAAATGGGCAACGTTCTTCAAGTGAATACAGAACAGTTCGCAGCGCCGAAGCTTGTTCTTACCGAAGGCAGCGTTTCGCCCGAATGGTTTAACGTTCTTCGCGCGTCGGCTGTAATGTATCAACAGCTTTCGCACCAATTCCAAGCGTTACAATCGCTTATCGACCTTGGCGAAATCGTCGGCGTTAATGAAGAACTATTGTCGCATTTTAACAACATGCAAAACGGCATACTTCTTGCGCAGCGTGTAGCAATCGAAGGCGTCGAAAAAGTCGCCGTAGCTATTGACGCACAAAAGAAAGTCGGTTAAGCTTCCGTCATGTTCAACGAAAGGGGTTCCCACATGAAGCGCAAACTTGTAACAATTGCCGCGTTCGTCGGCTTCTTCGCCGCCTTCGGCTTTGTCGGTGCGATGGATGCCGAAGACGCCGAACAGCAAGTAGCGTTGTATTGTGACAACGTGAAGTCGGGTCTTTGGCCGGATTACGAAGGAACTTACGTTTCGGAATGTGAAAAGACGCACGGCCCGAAAAATTCTTCGAAAAAATTTCGTTGAACGCTTGACAGTCGGAAAATTAAGCGTAGAATTCAAATCGTCGTAACACAAGCGACATTCATTTAACCTTTGCAAAGGAGTTCTAAAAATGGCTACTTCCAAATCCGCAGGTAAGAAGGCCGGTCGTCGCGCCGCTGACCCGGTGGCAGTTATCGACCTTGCCGCAATCGTTGCAGCCGGTGCCAACGGCATTTATACTTCGCCCGAAGTGCATACGCCGTTGCTTGAAGCCGGTTTGGTCGAAATTAACCCGGCCATGACCAACGAAGCGGGCGAAATCGCAACCCGCGCAACGCAAAAAGGCATTGAAAGCCTTGACAACAGCAACGGTAACGGCAACAATGCACCTACCGAAGCAACTTCCGAAACCGCCGTTACCGGCAAAACTGAAAAGGTGAAAACCATGTTCCAAATCGAAGACAACGTTCCCGTTCCTGCAATTTCCGGTCGCGGTCGCGGCGGCGAAACCTACCCGTTCGAACAACTGGCAGTCGGCCAAAGCTTCTTCGTCGCCAACAGCGAAAGCAAGCCGAATGCCGCTAAGTCGCTGGCTTCGACCGTTTCCAGCGCGACGGCCCGTTATGCCGTGCCTTCCGCCGATGGCGCGACCAAGACCAACAAGAAGGGCGAAACCGTGCCCGTCATGGTCGAAACCCGCAAGTTCATTGTTCGCAGCGTCGAAGGCGGCGCGCGTGTCTGGCGCACGCAGTAAGCGCCCCGGTCGCCCTTCGGGGCTTCCAGACAACAGGCCCGGCCATTGCGCCGGGCTTTTTCTTGCCTATACGACGACTATTCGGTTATACTTCGCCCCAATTGCGCCGCCCATTGCGCCCGAATTTGACCGAATGGAAATTAAAAGATGCCAGAAAAAGACCCGAATAATACGGCGTATTTCGTCGAATGGATGCGGCAGCTTATGCCGTATTTATCAACGTTCTTTCTTTCAACATGGGGCGGCGTTGTGAATCATATTACGAAGCTTCGTAACGGTCGAAAGAAGTTCCAAGCTAAAGAACTTGTTTTCGATTTGGTCGTTTCTACGTTCGCGGGTTTGATTACGTTTTATTTCTGCCGGGCTGCGGGCGTTTCCGAAACTATGTCGGCGGTATTAATCGCTATTTCCGGGCACATGGGAACGCGCGCAATTGCCGGATTTGAAACTATTTATCGGCGAGTCATAGGGGCGAAAGAAAATGAACAAGCTTAAACTTGAACTTATCGAAGATTGGCGCAATTTCTGGCGCTTTTGGTCGGTTCGTCTTGGCATAATCGGTTCGGCGCTTACCGGCTTTCTTATCGCATTTCCCGACCAAGCTTTGCAGGCTTGGGCGTTGCTGCCCGCCGATTTGAAGGCGTATCTTCCCGAACGTTATATGCCGCTTGTCGGCGTCGCAATCTTTGTTCTTTCGTTGATTGCCCGCGTTATCAAGCAATCGAAGTTGCAACCGAACCAAGGGGCGGAAGATGATAAACAGTCGCAAGCTTGAAGACTTGAACCCGATTGTCGCAGCGAAAGCGGCGGCGTTTCTTGACCGTTGCAAGGCCGAAGGTATCGACATTCTTGTTACTTCGACGTATCGCGACGCCGAATCGCAAAACGCACTTTACGCCCAAGGTCGAACCGCGCCGGGTAAGAAAGTAACGAACGCGAAAGCCGGGCAAAGCTGGCATAACTGGCGCGTTGCATTCGACGTCGTACCGCTTCGCAACGGTAAGCCGGTTTGGGGCACTACTGGCGAAGATTTGAAGCTTTGGCAGCGAATCGGTGCAATTGGCAAAGCTTGCGGGCTGGAATGGGCGGGCGATTGGCGAACCTTCCGCGAATTCCCGCATTTCCAATATACAGACGGGCTTACCTTGGCCGATTTTCAGGCCGGGCAAACGTTGAAGGCTTGAACCATGACCGCAATCATTCTTGCAGGCTTGAAACGCTTTGGCGGCTGGATTCTGGCCGCTTTGTCGCTTGCCGGGGCGTTGTTCGTCGCCATGCGGTCTTCGCGTAGTGTGGGCAAGGCCGAAGCGCAAGTAGAAGCCGCGCAAGCGGAAACCAAGCGTAACGAAGAAATCGCAGTTCGCGAAATCGACGCCGCACGCGACGCAGCAAAAACCGAAGTTGAAACCGTGAAAGGGGCGAACGATGTTGCAACGAATGTTAATCGGCTTGATGCTGGCGACGCTGCTAACAAGCTGCGCGATAAATGGTCGCGGGATTAAAGAAGCGACTGAAACAAAAACCGTCGTAATTGATACCGCTTGCAAATGGGTTCAACCGATTTTGATTTCGAAAAAAGACGTATTGACAGACGGAACCGCAAGGCAAATTCTAGCGCATAACGAAACATGGGCGAAGAACTGCGAAAAGCAATAAGCGGCTGACAAAGCCTAGCCGTTGCGGTATAGTCTTACAAAAGACTTTTGAAGGCTTGCCGCCATGACCGAACAGGAAGAAAAACTAAAATTTGCGGAAGCGATGATTTCCGCAAATATGAATCCGCTAGAAGCCGGGCAATTGGTGCATCCGGCTAACTTCAATCGCGCGGCGCAAATCGCGTCAATGTGGCACAACGACGCCGAAGTTAAATCGCTAATTGCGCAAATCAAAAAAGCCGCGCAAGCCGAAACGGGCGTTTCAGAAGACGAAAAATATGTAGAAGAAAAACTAAAACATATTATCGAAAATTGCCCGCACGCCGACGACCGAATTAAAGCCCTTGATAAGCTTATGGAATTGAAGGGGCTTTCGAAGAAACCGCAAACCGGCCCCGCCGTGCAAGTCGTAATCCCGCGCGCTATCGAAGTTCCGACGCATGGAACCGATGAAGAATGGGAAGCCGCCGCAGCAAAGCAACAACGGGAATTGCTGAATGTTAGCCGCAGCCGACACTAAAGACGCAAGCCAAATCGCAGAAGAAGCGATTAAGTCGGCGCGTATGTCGTCGGCTATCGCGGCAATGCCGCAACCTGAAATCGTTTGGCGACCGCTGCCCGGTTCGCAATCTATCGCGCTTGATTCCCGCGCCGACCATACCTTATATGAAGGCGCACGCGGCCCCGGAAAGACTGTAACGCAGCTTATGCGATTCCTTCGCCATGTTGGCAAAGGATACGGCCAATTTTGGCGCGGCGTTATTTTCGATTTGGAATTCGACAACTTGGCCGGTCTTGTCGCCGAATCGAAAAAATGGTTCGGCAAATTCGGCGACGGTGCGAAGTTTCTTGAAAGCGCATCCCAATATAAATGGGTTTGGCCTACTGGCGAAGAACTGTTGTTTCGCCATGTTAAAAAGATTTCGGATTACGAAGGCTTCCACGGTCACGAATACCCGTTTATTGGCTGGAACGAATTAACGAAGCATAAAAGCGGCGACCTTTACGATAAGTTTATGTCGGTCAATCGGTCGTCATTCGACCCGGCAACGAATACGCCGAAGAACGACAAAGGCGAATATTTGACGCCGAACGGTCTTCCGCTGCCGCCGATTCCGCTTGAAGTATTTTCGACGACGAACCCAAGCGGCCCCGGCCATAATTGGGTTAAGCGTCGTTTTATCAATGCAGCCCCGCGCGGAACCGTCGTAAGAACGAAGATTGAAATTTTCAATCCGCAGACGCAACAAAACGAAATCGTCGTTCGAAGCCAAGTCGCTATCTTCGGTTCATATCGCGAAAACAAATATCTTCCGCCCGGATACATTGCCGAACTTGAAAGCATTAAAGACCCGAATTTGCGTAAGGCTTGGCTTTATGGCGATTGGGACGTTACCGCAGGCGGCGCGCTTGATGATGTTTGGGATTCGCGAATTCATATCGTACCCCGCTTCGTAATTCCCGCAGGCTGGCGAATTGATAGGTCTTTCGATTGGGGTTCGTCGCATCCGTTTTCGGTCGGTTGGTTTGCCGAAGCTAACGGCGAAGAAGCGCAAATTATCGTCGGCGACGAAGTATTTTCGTTTTGCCCGCAACCGGGTTCGTTGATTCAGCTTTTTGAATGGTACGGGGCCGAAGAAATCGGAACGAACAAAGGTCTAAAGCTTTCAGCGCCAGACGTAGCGCAAGGCATTATCGACCGTGAAGTTTCATTGATGGCGAACGGCTGGATTTCGTCGCAGCCTTGGCCCGGCCCGGCTGATAATCAGATTCGCGACGTTCGCGAAGCCGACGTAGAAACAATCGAAGCCAAAATGTCGAAGAAGGGCATTCGCTGGCTTGAGTCCGACAAATCGCCCGGTTCGCGACGCAACGGCCTTCAATTAATACGCGACCGCTTAGAAGCCGCTGTTAAAAACGAAGGGCCGGGGTTATACTTCATGGCAAATTGCGTTACTTCGATTGAGATTTTGCCCACACTGCCGCGCGACAAAGACAAAATCGACGACGTTGATACAGACGCCGAAGACCATTGTTACGATATGGTACGTTATCGGGTTTTGAAGGGTTCGAAGCGCAGCGCGTCGAAGTTTAAAGTAATCATGCCAAGTTAAAGGAAAAATCAAAATGCCGAACGTTGCGTTTATTCGCCCCGAACTATCGAAGCTTCTTCCGCTTTACATTCTGATTCGCGATTGTATTTCCGGCGAACCGACCGTAAAAGCGGCGCGAACGACTTATCTTCCCATGCCGAACGCGGAAGACCAATCGAAAGAAAATAAAGCCCGTTACGAATCGTATTTGAAACGGGCCGTTTTCTATAACGTAACCCGTCGAACGTTGGCCGGTCTTGTCGGTCAAGTTTTCATGCGCGACCCGGTTGTTAAGCTTCCGTCGCTATTGAAGCCGGTTGAATTGAACGCCAGTGGAACCGGCGTCAATTTGATTCAACAATCGAAGAAGACGCTTTCGCTTACGCTGGCGTATTCACGCGCCGGGCTGTTGGTCGATTATCCCGAAGTTCAAGAAGGCGGCGCGTCGATTGCTGACCTTGAAGCCGGGCGCGTTCGTCCGACAATTACGACGTATTCGCCGCAAGAAATTATCAATTGGCGACTGACCGAACGCGGGGCCGAAGAAATCTTGTCGCTTGTCGTATTGGCCGAAGCTTATTGTTTCGCCGATGATGGTTTCGAAATGAAAAACGCCGCGCAATTCCGCGTTTTGAAGCTGGATGAAAACGGCGAATACGTTATGGAAATTTGGCAGGAACCGCAACCGACTTCATGGGACGGCTACAAAACGCCGAAAGGAAATTTCCAGCTTTCGAAGGTTCTTCGCCCGCGCGGGGCCGATGGCAACCCGCTTCGCGAAATCCCGTTTATGTTTGTGGGCAGCGAAAACAACGACCCGGCCCCGGACAATCCGAATCTTTACGATTTGGCTTCGTTGAATATCGCGCATTATCGTAATTCGGCGGATTACGAAGAATCTTGTTACGTTGTCGGACAACCGACGCCGGTTCTTACTGGCTTAACCGAAGAATGGGTTAAAGACGTTTTGAAAGGAACCGTCGCGTTTGGTTCGCGCGGCGGCATTCCGCTTCCGGTCGGCGGCGACGCGAAGTTGCTTCAAGCGACTGAAAACACGATGATTAAAGAAGCGATGGAAGCCAAAGAACGGCAAATGGTCGCACTTGGCGCAAAACTTGTCGAACAAAAGCAAGTTCAACGAACCGCGTTCGAAGCTAAGGTAGAAGCAACGTCGGAAGGTTCGACGCTTTCCAGCACGGCGAAAAACGTTCAAGCCGCTTACGTTTGGGCGCTGCAATGGTGCGCCCGTTTTGTCGGCGTAGCTGAAACCGGAATCGTTTTCGAATTGAATACAGATTTCGACATTGCCCGCATGACGCCGGAAGAACGCGCCCAAGCGATTAAAGAATGGCAAAGCGGCGCAATTACCTTTGAAGAAATGCGCGCGGTTCTTCGCAAGTCTGGCACGGCCACCGAAGACGACGCGAAGGCAAAAGAAGCAATCGCGCAAGAAACCGCAACAGCAATGGCACTTGCGACGCCGCAGAATGTGCCGGGCGATGGCAACAACAATTCGAATAATAATTCGAACAACAATGCCGGGGCTTAATCATGGGAATAGCGGATAACCGCCGTTTGTACGATATAGCGACGCGGCATCAAATCTATATCGAAGGTGTTAAAGTTCAAATGGCCCGCGAATTTAATTTCGTATTGGCCGAATTGCGCTTGGAATTGAACAAGCTTCTTCGCCGCGTTAAATATAAGACGCTTGACGGCCTAACGAAAGCCGAACTAAACCGTTTTGTCGTTTCGCTGCGCGATTCACAATCGAAGGTTTATAACGCATATACGCAACAAGTCTTGAAGCAACTTAAAGACTTCATGGCCGCAGACTTGGAAGTTTCGCGCCGTGCGTATGTGCAAAGCGTCTTGCAAGACGATTCCGAAAGCATCGTAAGCGACGAACGCGCCGTTCGTTTTCTTGAAGAAGAAAACAACCAAACCGCAGCAATTCCGCTTTTTGGATTGGCCGCAATTACCGGAAATGACGAACGGCTTTGGTCGGCTGTAACGAACGCGCCGATTCCGGCAAACGGAATTTATCTAGTTCCTTTTATCAAAACGTTTTCAACTTCCGCGCAAGCTGGCGTCGAAAACATTGTTCGCAAAGCTTGGGCTAATGGTTGGACGCTAGAAGAAACGATTTCCGCAATTACCGGCGAAGACGTACGGCAAGGCACTTCGTCGCAGTTGCAGCGCGTCGGCGTTCAAGCTTCGGCAGTATTGGCGACCGCAGTTCAACACGTTTCGGCAATCGTCGGGGCTGGCGTAATGTCGGCGCTGTTCGGTTGGTATATGTGGCATTCGGTAATTGACAACGCAACGACCGAAATTTGCAGAAGCCGCAACCGGCATCGTTACCGCTACGGGGCCGGGCCGATTCCGCCCGCGCATATTCGGTGCCGTTCGCACATTGCGCCCATTGTGGGAACAGATGACATAGCCGCCGAATCGTTTTATACTTGGTCTGTTAATCAACCCCAAGACGTTCAAGACGACATTTTGGGCGAAGCTGACGCCGAAGCATTGCGAAACGGAAGTTTGAAAGAAAAAGACTTGGCCGGGTTCGAATCCCGCCCGCTTACACTGGCAGAATTCCGCCGCAAGATTAACGAAATTCTTTCCCGCTGATTCGGTGAATCGGCATAACTTTAGGAGTCCTAAAAATGGCACTGAAAAAGAAACTTTCCAAAGCTGAATACGAAAAGCTTTCCGATACCATCAAGGCGGAATATATCGAAGACGGCGACGGCTTCCGCCTTGACATTGACGGCGACGAAGATACGGGCGCATTGAAGCGCGCAAAAGACCGCGAAGCCCAATTGCGCCGCGACGCCGAAGCGAAGTTGCGCGAAGCGCAAGAAGAACTTGACCGTATCAACGGCGACGACGCCCGGAAGAAGGGCGATATTGCGACGCTTGAAAAGTCTTGGCAAAAGAAGCTTGACGATACCAAAGCCGAATACGAAGGCAAGGTTTCCAAGCTGACCGCCCACACAACGAAAACGCTTGTCGATAACGTTGCAACGCAAATCGCAACGAAAATCAGCAACGCCCCGGCGCTGTTGCTGCCGCATATCAAATCGCGTTTGCAAGCGGATTTCGAAGGCGACGCCCCGGTTACGCGCGTTTTGGACAAAGACGGCAAGCCTTCCGCAATGACGGTCGAAGAATTGGCCGCTGAATTTGTTGCAAACAAGGATTTTTCTGCTATCATTACCGCATCCAAGGCTAGCGGCGGTGCCGGTAAGCCTTCGAACAATAGCGGCGGCGGTGCCCCGAACAATTCCGATAAACCCGCCGACCTTGCTTCGATGAACCCCGCACAACTTGCGGAACATATCAAAGCTTCGAAGGCAACCGATTAAGGAAACTGAATCATGGCACTTTCTGACCTTGCCGTTTATTCCGAATACGCTTACGCTTCGATGACCGAAGTTTTGCGCCAGCGTATCGACCTGTTCAACGCTGCAACGGGCGGCGCGATTACGCTTCGTTCCGCCGCGCATCAAGGCGACTTTTCCGACGTTGCATTTTTCGCCAAGATTTCCGGCCTTGTTCGCCGCCGTAATTCCTACGGTTCCGGCAGCGTCGCCGAAAAGAAGTTGGCGCATCTTGTCGATACGATGGTTAAGGTTGCAGCCGGTACGCCGCCTGTTCGCCTTGACCCCGGCCAATTCAAATGGATTCAGCAAAACCCGGAAGTCGCGGGCGCTGCCCTTGGGCAACAACTGGCCGTCGATACGATGGCCGATATGCTGAACGTTGGTCTTGGCGCTTCTTACGCCGCGCTTTCGGCCCAATCCGCCGTCGTTTATGACGCTACCGGCAACACTTCGCCCGAAGATACGTTGTCGTTTAGCAACCTGAACAACGGCCAAGCCAAGTTCGGCGACCAAGCTTCGACGATTTCCGCTTGGGTTATGCACTCGAAACCCATGTTCGACCTGTACGGCAAGAACTTGACCAACGCGGCGCAGCTTTTCAATTACGGCAATATCAACGTAATTCGCGACCCGTTCGGCAAGCTTCTTGTTATGACCGATTCCCCGAATCTGGTTATTACCGGCACGCCGAACAATTACGCGGTTCTCGGCCTTGTTCCGGGCGCGGTAATTATCGACCAAAACAACGATTACACCGCGAACGAAGAAGCGAAGAACGGCGACGAAAATATCATTCGCACTTTCCAAGCCGAATGGTCTTACAACGTCGGCGTTCGCGGCTTCGCTTGGGACAAGACCAACGGCGGCAAGTCGCCCAACGACGCGGCTTTGCTGACCGCGACCAATTGGGACAAATACGCGACTTCACACAAAGACCTTGCCGGGGTCGTCGTCAAAGTCAAATAATTGACCGAACGGGAAGGGGCTTCGGCCCCTTTCTTCCTTGTAACTTCGATTGGAGTTTGAACCCATGAAACCCGCAAAAATCCTGTTCTTCGTTGATGGCGTCGCCCCGACCCCGGAAGACTACGAAGCCGCTTCGAAGCTGACCGCGCAAGTTGTTTTCCGCAACGCCCGCGCCGTTCCATCCGAAGGTGCGTTGGAAGAATGCGACGGCGTAGCCGGTTGCATTCCCGGCCCTTACGCCGAACTTCCGACCGCCGAAGAAGCCATTAAGGCCCATGCCGCCAAGCTGGCCGAACTGGCGAAGAAGGTAGGCGAC
>Ga0224722_1000695_pt1 | contig 19501 bp, 17 predicted proteins | sample Balambano_FR1_Me_FD_161646 | JGI IMG/M metagenome (GOLD analysis project Ga0224722, IMG submission 161646) | Freshwater sediment microbial communities from Lake Towuti, South Sulawesi, Indonesia - Balambano_FR1_MetaG | ecosystem: Environmental > Aquatic > Freshwater > Lake > Sediment | place... | reverse complement strand
GCTGCTAGGTTTGCCAGCTCGTTCCGCGGTTAACATTCCTGGGTTGCGTCCCGACCTACTAGAACAACTGCGCCCCTACCTGCAACTAGCTGAAACTCTGGGCAATCTAGTAGCGCAATTGGCGGGTGGTCGCGTGGAATCTCTCAATGTGCGCTTGCAAGGAGAACTAGCTACAAGCCAAAGCCAGCCGATCGTCGTAGCAGCGCTTAAAGGGCTGCTTTCCCATGCTTTACAAGAACGGGTCAACTACGTCAACGCTAGTCTAGAGGCCAAAGAACGCGGTATTCGAGTGATTGAAACCCGCGATGCTTCAGTGAAGGACTACACGGGTTCGCTGTATCTTTCGGCCAAAGGCTCTCTGGGTGAGCATTCGGTGTCAGGTGCCCTGCTAGGTGACAACGAAATTCGCATTACCAACGTGGATGACTTCCCGGTCAATGTGCCGCCCAACCGCTACATGCTATTTACCCTCCACCGTGACATGCCCGGTATCATTGGCCGCATTGGTTCGCTCTTGGGCGACTTCAATGTCAATATTGCCAGTATGCAGGTAGGGCGTAAGATTGTCCGCGGCGATGCCGTAATGGTGCTTAGCATCGACGACCCTCTGCCAGACGGCATTTTGGCAGAAATTCTCAAAGTGCCTGGAATTCGTGACGCCTACACCGTTACGCTGTAGTGGGTTGCTTACTGAGTAGTGCACCTAATGCTGCGATCGCCTCTAGGCTGAATGTGGCCTCGTTCACCTGTAACTTCTGACCTCTGCATCGTTTCATGGCTGCAAGCTGGTGGGAAATTCAAATCCTTTGTGACACTGCCTCGGAGGACTTACTCTATTGGCGGTTAGAAGAGTTTGGCTGTCGCGGAGTGTCAAGTCAGGCTAGTGGGTTTTCGCGCCTAGTAACCACTTATTTGCCCCAACAACAGACACATCTGCTAGATTTAGCAGCACTGTCCTTGCTGCTACGGCAAGATGCCCTCTGTGCTGGGTTGCCGATTCCAGCGGCTCAGTGGGACTTGATTGATGAAGAAGATTGGTCGAGCACCTGGAAGGAACACTGGCAACCCCAAAAAATCGGCGATCGCATCTTGATTAACCCTGCCTGGTTACCCCCACCTGAAGCCAGCGATCGCTTGGTGTTGCAACTTGAACCAGGGGTTGCCTTTGGCACTGGTGAACATGCCACAACGCAACTATGTCTGGAAGCACTAGAAATGCGTCTGGGTGAGGGCACGGCTCCCAACCAAATCATTGCCGATGTGGGCTGTGGGTCGGGCATTCTCTCGGTGGGGGCGCTCCTGCTAGGGGCACAGCAGGTTTATGCGGTAGACATTGACCCGTTAGCGGTTAAATCGACGGTGGAAAATGGTGTGCTTAATGGGTTTAACGCCGATCGCCTGATTTCGGCTGAAGGCAGTCTCGATCGCCTCACCCAGATGGTAGCTGGCTCAGTGGATGGCATTGTTTGTAACATTCTGGCTGAGGTGATTATTGACCTCATTCCCCAAATGGCTGCGATCGCCAAACCTTCGACATGGGGCATACTCAGCGGTATTTTACTAGAGCAAGCCAAGCCCGTTGCTGACACCCTGGAAGACAATGGCTGGATTGTAGCAGCTCTCTGGCGACGCCAAGAATGGTGCTGTCTCAACATCCGCCGTTCCTAGTGCAGGTTGCCCAGTTACGCTTCCAGTTACGCTTTCTGCTCTAACATCCGTTGCTGCAAGGCGTAGCGCATGATATCCACTGGGACGGGTTGCTGTAGCCACAATTCCAGGGCAGCGGCACCCTGTTGGATTAGCATTTCCAGGCCATCGATCGCGATCGCGCCGTAGGTCACTGCTTCTTGCAATAGACGGGTTGGGCAGGGTGTGTAGATTAGGTCATAGACGATCGCTCCGGCTGGCAACTGCTGCAATTCCATTGGCGTTAGGGGTGACTGATCAATCTGAGGAGCCATACCGATCGGCGTAGTGTTAACCACTAGCCCAGCCTGAAACAACTGAGTAGCCTTATCTTGCCAATCGCAAATGTCAACGCTAATTGGCCGGGGTGAGGTGCCCCAACTTTGTTGGAAGCGGATCAGCTTGTGGCGATCGCGACCAGCCACCCAAATTTTTCGGCAACCCAGTTGAGCGCACCCCGCCACTACGGCTCGTGCTGCCCCACCACAGCCCAGAACCAATGCATCCGTGGCACTCCAGTTTGGTTTGAGTGGAGTCAGGGGTGCCAAAAACCCCGCCACATCGGTATTGGTGCCATACCAGCCAGTGTCAGTGCGGGCTACGGTGTTCACTGCGCCGATCGCCTGCGCCAGCTCAGACACCTCGGTTAGCAGCGGCAAGATGGCCTGCTTGTGGGGAATGGTAATGTTGAAACCGCGCACATCAATCGCTGCAAAGCCTGCTAGGGCGTCAGATAGCTGGGCGGCAGCTACCGGAAAGGGTAGGTAAACGTAGTCCAGACCCAACTGGGCGATCGCCGCATTGTGCATTACCGGCGACAACGAGTGGGTAATTGGATCCCCTATCACACCCAATAGTTTAGTTTTGCCAGTGATCACAGTTGTTGCAAAAAACAGAGTTAGTAAGCAAACAAGTCAGTCGGCTTTGGCAGAGTCAGCAGCGGGGGAAGATGCCTGGTCAGCCGAGCCAGTGCCATCCGAGGAGGCCAAGTCGGTACCGGCAGGTGGGGAGGCTTCTATTGGAGGCGAATTAGCCTCTGGGCTAGCGTCAAGGTCAGTTGGTATAGGTGCTTGCGGTGGGCTGTCTGGCATGGTTGGAACTGCCTCGTCGGCAGTCTCTGAGGCAAGTGGCAATTCTGGGGCGGTAGGTTCTGCTGGAGGGGCAGTTGGCGCTTCTGCTTTGGCAGTTGGTGAAGGCTGTGGGTCAACCAACTTCACCCGCCGAATTGGCAGATTGGCAATCAAGGCTGTTGCGCCTTCGCTCGTTTCCAGAGAGAACTCCATGTTCTCGCGATCGAGATCCACATAGCGCGACACCACCTCCAAAATCTCTTGGCGCATTGACTCAAATACATGGGGAGGCAGGTCAGTGCGATCGTGGGCCAACACCAACCGCAGGCGATTTTTCACCTGTTGGCGGCTATTGGGCGATCGTGGAAAAAAACGTTCGAGCAATTCGAGTAGCATGGAGCGGCTCCGATAAGGAGGAAAAGCGAAACCTGGATTAGAAAATTTTGGTGGTAAAGGCTTTGCGCAGGCGAGAGAAAAAGCCGTCGGGGGTAGGCGTCAGATCCAAAAACGGGACACTTTCTCCTTCCAGACGACGGGCGATGTTATCAAAAGCGATGCCTGCCAGGGAAGGCGTTTCGGCCAGCACCAACGGCTCTCCCTTGTTAGAAGAAACAATCACATGCTCGTCATCTGGCACAACGCCAATCAGAGGAATGGCCAGAATTTCCTGCACATCCTCAACGGACATCATGTCGTTGGCCTGTACCATTGCAGGACGAATACGGTTGATGATGAGGTGGATGCGCTTGATGTTATTCGCCTCCAGCAGACCAATGACGCGATCGGCATCGCGCACGGCTGCAATTTCTGGTGTGGTCACAATCAGGGCTTCCTGAGCTGCCACGATCGCGTTCTGAAAACCCATCTCAATCCCTGCTGGACAGTCCACCAAAATGTAGTGAAATGCCCTCGTCATAGCGTTAATTAACTGTTTCATCTGGTCAGGCCGCACGGCATCTTTGGTGCGATTTTGCGCGGCTGGCAGCAATACTAGATTGGGCTGGCGTTTATCTTTCACCAGGGCTTGCTCCAAGCGGCATTGCCCTGCCAGGACATCTACAGCGGTATAGACCACGCGCTGCTCTAACCCCAACAGTAAATCCAAATTGCGTAAACCAAAGTCGGCATCAATCACCGCTACCTTGCGCCCACGCCGTGCCAGCGCCATGCCCAAATTGGCCGTAGTGGTGGTTTTGCCAACGCCACCTTTACCAGACGTAACAACAATAATGCGACTCATGCCGGGAAAAACGATTTGCTAAAGGACGAGTGGTGAAGCGATGCAAGGTTTGTATTCTAGCAGTCACAAAACTGCTTCTCTTATAATGCAAAAGCGGTGAGTTGGAAGATGAAGTTCTCAGATTTACCGTCGATCGCGGTACCAGCGCTCCAGAGCATTTTGTAACAGTTGTAAACGATTAGCCGTGGGTTTTTGCTGTTGTTCGTAGGCAATTAACCGGTCAACCAGAGCGCGATCGCCTCCGGCTCTCATCAAAAGTTTTTCATAAAGCCGGATTTCCTGCGCTGGCGTACTCTGGGTGTAAGTAGCCAACCCCCAGACAATAGCCGCATAGGTAAAGCTGGCAATCACTAGTAAAACGGCAACAAGTTGCCAACTCCAGGGCATCCAAACTAACGGCAAAACAAGGGCTAGGAATATTGCAAGGATAGCCATCCGTTGCTGGTGACCGGGTTTGCGCTCTGCCTTTTCCCCTTTATCAGGTAAAAGCGCTGTGTAGTGTGCCCCCTCACTCCATCCAGTTTCCCGATCGGATCCACAGTGGGGACAAGCGCGCGCCTTAATTGGCACATTGCCATGACAGTGGGGGCAGGTAAAAAACTGAGTCACGATGGCTTCTTCTTACTCCATCTGGTACAGCAAGTGTCGATACCACTTATGCTTGATTTCGGGAAAAATCCAATGCCTTTGCAATCCGAATATTGCCCTGAGCTGTGACGTAGGCTACCTCTGGTTGATACTGAGCAGGGGGCGATTCTGGCGGACGGGCAACAAAGCTGGCAATCCGAATTTGGGTCGGGGCAAATTGCAAGGCCATGATCAGGCAGCGAGCATTGCCACCAGCGCCTGCATGAACGGTGCCGCGTAACCGTCCCCACACGAGAATGTCCCCATTGGCGACGATCGCACTGCCCGGATTGAGGTCACCCATGACGACTACAGTGCCGTTGTGACGAATGTCGGCTCCCGATCGCAGCGTTGTTTCCAGGTACAGTGGCTCAGCCATGGCTTTGGGCGTTTCCTGGTCGGGGCTGAGTTGCGCCGCGGCAGATTGTTGTTCTACTGAGTAACCTGCCGTTGCTGCTGCCACTGCGGTCTGTCGCCGACTGGTGTAGACCCGTTTCAACCGCAATCGCTGTTCATTCAGAGCATCAGCAATGTCCTGCAATTGGCGGCCATCTAACAGGCGATCGCGGGCAATCAGATGCACGCTGGTATCAGGCTGCCACAGGCGATCGCCCGCTTGCAAGCGCTGTTTTAGCTGTTGCCAAAGTTCTGTCCAACCCAGCGCGATCGCGGGATTGTCCATCTCGGCATCTGCCTCAGGCGGTAGCATCAACAGTAGGTGGTCACCCTCACTTTTGAGCTGGATATGCTGTTCTGGCACAGGTAAGGTGTGACTAACAGACTCAGTGTTGGGCTCAGAATGAGTACTGTCTTCCTCCAACGGAGGCAAAGCGGACATTATTAGATCAGAGGTCATGGGCAAGGTCAACTGCAACAGAATGCTGTGATTGTACGTCAGCCCACTACAATTGGGGCGTTCCTGATTTCTCCATAAACGCTATGGCAGAAAGCAGATGAAGCAGGATAGTTATGAACCGTCAACAAATCCTACATCGGGTTGCTGCCATTGGTTCTGAGGTTGTTCATCGACCAGAATGGTTGGCTATGCTATTAGAGCATGGGCAGCGCCACCCACTAGAAGGTTATGCTGACCCTATCCCGGCAATCAGGCAGCGAGCTGCGCTATTAGCTAAGGTTTATTCAGAATTCCAGTATCACAGTCCAGCATGGTTTGGATTGGGGTGCGATCGCATTGAAATGTTGTGGGATTGGTGGTTGCCTCTAGGGCAATGGATTGCTCAGCAACGTCAAGCCAGCCAACGTCTGATCGTTCTAGGTCTTTTGGGTGGGCAGGGCACCGGCAAAACCACTTTGTGTCGAGGATTAGTGCAGATTTTGCGGGTACTGGGGTATCGAGCCATCAGCCTATCCCTTGATGACTTGTACAAAACCTATGCCGAGCGGCAGCAGTTGCAACAACAGGATCCGCGCTTGGTGTGGCGTGGGCCACCGGGAACCCACGATGTTGACTTGGGAGTGAAGGTGTTGGATTGGCTTCGTTTTCCTAAACCCGGCCAAACCATTGCAATACCACGATTTGACAAATCAGCCTACAACGGTGCGGGCGATCGCACTACTCCCGAACTCGTCCGGGCGATCGACCTTGTTCTGTTTGAAGGGTGGTTTGTGGGGCTGCGACCCATCGATCCACAAGTGTTTGACCAGGCTCCAGCGCCGATCGTCACCGCAGCCGATCGCACCTTTGCCCGTGACATGAACCAGCAATTGCAGGACTACCTGCCCCTGTGGCAGCAGTTAGATTATCTGCTGGTGTTAAAACTACGGGATTATCGCTGGAGCAAGGCATGGCGGCAACAAGCCGAGCAACAAATGATCGCCAGTGGTAAACCCGGTATGACAGCCGCTGAAGTCGATGCTTTTGTGGATTATTTCTGGAAAGCCTTGCACCCACAACTCTATCTGCCGCCGTTGTTGCAGCCGCCTAGCCCGGTTGACTGGGTAATTGAAATTGAGGCCGATCGCTCTCCTAGCCGCATTAGCCAACCCACTTAGGGACTGTGATCAATTCCAGCTAGAATCCCAATGATGAAAAGGTTACAGCCCCTAGCCTAGTGTTTGAGGCGGGCGCGGTAATGATTGTACCTCAGACGTTTGAGCGTTAATTGATGACGCGCCCTAAGGCAATTTCCAGAACTGACCGCGCCAGATGACCACCACCTTCTAAAATTAGAATGCTTCAAGGTGTCTTTGGCTAATTAGCCCAGACATTGATAGAGAGTAGAGAGTAGGGTCAACTGTGAACGTGATTGAGCTAATTCAAAAAGGCGGGGAAACCATGATTCCCCTGCTGATTCTTTCGCTGCTGTCCCTGGCCGTCATTTTTGAGCGGGCTGGATTTTGGTTTCGGACATTTAACCGTGAGCGCGACATTGTGACGCGGGTACTGGGCACGGCTCCTGATGATTGGGCAGCAGCGGCTGATTTGGCCAAGCAAGCCTCGTTTCACCCGATCGGGCGCTTGTTCCACAACCCATTGCAACTAAAAGATCCCGATCCAGAGTTGTTTCGGCTAGCGCTAGAGGCTACAGCAGATGATGAACTAGCGGCAATGCGTCGCGGTGACAAAATCCTGGAAGCGGTGATTGCCCTGGCTCCTTTGTTAGGTCTGCTGGGTACGGTTACAGGATTAATTAAGTCGTTGCGATCAATCCGCATTGGTGATTTGGCTAGTGGCTCGGCTGCTGGGGTTACCACGGGTATTGGTGAAGCACTGATTAGCACGGCAACAGGCTTAATCGTTGCCATCATGACCCTGGCATTTTATCGGCTGTTTCAGGCATTTTTCTTTGGGCAGGTAAAGTTGTTTCGCCGATCGGGCAACCAATTGGAACTGCTTTACCGCCAACGCTGGCTCAACCAGGTAAATCGTCGTAGCCAAGGTGAAACGGACGAGAGTCTGTTGTTACCATCAGAGCCAGAACACTCTTTGGAGCACGATCGCTCCCTAGAATCTGCTAACAGCTTATCCGACCATGCTAACGCCTCGCTACCTGAGCAATCTGTGGGCGATCGTGACAATCTGCCGGAACAACCGTAAAATCCAGAGCGTTGCCCCGCTCAGTTTGCCTGTAATAATTTTCCAGACAGGAGTTCAGGCATCTCTGTTTGCATCTTTTTAATCGCTATTCTTTGTCTAAAATCTATTCCTTTAGAATTCCGACACCCCGCAGGATATAAGCAGCATGAAGATCAACCTTGACACTCCGTCAGAAGAGGCTCAAATCCAAATCCTGCCATTGATGGATGTGATCTTTTGCATCCTGACATTTTTCATTCTGGCGGCGTTGCAGTTTACTCGGCAGCAGGCCATTACTATCAATGTTCCCCAGGCAGGTACGGGCACGGCTCTACCCCAGCCTGGGCTTGGTGCAGCGTCCCAGTTGCGGGAAATGGCTGTAGTGTCGATCGACCAAGCTGGCCAAACCTACATCGACAAACAACTGGTAGATCGGGTGCAGCTTTTTCAGGTGTTGCAGCGATACGTTCAGCAAAACCCAAACGGATTGCTGGTGCTGAATGCGTCTCAAGATGTGCGCTACAACACGGTGATTGAGATACTAGATTTGCTGCGATCAGTGGGGGGCGATCGGGTGGCATTGGCTACCTTACCTGCCCCTGCTAATCAACTGCCGGGAGTGTTTCCCCAGGGACAATCCCCTAATCTCAGTCCTTTACCAACCGCTCCATCAGGCTCACCATCCCAGATTCCCGGTGGCACCTCTATTCCAGGCGCTGGCGTTCCTGGTTCCTCGCCCGGGTCAACTGTGCCGGGACAAGTTCCTCAAGCTCCCGGTGCCCAAAACCTTCCTGGCAACCAAGCTCTACCGCCTGGATCCACTCTGCCCAATAATTCACCACCGGGAGCTAATCCAGCTTCCCCAGCACCTGCCAGACCCTAGGTTGCATGGCTTTGGGTTAAGGCAATTTTTGAGCGATCGGCTCGCTAAGCAGTCACTGCATTGATGATGCGTCTGCAACGAACTGTAGCCAGTGAAGCAGTTTGCTTCACTGCATCTATTAGCTTAAGTAAAAGGGGAAGCAAGAGTTTATACTCTCACTTCCCTAAAAGGATTGGGCATTATGTCTGGTAGCTGCACTACCCAATTACACTAAGGTCTCTTGCAGGGCGGCCATGTGAGACGATCGCTCTGACAGCGTCCACCCAGAAGTAAAGAATTCAACCCGCAGACGACCTAGTTCAATTAGGTCACCGTCACTGAGAAACCGCTGTTCTAGTGCTGTTAAGCGGCGTCGGTTGACATGGGTGCCATTGCTACTGCCGATATCGGTAATGTAAAACCCACGACTGGGACAGAAGCCGATCACAGCGTGATGCCGAGAAACAGAATTGTGTTGAACAGCAACAGGACAAGTAGTGCTGCGTCCAATCAACCAGTTATTCCCAGTTTCTGTCACATGGGTTGAATCCACATCCAACAAATTAGTGGTTAGAAAGGCTGTGCGACCTGTAATTACAGCTTGGATGTAATACGTGCCTAGCTCACAACGGCTGGAGGCATTCAGTACCGATTCATCAACAACCGTAGCAGCACGACTCAAACTACTAGCAGCATCATTAGACAATGATTTTGACCGATCAGAGTTGTGCTCTATCAGGCTAGAAAAACGATGATTTAGGTTACTGGAGGGCTTCAGATTCATCATAGGTACTCAACTCAAAAACGTTCAGTAATTGAAAGGGAGAGGAAATATCCTGCGGACTGTAACCCTGAATGGAGAATATGCATGAAACAAGCGTTTGAAGACCATCTGTACCGCCAGTAGACGCGGGTAGGTGCTAAATACATGCTTAAGTGTCTAAGCCTAATTACGTAGACTAAACACCAGGGCAAGAAACAATGGCAACCTGCAGCCGACAAGTTTTCATAACTTTTACATCCGATCGATTTTTCTCTGTATTTTTGAAAGTTTTGTTAAGTTTTAGTGAATCTGCTGGGTGCGATCGTGGTCATGCGTCGCCAGCCCTACGGATAGCCCATAGCTACAAAGTTTCTGTGACACTGATTCTTACGGGAATTCACCACATGCGACGGCCTGGTCGGCTAGCGCGATCAGGTCGGGCTTTGGGTAGCGGCTGCGGTGATGCGTAGTCTTGCGTGGTTTGACCAGTAGGCGGTGGCGAAGTGGTGTCTGAGGTCGTTGAACCTGTATCTTGATCTTGATTAGCGACCTCGGTAGAAACAGGCACACTGAAGCCTGTACTGCGGGGTTGAGGGATGTCTACATTGGCTATATCCAGTCTGTTGGTTCGTTGCCACAAGTCCAACGAGCTAAAGGTGCGAATACCCAACAAAATAGCTAATCCAATTAGGCTAAGCAGCAGAATGCGACTAATCATACGTTACTCCCAAGCGTTGGTTCAGTTAATCCAATTTCCGGTATCCAGAAGGTTTGTGTTCCCTTACCCCCAGAAGCCGTTGTATCTAGCAATGCTGACATTCTTCTGTACCTGACAGGTCAAGCGTTTTCCTTCTCGCTAGTTCAACATTTCAGACAAGGCAGCACTGATTCGGTCAAACAGTTCTCTAAAATGGTGAGTTAAACACCGTTTGTTTAGGCGTTATTCATCTATGGACACAACTGGCGATCGGCAGCTTTGGATCTACGATACAACCTTGCGGGATGGGGCTCAGCGTGAGGGACTGGCCGTTTCCACTGAGGATAAAATTCGCATCGCTCACCAGCTAGACCGGTTGGGTATCCCCTTTATTGAAGGGGGCTGGCCAGGTGCGAACCCCAAAGATGTGCAGTTTTTTTGGCAGATGCAGGAAGAGCCGCTGACCCAGGCAGAGTTAGTGGCCTTTTGCTCAACCCGACGACCGGGCATGGCTGCCGTAGATGACCCTATGCTACAGCCGATTCTGGCAGCCGGTACTCGCTGGGTCACAATTTTTGGCAAGTCCTGGGATTTGCATGTGACTGAGGGCTTGAAAACCACTCTGGATGAAAACTTAGCAATGATTTCCGACACGATCGCCTACCTGCGGGCTCAAGGTCGCCGTGTCATCTACGATGCCGAACATTGGTTTGATGGCTACAGGCGCAATCCTGAGTATGCTCTGGCAACCCTGCAAGCGGCGATCGCAGCAGGAGCCGAGTGGCTAACCCTATGTGACACCAATGGCGGCACTTTGCCCCACGACATTACCCAAACCACGCGAGAGGTAATGGCTGCCATCCGCACTACAACCGGTGACTTGCCCTCACCTCAACTGGGTATTCATACTCACAATGATGCTGGGACTGCTGTTGCCAACGCGATCGCCGCCGTTCTGGAAGGAGCCACTATGGTTCAAGGCACCATCAACGGCTACGGTGAACGATGCGGCAACGCCAATCTTTGCTCCCTCATGCCTAACCTGCAACTGAAACTGGGGTATCACTGCCTGCAACCCCAAAAGCTAGAGCAATTGACCAATGTCAGCCGCTTTGTGAGTGAAGTGGTTAACCTTGCGCCTGATGACCATGCACCCTTTGTGGGTCTTTCAGCCTTTGCCCACAAGGGCGGCATCCACGTTAGTGCAGTCGCCCGTAATCCTCTCACCTATGAACACATCCAACCGGAACAAGTGGGGAATCTGCGTCGCATTGTTATCTCTGATCAGTCTGGACTGAGCAACATCCTGGCAAAGGCACGTAGCTTTGGCATTGAATTGAATAAACACGACCCTACCTGTCGCCAAATTTTGCAACGTCTCAAAGACCTGGAAAGTGAAGGCTACCAGTTTGAAGCGGCAGAAGCCAGCTTTGAATTACTGATGCGCGAGGCCCTAGGGCAGCGCAAGCCTCCCTTTGAGGTCAAAGGATTTCAAGTTCATTACAATCGCCTGCCCGAAGCCGATGTCGATCACACTTCGTCGTTGGCAACAGTCAAGTTATCGGTGGCCGATCGCAATATTTTTGAAGGAGCCGAGGGTAACGGGCCTGTCTCTGCTCTGGATGCGGCTCTCCGCAAGGCATTAGTCAACGTTTACCCAGAAATCGACACCTTCCATTTGACCGATTACAAAGTGCGCATTCTCGACAGCGCCGCAGGCACCGCAGCCAAAACGCGGGTGCTAGTCGAATCGAGCAATGGTCACCAGCGCTGGACAACTGTGGGTGTGTCAGGCAATATCCTAGAAGCGTCCTACCAAGCTGTGGTTGAAGGGCTGGAGTATGGCTTGCTGCTGCAACGACAAGCCAAAGATGCCCTGACAACCACGTCTCCCTAGACAGTATTCTGGTGGATAAGCAGGCGAATAGGCGTGTGATAGCGCTACTAAGTGATTTTGGCTGGCAAGGTACCTACGTTGGCATCATGAAAGGTGCGATCGCTCAGGATGTTCTATTTGTGGCTATGGCTTGGTAGTTTTGAGGATACGCACTGGAATGAGTAAGGGTTTGCAATTTTGCAAATCTGCAAGCATGGGTTGCTATTGTCCAATAATCTTACCAACCAACAATAATTTGCTTGAATAGGAGGGCGATCGCCACGGTAGTAAGATGCTGGGGCAACAATCGCCAGAAGGATTGACGAGCAATTTTTTGGGTCAGGAGCAGGCTTAGCCCTGTACAGATCAACAGAGTCGTGCCTTGCAAAAAGGCCACTACTGCTGGGTGTGCTGTCCAAGTTGGCAAAGGTGCTGTAGTTTGCCAGCCTATTGTTGCTAGCGTTACAGGAACGACCCGACCTGCTTCACCCAGCCACAACCGCAGATAGTGCGCCAAACTGCCCCCCAGCACCAGTGGCAAATAACCGTAAGCCAGTTTGATAAAGCTGGTGGATTTGGCGGAGTGGTTAAGCCAGCGCACAAGCTGATGACCGAGTAGGGCGATCGCCCCTGGACTTGCCAACGCCAGTAACGAAACCCCTGCATGAGCTGCAAAATTTTCTAAATGCAGATTCCAGCCAAACTGGGCTTCCAATTCTGATAGGCGATGCAAAATCACCGCCCCAAACAGCAGAAATAGCAAACACACTTCCGCAGCCGTTGGCGTGTGGGTTGTCCACAGGTCAATACCAGGAGGCCGCAGATTCAGTTCTACCGATCGATGGGGGCACGCTTTTAGGCAGGTCATACACAGGACACAATCTCGGTTGTCCTGAAGTTGGGCGGGATGGGAATAGATAGGGCATCCACCAGTTTCTAATCCTTCTCCTTTGGCAGGGCCACCTTTGTAGCATTGGTAGGTGGTGCATGTGGCCGAGCAAATGCCCTGCTGAGCCCGCAGCTCTAGGATGGAAAGTTTAGCAAATAGGCCATTCATGCCACCGATCGGACACAGATAGCGACACCAAAATCGCCGCTCAAACAGTACCGAAAAGATCACAGCCCCCGCTGTAATTAGCAGCAACAAGCAACTGGACAGATAAGCTGTATCTTCTAGATGCCACAGTTCCTCCCATAGCAGAATGAGGCTAAACAGACCAAACAAAAACCATCCCCCTACCTGTTCGGCTTCTTGACGCGGCCAAGGCAGTAACTTGCGAGGAAACAGCTTTAGAGACAGGGCTTGCGCCAATTCTCCGTAAATCATGAATGGGCAAACCGCGCACCACAGCCGCCCAACAAACAAATATCCCACCAACACCAAAGGCCACCACCATGCCCAAAAAAAGTTCAGCATGACGTTTTGGTCACGATGTTGGGGGCCGAGGAACAGCACGGCCACAACGATCGCAAAAAAGCCCAGGGTAAAGCCGTAGTTGAGGCGATTGGGATACCACGGTTGCTTCAAAAACTGTCGAAATCCAGGGTAAATGTTGAGTAAATTGATCCGAAAGCGTCGGGCTTTGCTGCCTACTGCCCAAAACACTTCTTCCGTCAGTTCGGCAGCCCCTTCCGACTGAATAATTGCCCGTTCTACCAAGGTTTCTAGTTCTGTCAAGTTGCCAGGAAAGTCGTAGCTTTGTAAACGCCGGATGGCTTCAGGGGTCACCTTGGGCTTGGGCAGCCCCTTAGCCCGACTCAACAAGCTCAAGTAGTAATCTACTTGGGCGGCAATGTCAGCCTTACGTACCCGCACCGGAGCCAGTTTAATTTCATGACCAGAAAAGGATTTCTCCAGGGCGGGCAAAACTTTTTCAGTCACAAGAATGATGCGGGCTTCGCTATGCTGCACGGCTGCTGACTCGCCATCCCGTTCGATCGGGGTATATTCCTGAGTTTTGAGCAGGTGTGCCACCCGGTCATATAACCCTGGTGGCAAGTCTTGCACATTATTTAGCAATAGCGTCCCCTGTCCCAACCACGCCAGTAGACCTGGTTTACCACCTGATCGCCCAAACAACTCAGCCCCGCTCGCCTGTAGGGTTTCGCAGTTGACCTTAATCATCGGCTCCTTGCGATAGGTCGAACCAAAGTGGATCAACCCAGCCACATTATCCTTGTTTAGCCCCGGCTCACCGAAAATCATTACAGGTTGACGGTCTTGCGAGGCTTTGCGAATGGCTTGCCGCAGTTTAACCGCGTAACGACTAGAGCCAACAATGCCACGGCGAACTTTAGGTACCAGGTATGGTCGCAAAGCCAGTTGGCGATCGCGCTCGTAGTCCAATGCTGCGGTTACTTGCTCCAGTTCTGAGGCCAACTGTCGGGAAAAAAGTTGATTAATTTCTGGGTATTGCTGGGCGATCGCCAGCAGGTTGGCACGAGGTAGCATCCACAGTACACAGTCCGACAAGCTAATCGCTGTCTGTGCAACTGGTTGATCTAGTAACAATTCCTGCAAGTGCAGCACGGATCCTGGCAACAAACTTACTGCGGTGGCTGTGGAGGTGGGGTTAGTGTGATAACTTTCTAGCCGCCCCGATCGCAAAATATATAGCGCTAGGGCACAAGTATCCTCTAACACCAAGCGACGGTTTTCAGCTATGAAGGTCTCTTGCAGGGCGGCAGCGATCGCCCCCAACGCCTCCATCGACAGCGCTCCAAACAAGGTGTTTTGTTGCAACCAGTTCACTCGTGCTTCGGTCGGTTCCATCGGTTACCCCTCGCTGTGCCCTACTTCCATCCTCTACCAGAAAGCTCCTTTTTGGCGACAGCATGCATCAAGCAGGCAAAAAATGCTAAGTAAATTGCAGGTAGCGGTTTTGCCTTTGACCTTGCCAGTCAGAGGGAAAGGTAACGAGTTTTTACCAGGCTCTACAAGGGCAAAAGTTGTTCCAAGTGGCGAAAGTCTTTCGCAATTTCGGCTTGTAGCGATCGATTGTGCGGATCAGTCTGTAAAGCCTTTTTTAGGTAGTTACGCGCTTTAGTAGGCTGTTGCTGCTGGATCAAGTGCCGCCCCCAGCGCTGATAGGTAATGGCTTGCCACTGCACTACTTCAGGATCGTCAGTCATGCGGTGGCTAAGGGCTTCGGCTAGGGCGATCGCCCGCGGAAAGCGTTTTTCCTGTAGAAACTGCTGCAACTGTTCGTAGGCAACTTGTTTGAGGTGTTGCTCCCAGGATGATAACCGGGGATTCACTTGCAGGGTGGCGATCGCTTGACTAGGTTTAGCATCAGCGTAATTGCGATGAATAGGTCGAGATGCTGTTGGTTGCGGATCCACCCGATACAGGCGCATCAAATGCTTATAGGCATTGGTAATTTCTATAAACCGATCGCGGGCTTGATGATTGACTGCACTGACATCAGGATGATGCTGCCGCGCCAGTCGTCGATAGGCAGCTTTGACATCGCCAAAGGAGGCTCCTGCAGATAATCCTAAAACTTGATAACAGTCTGCAATGTTCATTGAGGCGGCTAGCGGCAGAGTTTCGACCATTCTGCCACTAGTCCATCAAGTTGACACAGCAAGTTGCTAGGGCGCGTCATCAATTAACAGTCAAACGTCTGAGGCATAGACCTTACCGCGCCCGCCTCAAAAACTAGGCTAGGGGCTGTCAGCTTTCCATCGTTGGGATGCTAGCTGGAATTGATCACAGCCCCAGTAATGAAGCAAGCGACTGCTAAAGGCTAAATTGTTGTCTCGATTACGCTGTCAATGAGACCGTAGTCCTTAGCTTCTAAGGCAGACATAAAGTAGTCGCGATCGGTGTCTTTCTCAATCTTTTCGATCGGTTGCCCTGTCCGCTGAGCCATAATCTCATTCAACAATTGACGAATCCGCAGGATTTCTTTTGCTTCAATTTCAATATCAGTAGCCTGACGGCGGCCTGTACCTCCCAGCGGTTGGTGAATCATAATCCGAGAATGCGGTAGCGCCAATCGTTTTCCCTTAGTGCCCGCAGTCAGCAGGAACGCTCCCATCGAAGCAGCAAGACCAACGCAAATGGTAACTACCTCAGACTTAATATGCTGCATGGTGTCGTAAATAGCCATGCCTGCCGTAACCGAACCACCCGGTGAGTTGATGTACAAGTAGATGGGTTTGTTTTGATCATCAGAGTCCAAATAGAGCATGGCCGCGATGATCGAGTTAGCGAGGGAGTCCGTCACCTCTTGTCCCAAGAAGATAATACGTTCCTGGTTGAGGCGAGTGTAAATGTCAATCCAGCGCTCATAGGGGCTGCCGGGAAGACGATAGGGGACACTGGGAATGCCGATCGGCATAGGAATGCTCCTGTAATGTAATTAAGTCAAGACGATGAAACTAGACAGCCGCAGCGATCGCAGTTGGCAAATCTTTGCTGCTTTCCAGTACTCGGTCAATCAGACCGTACTCCACAGCTTGCTGAGGCGTCAGATAAAGCGTGCGATCGGTATCACGAGCCAGTTTTTCCATTGATTGGCCAGTATTTCTAGACAAAATTTCCAGCGTGGCCGTCTTGTTAGCAATCACCTCTTTTGCCCGAATTTGGATATCGGTAGCTTGTCCTTGAGCGCCAGTACGAGGCTGATTCAGCACGATCGTCGCGTGGGGAAGACTAGCTCGGAATCCTTTAGTACCTGAGGACAAAATCATGGCGGCTGTGCCCATTGCCTGCCCCAGGCAAATGGTGTGGACTGGCGGTTTGATGTACTGTATCGTGTCACAGATGGCAAAGGCTTCGGTTTCATAGCCGATCGCATCACCGTCGTACCAAGAAGTTCCTGTGGAATTAATGTAAAAGCGGATTGGTTTTTCGGGATCCTCAAACTGTAGGTAAAGTAACTGAGCAATAATCAGTTCCGTCACATCAATGCCTACTCGCCGCTTGACATCATCGGAAGAAAAGAGCGGTAGCCCAAGGTAAATAATTCGCTCTTTGAGTAAAAGCGAAGGCATATCCGGTGGCGGAGTCCGGTAGTAAAAGTCTCCAGAGTAGGGAGATTGAACCGCTTGAATAGGTGAAGTCATAGCAGAATTTGCCCGAAACGAAGTGCCATAAACGGTTACACGTTTATCTATAGTAGCGTGGAGCCGAGTGGGATGGCGGCCACTAATTGAGCGTACTTGATTTATTGGGTTGGCAGGGAAACTGAGCTTAGATGCCTTTACTTTCTACCAGACAAAATCTAGTTGACGATTTGTGAACTTAATCCAGCAGAGGGGTTTACTCTACGATCGCTCTACGAAGATCGACACGATTCAGCAGTTCCCACAATAAACGCTACATATCCCTTGACTCTCTTAACTTGAGTTGTACTTTACTCCGTTGAGAGTTGCTTTATCCCAGGAAAAATAGCTAAAACTCTCTCCATCGATACACAGAATTAACAAGGCAGACCGGTATAGTATGCTAGTGCGATTTTAAGCCTATTTATGAATAGCTTTGTGATTTCAGCAAAGGCTTAAGGGCTAATCGTTTCTGTTTGTCGATTCACCTATAGAGCTTGGATGCCCAGAAAAAATTATGAATGTTACCCTACGCACATTTGAACAACTTAGTAGTATTCAGTTAGAGCATTTCAGCCTAATGCTAGCGCAAACACCTGTGCCTTTACCTGTACCAACGACCGTAGATGGCAATCCCCTAGCATCTCCTGTCAATCAAGCACTGACGTCTTTTGGTTTGGGTAGTTTAGGTCCCACTTTGGTTAATCTGATTGGGGCGATCGTCGTTTTTATTCTGGGTTGGATCTTGGCTGCCATTGTGGCTGGCGTAGTTAAAAATCTGCTCCGGCGCACGAATTTGGATAATCGGATAGCCCAATCAGTCTCTGGCACTGGTGTTGGGATTAATACCGAAGGTTTGCTCTCAAGCATTGTTTTCTGGACGATTCTGGTGCTTGCTTTAGTTGCAGCGCTAGACGTGATGCAGCTAAGAACCGTTTCGCAGCCGCTCAATAATTTTCTGGATCAAATTTTTGCGTTCTTACCAAAACTGGGAGCCGCTGGTCTTTTAGCCGCGATCGCCTGGGTTTTAGCCACTCTGGCCAAAACTGTTGTGACACGAGTTGCCAAATCTTTCAATTTGGATCGGCGGGTTGCACCCCCTGCTCCAGGTGAAGTGCGTGATGTGTATGGCAATGTGGGTCAGGCAACTTCAGAACCACCTTATGGTGTGTCAGGCGATGTTCGTCAGGTTGCAACTGCCACAGAAAAGCCATTTTTGTTAAGCGAAACGATCGGGAATGCGCTTTATTGGTTTGTTTTTCTATTTTTCTTACCCTTGATTTTGGGGGTTCTCGATTTGCAAGGGCCTTTACAGCCTGTGCAAAATCTGCTGAATGATGTGTTGGCGGCTTTGCCCAGGATCTTTAAGGCTGTTTTGATTGGCGCGATCGGCTGGTTGATTGCCCGCGTCGTCCGCGATATTGTGACAAATCTGTTGTCAGCAGCGGGTGCTGACCAAGTTGGTGCTCGGTTTGGGCTGCGCCGAACGGCAAACACGCAATCACTTTCCTGGCTGATTGGTACGATCGTCTATGTCTTGATCTTGATTCCGACTGCCGTTGCTGCCTTAGAAGCGCTTCAAATTCAGGCTATTTCCGCTCCAGCAGTGGCGATGCTGAATCAGATTTTGACGGCACTGCCCCAGGTGTTTACGGCAGCGTTGATCTTGGTTGCAGCTTATGCGATCGGACGGTTTGTGGCTGATTTAGTAACAAACATTTTGGCAGGGTTAGGATTCGATAGCATTTTCCAATGGATTGGTCTGCAACCACCACAAGCAAGGGTTGTAACACCTCCCACTGGGTTAGAGACTCCCGACTTAGAAGGTAGGACCTTGACCGACCAACGAGACCTAAGCGGTTTACCTACCCGATCGCCCTCAGAAATCGCTGGCATCGTTGCGCTGGTCGGGATTATGCTATTCGCGATTGTTGCTGCTGTCGATATTTTGAGAATTCCGGCATTGACCGAGATTGTGCGAGAACTAATTGTTGTTTTCGGCAGGATTCTCGTTGGTCTAGCCATTTTCGCCGTGGGACTATATCTGGCAAACACTGCTTACAACTTAATTCTTAGCTCTGGAACAAATCAGGCAAGAATTTTGGCACAGGCTGCCCGCATTGCCATTATTGTTTTGGTGACGTCTATGGCACTTCAGCAAATCGGTATTGCGACAGATATCGTCAACTTGGCGTTTGGTTTGCTTTTGGGTGCGATTGCCGTTGCGATCGCGATCGCCTTTGGATGGGGTGGGCGCAATGTAGCTGCTGCTCAGCTCGAAGAGTGGTTTGCTAACTTCAAGCGCAACAAGTAAAACCCCAGTTAAAAGCTCTCGCGACGTGAAGACGCGCTCAGAAGAAGATAGGAGGCAGAAGCTACTTATTCTGCCTCCTATTTACCTAGTACGCTTTATCAATTAGCGGTCAAACGTCTGCGGCATTACCCCTACTGAACCCACCTTAATAGAGGCTGTGACGTTCCATCATAAGGATTGTGGCTGGAATGATGGCGACCTTTAACCAAAACGCTCATTCTACATGGCTACACTGGCTTCGGGATAACTTCCCTATTTAGAGAGAATAATATTGAGT
>Ga0224722_1000693_pt1 | contig 19515 bp, 18 predicted proteins | sample Balambano_FR1_Me_FD_161646 | JGI IMG/M metagenome (GOLD analysis project Ga0224722, IMG submission 161646) | Freshwater sediment microbial communities from Lake Towuti, South Sulawesi, Indonesia - Balambano_FR1_MetaG | ecosystem: Environmental > Aquatic > Freshwater > Lake > Sediment | place... | reverse complement strand
GCCCCCATTACACCTGGCACAACCCCTCCCTCTACGAATACGGCTCCAGCAACCCGCCCCGCTCCGGCAGATCAAGCGGATACTAGCAGTCAGGGTGTGACCGATCTGCTGCGCCAGGCTTCTTCGTCAGGCAGCTTCAGCACGCTTGCTCGTGCAGTACAGGCGGCAGGAGTAGCAAATGCAATTCCGCAAACAGGCGGACAGTTCACCATCTTCGCACCGACGGATGAGGCATTCGCAGCGCTCCCGGATGGAACCCTGGAAAAACTGCTACAGCCGGAAAACCAGGCACTTTTGCGGCAGGTTCTTGCCTATCACGTTGTTCCCGGTACGGTCACATCTCAGCAACTGCAGACTGGAGTGGTTGACTCTTTAGGAGGCGGTCTGGCTGTGCGTGTTTCAGACGATCGCATCGTTGTGAATGATGCAAGCGTGATTCAGCCCGACATTCAAGCATCCAACGGTGTTATTCATGTGGTTAACCGAGTTCTGCTGCCTGAAGAACTGCGCCAGCAGCTCACCTCGCTCCAGTAAATTCTCCTAAATTCTCCCCGCTGAATTGGGGCGATCGAGCGTGATTCATAAATCATTTGACAATCACTCGATGGGGGCATTGGCAGCAGTCGCAACGCTAATCAAAACAGCGAATCTGCTGCTGGTTCCCTCGCCAACTGAGACAGCAGAGGACTTTGCCCGTTCCGCATTCCCAACATTTTTATTCTGTGTATTTCTGTTCCTAATTTTTCTTACATGACTTCTTCTGACATCACGGGGAAATCTCTGCTGCCAGGTGATTATCCTGTGATCGGACTTGAGCGGGGTGAGAGTAAACTTGTTTCTTTTAACGCACTTCTCATGATGAAATCAGCGATTTACAGCCTTATTCACTTCGCCAGCGTTGGAACTGCCCTTGTCGCTTTGACGATGCCTGCGTCTGCTCAAACCGTTACCGGAAGCGGCAGCACGATTTCAACGCCCGGATTCTCAAATTCTGCTGGCTTTGGCAATGTCAGCCCAGGAACAACTTCGACTGGAATTCCCCTTTCTCCGTTTGGCAGCAGCACGGCTGGAACCGTTAACGGCATTCCTCAAAGCAACTTTGGAACGATCGTAACGCCAGGAACGAATGCAACATCAACCCTCGGCGTTCCGAATCCGGCTCTTGGCGCACCACCAACCACAGGGGCGATCGGAACAGCGGGTGTATCGAATCCGAGTGTATCAAATTCAACAGGCACCTTTCCCGGAGTGCAAACTGGAACTGTTCAGCCTGGAACCACAACGACAACAGGTTTTCCCAGTACAACAGGCGTGTTGGGGACAAACGGATTTCCGGCAAATACTGCGCCGCTCGGTCCGACCAATAACAGCACGTTCAGCTCACCGAGTTTCAACGCACCAGCCTTCGGGACACCCGCAGGAGCGGCTCCTTTTGGAACACAGGGTGTAGGAACCCAAGGGACACAAAGTACAGGCATTCAAGGAACCGGAGCTCCGGGATTTGGTGTACAGCAAGGTGTCGGAGCGCAGGGCGTCGGAACGCAAGGGATTGGAACAGGTCTCAACACACAAGGGGCTGGAACAGGGGTTAATACACAAACCTTTGGAACCCCAGGACTCACTGCACCCGGAGTGAACAGTACTACAGATGCATTGGGTAATCCTGTCAATTCCGAAAGTGAAGTGAATCGTGGATTAAATTCAAGTGGAGTTGTAGAACAAACGAACACAGGTTCAATATCGCCTGGGGTCAGTCCAGGAGTACAGGCTCCGTTAACTGGAGTTACGAATAGCACTACATTCCAGCAATAGCTGCAAGAGAGGGCTGGATACGCCAAAAGATACAGGTTTTCACTCCTTTAATTCAGTTCACTATGAATACAGGTGTGAGAGCCAATCGGAGCAAAGTTTTTCTTTTGATAGCATCCATCGGACATCAAAAACTGGAGCACAAGTATGGCAGATCAATCACTGCAAACAATGGATTTAGATGCAACGATCGCAGCTCTTCAGCAAGGAGTTACCTCAATTCCATTAGATGAAGCTGTCGCAATTATCGAAGCCTGGCAAAGTCAGCTACAGGGACACGATTTGGCAGAAGACCTGGGCGAATTAAAGGCGGCGCTGCAAAACGGCAATTCCGGTCAAATTTCTGAGCTGTTAATTGACATCGGTGAAGATACTTCCGGTTCTTCCAGTGCGGCTCCCAGTGATATTACTTCTAAACTTCAGCAGCTTGGTCAACTGCTCTATCAAGCAGGTCATGCAATCAAATAGCCTGATTTTTTGAATTTGTAACGTTTTCTAGTCATCTGGGGTTTTAAGCCCCTTTTTTAATGCTTTTTCAAGGATCGATCGCGTACTGAAATTCAAAGACGATCGATTGCGCTTGCTCTCATATCGACCGCTCATATCGACCGATCTATAATGCGTCGTATTACGTTAACAAAGCAGACAGAAAAAAGTTTCAATCAGGGGTTCGATGTCAAGAAGCTGCAGATTCTGGTGTCAAATTTTGCGAGTGAGGAGAAAGTTATGGAGAAACAAACCTTGAAAAAAGCAGGGACGATCGCGGCTGGAATAGCACTATTCGCGATTCCTGGTTATCAGCTCGTGTCGTTCGCGGCAGCCCACACTGAGAAGTCGATTTTCGTTCAGGCTCAGGCGACCCTACCCGAACCTTCACCCTCTGCAACTCCTGAATCTGAAGAACCGCTTGAAGCTCCCTACGTGCCAACGCCTCAAGTTGTCGTTGACCAGATGCTGGCAATGGCAGAGATGGGACCCAATGATGTCATTTACGATCTGGGAAGTGGAGACGGCAGAGTCGTGATTACTGCTGCACAAAGGTTTGGCGCACGAGGCATCGGCATTGAGATTGACCCAGAACTCGTGGCGCAGGCAACCGCAAATGCTCAGGCAGCAGGAGTCAGCGATCGCGTTCAATTTCGAGAAGAGGATCTGTTCACAGCAGATTTTCGGGATGCAACGGTCGTAACGCTTTATTTGCTGCCCGACGTGAATCTGCGGCTGCGCCCAATTTTGCTGACTCAGCTCAAGCCCGGAACGCGAATAATTTCTCACAGCTTTAATATGGGCGACTGGGAGCCTGAAGAAGTCGAAGTGGTGCGGGGACCCAGCAAACTGCACATTCTGTATAAATGGACAGTTCCCGAAGTCGTTCCACCCGAATTGCTGACACCATAATCGGCAGTATTCTCTGAGGTTTTTCCGCTTGTTTTTCCCTTCTATAGATCAGCTCATCAACTTTTATGTGCTGAATTTGGCACTGTAGAAATTGTCAAGCGTATCGAAAACAAAGGAACACCCTCAATCGGAAAAACATCTGCCAAAGTTTTGCTCCTTTTATCTCTCTTTTCGATAAGATTTGAGGGGCAATTTTCATAGCAAACATTCCGCCGCAGCAGACGATGGCAGACGCATCTCAAAAAGACACAGGGCAGAAAGATCAGCAGCACCCGCTCTGGGGAACCGATCGCGCGATCGTCAACATTCTCCTGGAGGGTGAACCCACCGATTACAACCTGGCAGAGCTGGCGCGGCTGCGGATTCGGTATGACGGATTTCCGGGTGCGCGGGATATTCAGAAGGATCTCGATCGTGCCCTGGAGCGGTGGGAAATGACCGAGGAAGAATTGTTTGCCCGGACGCGGCAGATTCATCAGGTAGCTCAGGTCTATCGCGGACGCGGATCGCAGCGCGAGGACTGGAGCTAGGAAAACCAGAGTTGAACTGGGGCGATCGCTACTGAATAAACACGTCGTAGACCGACAGCAGCACCTCGACCACAATCAGAACGACAACGTACCACTCCACTCGTAAACCCGTATTGTGCTGCAGCAGATCCAGCACCGTTTCTGCAGTTTGGGTAATTAGATTGAGCTTGCGTTCGAGTGCCTGGTGGCGTTCGCGAATCTCGTATTCGTCTTCCAGGCGCAGATACATGCGCTCCAGCTCAGGGGCATCCCAGAGCAGATCGGGCTTGTCGGTAATTTCGACCCGACCCACCATCTTGTGCTGAATCGAAAGCGTTCTGCCCAACTGTCGCAGTAATTCCTTACCCCAGCGTTCGTCTTTGGTCGTGCGCTGAAGTCCGTCGGCTAAGGGTTCAAGCTGGTCGAAAATACGGGCGGTTCCTGACTCATAATGTGCCAGAACCACGCTTTTTGCCAGCACTTCCGCTACGATTTGCAGTCGTTCGATGCTCAAATCCTGCACCCAGATCACGCCATTTTCGACGCGCCCACCGCCCACTACGTCAAGCTGGAGGACGGCTTCTTCCGTTTCGGGCTTAGAAAAAGGCTGAGTCACAAACGGCTTTAGATTATTTAAGAAGGATGCTTCCTCAACTGGGCTTAGTCCAAACAGGGCGATCGCTCCGTAGCGAAAGAAAACCGTGCAGCCCTGCTCACCTGCCGGAACCACCAGCGGCAGTTTGCCCAGATAATCTGTCGTTTCTAGTGCTTTGAGTTCCAGACTTTCGCCCAGAAATATGGCACGCGCTTTCAGCGTTACTGTGTTTGTAAAAAGTTGTTTTTGCATAACTTGATTATGAAGCCTTTCCCTTCAGTACGGAAAAGCGTCAGTCGGGAAGCTCCTGCACCCACGATCGCAAAACGCGCAGCGCAGCCGCTAGGCTCATCGAGTCGCTTTGCTCCAGAAATTGCTGGATGCGATCGGCAGGAAGAAAGGGAAAGTGGAGGCTATGAGACTGCTCAACGTAGCCTGAATCTCGCAGATGATAAATATGGAGTTTGCCTTTGAGGACATCATCACCTGCAGTAGTCAGGTATCGCCAAACTTCAGGGATTCCTAGCGTGGCATAAAGCGGCAGTTTTTCGATCGTACTTTTGGTCAGCGAGACTTCCAGCAACACATCGGGCGGCGGCTCGGCAGGCAGCAGAATCGCAGGTTTGCGCTGCTGAGGTGCATTTGCCTGAAGATAATAACCTGTGTCGGTTTCCGTCGCGTAGCCATACTCCGGGTGCTTCAGCAGCACGGGCGCGATCGTCGTCAGGGGAATTTGCTTTTCTTCTGATAGAACAAGCAGCAGCGACTCGATCAGCTTACTGCATCGCTCGTGGGCATCGATCGGGGTCATCATTTCCAGCTTGCCCCGACAGTAGGTAAGCCGAGTTTGCCGCTTTGCACCAAGTTCTTTTAGGAGCTGCTCATACTGCTCCCAGTTCACATCTTGCAGGACGACCCGTTGTTCGGTTGCGATCGGTTTTTTGGGCATAGATAGACCCTGAAAGATACATGAATTTAATTGCCTTCCATTTAATTGCCTTCCAGTGGAGTAGCTGAAACGCTGCGCTCACTTCTCACCCGCCACCAGGCAAGCATAGTACTGGCAATAAAAATACTGGAATAGGCTCCGGCAGTAAAACCGATGATCAATGCCAGCGCGAAGTATTTTAGCGTATCGCCGCCCAGGAAAAAGATCGCTGTCAGGGGTAACAGTGCCGTCAGCGTTGTGTTGATCGATCGCGCCAAAGTTTGATTAACCGCATCGTCCACAATTTCGTTGATCGATCGATCGCCGTCAATCTGTTTGGTTTCTCGAATGCGATCGTAAATGACCACCGTATCATTAACCGAAAAACCCACGATCGTCAGCAGCGCCACGATAAATAGACTGTCTACCTCAATGCCCAGCACTAAACCCAAAATGGCAAAAACGCCAGCCGTAACCAGCACATCATGAAACAGCGCGACGATCGCAAATACGGCAAAATCTGGCTGAAAGCGAAAACCCACGTAGACCATGATGCCGACAAAGGACAGCATCAGTGCCAGCAGTCCGGAGGTGAAAAGCTGTCGTCCGACCGTCGGACCCACCGTATCGATCTGGGTTTTTTGCGGATCGAATGCGCCCAATTCCTGCGATAGGGCATCTTGAAGCTGGGCACGCTGATCGGGGCTGAGAAAAGAGGTTCGCAGGGAGACGGCTTGCCCATCCTGCCCCACAATCTGGATGCTGCTGTTTGCCAGATTTTGTGAATCCAGCACCTGACGCACTTTTGCCGGATCGATCGGTTCAGCACAGGCATTGGGCTGGGAGCAGTCACGTTCGAGCTGCAACCGAGTCCCTCCCACAAAGTCAAGGCTAGGACGCAGCGGCGCACCAAACTGCTGCCAGGAAATCAGCATAGCAATCAAACCCGCCAGAATTACGGCTCCAGAAATTGCCCACCAGATCGATCGCTGTTGAATGACTTTCAGTGTCATGACGTTTTTTCGGCTTGAAGAGAAGGAGAAGCAGAGAGATTGGGACAATACCAGTTCGGCTTTCGCAGGCTGGGCAGGGTCAATGCCAGCAAGAGCAGCGTGCGGCTACAGGTGAGTGCCGTAAACATGCTCACACCAACACCCAGTGCCAGGGTTAGAGCAAAGCCACGGACTAATCCCGCTCCCAGCCAGAAAAGGGCAGCACAGGCGATCAAAGAGGTTACGTTACTGTCGAGAATGCTGGAGAAGGCGCGATAAAAGCCAGACTCAACCGATCGATACAGGGTTTTGCCTGCTTTGAGTTCTTCGCGGGTTCGCTCAAAAATCAGCACGTTTGCATCGACTGCCATGCCGATACTGAGAATAAATCCGGCAATTCCCGGCAGGGTGAGCGTCACGCCGAGCAGGTCAAAAATTGCCAGGGTAAACAGGGCATAGAGCAGCAGGGCAATGTCGGCGATGAGTCCCGGCAAACGATAATAAACCACCATAAAAACCAGTACCAGCAGCAGTCCGGCAACTCCGGCATAGATACTGCGCTGAATGCTGTCCTGTCCTAGCGTTGCGCCCACGGTGCGATTTTCAACCACCTCGACCGGAACGGGTAACGCCCCACCCCGAAGCTGCACAGCAAGGTCATTCGCGGACTGAGTATCAAAATTGCCGCTAATGCTGGCTGTCCCGCCCGTAATTCCTGTTTCGGCATAGCGAGCATCGACAACCGGGGCACTCAAAAGCTGCTCATCCAGAAAAATGCCCAAGCTGCGTCCGGTTCCGGCAACGTTTTTGGTTAATTGGGCAAACTGTTCTGCGCCTTTGTCGTTAAACTCCAGCACCACTTCCCAGGAATTTCCTGCCTGGCTCAAGGGTTGTGGGTAAGCATTTCTGAGACTGTCGCCCGTGAAGCCCGTTTTGTCAAATAAGCCTGCGATCGCCTGGTTGCTGCGATCGATCGCTTCTCGATTCTTCTGAATTGCTTCCTGATCATTGCCCTGGCTGAGCGCTGCCTGCTCCTGAAGCAAGCCTCGCAATACCTGATATTCAATGCTCAACTGTGCTTCTGTTCCGGGTCGCTGCTGCCGGAAGTCAAGCTGTGCTGTGCCGCCCAAAACTCGCTCTGCCTGAGCCGGATCGCTAACGCCAGGAAGCTGCACGAGAAGCTGGTTTTCTCCCACCGTTTGCACCACAGCTTCCGAAACGCCCAGACCGTTAATCCGGTTTTCAACAACTCGCTTCACGCCATCAAGCTTTTCGGGCGTAATTTGAGGCACAGCTTCAGTGGTTTTGACCTGAAGTGTGATCTGAGAACCGCCCTGCAAGTCTAGCCCTAGGCGAATTGGCACTTTGACCAGCACGACGATCGCGGCGATCGCCAGCACAACTATGAAAGCGAGAATGGAACGTTGTCTGCCCATATTGACCTGTATCGGTAGCCCATGCAACATGATAGCTGCATTTCTGGTGGATTCGCCTGAGTCTTTCCGGAAGAGCGATTCAGATCGATCGCCCCTTTAATAACTTTGAAAAAAGGACTTTGATAAAGACTTTGATAAGAAAGACAGTGAGCCAGCCGCAGGTGTGACAGGTCACTCATTATTCTCCCACTTTTGATATAAGATGCTATCGATAGTCTGTTTTGTGCTGTAAAGACCCTAGCTATCAAGGCAAGTACACAGCCAACAAGGATCGAATGATCCAATTGACGATCTGATTTAGAGGATGAACATCATGGCTTACGAACTGGCTCCGCTTCCCTACGATTACAAAGCTCTGGAACCCCACATTTCCTCCGGTACGCTGGAGTTTCACCACGACAAGCACCACGCTGCTTACGTCAACAACTACAACAAAATGGCAGCCGAGCAAGGAATGGCAGATAAGCCGATCGAAGAAGTGATCGAAGCATCCTTCAATGGTGATGCTGCTAAAAGCCAGAGCGGGCTGTTTAACAATGCAGCGCAAGCCTGGAACCACACTTTTTACTGGAACTGCATGAAGCCGGGCGGTGGCGGCACTCCCACGGGCGCACTGCTTGACAAAATCAATGCAGATTTCGGCAGCTACGATGCGTTCAAGGAGCAGTTTGTGACCGCTGGAACCACTCAGTTCGGCAGCGGCTGGGCATGGCTGGTGCTGGACAACGGCACGCTTAAAATCACCAAAACCCCCGATGGTGTGAATCCGCTGGCGATGGGTCAAACGCCGCTGCTGACGATGGATGTCTGGGAACACGCCTATTACCTGGATTACCAGAATCGTCGCCCCGACTATGAGAAGGCGTTCATTGAAAATCTGGTGAACTGGGATTTTGTGGCGCAAAACCTGGCAGCGGCGGCTTAGGATTGCAGCTTTGATCGGGATCTAACCAGGATCTATTCAACTGTGGAGCGGGTGTCCACTTAGACTAATTAGACTGAACAAACAGGATGCCCCTCCACGGATTTTCCCCTATAGATTTCCCTCCCATAGTAGTTGTCACGCTCTAGCGTTTGCTGCCGCGATCGCCTCAACTATCCGTAAGGCACTGACACTCCTTACTATCAGCACTGGTAGCCAGGATCAGCACTGCTAGCTAGGATCAGAGCAGACCTTGCGAGTATCCTAATGACTGCCGCTAAACCGTCTGAACCGCTCATTCTCCCTGACGATGCCTATAATCAGGCTCTCGTTGCTCAGGTACATCCCCTCGATTGGCAGAATCCAACGCCTGAAGCTTGCTATGACCTGGTTGTAATTGGTGCAGGAACGGCTGGACTCGTCGTAGCGGCTGGGGCGGCTGGATTGGGACTGGGGTTGAAAATTGCCCTGATCGAGCGGCATCTCATGGGCGGCGACTGTTTGAACGTGGGCTGCGTGCCGTCGAAAAGCCTGCTGCGATCGTCCCGCATGGTCGCAGACCTCCAGAAAGCATCAGGTTATGGCATTGCAGTTGGTGAACCCACCGTCGATTTTGCTGCCGTGATGGAGCGGGTACGGCGGATTCGATCGCAGATTAGCCCCAATGACTCTGCTCGTCGGTTTCAGTCGCTGGGGGTGGATGTGTTTCTGGGTGCGGCAAAGTTTTCAGATAGAAATTCGCTGACGGTTTCAGGTGAAACGCTTCGCTTCACAAAAGTGGTTATCACGACGGGCGCAAGAGCCGCAGCTCTCAAAATTCCTGGACTGGAAACCGCAGGCTATTTGACGAATGAAACGGTATTCAACCTGACCGATCGACCCGATCGGCTGGCGGTGATTGGCGGTGGTCCGATCGGCTGTGAACTGGCGCAGGCATTCCGGCGATTTGGCTCAGAAGTGTTGCTCCTGGAGCGCGGTACGCAGCTTTTGTCGCGAGAAGACCCGGACGCAGCCGAGATTGTTCAGCAGGTTTTCCAGCAGGAAGGGATGCGGCTTGTTCTGAATTGTGAAGTCCACAAAGTTGAGCCAACGGCAGCGGGAAAGGTGATCACCTATTGCAGCAATGGTCAGGAAAGTGCTGTAACAGTCGATGAAATTCTTGTCGGGGCAGGCCGCGCACCAAATGTGGAAGGGTTGAACCTGGAGGCGATCGGCGTAGAGTATGACTTGCAGCAGGGCGTGCGGGTGAATGACTATCTGCAAACAACAAATCCCAAAGTTTATGCAGCGGGGGATGTCTGCATGAACTGGAAATTTACCCATGCTGCTGATGCTGCTGCCCGGATTGTGATCAAAAATGCCTTGTTTACTCCATTTGGCATCGGGCGATCGAAGCTAAGCGACCTGGTCATGCCGTGGGTGACCTATACCGACCCAGAAGTGGCGCGAGTTGGCTTATCGGTACAGGAAGCCCAAAAGCAGGGGATTGCCACTGACACGATCGCCATTCCCCTGGAGAAAATCGATCGCGCCATCACCGACGGCGAAACCGAGGGCTTTGTCAAAATCCATTACCAACGCGGAGCAGACCAAATTTTGGGGGCTACAATCGTAGCAAAGCACGCCGGAGAAATGATCAGCGAGATGACTACGGCGATCGTGGCAAAGGTTGGACTGAGCAAACTCTCCAGCGTGATTCATCCCTACCCGACGCAGGCAGAAGGGATCAAAAAAGCCGCAGATGCCTATCGCCGTACCCTGCTCACTCCTCGATCGCAGGCTCTCCTGAGCATTCTTCATCGATTAGCCCGTTAATTAGCCCATTGATCAAGCAGCAAATCGCAGCAAAAAGCTGACTGAAAGATGCAGTTAGAGGGTCGGTTAGTAGACAGTTCAGCCGCATGAAGATTTTGGCGAGCCATTGGCACAAGGTCAGCGAGATTGCTGTCTTAAACACAGTAGATTCTATGGAGAAGCCTCATATTAAAGGCTAATCTGCTCTCGTTTTTCGCTTCTCGGTTTCCCCTCATCCGATCGGGTGAAGCCGAAAAGACGATGTCTTTCACCTGTCACTGGCTAACACTGAAGAGATACGGTTTAAGCCGTATGCCATTTTGATTAACTTCCTTCGTTTGACATGGCTTCGATCGCTCGCCGCAACCTATTTGAAGACATTCCTCGCTTTCTGGTAGCGCAAGCTGGGATCATGTTCGCGGTGAGCCTGGTTACGATTCAAGTTGGCGTTTTGAATGGGTTTGTTCGTTCAGTGGGATTGCTGATCGATCGCTCTACAGCCGATATCTGGGTCGCAAACCAGGACATGGTTGAGCAAGAATTGACGCTGCCTTTGCCTGCCAGTCTTTTGTCGCAGGCTCAGCAAACTGAGGGGGTTGATCGAGCAGAAGCGCTTTCCTTAGGCGGCGGCATCTGGCGCAGTCCACAGGGCGAGATTAGCTCGGTTCGCATCTTTGGCTTCGATCCAAACGGTCAACTCTTTAACAATTTTGAGATGGTGTCTGGCAACCTCAAAGACGTGCAGCAGCCTTATCAGGTGATTGTCGATCGCAGTCGGCTGGATAGCCTGGATGTGCAGCAAGTTGGCGATACAGCAACGATCGGTTCTTTGCCCGTTACAGTGGCTGGCATCACCCGCGATTCTCAGTCGATCGCTGCAAGTGCCTATTTATTCACCTCCCTCGAAAATACAAAAGCTTACGCGACCGGGAACCGAACTGCGAATTTAGACTGTCGTATTAACAATGGACAGTTTTTCTGCAGCAACGTTTATGAGTCTTCGCCACAGAACAGTGCGGTTCAACCCAGCCCTCTGGTAGCGAATGATCCCATTAGCTATATCCTGGTGCGCGCCGAGGCTGGACAAAACCTGAGCCAGCTCAAGCAGCGACTGGAAACCACCCTTCCCAATACTCGTGCCTACACCCGCACCGAAATGGCAACCCAGACCCGCAGCTACTGGGTCGGGCGAACCGGAATTGGATTCATCCTGGGATTGGGAGCAACAGTGGGTGTCATTGTTGGCATGGTGATTGTGGGACAGATTCTTTATTCTTCGGTTTCTGACCACATCAAAGAGTTTGCCACGCTGAAGGCAATGGGCGTTGCCGATCGCGTTATCTACAGCATTATCATTCAGCAGTCTCTTTGGATGGCAGTTCTAGGCTACTTCCCCAGTCTGGCACTCTGCTGGGGACTGGGCACCTGGACTTATGCCACTCAGGGCATTGCCATTTTAATTACACCACTCACTGCTGCGGGTGTTTTTGGCATCACCGTTTTAATGTGCGTTGGGTCTGCCCTGTTTGCAATTCAAAGAGTAACCCGCGTTGACCCAGCGATCGTGTTTAAATCGTAAATCTGCTTCAAGCAAGGTGTGATAATGAGGATAGATGTTAAAGAATATGAACAACGATAGAGGGCTGCGATTGATAGGTTTTTTCATCTCCGTTTTCATCGTCCAAGGCATTCCCATTCAGGTGTTTACCTTTAGCATTTGAGATTCTCTCTGTGATCCCATCGATTCGTTCAGAAGACACTTTCCGAATTGTCCATCTGTCCAGGTGAAGCTATCTCAACGTCTAGCCTGGTTTCGGTCTCGCTTTTGTTTATCCTCCACACCCTGTCGGGCTTCATTGTTGTTTCTCAGTGCAGTCCACTCTGTTCCCGCCCACTCACTCAACGCTTACAGTTAAGATGACAGCGACTCGCGTTAATTTTGAAGTCAATGCTACGGAATCATCGAGAGGATTGTCGCCCATTCGCAATGTTGGGCTGGAAACCCACCGGGTTGGAGGAAAGGCGATCGTCGTCCGCGATGTTGAAATGGTCTTTAAGAATGGTTTACAGTCCTATCACGCGCTGAAGAACATCAATCTCGATATCTATCCCGGTGAAATTCAGCTCTTGATGGGTCCGTCCGGCTCTGGTAAGACGACCCTCCTCTCAATTTTGGGGGGAATTCTGAAGCCAACCGAGGGCAATGTTTCGCTTTTGGGAACCGACCTTACTCGTATGAACCGATCGCAGCTTGCTCAGTTTCGACTGAAGCACATTGGCTTTATCTTCCAGGAATTTAATTTATTTCCGGCTCTCAGTGCGCTGGAAAATGTGGAACTCGCCCTTAATTTCAAAGGCATCAAAGGACGACATGCTCGTCAGGAAGCTAGCTCGCTGCTAGATCAGGTCGGTCTATCTGACAAAGCCAGAAACCTGCCGCGTGATCTTTCGGGAGGTCAAAAACAGCGAGTGGCGATTGCCCGTGCTCTGGCAGGCAATCCGCAGTTTATTTTTGCCGATGAACCAACGGCTGCTCTCGATTCCCACAGCGGTCATGCAGTCATCACGCTGCTGCGAAAGCTGGCAAAAGAAGCGAACCGCACTGTCGTCATGGTGACGCACGATCCCCGGATTATCGACGTTGCCGATCGCGTTGCCTCACTAGAAGACGGGATGCTGGGCGAGGGTCATGCAGCGAGCAGCCCAATCTGGCAGTTTAGCTAACGCTTTAGCCCCCGATTTGCGCGTCTAGAATAGCAGCGGCTTTGTCCTGTTCATCCTGGACGCGCGACTCCAAAAACATTTTTCTTGATTTTTCTCGCATCCCTCGAGCAAGAGATTCTTTCTAACGCTCAGCGTATCTTAATAAACCTGCGCTTCTACATAAAGACTCAACGAGTCCGGATCAATCGCATCGCCCATTCTCAGTAGAAATGCTTACAATCTCAGTGGAATGATTCCGCTCAGATGCAGCAGGGGCAGGCATACATGAACAATATTGGAGTTGTGGCGATCGGTCGCAATGAAGGAGAACGGCTGATTCGCTGTCTCAATTCCCTGATTGCCCAACTTCCCGCAGGCATGCCGATCGTTTATGTTGATTCGGGTTCTACAGACGGCAGTGTAGCAGCCGCTCAGGCATTGGGCGTACAGGTCGTTGAACTGGATCTGTCGATTCCCTTCACAATGGCACGCGGGCGCAACGCCGGATTTCGCTATTTGATCGAGCAGTTTCCAGACATTCAATCTGTGCAGTTCATCGACGGCGACTGCGAACTGCTAGAAGGATGGATCGAGCAAGCCGTTTCTTTTTTGGACAGCAACCCCCAGCTTGCGATCGTCACCGGACGCCGACTAGAGCGATATCCAGAAGCCTCGATCTACAATCTACTGGCAGACCTAGAGTGGAACACGCCCGTGGGAGAAGCAACCGAGTGCGGCGGCGATATTCTGGCACGGGTCAGCGCAATTCGGGAAGTCAACGGCTATAACGAAAGCCTGATCGCCGGAGAAGAACCCGATATGTGTGTGCGGCTGCGCCAAAAAGGATGGAAAATCTGGCGCATTGACGTAAAAATGACGCTGCACGATGCTGCGATGACGCGCTTCAGCCAGTGGTGGAGACGATCGGTTCGAGGGGGCTGGGCGTTTGCTGCAGGAGCCGCCATGCACGGTCGTTCGCCCGATCGGTTTCGAGTCCGAGAATATCGCAGCGGCTGGCTGTGGGGCTTGATTGCACCGATTCTTGCGATCGCGCTTCTTCCCTTGACCAGAGGCTTCAGTCTGCTGCTGCTGCTGGGCTATCCCTACCAGATCTACCGCATCTATCGCTATCGCCGTAGTCTCGGAGATGCTGCTGATGCCGCTCGTCTCTACAGCGTTTTCTGTGTCCTGTCCAAGTTTCCTCAGGCGATCGGACAAATGAAGTATTGGCTGCAGCGATGGCGGGGCAAGCAGGCAACGCTGATTGAGTATAAAGCTCCAGGTCGGCAGGGGCAGCAAGAGCAGCAGGCGGCGGAGGTCTAACGATGCAAATTTTGATTACAGGCTCGTCTGGATTTCTAGGTCGCTATGGGGTGGCAGAAGCACTGCGGCAGGGCTATCGTGTGCAGGCAGGGGTGCGATCGATCGCATCTGCACAGCAGCTCTCCTGGGCAACCCATCCGGCGGTAAACCTTGTGCCGCTTGACCTGCAGCAGCCAGAGCAGATCAGGGCAGCCGTGGCAGGAGTAGACGCGGTGATTCACGTCGCGGCAGTCCTGCAGGGGGATTATCACACCCAGTATCAGGGTACGGTCGTCGGCACAGAAAACTTGCTGGCTGCAATGACGGACGTTGGGGTGCGTCGCTGCGTGGGCATCAGCACTTTCTCGGTGTATGACTACTGGAATCAGGCGATCGGCACAACGATTCAGGAGGATTCCCCGATCGAATCCCACCCGGAATGGCGCGATGGCTACGCTCGAACCAAGCTGATGCAGGAAAACCTGCTGCGGCAGTTTGGTCAACAGGGCGGACAGGTGACAATTTTGCGTCCGGGCATTATTTATGGACGCGACCATCTGTGGCATGCCAGCCTGGGGCTAAATCTGAAAAATCGTCTCTGGCTGAAAATTGGCGCAAATGCAGAATTGCCTCTGATCTACGTAGAAAACTGCGCAGCAGCGATCGTCTCAGCCGTGAATTGTCCTGAAGCGATCGGTCAAACGCTGAACCTGGTCGATGACGATCGCCCGACTCAAACCGAATATCTTCAGAGGCTTCTGCCTCATTGCAATCCAAAACCTGTCACCCTTCCCGTAAGCTGGAGCTTGATAAACGCGGCAGCTCAACCCCTGTGGCAGGTTAGCCAAACGCTGATGAACGGCAAGCTGAAACTGCCGGGACTTCTGATTCCCCCGCGCCTGCACGCTCGCTTTAAGCCGTTTCGCTACAGCAATGTTCAGGCAAAAACTGTTTTGAACTGGCAGCCCCGCTATTCCCTTGATGCGGCGATCGATCGCAGTACAGGCACGCTCGACCTGCTGACCGTTCAGCCTAACCCCACGCCTTCTGTTAGCCGTAATTCTGAGCTGTAATTCCTGAATTAATCCTATTCCTGAATCAGTAGACCTATGCGAATTGCCTACATGACCGGGGAATACCCCAGAGCCACCGATACTTTTATTCAGCGCGAAGTGGCAGCCCTGCGCGACCAGGGAATTGAGGTGCAAACTTTCTCGGTGCGGCGAACGGGCGATGAGCATCTGGTCGGACCAGAACAGCGAGCTGAGCGAGAACGCACAACCTATCTGCTGCCGCCCAAACCTGTGAACTTGGTGCGATCGCATCTTTCTCTGTTAGGTCGATCGCCTGCTCGCTATCTGGAGGCAATTAAGCTTGCCTGGTCTACTCGACAGGCGGGAATCAAAGGCACGCTATATCAGGCGTTTTATTTTCTAGAAGCAGGAATTCTGGCGCAGCAGATTCTCGATCGGCAAATTCAGCACCTGCATAATCACTTTGCAGACTCAAGCTGCACGGTTTCAATGCTGGCAGCGGCACTGGGTGGCTTTACCTTCAGCCTGTCGATGCACGGGCCTTCGATCTTCTATGAGCCGCACCGCTGGCGGATCGACGAAAAAATTAAGCGAGCACTGTTCGTTTGCTGCATCAGCCATTTTTGCCGCAGCCAGGGAATGCTGTTTGCGCCGATCGATCGCTGGGAGCGGATGCACATCGTTCACTGCGGGGTTGATCCGTCGCTGTTTCAAATGGTGACGCACACCCAGCCTGGCTATCGCCTGCTCTACACGGGTAGGCTTGCGGCTGCGAAAGGACTGCCGATTCTGCTGCAAAGTCTGGCGCGATTAAAAGCATCCCATCCGGATCTGGTATTGACGATCGTTGGGGATGGAGCCGATCGTGCCAGTCTGGAAGCAATGACGCTGGATTTAGGAATTACAAATCACGTTAAATTTGTTGGCTACAAGTCGCAGGCAGAAGTGCGGCAACTTATGCAGCAAACGGATGTGTTTGTGCTGCCCAGTTTTGCTGAGGGCGTTCCCGTGTCGCTGATGGAGGCGATGGCGGCAGGCATTCCAGTAGTGACGACGCAAATTGCAGGCGTGAGTGAACTGGTGGAAAACGGGGCAAGCGGCTATCTGGTTCCCCCTGGAGATGTAGAGCTGCTTGGCGATCGCATTCAAACCCTGCTGAACAATCCAGAACTTCGCACCGCTTTCGGGCAAGTGGGACGGGCAAAAATCGAAGCTGAGTTTGATATTCGTCAGGAAGCGGCTTGGCTTTGCCAGATTATGACGGCTGCGCTTCAGGGTCAGGTCGAGGCAATTCGCCCTGTCACAAAAACAGCCGAAGAAACTGCCTCAAGTCAAGAAGCGGAGATGTTGAGCACAACATAACTTCGATGCTTCTCTCTGAGTCTTGTTGTGGGATAGACATCTTGCCTGCTCGCCTGAAGAGACGAGATGCCGATCCCACAAACAACCTACTTCTCAAAGACGCGAACTAAGGCAGCGGAAGCAGGTTTTGTCCCTGGAAGTTGGCTCCGGTTTCTGCAACCCAGCCTTCGCGAGGCGACCCGTTAATGCTGGTATAGCGCACCAGTCGCCAAGAGCGAGTTTCAAAGTTTTGCTGTCGGGGTGGAGTAGCATCTGTAACGGTCGAACCCCCTGCCGGACCATCAACCTGACCGTTTACCGTCTGAAAGGCTCCACCCGGAGACGTGCGGGCAGCCAACCCCGTAGAGGGCACAACTCGATAAGAGCGTCCGGTGGGAGTCGGCGTGGGAGACGGACCTGCATTACAGTCAGTCAGCAGCGTTGCTGTCGGCACATAACCCACCTGGGGTGCGCTGATCTGCACATACTGCACCTGCCCAGCATTATTGTAGGCAATCACGCCCGTGAGCGTAATTCGAGTAAAGGGAGGAAGGGTTCTGATGAAGCGGTTGCGAGTCACGTCCGCAGAGAGGTTGATCGGCTGCGCACCGCTCGATCGACAAACCCCGATAAAGCCAGCACGCTCATAAAGCTGAGGTTCGTTTGTGCCAGCAGGAGCCGCTGCCGGACGAGTTGGAGCCGGAGCCGGGGCGGGAGCAGGAGTCGGAGCCGGAGCAGGAGTTGGAGCAGGAGTCGGAGCCGGGGCAGGAGTTGGAGCAGGAGTTGGAGCAGGAGTTGGAGCAGGAGTTGGAGCCGGGGCAGGGGTTTGAGCGACGATCGCCTCCGTGTTACCCTGTGTCGAACTGATCTCGATCGCTGCCGAACTGCTTAATTCAACCGTGGTTGCCTGAGCAAGGGGAGCAGCAACTCCTCCAGCGGTAGCCAGTGAAAGCAAAATTGCGGCTCTCTCGAACGTATTTTTCGTCAAGCGCATTTTTAATACACTCCTCTAACACAGAAAATCTGCTGGAAGTCTATCACGTCAATTCGTCTGTCGAATTATTGATTTTCTATAACAAGGGAATTGTGCTCTCTTGCAGCAGAGGAGGTGTCAAAGTATCTTCAGAATCGACGCAACAATGCTTTACCCCGGCGGATTACTTTAACTCAAGATGCAAAATTCCAATCTGCAAAGTTCCTATCCCAGAGACATGGTGGGCTATGGGCGCACTCCGCCTCACCCTCAGTGGCAAAATCAAGCGCGGGTCGCAGTCCAGTTTGTGATCAACTACGAAGAAGGCGGCGAAAACTGCATTTTGCATGGCGATCCGGCTTCAGAATCTTTTTTGTCTGAGACGATCGGCGCAACGCCTCTGATGGGAGTTCGCAATATGAATATCGAGTCGGTCTATGAATATGGGAGTCGGGCGGGCTTCTGGCGGCTGCATCGACTGTTTACCGATCGCAAGCTTCCCGTGACGGTTTATGGGGTGGCAATGGCGCTAGAGCGCAATCCTGAAGCGGTTGCGGCAATGCGAGAAGCAGACTGGGAAATTGCCAGCCACGGCTATCGCTGGATCGACTATCAGTATTTCGGCGAAGAGGCGGAACGAGAGCATCTCAACAAGGCGATCGAAATCCACACCCGCGTCACGGGCAGTCGTCCCCTGGGTTGGTATACGGGTCGCATCAGCCCCAACACGCGCCGATTGGTCGTCGAAGCAGGCGGCTTTCTCTACGATGCAGACAGCTATGCCGACGATCTGCCCTACTGGAACTACGACTACGGTAAACCCCATTTGATTATTCCCTACACGCTGGACGCAAACGATATGCGCTTCGGCACGTATCAGGGCTTTAACTCCGGCGATCAGTTTTTTGCTTATCTGCGCGATGCCTTTGACATCCTCTATACCGAAGGCGAAACCGCTCCCAAAATGATGAGCGTTGGGCTTCATTGTCGGTTAGTGGGCAGACCAGGACGAGCCGCTGCTCTGGCACGATTTCTTGACTATGTGCAAAAGCACGATCGCGTCTGGATCTGTCGTCGCGTTGATATCGCCCGTCACTGGCATCAGCAACATCCGCCGATTCAGGCTTGAGTGGGGGGTGAGGGGAGTAGGATTTTACTGATTGCTGTTATGGATTGTTTTTATCGCACTTTTCGTGTTCGTGACTGGCAACCTGTCGATCGCCAAACCGCCGCTGATCTGATTGCCTCTGTCCTCACGGAATATGGGCTGGGCTGTGAACCCTGTGGGGCGGATCAGGATGTGCTGAATGTGGAAAAAGCTTACTGGGAGACCGGAGGCAAGTTTTGGGTGGTGGAGCAGGCAAATCGTCTGGTGGGAACTGCTGCCTTTTATCCGATCGCCAGGGGCAGTCATGCTGCTGAGATTCGCAAAATGTATCTGCTGCCCGAAGCGCGAGGACAGGGACTCGGACGGTTTTTGCTGAAAACCTTAGAAGCGACGATCGCCGCCCAGGGCTACCATGAGATCTGGATTGAAACGGCAACTGTTCTCAAAGAGGCAGTTCGACTTTATGAAAACAGTGGCTATCAACCTACAACAGGTGTTGAAACGGCAAGATGCGATCGCGTTTACGTCAAAATGATTGAGCAGCATTAGATTGGCTCGATGAAAATCATTACAAATTGCTATCCCATTTCTACCCAGAAGTACAAGTTCAACGAGTGATCTTCTAGCAAAGTGGTTTAGCGACCAAAGTTAGAAAACCTTAGGAGGCTAGG
>Ga0224722_1000691_pt1 | contig 19550 bp, 19 predicted proteins | sample Balambano_FR1_Me_FD_161646 | JGI IMG/M metagenome (GOLD analysis project Ga0224722, IMG submission 161646) | Freshwater sediment microbial communities from Lake Towuti, South Sulawesi, Indonesia - Balambano_FR1_MetaG | ecosystem: Environmental > Aquatic > Freshwater > Lake > Sediment | place... | reverse complement strand
GCATTGAGTTCATCTACATCACCTAGCGCATTAATTCGTAAGTCATCTTTAGCAACACGTGAACCATCCCCAAGCCCTGTTGTGCCTGAATCACCTGTGCGTGTATAGATTTTACTTAAACGATGTCCCATGAAACTGTCCTACAAATAAAAAAGGGGATAATGTCGGTCAGAACATTACCCCGAAATTGGAGTTAAGAAAATATTTTTATTGTCTAGATTACGCGATTAATAACGGAAAGTGACACCCGCAGAAGCTTGACGACCACCGTTGATGTAATATACACCATTACCGTTATAGGCTGTTTTGTAGTTGACATCCCCAATGTTTTCAATGTTTGCAAACAGCTTGATCATTGGAATCGGCTGCCAATAAATATTTACATTTGTTGAGACATAGCCAGGTGTCGTTGTTGGTGTAGTAGAAGGCCAATCAGCAAAGTCTTTTGAATTTGATTTAGCAACAACAGAAGCTGAAACACCATACTCACCATCATCCCATCCTGTTGTGAGGGTTAGGCTTTGACGAGGGCGACGAGTTAAATCTTTTTTGGTTTCATCATCTTTTGCTTGTACATAAGCATAAGTTGTACTCAAAAATAACTCATCTTGCTGCCATTTGAATGATGCTTCACCACCTGTAAAGGTTGCTTTATTTACGTTAACTAATTTACCAGCTTGATAGCTAATTAGGTTATCTACTTTGTTACGATATACAGATAAACCTAAATTGATATTGTAGTTAAGCTTTTGATCTACACCAATTTCGTAAGAAAAACTTTCTTCTGGTTTTAAGTTTGGATTAGCACCCCAAGACATTGCATATAAGTCATTGGTTGTTGGAGCACGGAATGCAGAACCAATATTCGCATAAATGCTGGTAAGAGGTAATACTTGATAGCGAATAGCACCTTGACCAACGGTATGTGTGCCAAACTTATCATTATCTTCAACACGCACACCGACTTGTGTTGCTAAACCATTTTTTTGATATTGGTGTTGAGCAAAGTAGCCCGTTGTATCCACAGACTCTTTATATTTAACATCGTTTCCACCCCAAAGATTCTTAGAGTACACATCGCCTTTGATGTCTTTAAAGGTAGAACCTATTAAAATATTTTGAGCTGGAGTAATTTGCCATTTTGTATATAACTCAGCTTCTTGCGTTGTGCTATATACATAGTCTGATGATTTGTTCTGCTCAATATCATCTTTATATTGAGATAGACGGGCGTGTACTGCAAGGTTGTCTAAAATATTGACACGACCTTTTAGATTGGTGACTTCATTTTTAAAGTCTTGAGAAACTAAGTTACCATAGTTATCGTAATCACTATAGCCTTTGTTTTCACTGTAATCTACAGATGCAGCAAAGCTTTCTTTTTCTATACCGACTTTTGCACTATAGCCTTTTTGGTCAAAACTGGCTTTTTTATTGTTTTTTGCATCAGTTACAGGGGTACCATCAGTTTCTAAACGTTGTCCACGAATTTGGGCATAAAAACCATCTTCAGCAAGATCAGCACCAATAACTGATTTATAGGTTTTATTTTCACCAATCTCACCAGTAATAAACGCTGATGTTTTTTCAGGTGTTTTTGAGATAAGTTGTACTACACCGCCAATGGCGTCAGCACCATATAAAACAGAAGCAGGACCTTTTAAAACTTCAATTTGTTTAATATCTGTTGTATCAATAAAAGGTAATGATGCTGCGCCAGAAGTGTTTGAATTAAGTCGAACACCATCTCTTAAAAGTAAGGTGTGATTCGAGTTTGTACCACGTAAAAAGATAGATGCGATTTGTCCATATCCGCCGCTTTGTACCATATTGATCGAAGCATCGGTTTGGAGTAATTGTGGTAAAGAGGCAATTGGAGATTGTTCTAGAATCTTTGGTTCAATAATATTGATTCGAGCAGGAACTTCACTGATTTTTTGTTCAGTACGAGATGCTGTTACAACAATCGTATCAAGTGTTGCTGTTTTATTCGTTGATTGATCTTGAGCAAAAGTAGTTGAAGAAAACCCCATCGCAATAGCGATAGCACCAACTAAGCGTGTCGGTTGAAAAATAGTAGACATGATGTCGCTCCATACATTCACCCGTCGTGAATGTTAACGTGGAAATAAACAACAAGCAGGTCTCCGGACTTCACTATATCATCACAATGGTGATGCTATTAATCATCTTCCCACATCATTCAGATGCAGTGATTTGGCGTTTAGCTGAGATTAATAATTCGGTGTTACCGTTGCGAGGGCAGTGTTGGATTTGCACCAACTTCCCTATAAGCAAAAGAATTTGCTTTAGACTTGTTGCGAGATTGAGCAAAGTATAAAGTGTTCACGTTTTTTAAACAATTGCATTTGGAAATGAACTTTGCCCAAATTCTGTCAAATTGCTTTACAATATGAGCGTAGCAAATACTCATTTCAAATTGGACATCAAATGCGCCAAGCTCAACTGCGAACTCGTGCCAAAATTTGTGGAATCACTCGCGCTCAAGATATTAATGCTGTTGTACAAGCTGGAGCAGATGCAATTGGATTGGTCTTCTTTCCTCCAAGTCCACGTCATGTCAGTATTGAGCAAGCTCAAGTATTAGCAAAGTCAGTACCGCCTTATGTTCAGTTGGTTGGCTTATTTGTAAATGCAAGCGCAGAAGAAATTCAAACAGTGCTTGATTCAGTTCCTTTGGATGTATTACAACTACATGGCGATGAAACACCTGAACAATGCCAACAGATTGCACAGCAATGTAAGCGCCGTTGGTACAAAGCCATTCAGGTTAAACCCGATTTAGATATTTTGACCGAAATTCAACGCTATCAAGCGGTAGGCGCAAGTGCAATTCTACTTGATGCGTGGCATCCTGATTTAAAAGGTGGAACAGGCCACTGTTTCGACTGGAATAAATTTCCAAAACTCGATATTCCACTAATCTTGGCAGGGGGCTTAACCCCTGAAAATGTGAGTGACGCTATTGATACCACAGCAGCTTTTGCTGTAGATGTCAGCGGAGGCGTCGAGTCCGCAAAAGGTATAAAAGACCAACAACTCATTGAAAAATTTATGCAAGGAGTCCAACGTGGATCAGCAAAACCTTAGTCAACAAAATCAGGCGATTGACTACACCCAGTTTCCAGATGCTCAGGGGCATTTTGGTATTCATGGTGGGCGTTTTGTGTCAGAAACGCTTATGGCTGCACTTGAAGACTTAGAAAGTCTTTATGGTCGTATGAAAAATGATGCCCAGTTTTTAGCAGAGTTTGACCGTGATCTTGCGTTCTATGTTGGTCGTCCGAGTCCACTTTATTATGCTGAACGATGGTCTCAGCACCTCGGCGGTGCGCAAATTTACCTGAAACGTGAAGACTTGAACCATACGGGTTCGCATAAGGTCAACAACACGATTGGTCAGGCTTTATTGGCAAAACTGTCGGGCAAAAAACGTATTATTGCAGAAACTGGTGCGGGTCAACATGGTGTTGCGACCGCGACGATTGCTGCACGTTTAGGTATGGAATGTGTGGTGTACATGGGTGCTGAAGACGTAAAACGTCAAGCCATGAATGTATATCGTATGCGTTTGCTTGGGGCGACTGTAGTTCCTGTGCAAAGCGGTTCAAAAACATTAAAAGATGCCATGAACGAAGCAATGCGTGATTGGGTGACTAATGTTGATACGACTTATTATGTGATTGGTACTGTTGCTGGTCCACATCCATATCCACAACTCGTTCGTGATTTCCAATCAATCATTGGTCGTGAAGCACGTCAACAAATCCAAGCGCAAGCAGGGCGTTTACCTGATGCTTTGGTCGCTTGTGTTGGTGGTGGTTCTAATGCAATGGGCTTGTTCTATCCATTCTTGAATGACCAAGATGTGAAAATGTACGGTGTTGAAGCCGCGGGCTATGGTATTGAAACAGGTAAGCACTCTGCGCCATTAAATGCAGGGCATGTTGGTGTATTACATGGTAACCGTACTTACCTGATGTCGGATGAGCAAGGTCAAATCATTGAAACCCATAGTATTTCAGCTGGTTTGGACTATCCTGGTGTTGGTCCAGAGCATAGCTTCTTAAAAGATATGCATCGTGTTGAATATGTGCCAATCCGAGATGATGAAGCACTACAAGGCTTCCGTGATTTAACACAGATTGAAGGGATTATTCCTGCGCTTGAAAGTTCACATGCGATGGCTTATGTCACCAAACTTGCACCAACCATGTCGAAAGATCAAATCATTATTGCAACGGTTTCAGGTCGTGGTGATAAAGACTTGATGACCGTTGCTAAAATTGATGGTATTCCGATGGTCGACTTATAAAACTGAATATTTATGTGATATTATTGGATGAATAGTGTGCTAAAACAGCATTGATTTTTATGCGCTGACTAGCTATACATGGACGTATAACACGATAATAATCATACAGGATTGTAGGGGATGAAATACTCCTTACCCAGATATATCAGTAAAGCCTTTCTTGTCATTTTGGATTGGGATTTAGTCAAAAAATCCCAATCTATACTTATTTATGCCAGTTTTACTGCGATTGTTATATATTTTATGCAAATAAAATATATGTATCACCCTTTAGCAAATACTGAGTTGTTGATTAAACTTCAGTGGTTGTATCCCAGTATATTTGTTTTAAATGCATTTTTAATCTTATTTGGTTTTTTTATTAAAAATAAGCCAAAATTTCATATTTATTATGTATTATTTCTATCTGTCTATTACCCATTTTCACTGTTAGGTTTGCCAATAGGAATTGGTTTGCTGAATATTCTTAATGGGATTATTTTTATGGGAATTGCCTTTACGGCATTATTATTGTTCCCTCGTTTTGTTGTTTATTTTGGTTTAGTTTCTTATATTGTTGCATATTTTCTTTTATCTGGGCTCACTGTATTTGGTTGTCTAGATTATGCGATGGCTTATAAGCCATATATATTGTTGCATAAAGATGTTCAGAATACCCAGATTGTTTATTCAATGTTTTATACGACTTTATATGCAGCATTTACCATAACTTTATTTGATATTAGTGTAGAGCGTTGGCGTAGATATAACTCAAAAATAGAAAAACTGAGTTGCACTGATGAATTAACGAGTCTGCTTAATCGCCGTGGGGTTAATCAAATTATTGATTTACAGATGCAGCAGGCACAAATTACTCACCGTGAAACATCATTAATTATGGTCGATATTGATAATTTTAAAAAAATTAATGATCAATATGGACATCATCAAGGTGATTTGGTTTTAAAACATGTTGCCGATATATTAAGAAGAAATTTGCGAGCCAGTGATGTGATTGGACGTTATGGTGGTGAGGAGTTCGTTATTTTATTGCCATTTACTTTAATTGAAAATGCGGTTGCCGTAGCAGAAGTTTGTCGTAAAGCATTAGAGCAAAGTGCAATTGAAGTTAATGAAACGGAATTTATTTATGTTCAAGCTTGCTTTGGGGTAAGTAGTACAGTTCATAGCGGCTTTGATTATATGAGTTTATTTGAACAAGCAGATAAAGCACTATATGAAGCTAAGCACAATGGTAAAAATCAGGTCAGAACAGTCCATGCACGTTAATTTATTTTGGGGAATATTGTGAAATTAATACAAGAGAATGGTCAGCCTCGTTATGGGCGTTTTGATCAGATACCCTCAAAAATTAATCTAGATGACTATATTTATAAAACACCTTATGGTCAGGTGCTAAAAGGTTGGCGTAAGCAACTTAAGTATAAAAAATTTAAATTTTGTGGTTTACAACATGAGCATTACAGTATTGGTATTGCGATTGTCGATCTATCATGGGCAGGGCATGGCTTTTTCTATGTCTATGATCACCTTTCTGAAAAAGTAATCGAATGGAATGCGATTCAGCCATTAGCTTTAAAAACTCAACTCGATGAACAACCTTTATTTAGTCAAAGTTATTTTAAAAAATCGGCTTATCAATTTGATATGCAACACGCCAATGGTGTGCGTTATATCCAAGTGACCAAACATGGCGAAGTACAACTGAAAGCACGTATTTTCTGTGCAGGTACGGATGCACTCAGTTTATGTAGCCCAACAGGGATCAATGGTTGGACATATACACAAAAACAAACCACTTTGGCAGTAGAAGGTTTTTTCATTAGCCCAGATCAACAGCAGATTGAATTTAATTCTCACAGCCTAGCTGCACTCGATGATACCTGTGGTTTTTTACGACCTGAAACCGCTTGGTTTTGGTTGTCGTGTCAATTTCGAGATGCAAATGATCGTCGTATTGGTTTGAATCTCGCATCAGGTGTCAATGAAAGCTTTGGTAATGAAAATGCGTTGTGGGTTGATGGTCGTTTATATCCACTGACTGATATTTTATTTGAACAACAAAATGAAAACTGTTGGTCAATTCGTTCTTTGGATGAGCGATTGAATTTATTGGTTGAAACTGGGTGGTGTCGTTTTGAAAATATTAACCTGCGTTTGATTGGTAGTCAGTTTAATCAATGGCAAGCGAAAGTCAGCGGCACGATTGAACATGAAAATGTTGAATTGGTGTTATTAGATAATGAATACGGATTATTGGAACAGCATTATGCAAAGTGGTAATGTTGAAAAATATCAACCATGAGGAATATTATTGCGCAAGATCCCACCGCACAGCGGTGGAATGAGGCAACGAGTAGGTAGGGATGGAACTATCTGGCATTGGGGTGAGAGAGCTGATCCATACTGATGCGGCAGTAAACCTGTTCAATAGATATATGTCTAAATAAGGTAGCTCTATATGGTTGAGTTAAAAGTTTCTGCGGATGATGACGTGATGTACCTATTTGAGCGTGTAGTCAAGCATCTGCAAGCGTCTTATAGGTACTCCAGTGATGAGGCTATTCAACTGGTGAATGATTATTTTGCTAGCTTTACTAGCCCGACTTTCTGTTACGAGTATGCTATACCTGTGCAAGATGATGATTTTTTCTGTCATATTGAGGCTTTAGGTATGGCGGATCGTGTTCAGTATTACCAAGGGTTAAAAAAATTACCAGACGAGAGAGCATTTATTGACTGGCAAAGAAGTGTTCGTGCTTAATTTTGCCTCATTCCACCGTTGTACAGTGGAACGCCAAACTGATTTGTTTATGATTTATAAAAGTATTTGGTTGCTATATTAAATTTATCCGACCCTTAAAAATAACAATTCAATCTAATGGCACGCAGTCGTTATAAATTTAAAGATAACCAATATCCCTATTTTATGACTTGCACAATTTTGCATTGGTTATCTGTTTTTTCTAGTCCACATATCGCAAATATCGTGATTGATAGTTTAAGATTTTTACAACAAGAAAATGTAAAAATATATGCGTGGGTGATGTTGGAAAACCATATTCACCTCATTGCACAAAGTGAAAATATTTCCAAAGATATTGCACGATTTAAGGCATTTACTGCGAAAAAGATTATCACTTATTTAACTGAGCGCAATGCAAAAACAATATTAGATCAATTTAAGTATTATAAGAAAAGCTATAAGGGTGAAGATCGTAAAATCCAGTTATGGCAAGAGGGTGTCCATCCTCAAATGATTTTAGATGAAGTAATGATGTGCCAAAAAGTCGATTATATTCATCAAAATCCTGTAAAAAGAGGATTTATCGATGAAGCGACTCATTGGCGTTATAGCAGCGCAAGAAATTATGCTAGTTTATTGGGTTTGATTGATGTGTGTATAAATTGGAATCAATAAGTTAAATCTTTTACTGATTTCTAGGTGTAAAAATCAACCTGTTTGGCATTCCACCGCACAGCGGTGGAACGAGGCAATTAAAAACTATTGATATTGGTACATCAGGTCATTGGAGGAAATAGATTATGGCTTTTTCACTTTATTGTTTGATTAATGAAAATTCAAATGATTTTTCTTTGGAGTTGCTTGAAAAGCAGTTGCAAGAGCGTTTTTCTAAAATGGAGGGATTTTATCTTGAATATGAGGAAGATTCATTTGATCCTTTAGAGAAATATTTACGTCTTTCTTGGGGAGGGTGGTGGATTTTAGTTTTTTATGAGAATGGTCAATATGTAGTTGATGATTCAAAAGAAATTCAAAAGATGGCAAGTAGTTTAGTGCCTTTTGATATAACTAATATTAGTCGAAGAATTAGAGTTGTATTTGGTGATGATTATGCCGATCAATATACCGAGCAAATGGTTTCTATGATTGATTTTTTACGCAAGATTGATGGGGCTCTTGTATATGATCCGCAACAGAACGATTTTGTAAAATGAACAGCGGTGGAACGAGGCAAAAATCAACTATGAGGAATATTATTCCGCAAAATCCCACCACACAGCGGTGGAACGAGGCAAAGCCATGAAGTTACAACTAGTAAAATACATATGCGGGGTTTGCAAATTCGAATTCAAGGCACCTCAAATTAAAGCAGGGGCGTATGCTGAGTTTTTGCTCCGCGGTCAATCCATGGAGAGCATCGCTTATTTAGATGCGATGGAAGATAAAACATATGATGAAGTCGATGCTCTTATAAAGTCTAATCCAAGACTTACAGGGAAATCTGCTAATGTGATTGCGGGTATTTTGCGCAAAAGCTATGGAGCTATTGCATGTAATCCAGACAGTGAAGGCAATGCTTTCCAAATAGGTGCTTTGCCTGTCTGCCCTTCGTGTGGATCACAATCAATCGAGTATTGGGAGGTTATTGCCCCGCCAGAGTTTATAGACAGGGTCGTGCCTCCTGTTACGCATTCGGTTTGGCAGTCGCTGAATAGTTATGAGAAGGCTCAAAAAGTAGATCAGGTGCTGTCAGATTTAGGTTATTAATATAGATACTGTGAAAGCCCAAGCAATATTTTCAATAATTTGAAGATGTTAGGTTTTCCTCGTTCCACCGTTGTACGGTGGAACGCTAAATGAGATTTTCTATATAGTGAATTAAAGCCCGGCTTGCCAAAAAGCTTCACCAGCTGCAATTGGGTCATTGGTCTTGGCTAAAGTATCAATCCAAACATCGTATTGACGAATGACAGGATGTTGATTTGGATGAAAATCCTTTTTAAACCAGTCACTATATTGAGATCTTTTTGCAGTCAAAATACCATTGCGACCAAAGAACCACGGCAAACCTTTACGTGCCATATCAAAGCGTTGTCTTAAAGTAAAACCATCAGTTTTTAACATCACATCAGTACGATATAAGGTAAAGCCAAACATCATCACTGTGGTAAAGAGCAGTGCAAAACGTCGAGTTGTTTCAGGTACTTCACCCACTTCACGCATGACATCAAAAGCAACATCACGATGTTCCATTTCTTCAATCGCATGCCAAGCAAATAACGCACGAACAAAAGGATCTGCCTCAGCTAAAGTTTCCTTTTTACTGTAAAAGGTATCTGCCATTAATGCGGTTAAATGCTCTGCGGCTGCGGTCATGGCAATGTTGTATTGAGCTGAACGGTTTTTTAATTCAAATCTAAAAATCTTTTTCAATCGTGCAGTGAATTGATCAACAGGCATACCTTGTTCTTTCATGATCTGATTCATTTTGTCATGTGCCATGCCATGCTGTGCTTCTTGACGGATAAAATCAGCCACACGTTCTTGCAAATCAGGATCATTAATTTTGTCGCGGAATAAACGCACACATTCAATAAAATAGCGTTCGCCATCAGGGAAAGTTAGGCTCAACGCATCAAACATACGAGTACGGAACGGATCACCACCAAACCAAAAACGTGGTGCCTGATCTAAATGAAAATCTAATTTTGTTCTTACAACAGGTTCAACTTGATAGGAAACGTGTGCATTCATTTTTACCATTCCTTGTCTTTTCTTAAACTCAGTATGAAAAAAGTTCGATGAAATGTTTTGACAGTTACAGCCAAGTTTTATACAAATAACGACAGATCAGGATGAGATCGGGATATGTCAGTTAAAATTATCATTGGATATTTGCGATTGTTTAATCGTGTTTTACAACAAGAACAAATTGATTTGTCTAAAGTTGTTGCACCTGAGCTTTGGCAAGCTTTTCACGCTTGTTTGGAAAATCCAGATGAGCAGGATTTTGATGTCGAACGTTATGCATTGCTTTTGCAATTGGCACAACCTTATTTCCCTCGACCGATTACATTAGTGTTAGCTGAACATGCCAATTTGCAAGATTTAGGTTTAATGGGGTATTTGGCTTCAACCAGTTTAGATCTGCAACAGGCTTTACAGCTTTTACAACGTTACTATTCTCTCGTTTTTAAACAGACCAATTTAGAACAACTGAGTGTTCAGCAGTTTTCTGAATATATTCAAATTGTTTGGGGGGCATCTTATCGTGATTATCGGGAAATGTATGAGCTGAATTTAGCGTTGATCTTTAAAATTTCTCAATCCATTGTACAAGATGCTCTTGTTCCCCCACAGATGATTCAATTTGGATACATGCCACATACGGCTTTATATCATTTTGAAAAATTTTATGGCTGTCCGATTCAAATTCAAGCTGGGCAATATGCCATTCGCTTTTCCAATCAAATTTTAAAAGCAAAAAGTATTGCAGCAGATCAGCAGTTGAATCATGTGTTATCTCATCAGGCACAGCAATCATTGGACAGCCTTGCTTCTTTTGATATTCAGCAACAGCAATTTCGCCAAAAAATACAGAGCTATATTGAGCAAGGTTTATTACAACAGGAAGAGTTGTTACTGAGTTATGTGGCAAAGCGTTTGCATTGTTCAGAGAGAACCTTGCAGCGTCAACTCAAAACCTATCAGCTTAATTTTCAAGATATTTTAGATCAATATCGTTTAGAGCAAAGTAAGCTTTATTTACAGCAAGGGAAATCATTCTCTGAAATTGCTGAACGTTTAAATTATGCAGATCAAAGTGCATTTGGTCGAGCATTCAAACGCTGGACAGGGCTTACACCCAAGCAGTTTTTAAAATCTCTTTAGTTTTTTAGAGCATGACTAAAGAGACGTATATCTGTTTTAAGGCGTTTTTAAACGTGGGTAATTAAACACAATTGCAAGGACTGCACAAATCGCAAGAATCCAACAGTAGTAGATCGTGCCAATCAATTCGACTGGAGAGAGTTTGGCAATTGAACATGCGAGTAAGAGCTGTGCGCCGTAGGGAATAATCCCTTGAATGACGCAAGAAAAAATATCGAGCAAAGCCGCACTTCGTTTAGGATCAACGCCATATTCTCTCGCCACTTCACGCGCCATATCGCCAGATAAAATAATGGCTACAGTATTATTGGCAACGAATAAATTTGAAAAAATGACTAGAAAACTAATGCCTAATTCACCTGCACGTTGTTTGCCAAATTTAAATAAGCGAGTCATACGATAAATACGTTGAATCAGCCACGCTAACCCGCCTTCTTTTTGCATCAGTGTAGATAAGCCACCTAGCAACATGGAAAGTAATGCCACTTCAAACATGCTGACAAAGCCATCATAAATTGAGTTATTGAGTTTTAATAAATCAAATTCAGGTTGCTCAATTAGCCCAATCACACCCGATAGCATCACACCAACCATTAACACCGCAAGTACGTGTAATCGTGTAAAAGCAAGAAAAAACACAGCAAGATAGGGCAAAATGAGCAAGAGGTCATAAGGCTTTGCTTGAATGGCTTCTGCTTGATGGCTTAGTGAAATATAAATCATCAAGGTCATGATTGCTGCGGGTAGGGCGATCCAGACATTGACCCTAAATTTATCTCGAAGTTCCACATTTTGGCTACGTGTAGCTGCAATGGTGGTATCTGAAATCATCGATAAATTATCACCAAACATTGCACCGCTGACTACAGCCCCAATCGCATAAATTGGTGCAATATCGGTGGCCTGAGTAAAGCCAAAGGCAATGGGTGCGCAGGCAGCGATGGTGCCCATGGATGTTCCCATCGCAGTGGCAATAAATGCCGCAATGATAAACAGCATGGGCAATACAAATTCTGTTGAAATGAGTGAAAGCCCTAACTGAACAGTCGCATCCACGCTACCAATCGCACTGGATACACTCGCGAATGCGCCTGCGAGCATAAAGACCATAAACATCAAAATCAGATTAGGATGGCTAGCGCCTTCTAGAAACGTTTCAATCGCCGTATTTAGTTTTTGTTTATAGAGCAGTAGTGCCAGAATAATAGCTGGAATCGCAGCAATAGGCGCTTTGATTTGATAGAAAGCAAATTCTGTCCCGATCATTGAATGATAGAGACCACTCCCGAGAAAGATGATCAAAAATACCAATAACGGCAGCAAAGCAAAGGCATTGCTTTGGGCTTTTTCCTGAGTGTGGTCAGACATAAAAATAAAAAGCAAACTTAAAAATGATGAGTAGTATAAGGGAGCGAGACTTATTTCTAAAATGCACGGCGATGAGGCAAAAATTAGGAAGCTTTGATCATTGAGAAAAAGCTGAAAATATAGATAAATGTATCAGGGCTGTTGTAAGTAGCAGCATTCACTGTTGCAATCACGTCAAACTCTGTTCAATGAACAAAAAATAGCGTTACAATGCAGTGTTCTTGTATGACTACAAACAACTCCTCAATTTATATAAATCAAGGAAAGCATAATCCTATGTCACGTCTTGCCACTCGTTTTGAACAGCTTAAATCCCAGCACCGTAAAGCGCTTGTTTCTTATGTTATGGCAGGAGATCCGCATCCACAAGTCACGGTTCCATTACTTCACCAGATGGTTGAAGCAGGCGTTGATGTTGTCGAGTTGGGTTTACCATTCTCAGATCCAATGGCGGATGGTCCAGTGATTGCCTTAGCTGCTGAACGTGCTTTAGCAGGCGGAACAAGCACATTTGATGCTTTGAATATGGTGAAAGAATTTCGTGAAAAAGATCAAACAACACCCGTTGTTTTAATGGGGTATCTAAACCCTGTTGAAGTGATTGGTTATGAAAAGTTTGTGGCTTATGCGAAAGACTGTGGTGTTGATGGTGTCCTTTTGGTGGACTTACCGCCAGAAGAGTCGAAGCAGTTCGGTGAAATCTTAAAACAAAATGAGATGGATCAGATTTTCTTACTCGCACCAACGTCAACTGATCAACGTATTCAGCATGTTGTGAATCAAGCCAGTGGTTTTGTTTACTATGTGTCATTAAAAGGTGTGACAGGTGCAGCAACATTAGATACCTCTGAAGCAGCAGCGCGTATTGCTAAAATTAAGAGCATGACCAATGTCCCAGTTGGGGTTGGTTTTGGGATTAGTGATGCCACGTCTGCAAAAGCCATGGGTCAAGTTGCTGATGCCGTAATCGTAGGAAGTGCTTTCGTTAAATCTTTTGCGACATTGCCAGCCGATGAAGCTGTGCAACAGACGGTGAATAAAGTGAAGGAGCTTCGAGCCGCGCTCGATGAGTTAGTATGAGTCAAGAGTTAACAGCAGGGAAGGTTCTGAACCCATCAACGCCTTGGACTGAGCGTCAAGTACCTGGTATTCAGGTACGGAATGAACAGCAAACATTCAAAGCAACATTTACTGAACCGACCATTGAATGTCCTGAGTGCCATGCATTAGTGACACGTACGGCAATGTCATTTAATGCCTATGTATGCCCACAGTGTGATGAGCATTTACGTATGCGTGCACGTGATCGTTTGAATTGGTTCTTCGATCAGGTGAATACTGAATTAGGTCAAGAATTTAGTGCAAAAGATCCATTAAAGTTTGTGGATAGCAAACCTTATCCAGATCGCATTCGTGAAGCACAAGACAAAACGGATGAAACTGAAGCATTGGTTGTGATGCAGGGTTCTTTAAAAGGCCTAGACCTCATTGCGTGTGCCTTTGAGTTTGATTTTATGGCGGGTTCAATGGGTACAGTCGTTGGTGATCGTTTTATCCAAGCGGCTGAACGAGCAATTCAACTACACCAACCGTTAATTTGTTTTGCTGCTTCAGGCGGTGCGAGAATGCAAGAAGGCATGTTGTCTTTGATGCAAATGGCGCGTACTTCTGCTGCGATCCAAAAAATGAAAGAAGCGCGTGTTCCATATCTTGTGGTACTGACTCATCCTGTATATGGTGGCGTAACAGCATCATTGGCAATGTTAGGTGATGTACATATCGCTGAACCGAAAGCCATGATTGGTTTTGCAGGTAAACGCGTCATTGAACAAACCGTGCGTGAAAAATTGGAAGAACCATTCCAGCGTGCAGAGTATTTGCTTGATCATGGTGTGGTCGATCAAATTGTTCATCGTCATGCATTACGTGATACTGTATACAGACTCGTGGCTAAACTGATGAACTTACCTTGAAACCCGACGCTCCACATTCTACAGATACATTAACAACATGGCTCGATTATTGGGGTCATGTTCATGTTACAGGCATTGATTTAGGTTTAGAGCGCGTTATTCCCGTTGCTGAAAAGTTGGGGGTAATGCAACCGCAAGCGAAGGTATTTACCGTCGCAGGAACCAATGGTAAAGGCTCAACCACAACGACTTTGGCTGCAATTTTAAATGCGCAAGGCTATAAAGTCGGTTTGTACCAGTCACCGCATATTTATCGTTTTAATGAACGAGTCAAACTTGCAGGATTGGAAGTTGATGATCAAAGCTTAGTTGATGCCTTTGTGTTGGTAGATCAAGCCCGCCGAGAATGTGGTTTATCACTCTCTTTCTTTGAAGCAACCACTTTGGCTGCTTTTGTCATTTTTAAGTTAGAACAATGTGATGTTTGGGTGCTTGAGGTCGGTCTTGGTGGTCGCCTTGATGTGGTGAATGTGATTGATCCTGATATTGCTGTGATTACCAATATTGGTTTAGATCATGTCGATTGGTTAGGTGATACAGTAGAAAAAATTGCTTTCGAAAAAGCAGGGATTATTCGTCCAAATATCCCCGTGATATTTGCGGGTCAACAGCAATTGCCACAAGCCATTCAAGACAAAGTCACTGAAACCCAATCGCATTTATATGCATTAAATCGAGATTATTTTTATCAACTCAATGACGATGGTCAAACATGGTCATTTGCATCCTCTGGCACAACGCTAAAACTGCCAATTGGTCAGCTTGCATTAGATAATATTTCGACTGCTGTTGCTGCGGTACTGGTGAGTGGTATTGAGGTCTCTCAGGCAGCGATTGCAACAGGTATTCAGCAAGCACGTTTGCAAGGTCGTTTTGAAATACGGCAAATTCAAGACAAAACCGTTATTTTTGATGCTGGACATAATCCACATGGCGTCGAATTTCTATTGAATCAGTTGCGAAAATTCTTAAAATACAATAAACAGTACACAGATGTTGTCGCAGTATTTTCAATGCTGGCAGATAAGGATATTTCGTCTGTCACTGATTTACTTAAAACAACCGTAAAAGATTGGTTTATTGCTCCTTTAAATGCACCTAGAGCAGCAGCATTGCCGCAGTTGCATGATGCATTACAAGGTCAACAAGTACATGAGTACAGCAATATCCAGCAAGCTTTTGAAAATGTGCTGAAACAAAGTAATAACAATCAGCTAATTTTAGTCTGTGGTTCGTTTCATACTTTAGAAGCGGTCTGGGAGTATTTAGAACAATGTCAATGAATAATAAACAACGCTGGATGGGTGGTGTTGTTCTACTAGGGGGTGGTGTTTTATTGACCGCATTGCTTCTTAAAGGTAATGACGAAATAGCGCACGATAAAACGCAAGCTACGATTACACATCCAATTCCTAAAACAGAAGCTCAATCCCAAACAGCTCAGTCGAACCAAAATGGTGAAATGGTATCATTACAGCCATTAGCTGTGGATGTAGAAACAGAAAAACGTTTACTAGAAGAGCAACGTCGCTCGCGTGAGAAAGCCGTTGCTGAACAAGAAGCACGTGCAGCTGATTTTCTAAAAATGCAGCAAGAAGCAGAAGCAGCTGCGGCACGCAAGGCTGCGGAAGAATATGCTGCAATTAATGCACGCCGTACAGCGGAACAGGAAAGCTCTGATAACATTCCGCCAGAGCTTGGCGAAGATGATAAAGCCAAAGCACAACGACTTGCTGAAGAAAAGAAAAAAGCTGAACAACAAAAAGTAGATCAGCAGAAAACGGATACTGAAAAAAAGTTAGTTGAGGATAAACGTAAGGCAGACGCTGAAAAAAAGTTAGCCGAAGAGAAACGTAAGGCTGAAACTGAAAAAAAGGCTGAGGAAGAAAAACGTAAAGCAGAAGCTGACAAAAAAGCGGCTGATGAGAAGCGTAAAGCAGAAGCAGATAAGAAAGCGACTGAAGAGAAACGTAAAGCAGAAGCTGACAAAAAAGCGGCTGACGAGAAAAAGCATAAAGTAGAAGCTGATAAAAAAGCGGCTGATGAGAAAAAGCGTAAAGCAGAAGCTGAGAAAAAAGCCGAGGCTGAAAAGGCTCGTGAGCTTATGGAAAATGGCGATAAAAAATGGATGGTACAAGTGGCTTTAGCAGCCAACCAAGCCAATGCCGATGCGGTTGTCTCCAAGTTACGTGCCAAGGGTTATAAAGTAACCACCAGCCCTACATCTAAGGGGGTTCGTATCATGGTCGGTCCATCGAAAGACCGAGAAGTTGCAGATGCAGCACGTAAGAAAATTACGTCTGATGAGAGTTTAAATATGAAATCAGCGTGGGTGATTGATTGGGTTCCACTTGATCAGCGATAAGAGGTAATTATCCGCTAGATCAAAGCAGGAAAATGTCAGGCTTTGATCTTGTTGTAAGTGTTCTATTTCTAAGGGCGGTGATTGCATGATGAGTCGCGATTTTAAGATATTAGAACACTTTATTTTTTCAAAAGATTCTAGCATTAGCGCACTTTCTGGTGTGGCTTGTGTGGGAAATGATCTTTATTTGGTTGGTGATGATGTGGGTTATTTACTCAAAACCAATCAGAAAAATAGTATCAGTCGTGTGACTGTTTTTGAAAAAATTCCATTATTTGAATCATCTAAGCAAATATCACTAAGTGTATTTAGCAAAGATGCTAAGCCAGATTTTGAAGCGTTAAGCTCGATCATCTTTGATGGACAACCCCAGTTATTAGTGATGGGGTCGGGTTCTACAGAAAATCGAAAAAAGGCATTATTGTATAATCCAGCCAATCATCAAATTAGAATTCTGCTCGATACAGCTGATTACCATTTCTTAGAACATGCTTTTGAATTAACGGGTGGCGCTGATCTCAATATAGAAGCAGTCTGTTCAAATCAAAACAATTTATACATTTTTCAACGTGGCAATATTAATCGTTTTCATGGTGTTTTAGTCTTTGATCTCGCTAAAATTCAAGAAGGAAAATCATTAGAGAATACTCTCATAAGCTCATTCAATCTAACATTACCAGCGCTTGAGGGTTCAGCAAGTGGTATTTCTGATGCTTGTTTTTTGATGGAGAAAAATCTAATTATTGCTACTGCCGCAGTTGAGCAAACATTAAATACCTATGATGATGGTGTGGTGCTCGGTAGTTTTATTTTGGTGTTCTCGCCTGACGGTAAAACTTTATATACGCATTTGATTCAAGATACGAAAGGGCAGACCCTTCCCATTAAAGTAGAAGGGATTACTTGGCTAGAATCAACATCCGATGGTGAAGTATTTTTATTGGTCACGGATAGTGATGGGGGTAGTTCTGAGGTTTTGAAAGTGTTACTCAGCAACTCTATTTTTGCAAACTAGTAACTTAGATCGTATTTCTTAGATCATCATATGACTTATAAAAGTAGGTTTTTCTAAGCTCAATAATCAATGGACAAAACCCAAGAAATTAAATAAATCGTGCAATTTAAAAATTTATTGATCTTAAAAATTAGCTTTTATCTAAAGCTAATCTAACACGCTCTATTTAGGTGGATGTGACAGTTGCTGTTGAATCCATTGTACATTTTCAGGGGTGAAGAGCTGATCAATATTTTTCCAAATTACGTGAAAGCCATAACCACCTTGTTTCATTTCCTTAACAGCATCCTCAATTGACCAATGCTCAAACACAATTCGATACATGGCAATGGTTGCACCCGTACGATCCGAACCATGATAGCAATGCACTAAGACTTTTTGGTTGCTCTGTTTAGCGGTTTGAATGGCACGTATCGCTTGTAATAAGTCTTCACGATTGATTGCCCATGTATAAATTGGAATATGTACTAGATTAAAAGGTTGATCTTTTAAAACTTTGGCATCTTCATTTCTAGCTCTCAAATTGATGATCGTCTCAATTTGATGCTTTTCTAAACTTGGAATTAAATCAGTACTGGGTTGTTCACTGCGAAAAATATCAGGACTAATTTGATAAAAATTATGCGTATTGGAAATCAGCGTTCCCCAGTTTTGGGGACGCTGTTCATCATCTAAGCTCGGATGTTTCATACACCCGCTAACATTAAGTGTTGAAACGAGTACAACGGCAATAAGTGTTTTTTTCATATTACTGATAACGGTTAAATTCGACAGGATCATGCGCACAAATTAACTCAATACTTGGCTCATGTTGAGCGAGATATTGTAACCGTTTCAGGTTATGTAGCCTTTGTTGATTATCTTCTGCCAATAAACGTTCAGTCAGATCCAATGCTCTGAGTTTATTCTTTGGATTGAGTTCCAAATGAGAAAAATAAGCATCGCCACAGAAGAAAATCCAACCATCTTGCTTTTTAATCGCAATGCCACAGTGTCCTAATGTATGACCAAGTAGTGGAACCATCAGAATTTCATCTTGAAAAAAAGGAAGACCTTGGACTTTTTGCAGATTAAACCATGTCTCACCATCTGTATGTTCAGCAAAATTCCAATGGCGATGCTGTTTAAATTGTTCTGTTTTATAGCGTAGCTTCCCTTTAGCAGAGAGCGATTGCGTTGCATTAAACTCAGAAGCCAAAACATGTACCGTTGCATTGGGAAAATCTGAAATTCCCCCAGCATGATCAAAATCAAGATGCGTGACAAAGATATGTTGTACATCTTCAGGTCGTAAGCCTAATTTTCGAATTTGTTCGATGGCACTTAATTTGAGGTTGGGCACAATTGAACCGAGTTGGGTGAGTAATGAACCTAAGCGTTGTTCGGTATGTAAATAATCCTGTATACCTAACCCCGTATCAATTAAAACGAGACCTCGATCTGTTTCAATAAGTAAGCAATGGCAAACGAGATGTGCTTTCCAACCTTTTTGACCAAATAGGGGCGCACAAACAGGGCAGAAGCTTCCGCAATGGAGATGATGGATGTTATAGATCATCGTGATTGTTATTCTATTTTGAAGAGAATTATTTTTATAACGTATTGATACGAAAATACCAAGATTAAAAATCCCCTAAATTTGATTGAATCTAAGGGATCGTTTTAATACGATGTACTTCGTTTGTCTTGCGCTGAGCTTGAAGTTTCTAGTCGGCTTCAATCTTTTAACTCACAGCATAGCTGTTCGACTTGCGTTCGTAACGAGCGTTGCTCGTTTTGTGTACTACGCACTTCGTTTGTCTTGCGCTGCGCTTGAAGCCTTTAGTCGGCTTCAATCTTTTAACTCACAGCATAGC
>Ga0224722_1000690_pt1 | contig 19551 bp, 17 predicted proteins | sample Balambano_FR1_Me_FD_161646 | JGI IMG/M metagenome (GOLD analysis project Ga0224722, IMG submission 161646) | Freshwater sediment microbial communities from Lake Towuti, South Sulawesi, Indonesia - Balambano_FR1_MetaG | ecosystem: Environmental > Aquatic > Freshwater > Lake > Sediment | place... | reverse complement strand
CCAGTCCCGTCGCGGTGGCTTGACCAAACGTGCACAACAGGTAATCGCTATACAGGTCGAGCAAGTCTTGTGTCATGTCATCATTTTATGGTCGCGTGGCTGCTTCACAGCTGCGTAACGTGAGTTGGTAATTCAAAGACATGATGTAGGCGGGATGAGTTGATGCTCATCCCGCTTTATAGTTTTCCCATGCCCAAGACATTGCTGGTCAAAAACGCCGATGTGTTGGTGACGATGGACGCGAGCCGGCGCGAGATCAAGAACGGCGCGATGTTGATCGAAGACAACCGCATCGTATCGGTTGGCGCGACGGCCGACTTGCCTGCGACAGCACGTGCAGATGAAGTGCTCGACTTGCGCGGCCACATCGTCATCCCCGGCCTCGTCAACACCCACCACCACATGTATCAGAGCCTGACGCGCGCCGTGCCCGCCGCGCAGGACGCCGAGCTGTTTGGTTGGCTCAAGGCGCTGTATCCGATCTGGGCGCGCATGACGCCGGAGATGATTCGCGTCTCGACCCAGACGGCCATGGCAGAGTTGCTGCTGTCCGGCTGCACCACGTCGAGCGATCATCTGTATATCTTCCCCAATGGCTGCCGGCTCGACGACAGCATCGAGGCGGCCGTCGAAATCGGCATGCGCTTTCACGCCAGCCGCGGCTCGATGAGCGTGGGCGAGAGCAAAGGCGGGTTGCCGCCGGATAGCGTGGTCGAAGACGAGGCTGCCATTCTCAAAGACACGCGCCGCTTGATCGAGACGCATCACGACGCGCAGCGTTTCTCGATGATGCGCGTGGTCGTCGCCCCATGTTCACCGTTCTCGGTCAGCCGCGACCTGATGCGCGAGGCAGCGAATCTGGCCCGCAGCTACAACACGTCGCTGCACACCCATCTGGCCGAGAATCAGAACGACGTGGACTATAGCCGCGCACAATTTGGCATGACGCCGGCGCAATATGCCGAAGACCTGACGTGGCTGGGCAGCGATGTGTGGCACGCGCATTGCGTCAAGCTGGATGAACACGGCATCGGTCTGTTTGGCCGGACGGGCACAGGCGTGGCGCACTGCCCGTGCTCGAACATGCGGCTGGCTTCGGGCATCGCGCCGGTGCGCCAGATGCGCCGCGCCGGGGTGCCGGTGGGGTTGGGCGTGGATGGCTCGGCCTCAAACGACGCGGCCCACATGTTGAATGAAGCGCGCCAGGCCATGCTGTTGCAGCGCGTGGGTTTTGGGCCGGATGCGCTGACGGCGCGCGAGGCGCTGGAGATGGCGACGCTGGGCGGGGCGCGGGTGCTCAACCGCGATGATGTCGGCGCGCTCGTGCCAGGCATGGCGGCGGATTTCGCTGCGTTCGATCTGAATCAAATTTGGTTCGCCGGTGGTTTGCACGACCCGGTGGCGGCGCTAGTGTTCTGCGCATCGGTCAACGCGGCCTACTGCGTGGTGAATGGGCGTGTGGTCGTGCGGGAAGGCCGGCTGACCACGGTAGACCTGCCGCCGCTGTTGGAGCGGCACAACCGGCTGGCGCGGGCGCTGGTGAGCGGAGACTAGGCGCCGTTGGTCGGCTCTGCTCGTTTGCCGAAGTGCCGTCGCAGAAACACATGCCCAGCCAGCACCAACAATGTCATCTCGATCACGTTCCACCAGAAGTGCACATCGAGGCGGATGGCCGTGGTCAGGCCGGGCAGGCTGCACAAGATCGTGCCCTGGGTAAGCGGACTGCGCGCCAGCCAGCCATCGCGGCCGATGATGCCCGGCAACCCCTGCGCAGTCACGTTGGTGATGCCCATCTGGCGCAATTCCTCCAGCACCTGCAAATAACGCACGAAGGTGTAGGTGTGCTCGATCGAATGCGCGATCACGATGCCAAGCAGGAAGCCGGCCCACAGGTTGCGCATGCCGCCCTTGACCAGCAACAGCACCATGATCAGCACCCACGTATTCCAGATGAAGTGCACCCATTCGGCGTTTGCGGGCGACACGATGCCGCTGGATTGCCGGGCGGGGAGCAGGAGGATGTTGTATTGCACCCACTGCACGATGTGTTCGAGCGTATGCGCGCCCTGCGCTGTCAGCAGGATGCTGAGCAGCATGAGCGTGCGACCGAAGCGCGCTGCGTCGTCACGCCACTTCAGCACGCCAACCGGGATCAGGATGGCGATGGCGGCGAGCGCCGCAACCCACATGGGCTGTGCAAGGAAGCGCATGCTGGCCCAGCCGATCACCACGCCAATCAGCAATCCGCCGATCACAAGCGGCATTCGGCCGCGCGGACTGAGCAGATCGAATAATGGGAAGCGAGTCGTATTGGGGCGGGTAGGCAGAGCGGTATTCATCGCGTCACCTTCAGAATCGTGTTCGGGCTGATTGAATCAGTTGTTGAGGTCGCACCATCGGGCCAGCGCACGACGAGCGATTGCAACGCCGCATCGGCTGGGAACCCAAAATGCACGCGCACTGGGTCGCCGGATAGATAACCGCTGACGGTTCGCACATCGCGCGTGTAAATGCCCTGATCGGTCAGTAACTCGATTTGTGCGCCGATGGCGTGGGAATTGGGCGAACCAGACCACGCCAACTTGACTTGCAGGCTTGACCCGCCGCACAACCGGTTCTCAAATAGTTCAGCCGAGTTGCGCAGGTTATTCACCACAATGTCCATGTCACCATCATTGTCCAGGTCGGCCATCATCATGCCGCGCCCGCTGGCGGTCGAACCCAGCTGCCACGCATCGGCAGATTGAAACGCACCGCCGATGTTGCGGAAGGCCATGTTGTGCTCGACCAACTCCCCCGCCGGTAAATGCCCGAACAGATCATCAGCAATCATGCCATTGACGATATACGCGTCGAGCAGGCCGTCGTTATCCAGGTCGCCGAAGCGGCCGGCCCAACTCCAGCCGGTCGAATCAATGCCGCGCCGTGCCGCGACGTTGCGCCAAGCGCCGCTGCTGGCGGTGAGCAGCACATTCGCCATGATCTGCGGATCGTTCTGCACGTGGTTTTGCGGCAGCTTGGTGATCACCGGCAACCACGCCGCCAGGTTTTCTGGCGACGTGTCGCGCGGATTCATGTCGGTGGTGAGCAAGGCGTAGTGACCGTTGTTGTCAATGTCGCCCCAGTCAATGCTCATGGTGCTATACGACGTTTGCTCGAACGGCTGCGCCGCCTCCCACGCGCCATCACGTTGCAGCCATATCTGGTCCATCGTCACGAAGTCGTTGCCGATCCAGATGTCGCGCCGGCCGTCGCCGTTCAGGTCGAGCAGCCCGATAGCCAACGCGTCCGCGTAACCGGCGAGGCGGTGGGCCTCGAACGAATCGCCGTTGTTTTGGAAATAGAACACACCAGCGTTCGCCTCGATCTTTGATGGCTCTATACCGTCTTTCTTCAACTCGGTGTTGTATGAGGCTGTGACCAAATCGAGCCGGCCGTCGGCGTTTATATCGGCCCAGGCCATGCTGTAGGCGATGGCATACACGCCGGGCAGCGGCTGTCGCGTGAAGCCTGCGCCGTCGTTGCGCCAGAACGACACGCCCTCGGTGGTGCGGTGGGTGAATGTGATGTCGAGCCGGCCGTCGCCATCTACATCCACGATGGCCACGGCGCGGGTGAAGGATGCGCCGAGTGGCTGCGACCTGAAGTTCAGCCTGCCATCGTTCCACAGGATTTCGGCCTCGCGATCAATAGCGGCGAAGACCAGGTCGAGGTCGCCGTCGCCGTCGAGGTCGCCGATGGCCACGCCGCTGCCGTTGCTGACGTAGGTGCGCAGCTCTCGCATGCGCGTGCCGTTGGCGAAGGGCAAAGAACGAACCACGAATCGGCCCTCGCAAGCCACTGCACTGTTCAATCGGGTTGCATTCACCTTGACCGGGACTTGGTTTGCTAACGGTGCTGCGACACGGCGCGAAACGGGCGCGGCCACAGAGGGCTGGCACGCCATAAGCGTGCAGACAACGCCGAAGAGAAGGAGAGTTGAAAGCCTTTTGTGCATCGAGGCTAGCATCAAGCCGAATGCGCTATCCAACTTGCATTTTATTGAGTTTGCGACAACAGGCAAAACGTGACGCAGGTCATTTGGCAAATCTCGTGAGGTTTGCCAAAATGCACCGTGGAATTCCGTCCAACCTCAGGAGGTGAAGAAGCGCTCACGACGGCACGCTCACTTGCATTGCAATCTCAATCATGAGTGCCGCCGCGCGCAATGTGTTCAATAGCCTCCATCTTCAATCCGGATTCACCGCGCATGCATCCACATGTGCCTTGCTTGACCCATTGCTTAGATCCAAATAGGAGACAAAGAGAGATGAAACGAGAAAAGATAAGCCGCCGTTCGTTTTTGCGGGCCAGCGCGCTGACCGCGACAGGCGCTGCCCTGGCTGCATGCGCCCCAGCACCAGCGGCCCCGGCAGCACCCGCTGCACCGGCTGCCCAAGAACCAGCTGCCGCCGAACCCACAACCGCCCCAGCTGCTGACGGTGTCGCCCCGGTGACATACTGGTTCGGATGGTCAAACATCGAGCCTGCCTTGAAGACCTACGTTGGCATGCCCGAGTTCACAGAGGCCCTTGGTGGAGCGACGTTTGATTACAAGGTCGGCGTGGCCGGTGATGCAGTGCTCACTGCACTTGCGGGTGGGACGCCACCTGACGGCTCGGCCAACTCCGACTATGTCGCTTTCATGGCCAAAGACCAATACATGCCCGTGGCTGACTATGTCAAGTCCAGTTCGGTCATCAAGGAAGAGGATTTTATCGAGAGCGCCTGGAAGAATGGCTTTTGGAAGGGCGTTCAGTATGGCGTTCCTGCAATCGAACATTTCTTGAACTACGGCCTGAACATCAATGCCGATACTGTCGAGAAGGCCGGGCTTGATCCATCTAAACCGCCGGCCACATGGAGCGAGGCGTTGGAATGGCACAAGACGCTGACCACATTCGACGGTGCCGGCAACGTCAAGACCATCGGTTTGGATCCATATGACGCCATGGCGGGCGAGACCGATTTCGTCGGCCTGTCGTTTGGCTTCCAGCCGTTCGATGAGAATTCCTTCAAGCACGACCTCAACAACGCCGGCATGATCGAGGCGCTCAAGGTCATGGGTGAGTTCTACAAGATAGTCGGGCCGGACAAGATGGTCGCCATGCGCGGCGTGGAAGGTCAGGGCGGCTGGGGCGGCTCGTTCAATGCTGGCGTGCAGTCGCAGATCATCGAAGGGTACTGGCACCCAGGCGAGACCGTCGTACAAAAGCCGGAGGTGGCTAAGTTCAACCAGGCCTCATGGGCACCCGTTTCGGACAGCCGCGCGGGTAAGAAGATTCAAGGCGTGGGTGGCCATTTCGTGCCGATCTTCGTGGGCGCGAAGAACCCGCAGGGTGCGTTCAAGCTGGCCGAGTGGTTCTGCACTGATGCAGCGTGTGACGTGCTGTGGAAGGAAGTGGGCTGGCTCCCGGCGCGTAAGGACTACATCGCGAAGGTGAGCGCCGATGAGTATCCTGGCCTGAAGTTCTATCTCGACTCAGTGAACGAGGCGACCGACTGGACGCCGAACTTCCGCCGCAGCCCGATTCATGGCTACATGCAATCGCAGTTCCAGGAACTGCGCGAGTCGGTGTATCGCGACAACACCACGGCCGAGGAGGCGGCGGCCGAACTACAGAAGCGCGTGGACACTGAGTGGAAGAACCAGGGATACTAAAGCGCACACGGCAGGGGCGGGACGAACGCCCGCCCCTGTAACGCCTTCGTCCCGTATTCGTTTTGTGTCTCGCTTGATGGTAGAAAGTGTAGAGAGTAGAGAAGGAGGATGGATGGATGCCACAATTGCGCCGCCGCGCGCGAAAACGCGCCGAATGAGTAACGCCGCGCGGCGCAGCCTGGTGTGGGGATTGATCTTCGTGTCGCCGTGGATCATAGGCTTTGTTGGGTTTACGGTGTATCCGCTGATCTCATCGCTGCTGATTAGCTTCACCCGCTATGACTTGCTGCGCCCGCCGGTCCAAATCGGGTTGGCCAATTACGTCGAGCTGTTCACCGACGATCCTAACTTTTGGAAGGTCGTCTCTAACACCTTTTTCTACGTCGTGTTAAGTGCGCCGCTTGGGGTGATCAGCGCCTTCCTGATGGCAGCCTTGCTGAATACCAAGATCGTGATGCGCTCGACGTTTCGCGGCATCTTCTTCTTCCCTGCTATCGTGCCCGCTGTAGTCACGGCAACGATCTGGCAATTCCTGTTGAACTCGCAATACGGCGCTATCAACGCCACACTTCAGGCAATGGGCATGCCGATCATCCCCTTTTTGTCGAACCCTGATCTGATCAAGCCTACCCTGATCCTGATCTATGTGTGGGCGCAAGGCAGTGCGATCCTGGTGTTTCTGGCAGCTCTGCAAGATGTGCCGCGCCAGTTGTATGAAGCGGCTGAAATTGATGGCGCCAATAGTTGGCAGCGATTCTGGAAGGTCACGTTGCCGATGTGCACGCCGGCCATCCTGTACAACATGGTCACCTCGTTCATCGTCGGTTTTCAGGTATTCACTTTGCCGTATCTGCTCGTGGGCGCGAACGGCGGCCCAGAGCGGGCCGGACAGATGTATGCGGCGCTGCTCTACGACAACGCTTTTCGCTTCCTGCGCATGGGCAAAGCCTCGGCGCTGGCGTGGGTGCTGTTCGTCGTGATCGTGTTTTTTACCATCGTGCTGTTTAAGTCGTCGGCCCGATGGGTGTATTACGGAGGGGACGATGCTCGCTAATCCGCCTTCCCCGGCTGCGTCGCCGACGAAGACCTCACGCCGTGTGCACGCCTCGGCGGTGCTGGCCGGGGTGTTGAAATATGGGCTGTTGCTCTTGCTGGCTTTTTCGTTCGTGCTACCGTTTATCTGGATGGTCGTTTCGGCGCTCAAGGACGACCCGCAGACCTACACCATCCCGCCGGTGTGGATCCCCAATCCTGCGTTCTGGTCAAACTTTCCCACAGCATGGACGCAATACGATTTCACGCGCTTCACTTTCAACTCAGTCTTTCTTTACGGCATCCCCGTCACCATCGGTGTGACTTTGTCATCGGCGTTCATCGCCTATGGCTTCTCGCGCTTGCAGTGGCCTGGGCGCGACATCCTATTCGGATTGGTATTGGCCACGCTCATGATTCCCTACGCCGTAACGATGGTGCCGCTGTTCATCATTTGGAAGAACCTGGGCCTAATCAACAGCTACGCGCCCCTGGTCATCCCCGCATTCTTCGGCAGTGCGTTCGGCATCTTTCTGCTGCGTCAGTTTTATCTGACTATTCCACAGGAGTTGACCGACGCTGCGCGCATTGACGGCGCAAACGAACTGGGCATTTGGTGGAAGGTCATCTTGCCGTTGGCAAAGCCAGCCCTGACCGTGGTAGCGCTGTTCACCTTCATCGGCACCTGGAACGACTACCTCGCGCCGCTGATCTACATCAACAAGACCGAGCTATATCCAGTCGCGCTCGGCGTCAATCTGCTGCGCATCGCTGTCGGTGCGACCGGCACGCCGGCCAACATCTATCCCTATCTGATGGCCGTCAGCACCATCGTGACGATACCGGTGCTCATCCTTTTCTACTTCGCGCAACGCACCTTCATCGAAGGCGTCACCACCACCGGGCTAAAAGGCTGAGCCGCTTCATTCGGTAGCCCTTTTTGAGCGCGCAAGCGAGCGGCCATGCATCGCTTGCGCGCTTCTTTGTGCCACGGCTTGATCAGGCTACACGCGCGGCACAGCAATGGCCGCATCGTCATACACATGCGCATCTGGTTGGCGCGGCGGCCCACCGGGGTAGCGCGGCAGGATCGGTTGCAGCACGCTGCGTTGGCGCGGCGTGAGCCTGGCAAGCAATTCATCGGAGTAGCGATAGCCGTGGCGCGTGCTGCCCCAGCTTGGGCCGTAGCGGTAGATCACCACACGTCGCTCGCCGGGGTTCGTGCGCGAGGCTGCGCCGTGTGACAAGCCGTCGCAAAACATCAGCGCATCACCTCTGTTTAGATGAACCTCGACTGCGCCTTCGATAGTGTCCATGCGTTGGCGCTCCTGCCAGGGTTGATTGAACACCGGATGCGCGAAGTTGGCTTTGTGTGACCCGGGAATGACCATCGTGCCGCCGTCGCCGGGGCCGATGTCCGTCAGCGCCAACAAGATGTTGACCTGGCCGCAGCGGAACTTCCCGTCAATGTACTTGTATTGATTGCGCACGTTGCCCTCATGCCCGCCAGAGTGAATGGGGAAGAAGCCGCCCTGGCGGCGAACCGAGGCGAAGCACTCGTCAATGAACAGGCCCTCGACGTAGCTCTGATATTCGCCACAGTAGCGCAACAGCCGGTCATACCATGACGGGTGATCTATCAGCTTCTCAAACGGTTCGCCGGCCTCGACAATGTTTTGCAATTCCAAACCAGCGTAGCCGTTGTTGTCCAGCCGCTGGACGTTGCCCCACCATGCTTGATAAGCCAGGTCGGGAAATGTGTCGAATGCCCGGTTCAGGTCGCCAATCAGTTGTGGCTCCACGGCATTCTTGAGCACAAGATAGCCGCGCAAGTCGAACAGGTAGTCTTCGAGTGAATGATCCATGCGGGTGATTGTGAGGCATTTTGACCGGATGTTCACCCCATTTTGGGATTGACTTCTCCGTTATCCTAAGGCCCATGCCAACGCACCGCTCTAGTAAACCGCGCCTGCAACGTGAATTTGGCCTGCGCTGCTGGAGCGGTTCACCCGCGCTCATGGATCAATCCCATCGGCACAATGACCTTGAGTTGAATTTGGTCGAGCAGGGCAGCGTGACATACCTGTTTGCGGGCCAGCGTCTGCGCGTGATGCGGGGCCAGATGGCGCTATTTTGGGCGGCCGCGCCGCACCAGATGAGTGAGCGCGCGCCGCGCACGCGCATGCGTTGGCTCACCTTTCCGTTGGCCTGGCTGTTGAGCCGGGGTTTGCCTAACACGCTCACCCGCCCATTGCTGCGCGGTGAGCCGGTTGTGGGCCTCGGTCGCGACGGTGATGCCGGCCTGATTGCGCAGTGGGAACGCGACCTGAGTGAAGCTGGCCAGTGGCCAGCGGTGGTGATGCTGGAACTGGAGGCGCGCTTGCGCCGGTTGGCGGCAGCGATTCTGACATCGCAAGCGCGAGCACAGGCTGCCGATCTTGGGCGGCATGTTCGCCGCGCAGAACTGATCGCTCAGGTTATCGCTCGTCGCTTCAACGAGCCGGTGACAGTTCAAGACATCGCATAAGAGGTGAATGTGCATCCCAACTATGCCATGACACTTTTTCGGCAAACGTTTGGCGTCAGCATTGTCGAGCAGGTCGCCCAACATCGCGTAGCATATGCGCAGCAGTTGCTCGTCACTACCGATCTCGGTGTGCTGGACATCGCCATGCGCGCTGGCTTCGGTTCATCCAGCCAGTTCTATCTGTCGTTCAAACGCATCAGCGGCTTGTCGCCCCGCGCGTATCGGCGCTCATTGGACGTATTCTCGGTCAGCCATGACACTCGGTAAAGCAGGTCGCCGGGCAGACACGATCACGTCTCAAACACCTTTTTAGGCGGTGCCGTCATTTGCAACTTGGCTCGCACAGTGGGCGTAATCGCGACATGCGCGTGTTCCAGGGCCAGCATGACAGCGCCCAAGGCCGGCTCCAGCGCATCATGGATGACGTTGACGCTGGGCGATGCAGCGCGCACGCGGGCGATGATGGCGTCGCGCATCAGTGCCGAAGGATGGCGCAACACGCCGCCTGTCAGCACCAGGTGAAACGGCTCTCGCTCGATGCCGACCTTGCGCGCGGCTGCAAGCGCCGTATCACCCAATGCACGACCCTGGTTGTTCACAAGAGAAAGCGCCATGGCGTCGCCTTCAGCAGCCACATCCAACACGACTTTGGCCATTGACTTTATTTCCGGCTGAGGCGCAGATCGAAAGTCCCGTGCCGTGAGCGCGTGAAGCATTGCCTCGACGGTCGGCAGATTCAGGTAACGCAGGAACGCCTGCGTCAATGGCATCGCCGGATCGCGCGGCGCGATGCCCAACTCTGCGCGCACAATCGACTTGAGCGCCGTTTCACCCAATTGATCGGCCCCGCCGGCTTCTTGCCAAAAGCTGCTGTGCCAGATGCGCCCATCGCGCGACCGCGCACCTGTGGCCGCGGCCGTGCCGCACGCCACGCCAACCCCTGTGCCGTCGGGCGAACCGGCGCGCAACCCGCCGATGGCGTCGTTATAGACGATGGGGTGCGGGCGCAGGCCGCGCGCAACTGCACCGTCACGAATCGTCTCGAAGTCCTCGGGCCAGTCGGCCCCAGCGGCGCTGAGCACGATGCTCGCCAAGCCATTCGCTTCAGCGCGCGCCGCGCTTAAGGCTTCGAACGAAGCGGCAGCAATAGCATCCAGCGCGGCCTGTTCACCCACACCGTAGATGTCGCCGCAACCGCTGCGCCCCCAACCCAGGATGCTGCCATCGGCCCGCGCGACGATGGCGATGGTCTTGGTGTTGCCGGCGTCCACGCCGAGGACGATGTTCATCGCGGCTTGCTCGCGTTCACGTATTGGTCGCCATATTGGCGCGTCTCGGCAGTCATCACCTGCGGCCTGGCGTTGGGCAACCACAGCAGACTGCGGTAGATCGGTGGGGTGGGGCACCAGTTGTCTGTCTTGACAGCGCGCAGGCACAGCGACAGCGGCTGACCCTCGTCCACCGCGTCGCGCTCATCAGCCGTCAAGTCTTTGGCCGGCAGGTTCATCAGGAAGGCCATGCGCGCCATCAGATTGCCGTAGGTGCGCAGGGTGTAATCGCTCTGGCTTAACCCCAGCGCGTGCAGCCAATTGTGCACCTGCAACGGCGTGGGCCAGTGGGCCATGAACAGCGTGCCACCGGTGCTCATGTCCAGCCCGCGATGAAAGTAGTAATCCATGCACCAGAAATTGGTCAGCAGCACGCCGCCAGGCTTGAGGATGCGCAGGGCGTGATACAGCGCGGCTTCGATGTCGTAGATCACAGCCGTGCTGAACGGCAGCACGAAGCAGTCGTACGAATCGCTGGGCACGTGATCGGCGCGGGCCAGATCGGCGACAACCTTCACCTCGTCATGATGGGTGGCCAGGTCAATCGCCTCGGCTTGCGTCACGCGCTCGCCGCCGTAGTCGCGCAGGATGACCGTCTCCTCCACTTCAAGCGCGCGGCCCTTGATGTCGGCCGCATGTTGTTCCAGAAAGTCGGCCCAGTAGTAACGAATGATGGACAGCCCGCCCGACTTGCCCTTGCCAAATGGGGCCATGCGCCGGAATTGCATCGCTCGCAGGTTGCGCAGCACAGGCCATGTTGTCCAGCGCCGTTGGCGCTTCACCTCGAAGTAGCGCTCACGCAGGCGTTCGTTCTTTGACGTCATGGTGATAGGAGTTGGACTCCTCAAAGGAGTCCGACTCCTTGTCAACGCAGCAATCGCTCCGGCAAATACGCCGCGTGCGCGGCGGACATGTCGTCGTAGATGGCTTGGGCCTTGTTGAGCGAGAACACCAGCGGGTTGCTGGCCAGCGCGCGCACAGCGTCGCGCTTCGTCCCGCACCACGCCGCCTGCGCCGTCAGCGCCTGATATTCCGACAGCATCTCGACCAGACCAAGCACCTGCTGTGGCAGCGGCCCAATCGTCAGCGGCGCGATGCCATGGCGATCCAGAAAGCCTTGCGTCTCCACCACGCGGTCATCGGGCAGGTTGCTGATCGAGCCACGATTCGGCACGTTCACCGGCAGGATTTCGCCGCGGTCGTTGAAGATGGCGTCCATCGCGTCAATCGCCAGCTCCAGCTCGTGGATGCCGCCGCGCGAGCGCTTCGGGTCGAGCTGCGGGTCGTTGCGCTCGGCCTGTTCGCGGTAGTGCTGCCAGTAGTCGGGCACGCTGGCCATGATGTCCTGCGCGCGCGTGGTCGGCTTGGCCTGTAGCTCGGCCAGGATTTCGTCCTTGAAGTAGTAGTACTGAAAATAATGCGCCGGCAGCGCGCCAAGCGTCACGGCCAAATTGATCAGCCGCAGCTTCGATGTGGACAGACCTGATGCGGCGCTGGTTGCTCCAAGCGGGTCACCAGACCCAGCACGAGCCGTCTGTGTTGTGAACCGCTCGTATGCCCGTTCGAGCAGCGGAATGAAGTCCTGCCCGTCATACGTGTGACGCACGCTCCAACTGCCGTGGTTGAGGCCGATCATGGCCACATCCATCTTGGCGCGGTCAAGTCCGATCCATGCAGCGAAGTCGTGGCCGAAGAACAGCGGCCCTTCGCAAAACGCGGCGAACCAGATGGGCGAGTGGTGCGTCACCGCTTCGGCCACGATGTTGACCGGGTTGGTGTAATTGAACAGCCGTGCGTTTGGGCAGATGGCTTCCATATCGGCGATGATCTCTTTCATCGCCGATATGCTGCGCAGCGCCATGAAGAAGCCGCCCGGCCCCTGAGTCTCCTGGCCGATGACGCCATGTTTGAGCGGGATGCTCTCGTCGAGCATGCGCGCCTCGAAGCCGCCGGGGCGATAGCTGGTCAGCACAGCGTCGCAATCGCGCAGGCCGTCGCGCCGGTTGGTCGTCGCGCTCACGCGCAAGTCCAGCCCGCGCGCGGCGATCATCTTGTCGGCGATCCTTTTGACCAGCGCCAGCCGCTCTTCGTTGAAGTCAATCAGCGCGATCTCGGAGCCAAGAAAATTTTGGCTCTGGTGGATAAATGATGCCATTGTGCCGGGGCCGCGCGTGCTGCCGCCGCCGATGTAGGCGATTTTGATGGATGCCATGCTGTTTATCCACTAAGAACGCGAAGGACACTACGAAGATAGAGGGTTTGCTTCGCGCTCCTTCGTGCCCTTCGTGGATGATTAAAACGTCGTCGTCAATACTTGCGTCTGCCCGGTGGCGATGGCCTTGTGCGCGCACTCGATGATCTCGACCACATGGCGAGCCTGTTCTCCGCCTGCGTTGGGCGCGCGATCCTCGACGATGGCATCGGCCAATTCCATGATGTCCACATACAGGTGGCCCTCTTCGAGTTCGAGGTGTTCGCCCTGCATATATTTCTGCGCAGTGAGCGGCTCCGCGTAATTGCGGTTACCCACCGCTCTGCCATACGTGCCCCAGCCGCCGCCGCCAAAGACGTTGAACGCGAGCGGATAGCCGGTTGCGCTGTCCACGTCGGTGATTTCGAGCGAGCCATGCGTGCCATACAGACCCAGGCCGCCCCACGGGTTGCGTTTGCTGTGGCCCGTGTCCGCGCCTACGCCAGTCACAATCGCGCCGGAGGCAAACTCCATCAGCAGCACCACGTTGTCCTCGACCTCGATTTCGATAGTCTGATCGCGCCAGGTGCGCACAGGCGTCATCTTGTTGCCCAGCGCCGTCACCTTGCGCACGGGTCCCAGGATGCTGGTGGCCAGTTGCAAGGAATAGATCGTCACATCGGGCAGCGGCCCTGCGCCCTTGCGGTAATACCACATCGGGTTGATGTTGGTGAGCGCGCTGTCACCGCTGCGCACGCCCTCGAACTCGTGGCCGAAGCCCCAGGCATAGGTGTAGCCAAAGCCGATCTTGCCGATCAACCCGCTGCCCACGACATCGCGCATTTGCGGCGTGGTGGGGAACAGGTCGAAGCCCGGCGCAGCCACCAGCTTGACGCCGGCGGCGTCGCGTGCGGCCAGCAACCTGTTGGCTTCATCCAGTGTGGCAGTCATGCTCTTCTGCACATACACGTGCTTGCCGGCGGCGATGGCCGTCATCGCGTTCTCGAAGTGATATTGGATCGGTGTGATGACTAGCACCAAGTCCACCCCGGTCTTGGTCAGCATGTCGGCGGTGTTAGTGAACCAGCGCTCCACGCCAAACTTCGCAGCGCTTTGCTCTGCTCGCTCGGCCACCGCGTCCACCACGGCGACGAGTTGCACGCGTTCTTTCGCGTCGGCGCAGGAGAGATGCGGCAGCACGCCGCGCTGCGACACGCTGCCGCAGCCGATGAGGGCAGCCTTGAGAATATTGCTCATATGTCATTCAATGTCTCTCGCCAAGCCGCAAAGGCGCAAAGCGACCCCTAGCCCTTTGCGGCTTCGCGCCTTTGCGAGAGGTCTGCTTCAAAACGTCGTCGTCAGGGTTTGCGTCTGTCCGGTCTCAGCGGCGCGATAGGCGCTCTCGATGATGTCAATCACATGGCGTGCATGCTCGGCCGTGGCCAGCGTCGGCTTGTCTTCGCGCACCCAATCCACCAACTGCATGATGTCCTCATACACGTGCTGCTCTTCGATGTGGCGATGCGGGCCAACGACGTGCGGCAGCGACCATTGCTGCTCATGCCAGCCGGGCTGCATGTGATCGAGGTCGTAGCCGTCGTATGAAATCGGCTGGCCGTTCAACTTCTCGCCGATGATCGCGCCGCCCGTGCCGAAGTAGCTGCCCAGGCGCATGCCGGCCACGCCGCCAGCTGCGGTGCCATACGCCAGCCCGAACAAGCCATCGCCCCAATCCAACAGGATCAACGTGTTGTCGTGCGCATCGGTGGGGTAGGCCACGCCGCGAAACTCGCGCTCCTTGATGCGTGTGGCGCTCATGGCCGTGACGCGCTGCACCGGCCCCAGCACGGTCGTCAGCACGTGCAGGCTGTAGACCGTCATGTCATACAGCGGCCCGCCGCCGGGCTTACGGAAGTACCACGCCGGGTTGACGGTGCTCAGCACGTCCTCGCCGGTGCGGAATTGCTCATCTTCGTGATAGGTGCCGAAGCTCGCGCCGCAGGCGGCCCAGGTCGGTGTGCCAATCGCGCCGTCGCGAATCAGCGCGCGCACTTTGTGATGCACCGGGCGCAACGCCTCGCCCGGCGACGAGACCAACTTGACGCCCTTCGCCTTGGCCAGCTCGATCAACTCGTCGGCCTCAGCCACGGTCGTAGTCATGGTCTTGTTGAAGTGCACGTGCTTGCCCGCCTGGATGGCTTGCTTGCCCTGCTCGAAGTGCAGGCCGATGGGTGAGGCGAGGGTGACGGCATCCACGTCGCCGTCGGCCAATAAGTCTTCGTAGTGAGTGAAGGCGCGCCGCACGCCATATTTCTGCGCGGCGGCCTCGGCGCGGCCCTGCACCGGGTCGCACACCGCCTGCAGGATGACGCGGTCACCCACATCAGGCTGGCTGAGGTGTGGCAGGATGCCGCGCTGGGCAATCGCGCCCGCGCCCACGACGCCGAGCCGGATAACGTTGTTGGTCATAGTTCAATCGTGTGTCATTCTGAGTTCGAGATGGCCGCAGGCCAGACGAAGCGGCAGAAACGGTAGGGCGCACTCTCCGTAGCGCGCCGTCGTCGGGTTACCAGGGTCGCTACAGAGAGCGACCCCTACAGCCGAAGGGCATGTTTCTGAGCAGGCCGAAGGCCGAAGAATCCCTGCTGCCCAAATCTCCTAACGCCAATGTCGGCAACCGAGTTGCGCTGTCATGATGTGACGCACCAGGGATTTCTCGCGCTTTCGCGCTCGAAATGACGCCGTAGACTAAAACGTCGTCGTCACCTCAATCGTTCTGCCTTGCCCCGTTGCCACCGCCGCCGCGTCAATGATCTCGACCACGTGCGCGGCGTGCTCGATGCTGAGCACAGGCCGTTTGCCATCGCGCAAGCATTCGACCAACTCCTGCACGCCCAGGATGTGATCCGGCCCTGATGCGCGCGCATGCGGCACGGGCACATCGCGCCAGGCCCCATCGCGCAGCAACTGCACTGGCGCGCTGCCGTCAATCAGGTTGAGCGCAATCGTGCCCTTGAGGCCGAACAGTTCCAGTTGCGCCGCCCGCGTGTCCTGCGCGCTGTTGTTGGCCTCGACCGTGCTGATGACGCGGTTGCCGTGGTCGAGCAGCATCAGCCACGTGTCGTCCTCGACCATCGGCACGTGCCTGCCCGCAAACGGGCCATCGCCAATGTCGAAGCCATCGGCCTGCGCCTTCGCGCTCATGGCGGTCACGCGATTGGCCGGACCGAGCAGACCTGTCAGCGCGTGCAGCGGATACACGCCCATGTCGCGTTGTGGCCCGCCGCCCGCGGCGAAGAACGGCGCCGGATCGGACGTGAAGCCGGCCCACGGCGGCACGCCGCCATAGCCCAGCCCACGCGCGCTGTGCACTTCGCCGATCTCTCCCGCATCCAGCATCTGTTTCGCCAACACGATCTGCGGCCAGACCATGATGCACGGCGCGCAGACCATCTTCAGCCCGCGCGCCTCGGCCTCGCGCTGGAGATGGCGCGCCTGTGGCGCGTTCGTCGCGACGGTCTTCTCGGTGTAGACGTGTTTGCTCGCTTGCAGGATGGCCAGGTTGGTCTCGTAGTGCAACTGCATAGGCGTGAGGTTGACCACAGCCTCGGCGTCCGTCTCGGCCAGCATGTGCGCGTAGTCGGTGTAGACGCGCGGGATGGCGTATTGCTCCGCCGTCCGCTGCGCGCGTTCGCGGCCGCGACCGCACACCGCCACAAGCTCGGCCCGGTGCGCGATGCGGTGGAATTCCGGCAGATAGTCGCGGTGGGCCACATCGCCGCAGCCGAGCAGGGCAAGCTTGAGTTTTGGCATTGCGATGCAATGTGTTGGTGATTGGTTGTTGGTTAATGTGAGTCCGTCAGCTATTAACCAACAACCAACACTTCAGTCCTCCGCCCGCGTCGGGTCGTGCATGGAGACGCGCGGCCCTGTGGCGCCTTCGATCTGCACCGGCGGGAAGGTGCTCTCGATGGTCTGCGCGATGCCCGTCTTGCCGGCCTCCTCGGCCTTCAGCATGATCTCCAGCACGTGATAGCCGTGTTCGGGGGTGATCACGTCGGGCGTGCCGTTGACGATGCTCTGCACCAGGTGGCGCAGGCCATCGGTCCACGTCCAGAACGGGTCGGAGTCGCCGTGCAGTTCCCAGTAGCCGTTCTTGTTGCGGAACAACTCATAGCCCTTGGGGTGCCAGTCGTCGCCCAGCATCTGGATCGTGCCCTCGCTGCCGTAGATTTCGACCGCCGGCACGCGATAGGCCTGAATGGTGAAGCCGGTGGTGATGACGGCATACACGCCAGCGCCAAAATCAATGTTGATGTGGGCGTTGTCCACCACGTTGACTTTGGTCATCTCGCCGTCCACCACGCGCTCAGGGATGGCCGTGCCCGCCAGCGCCGTGACGCGCTTGGCCGGGCCGAGCAGCGCGGTGAGCGTGGTGACGTTGTAGACGCCCAGGTCGAACATGGCGCCGCCGCCGGGCTGGTAGAACCACTTGCCCCAGCTCGGGCCGGCCCAGCCGTAGAACGCTCGCGCCAGATAGGGCTTGCCGATGTCGCCCGCGTCAATGTGCTGCTTGATCTCTTTGAAGGTCGAGCTGAGCACGACGTGCGGCGCGGGATGCAGGATGCCCTTGCTCTTCATGGCGATTTCGAGCAGCTCCTTGCCTGCCTCCAGCGTGGTCGCCATCGGCTTCTCCACCAACACGTGTTTGCCCGCCAGCAAGCCGGCCTTGGCAATCTCGCCGTGCACCTGCATGGCCGTGGTGACGAGCACCAGATCCACGTCGCTGCTCTCGGTCACGGCGCGATAGTCCTGCACGAACTCTGCGCCGGGCCACAGGCGTTGGGCTGTCTGCGCGCCTTCGGGCGTCACGTCGCAGGTCATGGTCACCTCGACCGGCAACCCCATGCCCTGGATGCGCTTAATCTGTCCTGTATACGGGCCGCGCATGACGCTGCCGCAACCCACGATGCCGATGCGTACTGATTTGTTGTTGGACATGATATTTGAAGAAGTGAGAAGTGATATGAGTGCGTCAGGTAGCCTTCTTGGCGGCTTCGTTGCGCTCCTGCCACTTGGTGTGCTGTTGCTCCAGCCAGATGAAGCGCCGGGGCGTCTCCAGTTTGCGCGGCGGCGCGCCGAACGCCAGGATGTAGGCCCGGCGCGGCCCATCCGACAGATTGGGGCCGGTGTAGTGCAGCGTCTTGCAGTGGTGGATGGTCGCGCCGCCCGGCGGCAGCGGACACGCCACCGCCGATGCCGTCAGCGCTTCCGGGTCATCCACCTCCAGGCCGATGACGCGCGGATCGTTGCCAATCGGATGATGCGGCAGCACATTGTCCGTGTGGCTGCGTGGCACGAACCACATGCAGCCGTTTTCGAGCGTCGCCTCCTGCAGCGGAATCCAGATGCTCAACTCGTCATAGGCAGCCGACGGATCGGCATAGGCCTCATCCTGATGCCACGGCGTGGCCGCGCCGGACTTGGGCGGTTTGCGGATGGCGTGATCGAAGCGAAAGGCCGTCTCCGGGCCGAGCAATTGCCGGGCGATGGCCTCGGCGTTGGCGCGCAGTTGGGTCTCGTTCAACTGCGGCGCGTATTTGGCTGGGTTCAAGATTTGCGGCAGCGCGGGCTCCTGGCCGTCTTCGTCGGTCGTGGTCAGGTCGAGGTGATCACCCTGGTCGCGGCCCGCTTTCACCTCGAAGAGGTGATCGTAGATGTCGCACAGTTGGGCGACTTCATCCGCTGTGGTGATGGCGGGCAACGACAGGTAGCCCTCGCGGTGAAAGCCGGCTATTTGTTCAGGCGTTAGTGTGAACATGTGATGTTTCGTGTGCCAAGTGTCAGGTGTCATGTGTCACGTGACACGTGATACGTGATACTCACCCCTTCAACCCCGTCAGCTTGATGCCCTCCAGGAAGTAGCGTTGGGTGAAGAAGAAGACGATGATCAACGGGATGGTCGTGATGGTTGAGGCGGCCATCAGCAACGCCCACTCGGTGGTGCGTTGGGCGCGGAAGGCATACAGCCCTAACGACAGCGGGAACAGTTGGTTATCGCCCAGGTAAATCAACGGGCCGAGAAAGTCGTTCCAGGTGCCGAGGAAGGTGAATACCGCGACCACCATCAACGCCGGCTTCACCAGCGGCAGCATTACCTGCCAGAACGTGCGGAAGTGTCCGGCGCCGTCCACGCGCGCTGCATCGGCCAGCTCGTTCGGCAACCCCAGGAAGAACTGGCGCATCATGAAGATGAAGAAAGCATTGCCCAGAAATGCGGGCAGGATGAGCGGCGCGTAACCGCCGATCAGCCCGAAGTTCTTGAACAGGATGTAGGTTGGGATGAACGTCACGATGAACGGGATCATCAACGTGGCGATGGTGATGTAGAACAACGTATTGCGGAAGGGAAAGCGCAGGCGCGCGAAGCCATAGCCCACCGCCGCGCACGAGAGCACCGTGCCAATCGTCACGCTCACCGAATAGAACACGGTGTTCCACAAGAAGCGCAGAAACGGGAAGTTGGGATAGTTGATCGCGTTTGGATAGTTCTGCCACTGCGGCGGGTCGGGCAACCACTGGATCGGGTTGGTAAACATCTGCTGGTTGGTCTTCAGCGACGACACGATCATCCAGTAGAACGGCAGCATGAATGCGATGGCAAACGCGATCAACACGGCGTGTGAGAGCACGCTCTTGAGGCGCTTGCGGGCGGTGCGGGTCGCCTTGCTTGTCGTCGCGGGCGACGCGGCAGGCAGAGGGCGGGTGGGTT
>Ga0224722_1000689_pt1 | contig 19572 bp, 17 predicted proteins | sample Balambano_FR1_Me_FD_161646 | JGI IMG/M metagenome (GOLD analysis project Ga0224722, IMG submission 161646) | Freshwater sediment microbial communities from Lake Towuti, South Sulawesi, Indonesia - Balambano_FR1_MetaG | ecosystem: Environmental > Aquatic > Freshwater > Lake > Sediment | place... | reverse complement strand
GTACGCCGCTGCCAACGGTTGTGTTTTCGCCTGTCGCTTGTTGCCTGAAACGTCATCCTGGTGCAATACCACAACAACCCAGTTACCGAACCTCAAAAATAGCGACCTCATACGTCGCTTTTTTGTTTTTACGTCTATAATCAAACCCGCTTATCAACAAAGGATAGTGCTATGGAACAGTCGCTTGGATCCGTTCAGGGTTGGATGGTCGTCTACCGTGCATACAGCCAACCGGAAGCCTATATTGTAGCGGAACGGCTCAAAGTTGAAGGTGTTCCGTCATTTGTTCATCAGGAGCCAGCCGCCGCGGCGCTGGGCTTTACCGTTGGCAGTCTTGGCGAAATCAAGGTGCTGGTCAGCCCATATGATTATGAGCGTGCCGAACAGATTGTGGCGCAGGACTACTCAGACCTTATAGACAGCGACGACGATGAAGAAGACGACGAAGACTTGGATGAACTCGATTCCGGCGATGATGAATAACACGCTGACCGCTGTACCCGGTATCCGTGTCGGGCAGATAACTGATTTGACAGGCGCAACGGGCTGCACGGTCATTCTGTGTCCGCCAAATACCGTCGGCGGCGTGGATGTGCGCGGTGGCGCACCCGGTACACGCGAAACAGACTTACTTTCGCCGATGCACCGCGTCCAGACGGTGAATGCGATAGCCCTGTCTGGAGGCAGCGCTTACGGCCTGGCGACGGCGGATGGCGTCATGCGCTATCTTGAGGAGCGTGGCGAAGGGTACCTCACCAATACCGGATTTATTGTGCCGATTGTCCCTGCCGCCATTGTGTTTGACCTTGCAGTCGGCACAACGGGGATACGCCCGACGGCGGACATGGGCTATCAGGCGGCGGCAGCAGCCACGACTGATCCGGTGGAGCAGGGCAGCGTCGGTGCGGGGACGGGCTGCCGAGTGGGGGCGATGCTTGGCAATGAATTCGCCAGTAAAGGTGGTGTCGGTAGTGCCGCGCTGGATTTAGGCAGTGGACTCATCGTTGCGGCATTATGCGTCGTCAACGCCGTCGGGGATGTCATTGATGAGGCGGGCAATATCCTTGCAGGGCTGCGCCAGCCGCCAGACGGCAAAACCTTCGCCAGTATGCTGAACATGATGAAACTGATGATCACCAATCCGCCGTCATCGGGTTCACCAGTCTCTTCACCGGGCGAGCGCGAGAATACCGTGCTTGGCGTGGTTGCTACGAACGCAAAACTCACAAAAGAAGAAGCGAATAAAGTTGCACAGATGGCGCATGACGGGCTTGCCCGCGCTGTTAATCCCGCCCATACCATGTATGACGGCGATACCCTGTTCGCTCTGGCGACGGGTGAGGTCACTGCCGACGTTAACCTGATCGGGGCGTTTGGCGCGGAAGCCGTTACTCAGGCAATTCGCAATGCGGTGAAAACTGCGAAGGGAGTGGGCGGCGTGCGGGGATGGGGGCAGTAATCAGGAAAAATTTGTTTTCGCCGTGACGATTATTCATAATACACTTTTATTTATGAACCTGACGGCGACCTCATGGCAAAATTCTTCATCTCTTACAGCCGCGTAGACAAAGACACCTTCACAGAGCCGTTTATTGCGGTGCTTACAAAAGTCTATCGTCCGCCGCGCCACTTGATCTGGTGGGATGAACACCTGCGTGGGGGTGATGTCTGGTGGCAGGAAATTCTCCGCCAGGTCGCTGAATGCGATATTTTCATCTATCTGCTGTCTAACGAGTCGGTCACGTCCCCCTATTGCAAAGCCGAATATGCCGAAGCGCGAAGATTACAGAAACAGATCATCACGGTGCAGGTCAGAGATCGTACCCAGATTACCGATGATTTAGCGGATATTCAGTATGTAGATATGAAGCGCGGCGTTGATGACGCAGCCGCACAACCGCTGCTTTTCGGGGCGATCAACGAGCAGATTGAGCGAATCCCACCGCGCAAACCCCGTGCATTGTGGATGCCACAAACTCCGCGTCCCCGTGTCGGTGATGAGACGCCGCGACCCGCCGATGCACCCGATGTGGATACACCAATACTGGACACTCCACTATTGCCCGCTGGCGCAAGTTTCACCCCGAAAACGGGCAAAACACCCGTGGTCAAACCATCGCGCTCGCGCTTTTCAGTCTTTGCCTTAGTCATAGGCGGCGCACTGGTGATCCTCACGCTTGCACTCTTCGCGCTGAATGGATACGTGAACAGCCAGACACGATCCCCAACGCCTACGGATGACGTACAGGTCGCCATTGTGCCAACTGATACTGAACAGGGCGAGATGATGGCAACTGATCAGTTGACCGATACAGCACAACTAACGCCGACGCCAAGCGAGACACTTACAAACACCCCTACCGCTACGATAAGTCCAACGGACTTGCCTACGCTCGACATAATCGCTGTGGTTGCAACGCTGGATGCACAGGGAACTGCGATAACGGCGCAAACTCTGGCAGCGGCAACCGCTGTGGCGCGGGGGACATCACTGGCACAAACGCCGACCTTCATTGCCGGGCAGACGCAAACAGCGGACGCCTGGACGGATACGCCGACGCCGAATATCACCGCCAGCATTGAGGCATACGTGGCGACGCGCTCGACAGCGACGGCGATTGGCGTAGCCACGCAAACCGCTGAGGCGTGGACGGACATCCCAACGAACACCGCTACGTTGACACCGAGCAATACCTCAACACAAACCGACACGCCTTTACCAACTGACACGCCGCGCCCGACGGACACACCTATTCCGCTGGGTTTCCCCGGCAACCCGGTCACAGCTAACGACCAATGGACGCCGATTGAGCAGGATTTTGACGGCGTGACGATGGTGCTGGTGCCGGCAGGCTGTTTTATGATGGGCAGCACACAGGAGCAGGTGGACGCAGGTGACGCAGATGACGATGAACTGCCGCAGAATGAAGTGTGCTTCGACGAGCCTTTTTGGATTGATAAGTACGAGGTGACGCAGGTGCAGTTCCGCGAGCATGGTGGCGTACAAGCCGTGCCATCAGCCTTCACTGGTGATAATCGCCCGGTTGAGCGCATAACCTGGTTTGAGGCGCGTGATTACTGTGCGACTCGCGGTGGGTCACTGCCGAACGAACCTCAGTGGGAATATGCCGCACGAGGACCGGACGGATTGATCTTTCCCTGGGGAGATGAATGGGTCGATAATAGTGCCGTGCATGGCGGAAATTCGCGTCGTCAAACATCCATCGTTGGCAGCCGCCCCGGCGGTGTTTCGTGGGTTGGGGCGCTGGATATGAGTGGTAATGTGTGGGAATGGGTCAGTACCATATATGACAGCAATCCTGAAACGGATGCCTTTCCATATCCCTATGATGGGACGGATCGGCGGGAAGACCTGGAACGAACGGATGTTTTTCGCCTAGTGCGGGGCGGTTCGTGGGACTTCTTTACTAATGACCTCAGCGCCGCCAGCCGTTTCAGGATCGATCCTAATAACTGGTACCTCATCAACGGTTTTCGTTGTTCTCGCTCTTATAGCTCTGCGTGAAGGCAGACGGCGTTATGCAACATGCGAGGCAAGCCGTCGCCCCACACGCACCGCCCATTTGTTTCGTGACGAAGGGATAACAGCGGCAGATGCCCGCCATTGATCGGAAAGAGATTTTCCAATGGATAACCTATTAGACATCACTCGTGAAGAAGTACGGAAATACGCGAGTAACGGGCGCGGCGGAAACATTCTGTTGTTTCCGCTTCTGGATGATGAACGCCAGACTTACGCGGTGGTAGATGTGGATTATCCAACGCGCAAGGATTATGCTGGTGTGGTTGTATTTGCGCGTGTTGTGGGTGAAAAGGTCGTTATTGAGGAAGACACAACGGACAAAAAGCTGGTGGACGCCCTGTTACAACGGGGTATCCCACGAGCGCAGATTGTGTTGGCATACGAGGGGGAAATCACGCCGGACCTGGAAACGTATGTGTTGACTTCGCCTCCGCAGTGACCTACCTCGCCCTCATCACGAACCGTTTTGCTAACCAGGAGCGCATAAGCCAGTGAGTCGCGTTGGTACATCGCTAGACGTTAAAACGTCCAGCTACGGCAAAGACAAGTCCGCTGAAGGGACTTTTGAACCCCTTCAGCGGGTTTGTCTTTTTTGGAGACGGCGAATTTATTCGCTGGCGCTTACTTGAATCGCGCACATAATCCATTGGACACACCCTTTGAAACCGATTTCCTTAACAAAACATCCACCTTTTGTTAAAATTGACATCTTCGCTGTTAATGGTCATTTAGCATAGCCCTGATAAATTTTATCGAATTCATCATTAAACAAGGGTGGCATAGGCGATGGCGAAGGTATTGATCGTCGAAGACGAAGAAACGCTGGCAAGAACCCTGGCAGAGAAATTGCGCGGAGACGGCTTCAATGTCGTCACGGCGTTTGATGGCGAGGCGGGGCTGGAGAAAATCCGCGAGGAGCGCCCCGACCTGATTGTGCTGGATATTATGCTCCCGAAGCTGGACGGCTTAAGTTTGTGCCGTATCGTTCGCCGTGATGCTTCTACGGCTCATATACCGATCATTATGCTGACAGCGCGTGGTACGGAAGTGGACAAGATTGTCGGCTTGGAAAGTGGTGCCGATGATTATGTCGTCAAGCCGCTGGCGCTCGGCGAATTTCTTGCCCGAGTCCGTGCGGTCATGCGTCGTGCGCCGGGTCGTCCCGCCTTGCAGGATGAACTGATTTCCAATGATCTGCGCCTCAGCCTGACGGGACGGCGCCTGTTTAAGAACGGCGAAGAGACCAAACTCAGCAATAAGGAGTTTGACCTGCTGGCTGAATTGATGCGGAACAAGGGCGTGGTTCTGTCTCGTGACCTCATCCTGACGAAGGTTTGGGGGTATGATTATTTTGTGGATAAACGCACTGTAGATGTCCATATCCGCTGGCTGCGCGAAAAGATCGAGGACGATGCGTCAAATCCCGGTCGAATTGTCACCGTGCGCGGCGTAGGCTACCGGTTTGAGGGTTAAGCGAACGTGCAAAATCCAGAAATTGACAACACGGAACAACAGGAAATTGAGGAGCGCGAACGAGCGCTAACTGAGTTACGGCGGCTTTTGCTGGATCGTGAACTGGCAACGCAATCCCTCCGATCATCGCTGAATGATAATGAAGAAACTATACAAGGGTTACGGGAGAGTATTGTCGAGCAGGAGAGCGCCGTGAATGCCATGCGCGAGGCGAATGCCCGTCGTGATGAAGAATTGAGTGCCTTGCAGGAAAAACTCGCCGCAAGGGATACCGATTCGTCGTATAAAGTGGCGCTGGCGCTCACGCTGGCGAACGTCGCCTATGATGCACTGCTGGTGTTGGATGAAAGCTACCATATCGTTGCCATCAATGATGCGGCGGAGGCGCTGTTTGAGGTCAAGCGTCCCATTGGCGAACACGTTACCAAGATTACCGACAAACCTGAACTCGAATATGTAATTGAAGACGCCATCGGCAATGAGGAGGAAATGCTCGAAGAGCAGATGATCGTTGGCAAGCGTAGTTACAAGGTGCGCGTCAAGGTCATCCGCCGTGACGGGAACTTCTTCATCGGCGTCGCGTTTGAGGATGTGACCGAACTGGTACGTCTGAACCGCGCCCGCCGCGATATGGTCGCCAATATCAGCCACGAACTGCGGACGCCAATCGCTAATATTCGCCTGATCATTGAAAGCCTGTTTCATGAGCAGGAAAAGCCCAAACGCAAGCAAAGTACCTCGGCGCTGCGGGCAATCGCACGGGAAACCGACTCGCTGCTCTGGCTGGTACAGGAACTGCTTGATCTGTCTATGATCGAATCCGGGCAGGCAATTCTACGCATGGTCGAAACCTCGCTTAACGTGATGGTAGACGAGGCGATTGAGCGAATGGAAGATCAGAGCGAGACCAAAGAAGTCATCATCGTCTCGGAAGTGCCGCCCGACATGATGGTGCTGGCGGATGCAGATCAGGCGCGGCGTGTTCTGCTCAACCTGATTCACAACGCGATCAAGTGGTCCCCTAACGGCGGTTCGATTACGATTACCGCCGAACCGCAGGACGATGAAGTGATCATTGACGTGCTGGATAACGGACCCGGCGTGCCCGAAGAATTGAAAGAGCGAATTTTTGAGCGTTTCTACCAGGTTGATCCGTCTCGTTCGCAGGGCGAGGGGAGCGGGTTAGGGTTAGCTATTTGCAAGCACATTGTCGAGGCGCATGGCGGGCGTATCTGGGCGGAAGATAACCAGCACGCCAGCGGCGGGCGCTTTCGATTCACGCTGCCGCTGGCATAATCGCTACGTCTCTATTGTGGCAAAAACTGATTCGTGAACGCAGTGTTGACATCTATCGCAGTTGAAACGAACCCCATATCCATCAGGACATCCTGAGTCATTTCCCACGATTGCGCGTCGGCATAGCCGAGCGCCTCCGCATCCCATAACTCAATGGTATTCAACAATACCTGAAACTGTGTCAGCTCATCCGGCGTGAACTGTTCCAGTAAACCACTGAGCAGATCAGCGCGGTAAGCAGCTAAATCTTCACGACTCAGAGCGGGCGCTGCCGCGAGCGCGGCGTTTTGCTCGGCAGCTTCTACCTGAAGGGCTTCCTCAAGGGCAGGTGAGAGGGGTAGATTTTCGACATGAAGTGCGCTCAACACATAGGCTTCCGCCGGGTTGCTGATGGCGTCTCGCAAGCCGCGATCAAAGGCGTTGACCATGCCCGCGACCAGTTCGGGATTGTCCGCAATGGTCACTTCATTGGTGATGATGCCATTTGAAACCAGATCAGCATAATCCGATACAGGAAACACATCTACAGATGCAAGATCACCGCAGTCCCCTACCGCTGCACGATTATTGATTTGCAACGGCTCATTATTGATATAGACGACGGCGGCTTCTACCCCGCCGACGCACATCACTTCCGGCGCGTTAAAGCCGATTTCCTCCAGATCAATATCCTGCTCGGTCAAGCCGTTTGCAGCGAGTAGAGCGATCAAACCGCTGTAGGATGCGCCAAAGCGACCGGGAATGCCGACATTTCGTCCGACGAGATCGGCGACGCTCGTTATGCTGCCGTCAGCAGGGTAGGCGATCCCCACCGGATATTGCTGAAACCACTCATAAACCGAGACGACGGGCAGCCCATTTGCGCGAGCGCTGATGACCTGTTCGCCGCTGACCAGCCCGAATTGGCGCTGGTTTGCCGCGATCAGATTGACGCCAACGGGTTCGTCGCCATGCTCTATCGCTATGTTGATGCCTTCATCGGCAAAGTAACCTTTTTCCAACGCGACATACACGGGTGCAAACTGGACATTGGGAATGAACGTCATGAACAAAGTAACATCCGTCGGCTGTTGGGCGCTGGCGAGGGAAAGGCTCAGCAAAAGAAACAGGGCGAATGTCAGGGACAGGACAAACCGTTTCATGTCAGGAAGACTCCTTTGAATGAGCGAAAGATCATATTAAACCTCCTGCTGGCGACGCCAGCGTAGGAAGTAGCGTTCCATCAGCGAGATCGCGCCGTACATCAGGCGGGCGAGCAAGGCGAGGGCAAACACCGCAACGACGACTAGTGCGGTGTCATATTGATCGCGGGCGAGCTTGATCCAGTAGCCTAAGCCAGCACTGGCACTGATAAACTCGCCCACCACCGCGCCGATAACGGCTAACGTCGCGCTGATTTTCAAGCCGCTGAACAGGATGGGCAAAGATGCAGGCACTTCAAGCATGTGAAACGTTTGCCAGCGAGACGCATCCATCAGGCGCATAATCTCGCGCTGATCTGGCGGAATAGTGCGTATACTGACAAGCGTATTCATCAGCATAGGGAAGAAAACGATTAACGCGCAGATAAAAACCTTGCTCGTCGTTCCTGTGCCAAACCAGATGATGAGCATGGGCGCGTATGCTACGACGGGCGTTGACTGCACCGCGAGGATAATTGGCGACAATGCTGCCTCAAGCGCCTCGCTTTTCGCCAATAGATAACCAAGCGCGATCCCCAGTGATACACCGACGGTAAGCCCTAACAGGATTTCAGTCAACGTGACGCTCACATGCAGCCACAGCCGCCCATCGGCGATGACTTCGAGAAACTGATCCCACACGGCAAGCGGTGGTGGAATGATGAACGCGGGATAGAGTTGCATGCGTGTGATGACTTCCCATGCAAAAAATACGGCGAGGATGCCCAGAATCGGTGCAAGTCGGCGAAGCTTCGGGCGAGGAAAGCGAAAACGCAATCCCGATTTCAGGCGCACTGGTGCGGCGGCGTGTTGTTCAGATGTTGATTTGGGGAGACTTATGTCCATAAAACAGCCCCACATTTCAGGTGAACTTGCAGGGCTGAGGGAACACAAACGGAACTCAAAACGATCACAACATCGCCAACTGCGGCGCTGCGTCAAGAGGTTCTGTGTTCGGCGAAAACGCGATAGCCAAAATCACCTGCTGTATACCATACAACAGGCACGGCTGCGCGTTAACCTTCTCCCATCCAGACTATACTGTCGGCTTTGGCGTTTGACCAAATCCACCGGCGTAAAGAAAATTCTTTACGACTCACCAGCACACCGCGTAATGACGCGAGCTACAATCACTGGTGAAACGGGTCGCGGGCTTCAGACGTGTTTAGCGCCTGCTACCGCCGGTAGGGATTTTCACCCTGCCCCGAAGGCTACCTATCGAATTTGCAAATCACTATAGCAGAAACTATAGATGGTGGCAATAAAAATCCCTATTCGCAACCATTTTTTTCTCGATGCTTCCTTTCATGCTATTATCATGAATGTGGGTCGTCGCATGGGTAAATCAGTAAAGGCATAGTGCATGTCTGCAAATATCGAAGCGATGGTGCGAGAGGGAATTAATGCAGCTAAAGCCGGTCGCAAGGATGAAGCCCGTGCTTTGCTGACGAAAGCCGTTGAAATCGATTCGTATAATGCCGATGCCTGGCTGTGGTTAAGCGGCGTGGTTGAGGCTGAGGATGATCAGCGGACTTGCCTTGAAAACGTGCTGGCGATTGATCCAACAAATACACGTGCGCGACAGGGGCTGGACTATATCGTCAAAAAATCGTCACCCGTATCAGAGACGGCTGCACCTCCGCCACCTGCATCTCCAGCGCCGCCCGCACCACCTGCTTCCAGTGCTGCTTTTTCCGCCTCAAGTGTCACCAGTGTGGAATGGGACTATGGCGCAGTGGAAACGAGCAGCCCCAGCGCTACCCGCCCTGTGAACGAACCCAGTCCGCAGGACTACGATGACTGGGTCAGCGGTTTGAATCTGGGTACGCAGGCGGAAGACAGCCCGACGGCGGAGGATCAGGTCGCAGCGTTTGGTTCCGCCTCACCGTTTGTCGGTTTTGACGACGAGTTTTTCGACAGCGGACCATTTGAGGAAGTCCAGAATTTTGCCGTCCCAGTGGAAAGTGAGCCATCAGAACGCCCGGTAGCTGCGCCAACTACCGCCATTGCTTACCGTCCCCCGCCGACATTCGACGATGTGCCTGCGGCGGCTGTGGCTGTCTCTGCTGTTACGCCGCCTGCTGCGCCTGCCCGAAGCCCGTCAAAGGTATCTCCGGGGCGTGATGATGGAATGGTGACGAATTACAGCGATTATGGCGTACTGGATAACGTCATTGATGTTGAAGTTGGCACGGAAGAAGTGCCGGAAATCTTTCCGAATATTCCCAAAGCCATTCAGCCGACTCGTTTGCCCGGTACGAAAGAAGGTGCGCCAGCGGGGTTGGTCATACTGGCGCTCATCCTGTTCATTCTGAATTTCGGCGCATCTGTGTTTGTTGTCATGAAGCTGCTCACGCCTGCGTAATTTCGCCTAGACAGGGAGATGCGGCTTTGCTAAAATGCACAATCCTGGACCAAATAAAAAACTGCCGATAAAGGTAAAACATACGCTATGGCAAATCATAAATCCGCGATCAAGCGCATTCGACAGACAAACAAGCGCCGCGCATATAACCGAGTCTATCGCAGCCGCGCCCGCACGTTTGTGAAGAAGGCACGGGTGGCGCAGTCGGGCAGTGATATGAACGCTGCTGTGTTGGCGACCCGCGAAGCCGTTGCCGAACTGGATAAGGCAGCAAGCAAGGGCGTTATCCACAAGAAGAATGCTGCACGGCGCAAGAGCCGCCTGATGAAGCAGCTTTCGGCAGTGCAAAACAACTAGGAACTGAATATCCTCATTCGGCAGTTGAGTATTTCAATGAAACGCGGTTTTGGTAGGTTCCAAGCCGCGTTTTGTATTGCTTATTTTGGCACTTCAAAGCGATAGCCGACACCGCGTGCGGTTTTAAGGTACTGTGGCTTCGCCGGGTCAATCTCAATCACACGCCGTATCCAGCGGATATGCACATCCAACGTGCGCGTATCGCCCAGATAATCCGTTTGCCAGATTTGCGCCATCAACTGTTTTCGTTCGAGGGTCTCGCCAGGGTGGCGAAAAAAATACTCGACCAGTGCCGCCAGTTTTGGATTGAGCGTCGTTTCTTGCCCGTTTGCGGTCAGAATTCTTCGCGTAACATTGAGGCTCAAACTGCTGTGCCGCAGCACAATGTCGCTTTTGTGATCGTCCTGTTCGGCGGGTGACTTTAGCAACCGTTCAATTGCGTTAGTCAGCTTGCGCGGCGTGACCGGGGCGACCAGCACCATATCAGCATTACTCTCGCCTTTTTCAGAACGGACATGCAGCAGCGGCACGCTGGGGAGGTCTTTCTTGATCTGTCGCGCTGTGCGATCTCCAGGGCTGTTCATCGAAACAGAGTCCAGAACGATGATACTCGCTGGACTTTGCAAACCTGTTACTGCTGCCTGCTTTCCGCTGTTCACGCTCGTTACGTCATAGCGCTTTTTTAGCACTTCTACGAACGAGTCATGTGTTTTGCGATGGCGTTCTACCAGCAGCAGGTGAGCGCGGCTTGCCTGAGTCATCAGATTAATTCGGGTTTCTCAACAGAGTTGAAGATAATAGAAGTTTAGGATTATATACGGCTTCGGACGGTGGTCAAACGCTGTCCCTGCCCAAAATCGCGCTCATGGGGTAATCTTTCGGCAACGTTAATGCTGACACAATCATAGGACAACTCCGTTTTGATCTCAACACCTGCACTTCATTCTCTTGCAAATCTCATCAACTGGCGACAGCTTCCTGAATTAGCCGCCTGGACGATTGAGGAGGGGATAGCGATTCAGCAGATTCCCGCGCCTACATTCGCGGAACAGCGCCGCGCCGAATATGTTCGGCAGCGCTTTATAGCGCTTGGACTTGAGGCAGTGGAAAACGACCCGATAGGCAATGTATGGGGCGTGTATCGCGGCGTACAATCGAAGCTGCCTGGTGTACTTGTTTCCGCGCATACAGATACCATTTTTTCGGCCGACACTGATCTTGCAATAAGGCGTGAAAATGACCTGATTTATGGTGCTGGCTTGGGCGATAACAGCCTCGGTGTTGCGGGGATGCTGGCACTCATTCGTGCTTTGTGCGACGCAAACATAAAACCTACTCGTGACCTCTGGTTTGCAGCCACAACCCGCGAGGAGGGATTAGGCGATCTTGGCGGGATGAAAGCGGTGTTTTCCCATTTGCAACCATATATTAACTGCGTGATTAATCTGGAAGGGTTGGCGCTCGGTCATATTTATCACGCGGGCATCGCGGTGCGCCGTCTGCACATTACCGCGACGGCAAGCGGCGGGCATAGCTGGCTGCACTTTGGGCGTCCCAGCGCGGTACACGGTATTGTTCAGCTTGGTGCGAAGATCGCTGCACTCAAACCCGCCCTGAATCCACGCACGACGTTTAACATCGGCATGATTGATGGCGGCGAAGCGATCAATGCCATCGCCACGCAAGCAAGTTTGTGGCTGGATTTGCGCTCGGAAGCCACCGCCAACTTAGAAGCGCTGGAAGGGCGGGTGCGCCATGAAGTCAGGGCGCTCGAACAAGAGGACTTGCACTTTGAGGTTGAGGTTGTCGGCGATAGACCTGCCGGCAGCATTCCGGCGGATCACTGGTTAACAAAACTTGCCGTTGAAGCGCTTGCTCAGATCAACATACAGGGAACGTTGGAAATGGGCAGCACCGACGGAAATGTGCCTCTGTCGCAGGGCTGTCCTGCTGTAACGGTCGGGATCACACGCGGCGGCAATGCCCACCGTCTTGATGAATATATCGAAGCCACACCTGTTTCGGCAGGTCTGCGCCAGATTATACTGTTGACCCTCGCAGCGGCGCAGCATCAACCCTCCTGAAAGAGAGATTCATCAATGTTCAACAGTCTTACCCTTCTTGCCGCTGTGCGCCCTGATTTTGCTGCACGATATGAAAAGAACCTATCTGAAAGCCGACTCTTTGATCTGAAAATTGTCAATACCTTGAGTGACGTATCGGCGCACTTGAAACAAACTGTGCCGGACGCGCTTGCGATTGATAATGGGCTGGATGGGACATTTGAGTTTATCCAGCAGGCACGACTTCATTATCCGCGCTTATTGATCATTCTGGTGGATGAAGAAGCGGATTTTGCATTGCCAGGTCAGGCGGATGATGTCAGCATTGATCCGTTTACGAACGATGACCTGGTACGGCGAATCAAGCGCCTGATGGCGGATCGGCAGATGGATACGCTCCGCGCGGACTCGATGCCTCCCATTCGTGAATTTTCAAAACAACTGCGAAAGGCAACGGGTGAAATTGGCAAAGGGCAGGCGGCGGTATCCGCGTGCCGTGAATTAGGCTATGACTATGTTGCGCTGTATCGCCTCGATAACCTTGACCCGCTGAAAATATCCCTCCGCGCTCAGGATGGCGCACAGAACATTCATTCAGTTGCGCCGAAGCAGGGTACTGATGATGATCTGATCGGTTGGGTTGCTAAAGCAGGGCAAAGTCGCATTTCAACGAAGGATGATACGCATACACACCCGCTGATACGCAAGGGACGGTTTGCCATCGGAGCCGGGGTTCCCGTTGGAGTTGCCAATCGTTATGGCGTCCTGATCGCGTGTCAGGAACAACCCAATTCAATTACACAGCAGAATGTATTAATGCTTGAATTGCTGTGTACTCAACTGGCGGCGTTAATCGCCCGGGAAACTTAATCACTTTGATGCAAGTTGTTTGAGGACAGCGATCATCCGGTCAATTTCCTCGTGGGTGTTGTAATGCGCCAGCCCAACGCGCACCATACCATCCGGTTTATTCAGCGACTGCATGACTTCAACCGCATAATAATTCCCATCCCATACATAAATGTCGTGTTTGGCAAGATGCGTCGCCACCTGTGTAGGGCTGTATCCTTCGAGTGAAAAAACCACTGTAGGCACACGTTCAGCCATGCGCTGTGGTTGTGTAATGCCGGCAATCTGCACCCCCGGGATTGCCTGCAAATCAGCGATTAAGTGAGTCGCAAGCTCACGTTCGTAGTGGTTCATCGCCACATAACTTTCGATGAGGGCAGCGCGAGTGGTTTCTTTCTGCCCCGTGAGGGAAGCCAGATAATCCACACATGCGCCAACCCCGGCGATCAACTCAAACGCTGGTGTACCTGTTTCCCATCGAAAAGGGGGCGTATCCTTTGATGGGCGGACTTTGTACGCTGGCAGTTGTGCCAGCAGATCATAGCGCCCCCACAAAACGCCCATATGAGGTCCGAAAAACTTGTAGGATGAGCATAGCAGAAAGTCACAGCCGATTGCTTGAACATCAATCGTGAGGTGCGGCGTGGACTGAACGGCATCTACGATGTAGAGCGCCCCTGCTGCGTGAGCCATTGCCGCGATCTGTGCTACCGGATTGATGGAGCCGACTGCGTTTGAGGCATGAACTATAGCAACAAGCCGGGTTTTGTCGGTGAGGGCGGCTTCAAGGCTGTCCATGTCCAGCGTACAGTCGGACAGCTTCATCTCAACAAAGCGGACAACCAGTCCATAGTCCTCTGCAATTCGCAAATAGGGTGAAACGTTCGCATCATGATCCATGCGTGTCAGAACGATTTCATCCTCCGCTTGAAGGGTCTTGGCAATCGCACGGGTGAGCGCGAAATTGAGCGTGGTCATATTGGGTCCCAGCACAATTTCATCAGGGTTTGGGGCATTGAGGAGCAGCGCCAGCTTTTGCCGTGTCTGATAAATCATTTCATCGGTTCGTTGCGAGGTATGAAAAGCGCCGCCCTGATTGGCGTTCATGGTCACAAAGTAATGGCTCACGGCATCAATCACCCGCTGCGGCACCTGTGTACCGGCGGGGTTGTCGAGATAGATGGGTGTTTCTCCGTTGAGCTGCTGATTCAGGGCGGGAAACTGTGCGCGTAACGCTTGTATATCGAAAGTCATTGTCATCTCCACGAGTCAGGCGAGAAATGCTATCGTAGATCGGTATGCTATGCCAATGGATTGATTTTCAACGCTGCTATCGTTATAACCTTACCATGATGATCGGTGAAACACAGACTCTTCAACTCCAGAACCGCCTGCTGAATGACGAGGTCAAGCGGCGCAATGACCAGCTTGCGGCAGTTTCCTCTGTCGCGGCAAACATTGGTCAATCCCTGCATCTGGATAAGACACTGGAAGCCGCGCTGAGAGCCGTACTGGAAGTGACGGGGGCGCAAGCGGGCGGGATTAGCCTGATAGATGAGCAGGCGGGTGAAGTTGTTCTCCGTGCCCAACAGGGCTGGCTAGGCGACTTTGTCAATGAAAACCCCATGCGGATACCATTGGGGAAAGGCATGTCCGGGCGGGTAATCAACGAGGATACGGTCATCGTTCATAACAACCTCGCTGACACTGAACCGCTTGCTGTTCCCCGTTTTCATGACGAGAAATTTCGCTCAATTGCGATGGCACCCATGCACGCTCGCGGAAACGTTATCGGCATTCTGAGCATTATGAGCAGTGTGCCAAACAGCTTTGACGATGATCATATTGACGTGCTGCGAAGCGTCGCTGATACCATTGGTGTTGCGCTGGATAATGCTCGCCTGTATGAGCGCAGTCTGGAAGATCAACGGCGATTGAGCGCCATCCTGCATTCTACGGCTGATGGCATCATCGCAACGGATCAGCATGGCTTGATTCGCCTCATCAATCATGCCACTGAAGTTCTGCTGGAAGTTCATGCGGAGGATCTGTTAGGAATCCCCCTTCGCAGCGCACCTTTACCGATGACGGTGACGCGATCCATGATTTTTGCCATTGAGAATCGGGCGGAAGACCGCGCCAATTCGTTCAGCGTATCGCTGGAAAATGGGCGTGTGATTTCGGTGACGCTATCGCCAGTAATGGTTGAAAGTCAGGTCATGCAGACCGCGCTTACGGATGGGTGGGTGATGGTGCTTCAGGATGTAACTCATCTCCGTGAGATGGAAATGGCACGGTCGCAGTTTATCAAGGCGGCTGCCCACGATATGCGAAATCCGCTTGGCGCGGCGCTGAATTCTGTATCCATGCTGCGGCGTTTGTTGCGAACGAACGACGATACGATTCTGGAAGTGATGGACATTGCCCATCAGGGCATTACCCGAATACAGGGGTTGATTGATGACCTGCTGAGTTTAGAGCAAATCCAGAGCAGCTATGAATTCAACCCCGTTGAAGTGGATATTGGCGAACTCATCTATGAAGTTAGTGCGGCGGCACAAATGCGGCTGGAACACCGCGCCTTACAACTGCGCGTGGTGCTGGAAGGGAAAGTCGCCCCGATTTTACTGGATCGGCGCTGGGTGACGCGGGCGATTAATAATTATCTGGATAATGCGGTGAAATATACGCCGTTTGGGGGCGAAATAACGCTGCGCGTCTTCCCGCGAGATGCCCATCTCCATATTGAAGTCATAGACAATGGTGAGGGCATTCCGCTTGAAGTGCAGCCACGCCTGTTTGAACGGTTTTATCGCGCCAACGCGATGCACGGTGTCGCCGGGGCAGGGCTAGGCTTGGCAATGGTAAAGTCTATTGCTGAGGCGCATGGGGGTGAGGTGTATGTGCAAAGTATGCCGGGGCAAGGTAGTGTTTTTGGCATGACGCTCTCAATGGGGCTCTAAGCAAGCGTAAATCCGATTCAAGGTTCTCTTTCCATTGACCCTCTTTTCTGCCTATGCTATACTGCCTACGCTTCCAAATAGGGAGGGGTGGCCGAGTGGTTGATGGCAGTGGTCTTGAAAACCACCGTGCGGTTTCGCCGTACCGTGGGTTCGAATCCCACCTCCTCCGCTGGATGATGCTAAAAAATGGGGAGATGCCAGAGTGGTCGATCGGGGCCGCCTGCTAAGCGGTTATACGGAGGTAACTCCGTATCGCAGGTTCGAATCCTGTTCTCCCCGCATGATAGGAAGCTATCCGAACTAGTTTCTGAGCCGAGACCGCTGGAATTTCTAGCGGTCTTTGCTTTTGTGCCCCTGTTTACAGCCTTCGTTCCGACGCCTGCCTGATCGGTGATGTCCAGCAAATATGCGAACGGTGACCACAACTTCAACTGTATCTGTCCCGTCGGGTCAACGATGACCTGTAGTAGCAAGTAACCTTATCCGCGCAGTGTTTTCCGTGGATCAAGTAGCTCGAAAGTAATGGTGGATCACACTTCTGAGCAAATCGCGCCGTTTGATCTTTCCACCGTGAAGAAATCACATGCTGTGTCTAACAAGCCGTCTCATAAACCCGTAAACCTGGTAGGAGTCACTAATTTCACCAAAATTTGACAAGATTCGCATACTGTATACAATCTGCTTGAATACAAGATACACGTTTCGCATCGTCCTTTACTTTTAACGTTTTACTTTTAACTGAAAAAATGGTCTTTTCTCAAATTCGTCCTCTCAGCCTGCGCGAGCAGGTTGCCGATCAAATTCGCAATGCGATCATTGAAGGTCGCCTGAAGCCGAATGATCACGTCACGGAGTCGTCGCTCACCGAGCAGTTGGGAGTGAGTCGAACCCCTGTGCGTGAGGCGCTGATTCTGCTGGAACGTGAGGCACTCATCGTGTCGCTTCCCCATCGCGGCAGCTTCGTTCGCGCTTTCGACGATGAGGATGTTGCTGCACTTTTCAGTATGCGGACAACGCTGGAAAACTTCGCTGCCGAACTGATCATAAATCTGCTGACTGAAAAGGATTTTTCTCATCTGGATGCCCTGATTGATGAGCAGCGCCAGCACAGCCAGCGCAGGGATTTCAAGCGCGTTCGCAGCACCGACATGGCATTTCACCAGTATCTCATCCATGCCAGCCAGCACCCGCACTTAATGAGAAGCTGGCAGGAGATTGTCGCGCAGGTCGCCGCTGTGTTGTACTTACGGGCGGAGGCAATTCCCAATTATGATGAAAATCTCGCCCTCAGCGATCACCGCAAGATCGTCGCCGCATATCGCTTACGGGATGTGAACGCGGTGAAAGAGGAAAATCGGCGCATCAACAACCGTGTGGAAGGGGAGTGTCGCCATGCGGTGAAAATGTTGACCAGTAAATGAAACCTTTGTTAAGATGGATTGTATACAATGTGCAATATCCAGACCTGCGAAGTCTCCACCCGTTTGACGGGTGATGGCGATACCCGACCAGCCAGTGATTGAAGGAGGGAAACAATTACGAACAAGGGCATATTTTCGTCTCGCATAACCCGTCAGTCTTTTGTGATAGGTGCTTTAAGGAGAAATAGACATGTTCAAAATGCGTAAAGTCACATTCGGGATCGTGGGCGCGGCACTGCTCACCGTCACCAGCCTCACCGCCGTGACCGCTCAGGAAAACCTGACTATTTGCTTCGGTTTTCAGGACCTTGAAACCGAATTCTGGGTGGCAGGTCATCGCGCCATCACCGATACCCTACGTAGCCAGGGCGTGGAAGTGCTGGAATACAACGCCAATGAAGACCCGAATCGCCAGCTTGAGCAGATTCAGGAATGTATCGCGCAGGGCGTGGACGGCATTATCATCATCCCGCAGGATGGCGACAGCGCCAATACGATTGTCGCTGAAGCGCAGGCTGCTGATATTCCCATCGCCGTGTTCAACCGCCCGCCGAATGATCGCAGCGCCGGTCTGATCGCCGTCGCCGATAACGTCAGCGCGACCGAACAGGCTGTGCAGTTCATCGCCGAAAAAGCGCTCCGCCAGTTTGAAGTCACGGGCGAACCGGTGACGCCGCTGATCCTCGTCGGTGCGCTTCAGGATACCAACGCAATTGGTCGTCGTGATGGTTTCTTCAACGTGATCAACCGCTACAACGAACGTTACCCCGGCATGTTCAATACGCCGATTGAAGTTGCGACTGAGTGGGATGCCGCGACCGCGCTGGCGAACCTTGAAGCCGCCATTACCGCCAACCCGGATGTGGACTTCATCTTCACCTCGTCGGACTTCCTGTTCCCGACGATCCGCTCGGTTCTGGAACCTCGTGGTATGTGGGCGCCGACCGGTGATCCCAATCACGTTCTGCTGGCAGGTCTCGATGGCGATGCCACCGCCTGTATGCTGATCGATCAGGGCTATGTGGACAGCACTGGTGTGCAGAACCTGTTCCTTGAAGCGGAAATGACGCTGACATCAATCCAGGCTGCGATTGCGGCGGGCGAAACCCAGCCGAACGCCGTGCTGCTTGATCCCGGCTTCGCGCTGACGCAGGGCAATGCCCCCTGGGAACGCAACAATATGTGGGGCTGCGTCCTGTATGACGATGGTTTCCTCGATCAGTAGTCAATTTGCGGTATGCTTGATAACGTTACGGGTTCAACCCGTGCGTGCGGCATAGACGATGGTGTAGGGGCGAGGCAAGCCTCGCCGGTGCTAAAATGTCATACAACATGTGCGGGAGGGGCAAGCCCCTCCCCTACAAAAAATGTCCATTCACCTAGTCCTGTCAGGCAATCTGTGTGACCAATTAGGACTCGAATCAATTGTGGCAACTGTAGAAAATCCCTTACCTGTCACGTCATCACCGCCATCGGTGCAGGTGACTCCGCTTAGCCCGTCACAGCGCCAGTCGTCACGAGCAGGAAACGGCTTCGGGCGGTTTGTGCGCCGCCTGCTTGTGTCCGAATACTTCATTCTGTATTTAACGCTTACTTTCTTTGTGATCGCCGCGATTTTATTTCCGACGCTGCGCCTGCCGCTGAATATCGCCAATCAGTTGCAGAATATGTGGCCGCTGCTGGCAGTGGCAATCGGTCAGACGTTCGTGCTGATCATCGGCGGAATCGATCTGTCACAGGGCGCGGTCATGGGCATTACCAGTGTCACCGGCGCTATTCTGATGGCAACCATCATGGATGCGCCGACGTATGACAAAAGCCCGCTCTGGGGAACGTTCATGACGCCCGACGGCGGTATTCTGGGGCAGCACCCGAACGGCTGGCTCGTTGCCGTCATTTTCATGCTGCTGCTCGGCGCGGGGATTGGCTTTTTGAATGGCTACGCCATCACCCGCTTCAATATCGCGCCGTTCATGGTCACGCTCGTCTCGCTGACATTTTTCGCCGCGTTCGCTTTATGGCTCACGCAGTCGCGCAATGTCGCCAATCTCCCGCAGCCG
>Ga0224722_1000687_pt1 | contig 19585 bp, 22 predicted proteins | sample Balambano_FR1_Me_FD_161646 | JGI IMG/M metagenome (GOLD analysis project Ga0224722, IMG submission 161646) | Freshwater sediment microbial communities from Lake Towuti, South Sulawesi, Indonesia - Balambano_FR1_MetaG | ecosystem: Environmental > Aquatic > Freshwater > Lake > Sediment | place... | reverse complement strand
GATGTAATAGGTGCCAGCCGCAAGATCTGATTGGTTGATGAGTTCAGCTAGCGTGCCACCGTTGCTGGATTGAGCGACGAGATTGCCGGTGCTGTTGAGCAGTTCCAAGTTGGCATTGTCGCTCAGTCCCGTCAGCGTGAGTTGCAAACTGCTACGTCCACTCAGTTGCACCCGGTAGTAGTCATCGCCGCCACTGGCGGTCACTTGGTCAGTGAGCGGTGATACGGGTGCATTGACGTTTAGGTAAGTGGCGGTGGCAAGGGTGTTGTTTGGCACGGGTTTGACCAAGCAGGAAGGGATACCTCCGCACTATGTCGGGGGCATCATCTAAATCGGGAGGGGCGTTGTTGTCTCTTTACGGCTGCTTGACAGGCGCTTAAATTCTTAAAGATTTTAAATCTTTCTTAAGATTGTAAATTTACGGAGAAGAGCGTAGGTATTAATTCTGACGTAAGTTCCTTTTCAAAGAATTTGCTGAAATGGGTTGAAGTTTATTTTCATCAACATAAAAACTCTATGAGGGAGCTGAAATAAGTTCCGTATTTCTACGTAACCTAGAACGGGCTAGAAATCGCAATCGGAGACTCAATGAAGATTAGATAAAGCTTGGTACCCATGAAGTTGGGATGAAGGGGGGTATCCATGACTAGACAACGGAGAGGGAAAATGCGCCTGAGTATTCAGTCGATTAACCGCTATATCGACTGAATTAACACTAGAGCGTGGTCAAAGAATACTCAATCACTCCAGCTTCAAACAAACGATCGCGCTGGTGAAGTCAGTAGGTGATTTGATAGGTTTGTTCTTGAGATCGCTCCCACCTCAAGATGCTAGGCGATCGCTCAAGTGCCAGAACGTTTGGGTTCAAACCGTAACCAGGTTAATCAAAGAAGCGCGATCGCACCCATATCAAGAATCAGTGTGCTCTCCAGTCTTTTTGATAACATGATTTGAAACACATGAGCTTTGCACTCGTCTTCTTGAGCTAACCTGTTGCATGCTACAAGACCCAGAAAATGTCTACGATGAAAGCATCACTGTATATGCCGAGTCAGAAGCACAAGCACGAGCAAAATGCGAGAAAGCGGCTCAGAAGCGCAGTAAAGGTGCCATCGTTACCTGTCTAGGTTGTATCAAAATAACCAAAACTACTGGGCGTTATGTTTGTACTATTCGGATTGAACCAGTTGAGGACTTACAGCCATGAAACAACTGTTTGAACCTCTGCGATCACAGCCAGGAGAATTTCGGGTGGGATTATGTCTGAGTCAACTTGGAGAATCAGCCTTCGAGGTGCTGAAACTAACGGAGTCTTTAGGGTTTGAGTCACCAAAGTTTATTAGTGATTCGTCAGGCGAGGTTTGGGCAATCGTTCTGCAACAATTTCATCGCTATGATGCCGATCCTCGTATTGTTATCGATCCTTGGGATGGGCAGTTATCGCGAATATGGCAAGCTTGCGAACCAGATGCAGAATTGAAACTGCTCATCAGCCATAATTTTGAGGCTTATCATCTCAATACTGTCTAGGAAGATAATAATCACGCCTCTCCTCTCCAATGCGATCACCCTTTATCTCTGCCAAAAACCAATAGGAGTATAGGCGCGATCGCTTGAAAGAACATTCTATTTTTGAACCGTAACCAGGCTAATCAATGCTCTTAGACTAACGACACTAGCTTCTTTTACTGTTGTTCTAATGTCGTCACATGTCCGCTGAGCGGTCAAGTTTATGTCGGTTTTCCCACTATTGGGCGATCGCTATCTTCACCCACTCTATTCACCTTCTCAGGCTGTGAAATGGTTTAGTGATTTGGGCACTCTGTAACTGAGGTTAAGTTACGTCCAAACATCCATTTCAAAGGCTAGAGCAAGGTGACACTCGATTTTGAGCTTGAAGGCAATGAGCATGAAGACAAAAATGGTGCTCTGGTTGCGATCGGGGGGAAATTGCCCCATTCCTTTCGCGTCCCTACCAGCAAGCTAATTGATATCATCATGACTCTCAGTCCTCAAGAACGAAACCTAGCTGGGAAACAGCGCCAGAAATTTAGGAAAACAGTCAGTCAGAGGTTATACAACAAAACCCGACCAGGATTCTATCTCGAGGCTACATCATCCCTGCATCTTGCCTATGCAGAGCAACCTGGTGGGGCAAAGACTCAGCATCATTGGCATATCTTTTGTACCGATGAACTCAAACCTCAAATTGAGACAATTCTGGCAGGGACGGCACTTACCGTCAGTCGGAGTTATCCCCAAGCAGAAACCGGAGGCAATTACAGCAAAGAATGGGGCGGGATGTATTTTCGCTCAAATGCTGAGATTCGGATTGCGGAGGCGTTGGATCAAGCGGGGGTTCTCTTCTTTGCCAATGCTCGTGGCAGAGTTGGCTTAAAAGATACCCTCGTCAGCGACAGCCAGCTAACCGGACGAGTAGAAGTCGATTTTTTAGTGTTTCATCAAGGACGATGCCTCAGTTTAGAAGTGGATGGCAGTACTTCTGTTAGATGCTTGGCTTTTCAGAGGACTTTTTCGTGAGCAGGCAAAATGCTCGAGGGAACAGCGTGAGTTTCAAGAGAAGGGAATGGTTACTGTTGCCAAGATTGTGGGCAGAGAGTGTGAAGATGGTGGAGAATATCCTGACACGTATTACATTTTCTATCAGTTCAGAAATGACTTTATCGTTAAGGCAGAACTAAAGAATAAGCATAAGCACTATTATGAAATGCCTGAAGGTTTCCAAGTGGAAATCGAATATGTATCAGACAATCCTGTTCAATCGAGATTGAAGCTCTAAAGAAAGTATTTTCAAAGCATAACGCTGGTGATTCCTACATGTGAGCTGTAAACATAGCAATTCTCAACTGAGTTGAGTACACCTTGAGTCAAGGGATATGCGTTTACTTCATTCGAGTGGGAACCGCTATCTAGCTGGCCAGGATTTAACCTCTTCAGATGCTGTAGCACTACATTCTAATCCTGAGGCTGATCGTGCTTATGGATTTTTTCGATCGTTTGCCAGTGTACGTCAGCCCAGTGACACAGCGCTTGTAGGATTGGCAGCAGCGATCGCCCTAGTGACGTTAGGCTGTACTCTACTCGCAGTGGCACTGTAGCGTAGACTTGACGATGGATCAGCCCATCTTGCTCTAGCTGGCGCAGGGTTTGAGTCAGCATCTTTTGGGAGATGCCCGTAATTTGCCGTTTTAGGCCACAGTAGCGGCAGGTGCCCTGTGCCAATGCAACCAGCACCAGCACAGCCCATTTGTTGGCAATCCTTTCCAGCAAGCGGTAGGAACCACTTTGGGAACAAAACACAGAACCTTGAGGTCGATCGCAACTCATGGCATTAACCCTCCTCTAGAATCTTACTCTCCAAAAGAGAGTGGAATTCGCTATAGTGGCAGAAATTGCAGAGGGACTTACCATGCCAGTTATCCAACCGATTGCTAATTTTGAGGCATCGTCGTCGGATTCTTCCCTACCCCAGGCCGATTTCAGCGACGAGCACTTACTGGATGCCTATTCTCAAGCAGTGACCAAAGCGGCAGAACAGGTTAGTCCTGCAGTAGTGAATATTGAGGTGTACCAATCACGCCGTACCCGTGACCCACGCCGTACCCAGGAAGCACGAGGTAACGGCTCTGGATTTGTCATTACCCCTGATGGCTACATTTTGACCAACAGCCATGTAGTGCATGGAGCTTCGCGCATTGAGGTTACTCTGCCGGATGGGCAAACCTTTCAAGCTGACTTGGTTGGGGATGATCCTGATACGGATTTGGCGGTAGTGCGGGTGCATGCTCCGACAGTAATGCCTGCGGTGCTCGGGGATTCTCAGTCGGTGCGGGTGGGGCAACTGGCGATCGCAATTGGTAACCCCTATGGGTTTCAATACACGGTTACCGCAGGAGTAGTCAGTGCTTTGGGACGTAGCCTGCGAGCCAAATCAGGCCGATTAATCGACAATGTAATTCAAACGGATGCAGCCCTCAATCCAGGTAATTCGGGGGGGCCGTTGGTCAATTCGCGTGGCGAGGTGATTGGTGTCAACACAGCCGTGATTTTGCCAGCTCAGGGGATTTGTTTTGCCATGGCCATCAACACAGCCAAATTTGTGGCAGCAGGCTTAATCAAAGATGGCAAAATTACCCGCGCTTTCATTGGCATTGCTGGGCAAAACGTGCCGTTGCATCGGCGGTTAGTGCGCTTCCACGAATTGCTGGTAGAGAAAGGAGTGTTGATTGTGTCGTTAGAGCCTGATAGCCCTGCTCAACAGGCAGGATTGCTGGCTGGAGATGTGATCATTGGCCTAGATGATGCGGCCATTTCCAGCATTGACGAGTTGCACAAGCGGTTGACGGGCGATCGCATTGGTATCCCAGTCCAACTTACGATTCTGCGTGGGTCTGAAAAGCTACTACGTACAGTTGTTCCCAGCGAATCTCGTAATTTGAACCTGCCTGAGTAAGCATGCGCTCAATTTGTTAAATAAAATACGCCGCCAGTGATCTATCCTCTGAGAACTGCTCCATTTCTAAGGGCACTAAGGTTATGGTCAAATATCTGTGGCAACCCCCGCAGTTGCGAACTGGGCAAGGAGAAGAGAATGAGGAGCGTCGTGCTACCTGGTTAGAACTGTTTTTTGACTTGGTGTTTGTGGCAGCCATCTCCCAACTGTCAGCTTATTTGAGCGATCGCCCATCTCTGGATGGCTTCATGAGTTTTGTGGCACTGTTTGTTCCTGTCTGGTGGTGTTGGGTGGGAGCCACATTCTATGCCACCCGATTTGACACCGATGATTTGGGGCATCGACTCATGACGCTGGTGCAAATTGTCCTAATTACCGTGATGGCGGTGAATATTCACGATGGGCTTGATCGCTCCTCGGTAGGCTTTGCACTAGCCTACACGGCCTTTCGGTTAGTGCTAGTAGCTCAGTACCTCTACGCTGGGTACCACCTTCCTCAAGCGCGATCGCTCACTGACTGGTATGCCGCAAGCTTTAGTGTCGGAGCTGCGTGCTGGCTAATATCTACTGTGGTATCGCCACCATGGCGGTTTGGCCTCTGGGGCATAGGTTTGCTGATTGATTTTGCTGCTCCACTGCTAGGAGGACAGCGCGTCGCCCGCTTTCCTCCCAACATTTCCCACATTCCAGAACGACTGGGTTTGTTTATCATCATTGTTCTAGGAGAGTCTATCCTAGCTGGAGTGAAAGGGTTAGCTGGACGGGAGTTGCAGCCTTTGGCTGTGGTGGCAGCACTAATTGGTTTAGGAATCGCCTTTTGTCTGTGGTGGCTTTATTTTGACAGTGTGGATGGTAGCCCCTTGAGATATATGCAACAAGGGCAAATGGGGATTGGGCTAACTTGGCTGTATACCCATCTTCCCCTGGCTATTGGCCTTACTTCGATCGGAGTGGCGATCGAGCATTTGGCTAAAAAAGATGGCATTACCTGGCTTACCAGCGATCGCTGGCTAGTGTGTGGTGGTGTCGCCCTTAGCTTGCTAGCTATGGCAGTAATTCACTCCATCAGTTGTGAGTTGGGCGATCTACACCGCCGCAAAAAACTCAGCACAGTCAGGGTCGGGGCTGCTGTAATAGCACTGGGTCTGGCTGTAGCAGGAGCACCACTCGTTCCTGTTGTAGTGCTGGGATTAGTTGCCATTTTATGCACACTGCAAGTAGTCGTGGGTTTAGTCAATGCACCACAAATCAGACCAACTCCCCCTAACGATTTAACCTCTGGGTCAGGTGGTGCATCTTTTTGATAGCATTTGGTTTCTAAGTAATTCTGACTTGCTAGTCAATTAATCTTTTGAGTTTGGAATACAGTTTTCCAAAACCAGTAGTACTGTGAGTTATTATGCTAGGGTTCTTTGCGTAAATCCTGCTGAGTTCAGTTTAGCCAAAAGTATTAAGCACACTTGCTTGTTTTGCCAGTAGGGCTGTCCCGTGGGCAGCATCAATCTGGGCTGATGCCTGCACTGGTATACCCAGACACCGTGCCCGTATCTCTGTCCAAACTGCATTGTGGGCTCCGCCACCTGCTGTATAAACCTGGGAGAGTGGGCTAGCTCCTAACCTTTGCAGCAACTTGTATCCGTGGGCTTCGATACGCGCCATCCCCTCTAGCAAACCATGCAGAAAGGCTGCCGGATCGGAGGGACGTGGCTCCAGCCGAGGTAGTAGGTGGGGGTCACTGATGGGGAAGCGATCGCCGGGACGTAGTAGTGGGTAGTAGTCCAAGCCACTGTCTTTTTCTGGGTCAATAGTTTGGCTAAGCTGCTCCAATTCATCCGTAGTAAAAAACTGCTGGAGTACAGCTCCGCCAGTGTTGGACGCACCACCTACTAACCAGCGATCGCCCAAACGATGGCTGTAGATGCCGTAGGTTCCGGCTTCAACCCGCGTGGTACTCAGCAATTTCAAAACTAAGGTAGAACCAAGCGAGGTGACTGCTTCCCCTGGTTGGGTGACGCCGCTGGCCAAAAATGCGGCAATGCTGTCGGTGGTACCCACGCAAACCTGACAGTTAGGGGACAGACCCAAGTCACCAGCTATTGCCGGAACAACGGCACCAACTGGAGTTCCCGGAGCCAACACGCGGGATAATAGGGGAGCCACATCCCAGTTTAATAACCAATCAGGATAGGCCAGTTGCACAACGTCGTAGCCGAGTTTAAGCGCATTGTGATAGTCACTCAGGCCAGGTTGACCATGCAGCAAAAAGGCTAACCAGTCAGCCTGGTGCATCAGGTAGCAGGCATCAGCATAGTAGGGCTGTCGCTGCCACCAAAGCAATTTCACTAGGCTGGATGTGGCACTGAGTACAGTATCGCGGCAGGCTGCATCGGCTGGTAGGTAGTCTCGCAACCGAGGCAGTTCCGACTGGCCACGATCGTCGTTGTAGAGAAGTGGATCTGCGAGGGGTTGTCCAGTGCGATCGCACAGCAGCACCGTAGAGGAGGTGCCATTAATGGCAATGCGTTGAATTGCCCTGCGAATTGGGGCAGGAATTTGGTAAATCAACTGAAATAGCAGGGTTTTCCAGGTTGACCAAGAGGTAGAGGCCGCCGAGTCATAGCGATAGCTGGCTTGGGCAATCGGCTGGTTAGCCTCATCAATGGCCACTACCCGTGCCCCTGAGGTACCAAAATCCAGTCCTAAGTAAACAAGCATAACTAAGTTAGTAGTGGGCTACTGTCCAGCGCGATCGCTAGGGCGTGGTATCAATTTATTGCAGAAACCTTGAACCACAAGCCTTGCCGCGCCCGCCTAGTCAATCAGGCTAGGGGCTAAACCCCTTGTTTTAAAGTTTGCTTTAAAGTTTTAAATGCTGTGTAGCTGGTGGTTAATCACAGCCTCTAGAGAGTGGGCATACCCTTGGGCTGATAGGGCTGTTTGGGAACAGTTTCAAGTTCGTCACTGGGAGGAGTAATAGGCTGAATATCTAGTAGCCCGTTGGTGGATTGATCCGCCTTGAGCAACCGCTTCACTTCTTGCTCCAAACGCTGTTGACCCTGTTCAAAAAAGTCTTGGGAACTTCGGCGAATCAGGCTATTGCGAATCGACTGGGATGGAATGGCAAACACCGATGGGCTTGGAGACTGCGCCATTGCCCGATCGCTCAAGCCGACCAAGTCCACAACAATTGCCAATATTGCAGCAGCACTGCCAACTATCTGGCGATCGCACACTCGGTTCACCTTAGTCATTTGGCTTTACACCCCTGGTGCATCTTCAAAGCGAATAATGTCGTCTTCTCCCAAGTACTCTCCATTCTGAACCTCAATCATAACCAGGGGAATAACACCAGGGTTTTCTACCCGGTGCGGGGTGCACATGGGCACGTAGGTCGATTGCTTTTGGATCAGGGTTTTTTCCTCACCATCGCAAATGACCTTGGCAGTTCCCGACACCACAATCCAGTGTTCGCTGCGGTGGTAGTGCATCTGAGTGCTGATGTGATGCCCTGGATCAAGCTCGATCCGGTTAATTCGGTAGCGATCGCCCTCTTCCAAAAGGGTTACCGTGCCCCAAGCCCGTTCCCGCACAACCCCTTCTTCGGGTGGCTTGGTCTCAGATGGTTCTTGATGCTTCTCAGTCAAGTTTAGCGAGTCAACCATGAGCGTACCTCCCTTAACGCATTACTATCATCATGCCGGATCTATCTTGGTTTCCCAACCCTTCCCTAGCAAAGAAAATGTTAGCGCTAGACTCTTCTAAAGCCTTGGCAGGTAACTGCCTCAGGAGAAGACCATCACTCATTTTTACTTTCCCATCCATGTTTCCATCCTAGCCACGGGAAGTCAGGATTATTCGCGTTTTTGGGTAAGCAACACTCGCCAAGTAATCACCCCCAATACAGTCAAGTACCCAGCTACCATGAGCCATTCCTGCCAACTACCGCTGAGAGAAAAGTAATCCATAGCTACTTGGCTTTAACTGGTTTCCAGTTCCCTGACTTGGTTGGCACAACGATTTTGGGTGTGCCGTCATCCTCGGTGGAGGCAACAGGCAATACCAGGTAGAACTGACTGCCTTGGTCTTTGCCTGCCGACTCTGCCCAAATGCGTCCACCCAAACCCGTGACAATTTGGCGGCAGATGGCCAGCCCTAGTCCAGTTCCCCCTGTAGTCCGTTGCAGGGCTCCTTCTTCCTGATAGAAGCGATCGAACACGGTTTCCAAGCGGTTGGGTTCAATGCCTCGCCCCGTATCGGCAATAGTGACTTTGAGGGTTTGACTACCATTCGCTTCAGCTTGAATCATCACTTTGCCGCTGGCGTCGGTGAATTTGCAGGCATTGTCCAGCAATTTTGTAAGGGCTTCTACCAGCCATTCGCCATCAGTTTGCACTAGGGGAAGCATGGGATTGACTTGGGTGGTGATGGTCGGCAAATCAGCCTGGTGCTGGCGGATGGTAACGCTGCTGACTGCTAAATCAATACATTCCAGGATGGGTAGAGACTCTAGGTGCCACTTGACACGACCACTTTCTAGCTGGGAGAGCGTCAGAAAATCCTGAATTAGCTTGCGCATTCGTTCGGCATCGGACAGGGCAGATTCCAGCATGACTTGTTGTAGTGCTGGGGGCATGTCGGGTTCGCTGGCAAGGCTTTCTAAACAAACCTGAATGGTGGAAAGGGGGGTACGGAGTTCGTGGCCTGTAATAGCAATTAGGTTGCTACGGGTGCGATCGAGGGCTTCGAGTTGCTGGTTTAGATCTTCTAGATTGGCATAGGCTTCTGCCTGGATAATGGCAACGCCGATTTGCGCAGCGATCGCATCCACCAAGCTTAAGTGTGCGTCATTCCAAGCAGGGGGATTAACTTCGCACTGGTGCAACTCTACAATGCCTAGAAGGCGGCTTTGGTAAATAACTGGCACCATTAGCCATGCGGTGATTTCCCAGGTGTCAGCCTGTTCTGGAGGCGCAGATATCAGTTGGCCATCACCCAAATCCCAGGGAGTGTTGGCGGTGTTAGCAACATAGACCCGCTCTTGGCGTGCTACAGCTGCTTCAAACAACGGGTTGCTTTGCAAAGGCCAGGACTGTCCTCGCAGCGACGGGCGATCGGTAGCCAGAAATTCGTGCTGAATGGTTACAGCTTTGTCGGTCTCTTTGCAGCGATAAATTAGGCAGCGCCCCACATCCATGGCCTGCCCTAGTTCTTGCACAGCCACATTAAAAATTTCTTCCGTATTGAGCGATCGCCGAATTGCTGAGGTAATCGAATTCACCAACCGCTCTTTTTGCTCCTGCAAGGACATAGACCGGTAGGCTTTGAGCAGTTTATACTGACCCGCTTGCAGGTAGGTTACCAGGCGATCGGCAAAGGGGCCTGGGTCAGCACTGATAATGTCAGACTGGCAGGCTTCTTGTACTAGGGCTTTGGCTTGGGCAATTTTTTTGGCTAGCTCTGGCCGGTATCCTAGAATGCGATCGAGCAGTAACTCGGCCGCCTGGTTAACAATAGAGCGATCGAAAGTCCAAATCCCTTCAAATCGGCGCGCTTGATCAGGGGTGGGAGACGCGGGAACTATGTCGGAGCCATCTCGCTCACGGCAGATCAGACAGGACGCATAGCGATGCCCCAGTACTACCAAGTGCCATTCTTGCGATAGGGCATCAGAGGGCTCAAAGGCAATAGTTTCGTAACGATCAGAACGGCTAGTAAAATCGGTTTCTGGTGCTGCCAGCACGTAAACCTGGCTAGTGCGCTCAGAAATTCGTAGATAGCGATGCGCCTCTTGACGATAAAATCGCTCTCGTTGAAAGCTGGCAATCACCAGAGGCGAATCTGCCCCTGCCAGAACTTGATCTTCCATCGCATGCGACAGGGCAGTCAGGGAAGCCTTGAAATAAATCTGAGGGCGCAGATTGGGGAGGGTTCGTAACAAATCTTCCAAAACGGAAGTGGGGTTACTCATCGAGGAATTCTTATCTCGTTGATGCAAAAGGCCACTTTAAGCTCACTATACCGTTCGCAAGGGTCAATCTCAGCGCGCTCTAGGGCGATCGTGCAATTCTTAACACGCCGTAGCATTCCCCAAGAGCGATCGTCAATATTGACAGTTGTTGTCACCTGTCAGCGTGAAGCTACCTTCTTTGATCAATGGCCAGCCTAGAGTCGATAGTGCTTTCTAACTGGTTGCACTACCTTCCAGGTACAAGATAACCCAGCAGGAAACGTCACCAAATCACCTTTTCCCATCGACACTGGCTCGCCCCCATCAGGCGTTACTACAACTTCGCCAGTCAGAAAGTAGCAGGTTTCTTCACTGTCGTACGTCCACGAAAACTGTGACACCTCTTTTGTCCAAATCGCCCATTCAAACACGCCCAGTGCTTGAAGCTTGTCTACAGTAGGCTGATGAATAACATAAATAGACATATTCAAATAATCTACAAAAAATCAGGATTTAAGCCCATACAATAGCAAATGGTCTAGCCTACCCTAGCGCATAGTTTACTAATAGGCATTAAAAGCAGACTGCGCCAGCCGCCTAGTAGCATTCAGCCAATGTTATCTAATGCTTTCGGTTAAGGGAATTCTGAAGCAATGTCCAGATTCTAGTTAGGGTGTGCAGCCTGTCTGCTACAGTACGGCTGATTCTCTCTAGGCAGTAGACAAACCTGTTAATCGAAGCATAGGAATAGTACTTAGATGTTAAAAGTGACGATGATCCAGCCTTCCAGGATGCTGAGCGCTAATACCAAAGATGAGTTTCTGCATGAGGTCGATCGCAACCTGGACGCCAGCAACACTACCATTCTGGTCAACCTGGGCAATGTCTTGTTCATCGATAGTAGCGGGCTTGGGGCTCTGGTGATTGCGCTTAAGCGAGTGCGCCAGGTAAAAGGCCGACTGGCGCTTTGTGGGCTGAACGAGCAAGCCAAGATGTTGCTGGAGCAAACTGGGATGGAGCATGCCTTTGAGGTGCATCCAACCCCTCAAGCCTTTGAGCAAGCCATTGCTGAGTAGACCTCTTGGAAAAGGGATATGCCACAGAAACCGAGGAAGCAAAAATATCCCCACTTGGTGGGATCAAAGTGGACAGCTAGAGACAAAATTGAGGGCTGGCGGCATTTTCAGGTAATGAATCGCAAGAATCAAGGCACTTTTGTATTTGCAGAACTGGTGGCGGCCTGTGACCCTACGGTGCGTGTTTGGATTAACGCTAAACTGCTGTGGCAGCGATCGCTATGGCAGGCTGGCTGGCAATCATTACAGGAAAGTCAAGCCAGTACTGAAGCTACTGCTGCAGAGCATTCCTGATTAATCTGAATTTACGTTACTCAAGCACAGGATGAGCAATCATATCCCGGTAGGCTGGAGAATAATCGATCGGAACTGAGATAGCCCCAATTCCAACTATTCAAATCACATACGAGGAAGGATGTTGGTCACACCAAAGACTGACAACTATCACCGTTAGGCTGCTAACCTATCACTTGACTAGCTTTGCCACGTCACCCCTGAACTATCAAGCCCGCGGCATAGTAGGAGATAAGTTATCCGACCTAGCCCCCAAACGATCGGGTAGCCGCCGAAGGAGTCTACTATGTTCAACGCCACTGAAACCCTTATCAACGCCTTTGTGCAGCAGCTTAAAACTGGTTACCAGCGTACCTACGGTAACCTGAAAGCAGACTACGCCGACATCATTAGTTGGGCAGGCAGCATGGCGCTGGAAAATATCGCCAACAGTGACGCTTTGTACCACGATGTAGAACACACAATTTTGGTAACCCTTGTAGGGCAAGAAGTGTTGCGTGGTAAACACATCCGCGAAGGCGGTGTTTCTCCTGAAGATTGGCTGCACTTCATCATTTCTTTAGCTTGCCACGACATCGGTTATGTCCGAAACGTCTGCCGACAAGATCACGGTAACCTCTGTGCTACTGGTATCGATGAATCAATGATTGCCCTGCCTCCAGGGTGTACTGATGCTGTGCTAACGCCCTACCATGTCGATCGCGGCAAACTGTTCATTGAAGAACGATTTGCTGGGCATAAACTAATCGACACCGAAGTGATCAAACGGAACATTGAACTGACCCGGTTTCCAGTCCCTACTGCAGAAGACCATAAAGATACCACCGACTATCCTGGCCTAGTACGAGCCTCTGATTTAATTGGGCAACTCAGCGATCCCCGCTACCTCAAAAAAATCACAGCTCTCTACTACGAGTTTGAGGAAACTGGGGTCAACAAGGTGTTGGGCTATCGCAACCCAGGTGAACTGCGTAGCAACTACGCCCAATTCTACTGGCACAGTGTTTATCCCTATATTCAAGATGCTCTGCGTTACTTAGCACTAACCCAGCAAGGCCAGCAAATCACCGCCAGCCTCTACGCTAATGTGTTTATGGTCGAGCATGAAGAGGTGACCGTCGTGCAGTAAACATGGCACCATCAACGCCAAATTAGCAGTTATTTAGCGGAGGGCAGAGGCTAGAATCGCCTCTTTACCGGATGCTTAGAGGTAGGAAAACCTGAAGTAATAGGCTTCTCGATTTCTTTTCTCTCTTACGCCGCACATCTCTTACCATTGCGATCGGGATTTATGCACAGGCTAATCAAGCAATGCTTTACAGCCGGAGTCGTGGGGCTGGTATTGGCCAGTTCCTTGCTGTTGAGCGCATGCGCCAGCAACCAGTTTCCAAACCAGGTTTCGACTCCATCCCCTGCGGTATCTCCCAGTTCGGTGCAACCTCTACAACTGAAGCGACCTGCTGTGCTGCCCTTAGTTGATGGAACCGAGATTTTTCGTCATGTGGAGGCATTGAGCTTTGAGCGATATGAGGCGATCGATCGCGCCCGTGCTCGTGAGTATTTAACTCGAACCTTACGCCGTTATGGCTGGGCTGTGCAACCCCAACCCTTTAACAATGGCAATAACGATGGTGTCAATTTAGTAGCCACGTTGAACCAGGCTGAGACTGCCCAGGGAACGCTCCTAGTCGTGGCACACTACGACACCGTGGCTGGTTCCCCCGGAGCCGATGACAACGCCAGCTCCCTGGCAGTGGCGTTGGAAGTTGCTCGCTTGTTTCGCGATCGCCCCACCTCACGTCGCCTACAGTTTGCCTTCTTTGATTTGGAAGAACGCGGCCTTCAAGGCAGTTTGGCCTATACTGCTTTGCCAGAAAATTTGGCTGATTTGGCAGGTGTGGTGAACCTAGAAATGTTGGGTTACGCCTGCTATACCCCTGGGTGTCAGCGCTACCCAGAAGGACTGCCGATCGTAGCGTCCCGCAACCAAGGAGATTTTCTAGGCATCGCAGGCGATCAAGAACATCTGCCTTTGCTGCAAGCCTTTCAACTCGCTACAACCGACACCTTGCCACCAATCCTAACCCTAGCCATTCCTTTCAAAGGGCTGCTAACCCCTGATGTCTTGCGTAGTGACCATGCCCCTTTTTGGGCAAAGAGTATTGGTGCTGTCATAGTGAGCGACACGGCTAACTTTCGCAATCCCCACTACCACCAGCCAACAGACACCCCGGATAGGCTCGATCGCCCTTTTTTAGCGGGAGCAGCTCAACTGACAGTCAATGCAATTGCCACTTTGCTGGCCAGTCGCGGCAGTCTTGCTACGCCTTAATCTGTACTAGGCAGAAGCCTGCTTCTCTGCCCAGTCAGTCTGGCGACAAAGCAGCACTGGGCAAGGCGCGTAGTGAATAACATAATCCTCGGTAGCGCTGAGGCGGGCATTGCGCAAGGCTTGTAGCGATCGCCGCTTAGGTAAGCGCAGGGTTGGTAACGCAGTCGGGAGCGATCGCCGCTTGCCCTCATTCCCCAGAATCACAAAATCAACCCTTAACTGCTCAGCCACCTGGCAAATCGATACCCCTTCCTCACCCAGGTGAATGTGGTCATCTACCTGCACGCTTGATTTGCCCAACAAAGCTCTGGCTTGCTGTAGAATTTGCTCTCCCTGTTCCTTTTGTACTGTTTGCAGCGACTTGCTCAGTTGCCAACTGGGATTGGGCGAGGTAAAAGGGCCGAATAAATAATTTGCATTTAAGGGCGGCTGTACGTATAGCAAGGTAGCGCGCTCGACGCCAGCGGGAATCAACTGCTTCAAGGCTGCGATCGCCTGAGAGGAGGCCACTGTGCCATCTACTGGAACCAACACATGCTTGAGACTAGGGAACCTCCCCTCCATGCCCCGCGCCACCAGCACACTGCACGGCGCATAGCGAGCAATTACCGTGGCTACGTTGCCTAGCAACCGCTCTTTCACACCACCTGTGCCTTGATGCCCCACAGCAATTAGTCCTGGCTGCAAACTGCGAGCATAGGTCAAAATTTCTGTCACTGGGCGACCCTGGCGCACTTCCAGTGGCACTGTTGCGATCGCACCAAAATCTACTTCTAGAGTCGATCGTACCTGATCACCGTCGTTGGGCGTACTCGTCGTCTCTAAATTCGGCAACTCCACTAGTTTGGATGCGTGCCGTTTTTGGCGTAGCCGCTGAGCATATCTGGGACGAGGATGCACAGTAATGGCTACGATCGACGAGGAATTAACCGTTCCTAACCACAGAGGTGCAATCTGCTGCAACCATTGCTGAGCCGATCGCGCACTCGGCGAACCATCAGTAGCCAGCAGAAACGGCGGCGCGAGTACCATCGACAGCATTTGCATCATGGTCAGCAATGAGTTGTAGAGATCCCGTATGGTTCAACTTTAACAAACCGAATTGGCCTTAGAGGAAGCTCCCTTTGCACAATGTTGCAATCGACACAGTTTGACGTTCCTTCCGACGGAATCTGGGTTGCGAACTCAGCCAAACTCAGCCCACCTATTCCCTTGCCTTACCTCAAATCATAGTGCTGGAATTGTCTTTGCCCCAGAGGATAGGGCGCGTCATCAATTCATTGCAGGAACCTTAAACCGCAAGCCTTGCCGTGCCCGCCTGGTCAATTAGTCTAGGGGCTGAACCCCTTGTTTTGAATGGTGTGTAGCTGGTAGTTGATCACAGCCCCCAGAGCACAAGCCCATACAGTATTGGGATCAATTACACTGCATTCAATTAATCTAGTCATAACAACAACAAATTTATAAAGGCTTATCCCATTTCTGTAATGAGACGCAAAGAATTCCATGCTTTAGGTATCTCACTGCTGACCTAACCCAGTAGGCTGTGTAAAGTTAAAAGTGATCGACGGCACAATGCTCCTGGGCTAACCATAGCGATAGTTCAAATCTGGTGTGACCGGATGTTCTCTGTCTAGTGACTTATTGATTAAGGATGCCGATGAAGGTACTGGTGCTGAGTTGGGAGTTCCCCCCTCGAATCGTAGGTGGAATTGCTCGGCATGTGGCGGAACTTTATCCAGAATTAGTACATCGAGGCCATGAAATCCATCTGGTGACCGTGGAGTTTGGTCAAGCTCCGCGCTATGAAATTGTGGAAGGCGTTCACATTCACCGGATTGGTGTGGACAGTGCCGATAACTTCTTTCATTGGATAGTGCTCATGAATGAAAGTATGGGCAAGCATGGTGGCAAACTGCTACAGGAAGAAGGCCCCTTTGACATTATTCATGCCCACGATTGGCTGGTAGGGGATGCGGCGATCGCCCTCAAATACATGTTCAAAATCCCCCTGGTTGTTACCATCCACGCTACCGAATATGGTCGCTACAACGGCATTCATAACGAGTCTCAGCGCTATGTCAACAGCAAGGAGCGTCATCTGGTTCATGAGGGATGGCGAGTCATAGTCTGCACTAACTACATGCGTCTGGAGGTTGAACGAACTCTGGGAGCCCTGTGGGAAAACGTTGATGTGGTTTACAACGGCATCCACATTGGCAAGAAGCAATGCTTAGAGGAGTTCGATCGCTTGGCTTTTCGGCGACGGTTTGCCAGTGATCATGAAAAAATCGTTTACTACGTGGGTCGCATGACCTACGAAAAGGGCATTTCCGTCCTGCTGGCAGCGGCTCCCCAGGTGATTGAAGCAATGGGCGGCAATGTCAAGTTTGTCCTCATTGGCGGTGGTAACACCGACCAACTCAAAAAGCAAGCTTGGGAGACAGGCATTTGGGACAAGTGCTACTTCACCGGATTCATGTCCGATGAGGATTTAAATAAATTTCGGACGATCGCCGATTGTGCCGTGTTTCCCAGTCTCTACGAACCCTTTGGCATTGTGGTGCTGGAAAACTTTGCCGCACGGGTACCCGTTGTGGTTTCTGACACGGGCGGCCTCCCAGAAATTGTGCGCCATACCAAAACGGGTGTTGTCACCTGGACGGGCAACCACTACTCTCTTACCTGGGGTATCTTGGACGTGTTGAAGCATCCGGATTATGCCAAGTGGCTCACCGACAATGCCTATGAAGACCTTGAACGCCGCTTCCGATGGGATCAACTGGCTGAACAAACCGAAGCCGTCTATGGACGCGTTCTCCATGAGCGATCGCAAATAGCCTGGTAACCTGAGGCGATCGCATCACGATAATCTAGTAGACGCCGATTGGTAACAAAACAGCATGGTGACAGTCAATTCTCGCCAGTTGGCATTTCTTGCCCTTCGAGCTGTGCAACGGGGAGCCTTCGCCGATATAGCGTTAGATCAGGTGCTACACCAAGCCAACCTTAGTAACTTGGACAAACGTCTAGTCACCGAACTAGTCTACGGCAGCCTACGACGGCAACGTACTCTGGATGGGCTAATTGACCAGTTGGCTCAAAAGCCCAGTGCTCAGCAACCACCCGACCTGCGGCTGATCATGCAGCTTGGGCTGTACCAACTGCGCTACCTCAGCCACATTCCGCCCTCGGCAGCCGTCAACACCACGGTAGATTTGGTTAAGCAAAACCGACTGGGAGGATTGGCTGGCTTCGTCAATGGTGTGCTACGGCAATACCTGCGCCTGAGCACCACAGGCACTGATCCTCTGGTACTGCCAGTTAGCCCAGTTCAACGCATCGGCCTGCTGCATAGCTATCCTGACTGGATCGTGCAGGTGTGGGCAGAGCAGTTTGGCCTAGTAGAAGCTGAGCAGCTATGTCAGTGGATGAACCAACCGCCTGCGATCGACCTGAGAATTAATCCCTTGCGCACAACCCTTGAGCAGGTGGAAACGGCTATGACCACTGCTGGGATTGCTGTGCAGCGCCTGCCCTATTTGCCTCAAGCTCTGCGGCTGGAAGCTCCCAGCGGTTTGGTGCGATCGCTCCCTGGTTTTGCCGAGGGCTGGTGGGTTGTGCAAGATGCCAGCGCTCAACTGGTAGGGCATCTAGTCGATCCACAGCCCGGTGAGGTGGTTGTGGATGCCTGTGCGGCTCCCGGTGGCAAAACAACACATCTGGCAGAATTAATGGGCGATCGCGGCACCCTCTTGGCCTATGACAAAACGTCGTCACGCCTCAAGAAAATTCAAGAAAATCTCGATCGACTCCAAATCCATTGTGTGCAGTTGCACTCAGGAGATAGCCGCTACCAACCTCACTTAGCGGGACAGGCCGATCGCGTGCTGCTAGATGCACCCTGCTCCGGGCTAGGTACCCTAAACCGCCATGTAGATGCCCGCTGGCGACAAACCCCAGAAACTGTGCAAATCCTTACCCAACTTCAAGCAGAACTGCTGACTCAAGCCGCTACTTGGGTAAAACCAACAGGCACTCTGGTCTACGCCACCTGCACCCTTCACCCAGCAGAAAATGAACAATTAATAACGCAGTTTCTGTCTTGCCATCCATGTTGGACAATAGAGCCACCTCCTTCTAGTTTCCCAGCCAACCATCTGGTATCCGGCTCCGGGTGGATTACCGTCAAACCTCACCAACACCGTATGGATGGGTTTTTCATGGTTCAACTAAAACCTGCATTACCGTAGCGCTAGCATTTCCTGCAATACTCCAAGTTCAATGCCCGTATTGATGCTCTTTGTTAGGACACCCAATTATGTCAACAGATTCCAGTGTTAAGACTCTGCTTAAAATCTTGATTGGTGTGGCTTGGATTGATGGCAAAATCCAGCCCGAAGAACGTGAATATTTGCATCGGATTGCCCAGGAAAAGGGGATAGAGAATGATCCGGATATTCAGCCACTCCTAAGCGAATTCCAAGCTGTTAAGGTCGAAGAATGCTACACCTGGGTGCGGGAATATTTGGGCGATCGCCCAAGCTCTGAAACCTGCCAGCAGTTAGTAGAAGCTCTCAGTGGGCTGATCTATAGCGATGGTGATGTCGCTGTAGAAGAGGCAAAGCTACTGTCTGACTTGCAATCATTTGACCCAGGAACAGCAGCACCTCAATCTGAGGGCGCCGTTTTGGGTAGTATTCGCAATCTTTACCAGCGCTGGGTTTCCAAGCTGGGGTAGCCATCTGACGAGCCACTCAAACTAGTGAGGAAGCTGTGCCAGTCAAGTCAGTTTCTGGGGTCAAAGTTGGCATCTGTCTAAGGGGAAAGCGGTAACTTTAGGCGTCAGACGAGCTATTGTCTTTAATTTCGGGAACGACGTCGGGGCGGTCTTTATCTTCCCAACCTACAGGACGTTTTGAGTTGTACCAGGCAATGGAGCCAATACTCACAGCGCCGATGAAACCTAACACATAAACGGCGATAAACCAAATCTTTCCACCTGCGATCGCAGAAACTTCCATCAAAATCTGCATTAGTTGCTCCTTGTGGGTTAGATGACTCAGCTTACAGTCAGGTGCTTAACCTTGTGCCGTACTGCTTGCTAGCCAATTGTAACAAGCTTCTTACGGCTCTATTCCACTGTCTTAAGGCGTAAGATGTCAGGCCGCCGCAAATCCTGTAGGGTAGCACTTCCGGTACAGAACAGCGCCGTTGTCAACTCGGCCTCAAGCAAGTCAACCAGGCTGTGGAGAGCTGCTTCAGACTCGTGGGCTGCCTGCAAAAAGGGCAAGGCCATCCCTACCAGATCGGCTCCGAGGCCAATTGCCTTAGCCGCATCCAGGCCATTACGCAACCCACCCGATGCAATTAGAGGAATGGCAGCGGCGATCGCCCGTACCTCGACAATGCACTCTGCTGTGGGAATACCCCAATCAGCAAAAGTCATACCCAGACGGCGT
>Ga0224722_1000685_pt1 | contig 19611 bp, 18 predicted proteins | sample Balambano_FR1_Me_FD_161646 | JGI IMG/M metagenome (GOLD analysis project Ga0224722, IMG submission 161646) | Freshwater sediment microbial communities from Lake Towuti, South Sulawesi, Indonesia - Balambano_FR1_MetaG | ecosystem: Environmental > Aquatic > Freshwater > Lake > Sediment | place... | reverse complement strand
TTTGGGCTGGAGAATGCCTCCGGCAGCGGATGGGTCAATGTGGACGATGATGCGGATGTCGCTGCAATGTGCGTCTTTGCGGACGGCTCAATGCTCGACTCGTTCGGGCTGTTCTATCACAGCGCGGACATTGTACGCGGGGCAGACCTGACCACGCTTTTCCGCTGGCAGCCGGAATAAACCGTGAGCTTCAGGATTCCTTCGGCGGCGGCACGACACCGATCACCAGCAGGATGTTGGCGTAAATCCGTTGTTCGCCCGTCGCAATGACCAGAGAGACATCCGCCCCACGCGCCAGATCGTAAAACGGGAAGCGATTGTGCGGCGTCAGGTCTATGCTGTTTGGCAGGAGGGTGCGAAACTCGGCATGAATCGGCGGAGTCGTGCCGTCATCCGGCATCATGACGTGGGCGGATTCAATCGGAATCGCCGAGACAACCGCCTCCAGCGCCAGCGTCACCGTGACCAGACCGGGCATGAGGTTCAGGTAGACTCGTTCCGCCGCCGGGTTCGAGCGCGTGGTAAACGGATAATTGCCATCGGCGATGAGAATGCCGCTGCCATGCCCGGACGTGCCGAGTGTGTGCAGAATTTGCGGGTGCAGTAGTTTGGTGGTGAGCATATGTTTTACCCCTTCACAGCGCCAATGAGCAAGCCGCGAGCGATGTAGCGTTCCAGCACCAGCGCCAGAATGATCAGCGGCGCGATCATCAGCAGCACCAGCAGCGAGATATTCCACCACTGCGGCCCGCGGGTGGCGTTCTGCGCGGCGACGAGCAGCGGCATCGTTTGTGCTTCGGCGCGGGTGAGAAACAGCGCCATGATATATTCATTCCAGTTGAACACCAGCACGATCAGGAACGTTGCGATCAGACCCGGTACGCACAGCGGCAGGATAATCCGCCACAGCACCAGATAGCGCGACGCCCCGTCAATAAAGGCGCTCTCCTCCAGTTCAAGCGGGATATTGCGGATGTAATCGCCCATAAACCAGATCACCAGCGGGAGGCTGACCGTCATGTATGCGATGATTAACCCCTGCCGCGTATCCAGCAGGCTTAACTGCTGAAACAGTACGTAGATCGGGATGATGACGATGATAGTTGGCAGCATTCGCTGGGAGATCAGCCAGAACGTAATGTCATTATTGCCCATGTGACCCTTGAAACGCCGCCCGACGGTATAGGCAACGGCGAAAAAGATCGCCATGGCGATCCCCACGCCAAGATACCAGGGCAGCCCTGCCCCGACCAGAATGACGGACAGCACCAGTGCGAGGACGAACATGCCGATGATGGCAAGTTTCGGGCGATAGTCAAAACGGGCGAGCGCGTATGCCGCCCCTGTCCCGATAATAATTGCCAGCAAACTGCTGACCAGCCCGACGACGACGGTATTGCTGTAGGGTCGGGTTATGAACGTAATGCCCGTATCCACAATCATATCGTTCCATGCGAACATTTCCGGCTGAAAGTCCACCCATGGAATGTATTTGGGTCCGGTAAACACGTCCACCGGCGTTTTGAAGGCGGTGATAAACAGCCAGTACAGGGGAAACAGGACAACAAACGTCCAAAACCCCAGCACCAGATAGGTAAATACTAACCGCGCCGGAGACGGACGAAACGGGTCAGGTGACTTAAAAAATCGGTCTAGCATCAGTCCACCACCACGCGCCGCCGAATAATGCGGACATAAACCATTGCCACGAATGTGACGACGATCAGCAGCAGATAGGCAATCGCCGCTGACAGCCCTAAATCGAGCGCCCGCCATTGATTGTAAGCATACAGAGTCACCGACTCGGTTGCTGTTCCGGGACCGCCATAGGTAAGGATGTTCGGCAGGTCAATAATCTTGAATGCCTCAATCGTGCGAATCAGGATCAGGGTAAAGCTGACGGGTGCGATCTGCGGCAGGATGATACTGCGAAACATTGCCCACTTACCCGCGCCGTCCACACGCGCCGCCTCGACGATTTCATGCGACGTGCTTTCGAGCGCCGCCAGCAGGATGATGAACATGAACGGCGTCCACTGCCAGGTTTCGGCGATAATGACTGCGATCCGCGCTCCGGTCGCCGTTTCAACAAAACTGAAATCGGCAAGCCCCGCCGCCTGCCACAGAGGAGCAAACGGTCCAACGATGGTATTGGTCAACATGCGGAATAAGAAGCCGATCCCCACAGGCGTAATCATCATCGGCAGCAAAAACACGATGCGGAAGAAACGCTTGCCGCGAATATTCTGCGTGACGAGCAGCGCCAGCCCCAACCCGATACCGTATTGCAAGGCGACGCCCGCAAACACGAAGATCAGTGTGACGACCAGCGCACCGGGAATGCCATCCTCGCCTAGCGTGACGATGCACAGGACGGCGAGCGCCATCGCAAACAGGATGGCAATCAGGCGGAAGAACAAACCCACCCAGCTAAAGCGCTTGCTGCGAACGTACTGTACCAGCATAACGATCATGACGAGTAGGAACACCACGCCCAACACAAACCCCGGCGGCGAGGCAGTGCCGAAGTCGCCTAATAAGCGGCGCTGCTCACTGCCAAATAGCAGCTTGTTGTAATTCGCCAACCCGACGAAGCGGATAGAGAAGCCGCCGCTGACGAACTGGAAGCGCGAAAATGAGAGAAACAGTGAGATAACCAGCGGAAAAAGCGAGAGAAACAGCACCAGCAGGATCGCCGGCATGATCAGGACGAGCGCAGATCGCTTTTCCAGCCAGTGGTTAAACCGACCCCACAGCGACAGATTGGCGTATTCATCAGGAGATACGCCAGAGAGGGGCAGGCTCTGGGGTTGAGATGTCGGTTCAATCATAGTTAGAGCAATTCACAAAAAAATAAGAGGCGCGACGAATCGCGCCTCTGAAAAACGATTATTGATTAATTTCCGCCGCTGATACCCAGCGTCGCCAGATACGAGGCAAGCTGTGCATCACGCCCCAGTTCTTCCGTAATTTCGTTCCACTGCGATTCGATCTGAGCAGCGGCTTCGGCTGCGGTGAACTCACCGGCGAGGAACTGTGCCAGCACCGTATCGAGAACCACCTGCTGATAGCGCTGGTTGTTCGGCACGCGCAGATCAAGCGCCATGTTCGGGCTGTTCAGGCTGTCGCCAATCGCGCCGAGATAATCCTGTGCCGCCGCTTCGCTGAACCCGCCATCTATCCAGGGCTGAAGATTTTCAAACTGGCTGATGCGATACGGGTTGAAGCCCGTGCGCCCGATCGTCACATCCACATTCGCCTGCGCGGGCTGCGACATATACGAGAAGAAGTCATAGGTCGCCTGCGTCGTCAAATCATCCAGCGCTGCGCTCACGCCGCCAGACCAGCCGCCGAATGCCGCAAATGGTGCGTAGTTCACGCCATCAATCGCATACGGGCAGGTCGTGTCATCACATGCCACGAGTTCGCCTGTGCTGCGATCCAGCACCTGCGTCCAGCCGGGGGTGATGATCGAACCGACCAAATCCTGAACGATAGACTGCTCAGGATCAACTGCCAGTGGACCAATGTCGCCCCAGTCGAGCGTGAGGGCGCAGCGCCCGCCCGTGAACAGGGTACGGGTATCGCCAACGCCGATATTCAGTTCATCCGGCGGACCAAAGGCGGTGGTCGCCTGGTAGACTTCCAGAGCGCGAATGAACGCGGGATTGTTCACAAGCGGCTCAAACGTCGTGGTATCAAAGAAAGCACCTTCGGACGTTCCCTGCGCTTGCAGAGCGCCCGCAGCGATGGAATAGATGAACCAGTACGCCTGATTGGAACGCGCCTTGCCGATGCACGAGCCGTAATCGCCTTCGCCATCGCCGTTCATATCCATGCCGTGTACCGCTTCCGCCACGGCGAGGTACTCATCCCATGTGGTCGGCGGTTCAAGACCGGCAGCTTCCAGCACGTCACTACGGTAGTACACCATCTGGAAATCGCCATCCAGCGGAATGGTATAAACCTGACCATTGTACGTGGCGCTGAACTCGCGGAAGAACTGCCCGATATCGTCCCACTGAATAGCATCGTCAGCCCCAACAAACGGAGTCAGGTCTTCGAGATAACCGGGAACGATGAAATCGCCCATCCACTGCGGCGCGAAGACGAAGCCTTCATAGCTGTTGGTGCCGGTCGCCTGATCGGTGAGGATACTCTGATACAGTTCAGCAAAGGGGACGGTGACGACATTGACTGTCGCGCCCGTTAACGCGGAAAAATCGGGAGCGCGGCGTTGGAGGGGTTCAGCAATTTGCGGACCCGTGAACGTCACGATGTCGAGCGTGACACCGCTGTACGGCAGGTCCTGGGCGGTCACAGCGCCGATTAGCAGAAATGCGCTTACAAGGGCGATGCTTACGAAAAGGAAGGATTTACGCATGATATTTTCTCCAAAAGCAAAACCTACGAACGTGAGAACGGATGGCTTGCTTGCAGTCTTTGATCAGCGGCGTTGACTCCTTTCTGTAATCTTACAACCGAATTGTTGCCATGTCATCATTTATGCGATACGATATGGTAACGGTACCATATTTCAAAAAAAGTATAACGACGTGTTGGGCAGGTTGTCAAGAAACTGCTATTTTTAGAGAAATTTTTATGCCAACGATACGAGATGTCGCCCGCTTAGCCAATGTCGCACCGATCACCGTCTCCCGCGTGATCAACAAGTCCGGCTATATCAGTGACGAGACTCGTGTTCGCGTGGAACAGGCAATCGCTGAGCTTGAATATGTGCCTAACAGCCTGTCGCGCAGCCTGCGCTTCAAGAAGACCGATACGATTGCCCTGCTCGTCTCCGACATCACCAACCCGTTCTGGACGGCAATGACGCGCGGCGTTGAAGATGTCGCGGGCGACGCCGGCTTCAACGTCATCCTGTGCAACACCGACGAAAGCCCGGATAAGCAGGAAAATTACATTAATGTACTGCTGCAAAAACAGGTGGATGGTATCCTCGTCTCGCCTGCCGAAGGCAGCGGTCAGGAACTCGTCCGGCGCATGAAGAAGCGCGAAGTGCCGATGGTGGCGATTGACCGCCAGGTCGAGGGGGTGCATGTGGATGTCGTTCGCAGCGACTCAGAAGGCGGCGCGTACCGTCTGGTTAGCTATCTGATCGAGATCGGACACCGCGATATTGCGATTATCAACGGTCCCCTGTCGATCTCAACGGGTTTGCAGCGCTATGAGGGCTATCGGCGGGCGCTGCTTGAACATGGCATTACGCCGGATGAACGGCTGATGGGAATCGCGCAGTTTCGCCCGGAATCCGGCTACAAGATGATGTTCGACCTGCTCCAGCGCCGCGAAAGACGCCCGACGGCAGTATTCGCCGCGAATAACTTTATCGCGCTAGGGGCAATTCGGGCGCTGCGCGATATGGGCTTGAGCGTTCCTGATGATATATCCATCGTCGGGTTTGATGAACTGCCGCACACCTTTGAAGTTCCGTTCGTCACCGTGATCGCGCAGATGCCCTATGAGATCGGGGCAAAAGCCGCCAAACTACTCGCCGACCTGATTACAGGCATACAGACACCCGACAACCGCGATATTGTCGTCCCTGTCGAGTTGATCATTCGTCGTTCGGCAAGGGCGCTGAAATAGGGAATAGGGGTTAGGGAACAGGGGTTAGGGAATAGGGAATAGAGGATATGAAACTGAACCGCCAGGACGCCAGGAACGCCAAGAGGATATTTCAGGAGAATAATTCATGACCTATAAGATACCCACATTACAGCAGCCTGCCCCTGTTTCAGCGAATGAAGCGATCCTGATCGCCAGCGGCGATCTGCGCCTGTCCGCCAACCAGGTGTGCTGGCAGGCGCAAAGCGAAATGGAAGCTGCGCTCACCGCTGCCTTCGCCAGCGAAGGGATCACACTCAAACGTGGTCATGCGTATGACCCGCAGACGAAGCATGGGTTCATCGGCAGCCAGCGACACGGGATGGATGTGTTCAGGCATATTCACCCGGAGGCAAAGCTGGTGGTCGCCGAGGCGGTGTGGCAGTACAGCCATCATGTGCTGCACGGCTTACGCGCTCATCGGGGCCCGATTCTGACGGTGGCGAACTGGAGTGGGCAGTGGCCCGGTCTGGTCGGGATGCTGAACCTGAACGGGTCACTGACGAAGGCTGGCGTGAAGTACAGCACATTATGGAGCGAGGATTTCAGCGACGAGTATTTTCTGAACGGGATTCGCCAGTGGATTCGGGAAGGCGTCGTGACGCACAATACGAGCCATGTCCGCGATCTCGACCCGTCTGCGCTGCCCCGTGACGAAGCCGCATTGGGCGCTGCACTGGCGGCGCAGCTTCAGCGTGAAAAAGCCATCCTCGGCGTGTTTGACGAGGGCTGTATGGGCATGTACAACGCCATCATTGATGATGAAATGCTCAATCCGCTGGGCATCTATAAGGAACGGCTGAGCCAGTCGGCGCTGGTGGCGGGCATGAACCACGTCAGCGATGACGACGCCCGCGACGCCCGCCGCTGGCTGGATGAGCGCGGCATGACCTTCAAAACAGGGACGGATGAAGCAACGGAACTGACCGACGCGCAAATTCACCTGCAATTGAAGATGTATATCGCGGTGGTGCGAATAGCAGCGGCGTTCGGCTGTGACGCCATCGGCATTCAGTATCAACAGGGCTTGAAGGATATGGCACCCGCGTCTGATCTGGTCGAAGGGCTGCTGAATAATGTCGAACGCCCGCCCGTCTATGACCTAGAAAGCGGGCATGAACTGTATGCAGGGCATGCGCTGACCCATTTTAACGAGGTGGATGAATGCGCGGGCGTGGACGGCTTGATTACCAATCGCGTCTGGACGGCGATGGGCTTTGACCCCGCCAATACGCTCCACGACCTGCGCTACGGCGAACATTATATGGGCGACGGTGTAGATGATTATGTCTGGGTGTTCCTGATCAGCGGGGCAGCGCCGCCGTCGCACTTCATCGGCGGGTTTACAGGAACGAGCAGCGAACGCCAGCCGCCGATGTATTTTCGATTGGGCGGCGGCACGGTCAAGGGAATCAGCAAGCCGGGCGAAATCGTGTGGAGTCGTGTGTTTGTCATGGATGGCGGGCTGCATGTAGACATCGGGCGGGCAACCGTCGTGGAACTGCCGCAGGCGGAAACCGAGCGCCGCTGGGCGCTGACGACGCCGCAGTGGCCCATCATGCACGCTGTACTGCACGGTATCACCCGCGATCAGATGATGGCGCGGCACAAGGCAAATCATATTCAGGTGGCTTACGCGCCAGGCGCAGAAGAAGCGGACAAAGCGCTGGCAGCGAAAGCCGCGCTATTTCATGCGTTAGGCGTACAGGTGCATCTGTGTGGAGCAGTAGCGATGTAGCTACCCCTCACCCCCGGACCCTCTCCCATTGAAGCACTTTAACAAATGAATACAGCGTTTGTAGGGGCGATGGCTTGCCTCGCCCGCGATTTCGTTTATTGTGGGAGGGGCAAACCCCTCCCCTACGAAATGATCGTCGCATTGATTCGTCAGTATGCTTCGTGGGAGATGGGAAAAGACTTAGCTCACCGCTTTTTTCACCAACTCGGCGATTCGTTTCTCTTCGGCGGCGGTCAGTTTCTTCAGCGCGAAGACAACCGGAAACAAGTCGCCGTCGTCCAGGTTCGCGCTGTCGTTGAAGCCAAGCGTTGCATACCGGGCATCGAACTTTTCAGCCGCCTGGTAGAAGCAAACAACCTTACCGTCACGGGTATAAGCGGGCATGCCGTACCATGTCTTCGGCGCAAGTTCCGGCGCAGTGGCTTTGACGATCTGGTGAATCTTCGTCGCCATTGAGCGATCCGGCTCGGACATCTCGGCGATCTTCTCCAGAACGGCGGCTTCCGCTTCCTCTTTACTCGCTGCCGCCTTCAATTCTTTGGCACGTTCCTTCATCGCAGCTTTTTCGTCGGCGGTGAAGCCGGCGCTCTTTTTAGTCTTCTTTTCAGTCTGGCTCATGGTGAGCTCCTTATAGTGGTCAGGGTTGCTGTGAACTTTTTCCGCCAGACATTTTGAAATTCTGGCTATTATTCTCTCGTAAGCCTACTGAACGTAGGCTGAACGAACCTGCTTATGCAGTTTAACGAATCAGTACGGGGATCATTTCGTAGGGGAGGGGCTTGCCCCTCCCGCAAAAACCAAAATCGCGGGCGAGGCAAGCCATCGCCCCTACAAACACCGTGTTCTCTTAGTAAACTGCTTGAGCAGGTTTATTCATTGATTGACAGCCGTCGTGCTTCAGCCCTACGGCGAAACTATGCCTGACGGCGAGGTTTGTCCTGTGCAAGCACCATCGTGTTGCCGCTGTTATCCTTGAAAATCGCTTCGATAATCCCATACGGGCGATCCGTCGGCGGCTGCACAAACTCAACGCCTCTGGCTTTGAGTGTCTCGTAGGTCTTCTGGCAGTCGTCGGTTTTCCAGGGACCGGCGCTGATCTTGCCCGCTTTCACGAGTTGAGTCAGATGATCGGCTTCTTCCTGCGTAAACCGAACGCCCGGTTTCACCGCTTCCAGATGAAATTCGAGGTCTGGTTGGCTGCTCACGCCGACGGTGAGCCAGCGGTAATCGCCATTTTTGACATCGGCGCGGATGTCAAAACCGAGCTTTTCGGTATAGAAGCGCAGCGCTTCATTCTGATCCGTGACCCAAATGGTTGCAACCGAAAGCCTGTTGATCATCTTGTGCTTCCTCTCCGGTCTATTTTGAGATTCTATAACATTTGTGCTATGTCGGCTTCTCGAAAATTGCCCTGTTTCAGAGATCGTTCTGATCGGTGATTCCATGTAGGAGGCAAACACACAACGGGATATAGGCGGAGTTTGACGTGAGATGACTGCTGAGGCGATACGCGCTGGGGGAAATCCCGGTAACTTTGCGAAACAGGGTGCTGAATGATCCAAGACTTTCAAAGCCAACGGTTATGCAAATCTCCGTGATGCTGAGGTCGGAGTTCCGCAGCAGTTCCTTTGCCCTGGCAATGCGTTGTTCCACCAGATATTGATGGGGCGTTTGCCTGTAGACCCGCCTGAATGCCCGAATCAGGTAATACGGTGATAGCGCTACTTCTCGACTCAAATCGTCAATCGTCATCGGTCTATCGAAGTTGCGATCCAGCAGCAGGCGAGCGAGACGAACTTGCGGATGGGGGTTTGAGCGCAAATTGAAATACTCCCGGCAGCAAACGGTCACGACACTGATTTCACTATTTTACCACGAGATGTGTCACGGGTTTACGACGAGGGAAGTGGGGTAGAAAGCGGTCATAAGCGGGCGAGGCAAGCCGTCGCCCCTACAGAGAATGTCGCTGATGTTCCCCATTCCCCGACAGGCGGCACGATAGAATGCGGTAGAATGGGGACAAAAATGTACCCATTTCCGATACCGTTCAGCAGGAGGCATTGTGATGAACACATCTTCCGAAGCGATCCGCCATTTGCAGGACGCGCTGGCGAACGCGCAGCGGGCGAGCGCGGTCATTGACGACCTGATCGCCCCGCATGATTATCAGGATGTCGCTTCCGTCGTGGTGAAGGCAGCCGCAGCACTGCTGGAAACGACCACCCTGCTGATGCAATCCAAATCGGAAGAGGCGCTGGACGCGCTGGAACGGGCGGATGATCTGCTGGATGCCGTGTACGACATCATTGATTCAGAGGTGGAAGAAGACGAGTGAACACCCCAAAATGCGTTTTATCCGTCCTCATGTTATACTGTCTCTGAGCGTATATGTACCGCCTGTGCAGCGGCAGTTTCGGCACCACACACAACGGATTTCGTCAGTCGAACATGAAAAACTTCATAGACCTCGCCGATTGGCAGAGCGAGGAGATTCACGAATTATTGAACCTGGCAAGGTTTCTGAAAGAGGAATATCGAAACGGTGGCAACCAACCCCTGCTCAAGGGCAAAGCACTGGCGATGATCTTCCAGAAGCCATCGCTGCGGACGCGAGTCTCCTTTGAAATGGGAATGTACCATCTGGGGGGCACGGCGCTCATGCTGGGACCCGACGAAATTGGTTTGGGTAAGCGTGAGGCGATCAAGGACATTGCGCTGGCGCTCTCGCGTTATGTACACGGGATCATGGCACGGGTCTTCGCCCATGAACATTTAACCGAAATGGCGCAGTATGCCACCGTGCCGATCATCAATGCGCTGAGTGATACCCAGCACCCGTGCCAGGCATTGGCGGACATCCTGACTATTCAGGAATGCTTTGGCGAATTCAACGGGCTGCGTGTCGCCTTTGTCGGCGATGGCAATAACGTCGCCGCGTCACTGGCGCAGGCATTAGCGCATGTCGGCGCGAATTTTGTCAGCGCGACGCCGCCGGGCTATGAACTATCCGAAGACGTCATGGCGGATGTGGGCGAACTGGCGGCAAGAAATGGTGGTTCAATTGAGGCATATCACGATCCGATTCAGGCGGTGAAGAACGCGGATGTTATCTATACCGATACGTGGGTGAGCATGGGGCAGGAAACGCAGGCGGCACAGCGCGAACGTGATTTTCAGGCGTATCAGGTGAATGCCGACCTGCTTTGCCACGCCAGCCGCCGCACCATCGTCATGCACTGCCTGCCCGCGCATCGGGGGCATGAAATTACGAATGAAGTGATGGACGGCGGGCAGTCCGTCGTCTTTGATCAGGCGGAAAATCGCCTGCACGCGCAAAAAGCCGTGCTGGCGACGTTAATGGGGTAACTCAGACGCAGAGTTTTGGGGCAGGAGCGCGGACGATATGCCGGGGAACCGTCAAGCCTACGAACAAGCCATGAACGCGGGTCATACCGCCGCATGGGATCAGGATTGGACCGCCGCCATCGGCGCGTATGGGCGGGCGCTGTTTGAATTTCCCAACGACTCCGAGGCGCATATCCATCTCGGCTTGGGGCTGCTGGAAGCCGGGCGGCTGGAAGACGCGCTCAAGGTCTACAGCCGCGCCCAGCAGCTTGCCCCGCAGGACCCAATCCCGCTGGAAAAGAGCGCCGATGTGCTGGAACGCATGGGGCGCTTGCGCGAGGCGGCGCAGCAGTACGTCACCGTCGCCGAGATCTACCTCACCCAGCGCGATCTGAACAAGGCAATCTATAACTGGGAACGCGCCACCGATCTTACGCCCGGCTTGATTCCGATTCATGCCAAACTCGCGCAGGCTTACGAGCGCGTCGGCGATAAGAAGAAGGCGATCCACGAATACCTGACGCTGGCGTACAACTTCCAGCGGACAAATGACCTGGCAAAGGCGATCAAGGCGGCGCAGCGGGCGCTGGCGATTGATAAAAACAATGCGATGGTCATGAACACCCTGCGGGCGCTGGAATCGGGCGGGAGGATCATGCCGCCGACCGCGGAAGGCGCACGCGCAGCCCGCGTGACCGGTTTTGAACGCGAGACCAAACGCGCCGCCTCTCAACCCTCGCAGACTGACTCGCTTGTCGCTTCTGACCCGATGGGTCCGTTGGGCGAAGCTATGCACGACTCGCTGGAAACGCTGGCGATCTTCGTCATGGAAGGCGGCGGTGGCGAAGCGACGGGCGATGTCCTACTCGGTATGGAAACGCAGCGACAGGGCTTGAATGATGACGCACTGCAAGCCTATCAGCGGGCGGAAAACAAGCTGAATCACCCCGCGCTCAAGATCAATCTCGGCGGGATGCTGCTGTATGCGGATCAAGCGGGGGATGCGGTCAAACGCTTTGAAAAAGTCGTCGGCGTGGAAAAGCTGACGTCCGGGGCGCTGCATGGGCTGGGGCAGGCGTATGTCAAACTGGGCAAGCAGAAAACCGCGATGGAATACCTGCTGCGGGCGCTGCAAAGCGTAGATGAAGCGCTTGGTGTAGACCCCGACGACACCGATGAACTGTTTGGGACGTGGGCGGATTTATTCAACGGGCTGGCGCGTGAAAATGACGAAGTGCAAACCATCGTCAACCGCCGCTTCATCACCTTTTTGCAGGGGAAAGACTGGCGCACTCGCCTGCGCGATACCCGCCGCCAGATCGAGGAAACGCTGCGCGAACAGGGCGTCGCCGGCGTGATTGACATTCTTTCGGCAGCGCGTGGCGACAAGTTGACCGAATCCGTCGCGCTGATGGATCGCTATATGCGGCAGGGCTTATTCACACTGGCGATGGACGAAGCACACCGCGCCGTCGAATTTTCGCCGAACTACCTGCCGGTGCATGTCCGCATGGCGGAAATCATGATGCGCGAGGGGCGCGTTCGTCAGGCAATCGCCAAATACAACGTCGTCGCCAAGACATTTCTCGCTCGTGGCGAAAATGGACGTGCCACCAGCATTCTGACCGAAGTGCTTGAACTCGCGCCGCTGGATGTGTCCGTCCGCGAGAGCCTGATCGGGCTGCTCGAATCGGAAGACCGGTATGATGAGGCGCTTGACCAGTACATTGATCTGGCGGACGCACACCATCAGCTTGGCGACTTTGAGCGTTCCCGTGATACGTATGCGCTGGCAGAACGTATCGCCAATCGCGTCAACGCCGCGCCGGAGAAAGTCGTGCGAATCAAGCACCGCGTCGCCGATATTGACCTGACACGCCTTGACCTGCGTAAAGCGCAGAAGACATACGAGGAAATTATCCAGCTTTCGCCGGAGGATGAACGCGCCCACCGGATGCTGGTAGACCTCAATTATCGGCAAGGCAACTCTGTTGAAGCCATTCGCCGCCTGGATAAGCTGCTCGGCATTTATGCGCGGCAGAAACAGGTGACGAAGATCACGCAGTTACTTGAGGAACTGGTGACGGTGTATCCGGGCGATACCGGGCTGCGCTCACGGCTCGCTTCAATCTACAAGCAGTTGGGGCGCAAGAAAGACGCGATCATCCAGCTTGACGCGCTCGGCGAACTCCAGCTTGAAGCGGGCCTGCACCGCGACGCCGCCGGCACTATTCGCCAGATCATCCAGTTAAACCCGGAGCATGTGGACGAGTACCAAAAGCTGCTCGTTCAGTTAGGCGGATAACGGACTGTCATGGATGTCCTGTATGCGCTGCAAAGCCTGACGCTAACCTCGCTGGTTGACATTTTCATCGTCGCCTCGCTGTTCTTCATCGTCAGCCTGTTTTTGCGCGGCACACAGGCAATGACTCTGCTGCGCGGGATGGCGCTTTTAATCGGCGCGGTGGCGCTGTTCTCGGCGCTGTTCAACCTGACCGCGCTGCAATGGCTGCTGGCAAACCTGCTCACGGTGAGCGCGATTGCGATTCTGGTCATCTTTCAGCCAGAAATACGCCGCTTTCTCGAACGGCTGGGGCAGGCGGGTGTGCTGTTCAACCGCCCACCGCAGGAAAGCGAACGCAGCCAGTTAATTGAGGCGATCAGCACGGCGGCGGAGCGCCTTTCGGAACGGCGGCACGGGGCGCTGATCGTGCTGGAACGCAACAGCGGTCTGCGCGATTTTATCCGCACAGGCATTCCGCTGGATTCCGAAGTCAGCCCGCAGCTTCTTCTGACGATCTTCTGGCCCAAAACCGAACTCCACGACGGCGCGGTGATCATCAACCATGAGGGGCGAATTGCTGCCGCTGCCTGTGTGCTGCCGCTGTCGTCCGTCCGCAATATGTCCGCGCCGAAGCTCGGTACGCGCCATCGTGCCGCCATCGGCATGAGTGAAGTTAGCGATGCGATTGTCGTCGTCGTTTCGGAAGAGACGGGGCGTATTTCCATCGCCAACGCGGGCAGGCTGATCCCACGCCTTGATCCGTCGCGGCTGCGGACGATTCTCGGCGCGTTGTACGGCACGGATGGCGAGGAGACTCTCTCGCTGGTTCAGCGTGTGCGTGAAGCAGTGACGGTGGCGGTCGGACGCGCCCGCCCGAACGAATCGCAGAAGAATGCCTGATGCAAAAGCATCCCAAAACCGCACGGCGCACATGGCTCGATAATCTTTTCTGGTTTCTCGGCTGTCTCGGTCTGGCATTTGTCGTGTGGATGGTCGCCACGCTGCAAGGCGATCCAATTGAACAGTGGCGGCTGGCGGAGCGCGTCCCCATTCGGATTGTGCCGGACAGCGGCTTGATCATCACCAACGAAGACACGCTGACGACGACGGCAACCGTCTATCTGCGCGGGCCGCAGTCCGCTCGCCCGCTGATCACGGCGGAGGATGTGACGGTGATCGCCGATCTCGCCGGACTGCCGCCGGGAACGCACACTGTCCCCCTGACGGCGGAGGTCGCAGGGAATGATGCGCGAGTGGAGGATATTTCTCCCAGCCAAATCACCGTGACGTTGGAATTGGTCGCCGCACAGTTTGTCCCGATTCGGGTGGATATTACCGAGCCGCCACCGCCGGATGTCGAGATCGTCAACATCGAATTTGATGCTTTACAGGCGGAGATCAGCGGACCCCAGAGCCAGGTGTCGCAGGTGGTGGCAGCGTCTGCCCCTGTAGACCTGAGCGACCAGCGGGCGGTGTATGAGACGGATGTGCGCCTGCTGCCTGTAGATGCGGATGGTGCCGCGGTTTCCGGCGTCACTGTTTCACCTTCCAATACACTTGTCACGGTAACGATGCAGCAGAGCGAAAGTGTGCGCGAACTGAGCATTCGCCCGCAGTTGGTCGGTGAACTTCCCGAAGGCTATTTCCTCACCTCGATTGAATATGCACCACAGATCATTTACGTCAGCCTGCCGAGCGACGCACCGGAAGACCTGCCCGACTCGGCATTCACCGCGCCGATTGATCTGTCCGATCGCACGAGTGACTTCACCGTGATCGTGCCGGTAGAAGTGCCTGTTCCCAATGCGGTGCCAATATCAGAAGCGAACATCGCTGTCTCGATTGGCGTATCGGCGCAGATTGTCACGCGCCAGTTCGATAATGTCCCCGTCGAGATCGTCGGGCGGCGGCAGGGCTTTGAATACCGCCTTGATCCGTCGAATATCAACGTGATTCTCACCGGTCCGCAACCGCTGCTGGATGCACTGGGTCCGGTAGATATTCGCGTGACGGTGGATGTCAGCGACTTAAGCACCGGCGGCTTGTATCGTCTGCCCGTGCAAACGCTGAACGAACAGACCAGCGATACTATCTCGGCAACGATGCTGCCATCAGAAGTGTCGGTACAGGTGACCATCACGCCGGAAGTGACCGACGCGGCTGTAGCTACGACTCCAACACCACAAGCCACGCCGCGCTGATCACCCTTCAACTTTTCGTTATCATCTGCTAAAATATGAGTCTCAAGGGGCGCACACAAGGTGCGCCTTTGTTATGTCAGTCAGAACCCATCTGAATATTCAAAATCCGATGGGATTAGGCGGACGTGCTGGCGCACGTCCCTACAGTCACGATCATTAATTTTGTCATATCGTAGGGATGCCCGACAGGGCATCCGCCGAGTTTCAGTAATTTTCAGATGAGTTCTCAAGGAAATTCCCAATGGCGAAGAAACCCTTAGTCGCCCTGGTAGGACGCCCCAACGTGGGCAAAAGTTCATTGTTTAATCGGCTCGTCGGCGAACGGATGGCGGTCACGGATGAAATTCCCGGCACGACGCGAGACCGGCAAATGTCCGAGTTTGAATGGCGCGGCGCGTTGTTCCGCGTCGTGGATACAGGCGGTATCGAAGTCTACCAGCCGAAAGGCACTCGTGACGAAAATCCGCTGTCGGAAGGCAGTATCGAATTTGTCCCGCAGATTCGCGCACAGGCATTGATGGCGATGGAAGAAGCCGACGTGATCATCCTGGTGGTGGATGGAATCGCCGGGGTGACGGCGGCGGATGAAGAAATCGCCGAAATTCTGCGCCGTTCCAACAAGCCCGTCGTCGTCGCCGCCAACAAGATAGACAATATTCGCCGTACCGATGAAGCCGTCGAATTTTACGGCCTGGGCGTCGGTGATGTTCATGCGATCAGCGCGATTCACGGTCTCGGCGTCGGCGATTTGCTCGATGCGGTTTATGAAGCCGTCGCTGAAATTGTCGCCATGCCTGACGAACCGGAGGAAGATACGCATCTCCGAATTGCGATTGTTGGGCGTCCGAATGTGGGCAAGAGCAGCCTGGTCAACCGCCTGTTGGGTGAAGATCGCGTGATCGTCAGCCCGCTGGCAGGCACAACGCGGGACGCGATAGACAGCGAAATCACGTTTCACGGCGAACCGGTCACACTCATTGACACGGCGGGCATTCGTCGGCGCGGCAAAATTGAGCCGGGCGTGGAAAAATACAGCGTCGTTCGCGCCATGAACGCCGTTGAGCGCTGTGATGTCGCGCTGCTGCTGATTGACGGCGAAGAGGGCATCACCGAGCAGGATCAGCATATTGCCGGTTATGTGCTGGACGCGGGCAAAAGCATTGTGCTAATCGTCAACAAGTGGGATATTGTCGAAAAGGACACGCATACGCTGCATGAATTTGAGGCGACGCTGCGACACAAATTCGATTTTCTGCCTGACCCGCCAATTATCTTCATCAGCGCGTTAACCGGTCAGCGCATTCACAGTGTACTGGAGACGGCAAAGCGCGTGTACGAAGCGCGGTATATGCGTATCCCGACCAGCAAGCTGAACCAGATCGTCCGTGATGCCATGCTCAAACACACGCCGCCAATTCGCGGGTCGCGCCGTCTGAAAATCCTGTATGCGTCACAGGTGGCAACCGCGCCGCCGCTGCTGTTGTTCCATGTGAACGAGCCGCGCCTGGTACATTTCACGTATCGTCGCTTTCTGGAAAACGAGATTCGCCGCCAGTTCCCGTTTGAGGGAACGCCGATGCGAATTAGCTTCCGTGCGCGGGATGGGATGAATGAGTGAGGGCTATTCCTCATTCCGCAGCCCATACCTGAATATGCGCTCCTGCCCCACTACAATGTCAAACCCCGTCTGATCATCGGTGACGACGAGTTCCGTCGGCAGGGAGAGCGGGTCTTCGCCAAAGCCAAACGGGAAATAGCGCGAGGTATAACGGGTCTGGCAGCGAATACCGAGCGAGTCGCACTCGAACAGCACAAACTGGTTCTGATTTTCCAGCGTCGTCCGAAAACTCAGATTATAGACATGGCTTGGTGTGCTGAGGCTGGCACGGTGGCGATAGCTGACATTAAGTGTTGGTACGCTGGCAGCGAGAAAGATGAACCCCGCCAACAGAAACAACAGCGCCGCCGCGCCCGTCATGCGAAAACGCGGCTGTCGTTCCAGCAAACCCTGTAAAAACCAGATCGAGATGGCGACAATCCCGAAAATTGTCACAGCGATGCCAATATTCAGGGCATTCGCGGAAAAGAACATATACGCCCTGTAGACGATCACGCTGTCCTGTGGATCGTTGGTCAACCCCACCAGCAGAAACAGAATCGATATCAGCAGGGTTATCAGGGCGGCAATCGTCCACCAGGAGGGTCGTTTCACGTTGGCGGGTCTCCCATTTCAGTGATTAACACGGCGAGAAGTTTCGGGTTAGCGATTTCGACGGCGGCGGTGGTCGTCAGCAGGGCATGTTCGAGTAACGCGGCATTGCGCTCCGCCGAGTCATACTCGCCCGCACGAATGGCGGCGCACAGCACAGCGTTGCGCGTTTCCAGCCCATTGAGGAGGTCGGCGGGTTCAGGAGGCAATGGCTGGTTATCGCCCGTCAGATCATTCAGGCGCAGCCACTCGTCGCGGCGGTGACTCGCGCCGTGTGCCAGTTCGCGTTCGGCAATTCGCAGCAGATTGACCGCCACCAGTGTTTGAAAATACAATTTTTGCTCGCCCTTGAGCGCGGGAACGACATACGTTTCCAGATGCCCGCGCACGGCGTCCAGCAGTTCGGCAAGCATCGGGCGATCAGCCATGACGCGCCTCCCCTTCCTCAAATCCGCGTATCAGCAGCACTGATTCGAGTGCCATTTCCGCCGAACGCCGCCCAAGACTCGCCAGTTCGACGCTCGGTTCGCGCCCGCTGAGATGGCGATTCGCCTGCGACAGACAGATAATACCCCAGCGAATATTGCCCACCAGTTCCCAGAAATCCACTGCGTCGCGGCTGACGGTTCGCCCGCTGTGGCGCTCATACGCCTGGAGAAAGGTTTCGCGGTCACTTAAGCCGCCGAAGCGCAGCCTGCCATTGCCGAAACGCCAGTCGCGCATACATGGATAGCCTAACTCCTCGTCCGGGTCGCCGACATGACAAAATTCCCAATCGGCGACGGCGGCGAGTCCGTCCGCGTTGATGATCAGATTGCCGATACGATAATCGCCGTGAAGAAATGTCATGCGGTCACAAACGGGCATGTGGCGTTCCGCCCAGCGCAGGCAAAATTCAAACGTCGGGTCATGTACGCCGAGATCATCGAGGATCGCATACGCCTGATCGAGCGCAATCTGCGCGGGCGAGCGATTTTCGGGCGGGCGCGGCAAAAACGGAAACAGTTCAGGCGGAATCTGGTGGATGATCGCCAGTTGCGCCGCCAGTTGTTCGGGCAGGACGGCGCGGGCATGTGCCAGTTCAGGCGCGGTAACCACTTTCCGCCCGATGCCGACGCCCTCGACATACTCCATGATGAAGAACGGGCTGCCTAAGACGGACGGGTCTTCACACAACCAGCGTGGGCGGGCGACGCGCACCCCCGCCTGATAAGCGGCGGTCATGACGGCGAACTCGTGCGCCCGCGACAGGGCTTGTTCAAACATCTGCGTCGGCGGGTCACGCCGCAGGACGAATTTGCCCCGTTCGTCGTCAATTTCCATATCGAGCAGCCACATATCACGGGACGCCCCACCCGCCAGCGGCGCGGCGTGGTGAAGCGTCACGGGGGAGCGGGTCGCGGTGGAGAGAAATGACGTTAAGGGCAGAATAAGGTCATGTTCAGGCGTTTGGGTCATAATCAAAATGGGATGGATTCAATGATGATTGTGAATTGATATTGAGCGACTATCTCGATCCAGAAAAGTTAATCATACCGCAAGCGAAGATAGTCTCCTACCTGCTAGATTTGACTCATTCAGTGGGGCGAGGCAAAGCCATCTTCTTTATGCACTTTGGATTTACAATAGACGAATGGGAAGTGGCAACATGAATGAGCGTGATGTGGTCGTTCTGGTAAGGGATTTGCCAGAATATGGATTACAAACAGGCGACACTGGCGTGATTGTGCTGGTTCACGGAAACGATGAGGCATATGAAGTTGAATTTGTCACGCTTGCCGGACAAACCATTGCTGTAGTAACGCTGGAAGCAAATCAAATTCGCCCCATTCAAAAACGCGAAATCGCTCATGCGCGGTCATTGGAGACAATATAGATGAAAATTGGCATTGTCGGGGCGGGGTTTGTCGGGGCGTCAGCGGCGTATGCGCTGGTCATGCGCGGCGTCGGGCGCGAAATTGTGCTGGTGGATAAGAATCAGAAGCGGGCAATCGCCGAGGCGGAAGACCTGTTCCATGCCGTACCGTTCGCCAACCCCTTGCTGGTTCGGCATGGCGATTACCCTGATCTGGCGGACAGCAATGCCGTGATTATGGCGGCGGGCGTGAACCAGAAGCCAGGCGAGACGCGATTGCAACTGCTGGCGCGAAATGCCGCCGTCTTCCGCGAGGTCATTCCGCAAATTCTGGCGAATGCGCCGGACGCA